>Ga0164241_10001017_pt1 | contig 39195 bp, 32 predicted proteins | sample OricomyardsoilBY_FD_108780 | JGI IMG/M metagenome (GOLD analysis project Ga0164241, IMG submission 108780) | Backyard soil microbial communities from Emeryville, California, USA - Original compost - Back yard soil (BY) | ecosystem: Environmental > Terrestrial > Soil > Unclassified | place: USA... | reverse complement strand
GGAGCGGGAGAAGGGATTTGAACCCTCGACGTCCACCTTGGCAAGGTGGCACTCTACCGCTGAGTTACTCCCGCGGAAGGGCGCCTCTTCTACGGTTCGGCGCCGGATCTGTCAAGCGTGTCGCCCGATTTTCGAGAATTTCGGACGGCCTGTCGGGCCCGGTGGCCGACAGGCCCCAGTGCTACTCGGCTCCGTCGAAGAAATCGACGACGCCGGTTTCGAGGTCGTACGCGGCGCCGACGACCACCAGGCCGCGCTTCAGGCGCAGCTCTTCGAGCAAGCGCGAGCCGTTGCGCAGCTGGTTGGCGGAGGCGGAGACGTTGGCGCGCATCGCCGCCCGCAGCAGCGCGGGGCGGTCTCTCGCCAGCTCGGTCTGCATGAGGGGGGTGACGGCGGGAGCGATGCGGTCGGTGATCGACATCAGGTTGCGCGAGAGCGGCGCCTTGTCCTTCGGCTGCATGCTCTCGACGGTGGCGGCGATCGCGCCACAGTGGGAATGGCCCATCACGACCACGAGCTGCGTGCCGTAGGCCTCGGCCGCGAACTCGACGGAGCCGATTTGGGAGGGCGCCACGATGTTGCCGGCGACGCGAATCACGAATAGGTCGCCCATGCCCTGGTCGAAGATCGCCTCGGCGGGCGCGCGCGAATCGGCGCAACCCAAGATGATGGCGAAGGGTGAGGGTTGTACGGTCGGATCGATGCGGCGGCCCATGCTGGCCATGGCATCCATGCTGCGCACGTTCGCCACGAAGCGAGCATTGCCGTCGCGCAGGCGCGCCAGCGCGTTTGGAGCCGGAATGATGGAAGACATGGGCGCTGTGTAGCGCAAGCGGCGCGGCGTGCCCAGGGGATTGACGGCTACTCCGGCACGATGCGATCGGGGTTGCCCAAGAACTCGAAGTGCATCGTGTCGCGCAGCTGAGGATCGCGCCCGAGCCAATAAAAGCCGTATTTTTCGAAGGTGTCGATCCAGCAGCGCGGCAGCTCGGTGCGCTCGAAGATCGACTGGGCGTCGCCCTGGCAAGCCTTGTGCTCGGGCCACGGCGCGACGCACCCGCAGCAGGGGTTGCGGTCGGGGTCGATGTCGATGGCGATGCCGAACAGGTGGTTGGAGACCTCGGCGCCGCGGTAGCTATTTTCGGTGCGGAAGCCGCCCACCGCGCGCGCTTGGTAGCGCTCGTTGCCCTTGGTGCACTGCTTTTTGAGGCGATGCTCGATGCAGGCCAGCGCGGGCGCGATCTTGGCGTGGACGAGCAGCGGTAGCCCCATGAAGTGAATCGCTTTGGCCTGCGAATAGGCGGTCTTTTGGTTCAGCTGCTCGTAGGGAGCGCCCTCGATGCGTCCATAGCGCTCGACCCGGTAGCGGATGGCTTGATTGGCCTTGCGCCCATCGAGCACTTTGCCCAGCATGAAGTTTTTTCGAATCAGAAACGCCTGCGGCTTCTGAAAGCGACAGCCACGATACTCCGCCTGCGCATCGCGCACGGTTGGCAGCGCCAGCGCGAGCGCGGCCAGCAGAGGACACAGTAGGCCGGCGAGCTGCGTCTGCGAAAAGCGCATTCCAGAGTCAGGGGCGGCATAGCATCACCTCACGGCCGAGGCGCGAGCTTTCGTAGATGGCGTCCAGAATGCGCTGAACCGCGAGCGCCTGCGGCGGGGGAACACAGGCGGCCTCGCTGCCCAAAATCGCGCCGATGAAATTGTGAAATCGGCTTTCATGCGGGTAAATGAGCGGAATTTTCGGCAACGGCTGCGTCTGGTACTCCCCCGAATCGGTCACGTAGTAACGCTCGCCCGGGAAGCACCCGGCTCCGCCTTCGGTGCCGGAGAGCACGACGTTCATGCTGTCGGCTTGCTTTTGGTGTCGGGCCCAGCTCACGTCGAGGGTCAGGGTGGCGCCGTCGGCGAAGCGCAGCAGGGCGCACGCGCTGTCATCGACGTCGAAGGTCTCGTGCTCGCGCTCCGATAGACCCCAACCGCCTTCACCCATGCCGCGCGCGCCGAAGGTCGAGTAAACCTGACCACTCACGCTGACGGGGTCGAAGCGATCCATCAAGTACAGCGCCAAGTCGAGCACGTGCACCCCGATGTCGTAGAGGGCGCCGCCGCCGGCTAGCGCCTTCTGACAAAACCAGCTGCCGAGCTTGGGGATGCCGGCGCGACGAAACCAATACGCCTTGGCGTGATAGACGTGACCGAGCGCGCCCTGTCGCACGAGCTGCGCCAGGCGCTGCGAATCGGGGAAAAAACGCTGGTTCATGCCGACGCACAGCTGCCGGCCGCTGCGCTGGGCCTGGTCGATCATGGCGCGCACCTCGGCGGCGCTGGTCGCCATCGGCTTCTCGACGATGACGTGCTTGCCCGTCGCGAGCGCGCGCAGGGCGAGGGGAGCGTGCAGGGCGTTGGGGGTCGCGATGTAGACGGCGTCGAGCTCGGGATCGCCGAGCAGCGCCTCGTTGTCGGCATACGTCGTGATTCCGCCCACCAGCTCCGAAAACGCGGCCAGGCGCTCTGGGTGGGGGTCGCTCACGGCCACGAGCTTGGCGTGGGGGTGCCGGCTGAGCTCCGGGCAAGCCATGCGGCTGACCTGACCGGCGCCGAGCACTCCGAACCGCAGCTGTCGCGACATGGTCGCGACTACGCATCAGCTGCGCGCGGCTTGCAAGTCGGAGCAGGGGACGCGGCGGCCGTGCTACGACGGCCCGAAAACGCGATGCCTGCCGTCTCCGTGCTGATGCCCGCTTTCAACGCCGGCGCGACGCTCGCTCCGGCGCTGCTCAGCGTACAGCGCCAGACCGAAGCCGACTTCGAATGCGTCGTCGTCGACGACGGCTCTAGCGACGAGACGGCTGAGCTCGCGCGAGCTTTCGCGGCGGAAGATCCGCGGTTTCGCGTGGTCGCGCAGCCGCACGCCGGCATCGTAGCCGCGCTCGACGCGGGGCTGTTGCAATGTCGGGGCGAGCTCGTCGCGCGCATGGATGCCGACGACCTGATGCAGCGCTGGCGACTCGAGAAGCAACGCGCGGCCTTGCTCGCTCATCCACGATGGGCGGGGGTCGGCTGCCAGGTGCGCCTGTTCCCGCGTCGTCGCATCAGCGACGGGCTGCGCAGCTATGAGCGTTGGCTCAACTCGATTCGCGACGCCGAAGACGTCGCCCGCGAAGCCTTCATCGAGTGCCCGCTCGCTCACCCGACGCTGATGCTCCGGCGCTCGGTGCTCCAGCGTCATCGCTACCACGACGTCGCTTGGCCGGAAGATTACGACCTCGTGCTGCGGCTGCTGGCAGCGGGTGAACAGCTCGGCAGCGTGCCCGAAAGGCTCCTTCACTGGCGCGACGGGAGCGGCCGGCTTTCACGCCGCTCGGTGCGCTACTCGATCGCGGCTTTCACCCAGTGCAAGGCCGAGTACCTGGCGCGCGGCTTCCTTCGCGACACGTCGCGCTACCTACTTTGGGGTTACGGCGATACGGGCAAGGCCTTGGCGGCGGCGCTGGCCGACCGCGGCAAGCATCCGGCCGCGATCGTGGAGCTGCACCCGGGGCGCCTCGGCCAGCTGATTCGCGGGGTTCGCGTGATCGCGCCGCTTCAGCTGCCCGCCGTCGAGCGACGGCCACTGCTCGTCTCCGTCGCCGGACTCCAACCGCGGAGCGAGATCCGGGCCGCGCTCGCCGAGCTGGGCTTTCGAGAACGACGCGACTTCGTCTGCTGTGCGTGATGGCGGCGCTAGTAGCGATACTGATAGATCAAATCGACGCCGGTGCCGATCGTGCCGAGCTGGGCGCGAACGGAGATGGTCTTGGTCATTCGGTAGTCGACGGCTGCTCCCACCGTGCCGCCCTGAGCGGCGCTGTCGGTGCCGGCGGCCTGGTAGTTGCCCTCGACGATCACGCGGTCGGACGCGCGGTAGGCAGCGGTATAGGTGGCGCCCTTGGTCGTGTCGGCGCTGTCTTTGCCCCGCAGCTGAACGCGCGCCAACGGTGTGTCGGCCAGCAGCGAATCGAGGGCGCTGAAGCCGATGCTGGCCGCCCCCAGGTTGCTGCTGTCGCCAGTGCCGGCGAGCAGCGCCAGCGCTTCTTGCTCGGGTCGATCGAATTGGACCCTCGGCTTGGAAAGCGTGCCCGAAATGTACATGAACAGCGTGTCGCTCGTGCTCGATCGCCAGGTGGCACGTACGTCGAGCCGCGGATCCTTGGGATCCGGGGTGTCGAACACGATCGCGCCACCCTCGATCTGGAAGGTTCGGCCGAGCAGCTGCACGGCGCCGCGGCGCGGCGGCAAAATGATGCTGCCGGTGACGCCGATGCCCGACGCCAAGACGACGATCGGATCGCCAGTGATCGGGATTTCGAGCTGCGCGCCGCGCTTGACGACAGCGTCGCCCCCAAAATGGATCGCGAATTGCCACGGCAGGGCGGCGTCGTCACGATCACCCTTCGGCTGCTCGATCGGTTGCAGCAGCTTGACGTTCTCATTTTCGTCGAGCTCGATCAGCTCGCGCGACGACTCCTCCGGCAAACGCACGACCAGTCGCTCGAACGGGACGTCGACCACCAAACGGTCAGTTTCGCGCTTGATGCTGAGCATCGACACCGCCGCGTCGGCGTTGGCGCGCGTGATGCCATCCACGACCAACGGCAAGCTCGTCACGTTGAAGGAGACCGAGCCGGAGACGATGTCGAAGCCGGCCAGGCGTAGCAGCACGTGTGCGCGCAAGTTCTGGCTCTTGGTGCCGGCGCTCGCCGACAGCTCCGGGATGTCGACCAGCGTCGTCTTGCCATCGCGGCGGGCGTCGGCGGCGAAGCTCACGTCGCGCAGCCTGAACCCCAAGCCAGTGAGGACGAACGAGCCGTCCGTCAGCTCGAGCTTGCCGCCGACCTGTTCCACGCGCCGCGTCTGCTCGCCCTTGGCCAGCGGCTCGAGGCGCGCGCTGATTCGAGCATCGAGATTGCCGTGCAGCTCGCTCACCAGATCGCTCAAAAAGGGCTCCAGCACGGACGCCTCGAGCTTGGTCGAGTCGAGCGACAGCTCGATCGGGGCCGCGTCGTCGAGGGCCGGCACCTGCGAGCTCCACGAGAGGCCGGCGTTCACCGCGCCTTTGACGGCGGCTCGGCCGTGCGTGATCTCGAAGTCGACGCGAGCGCGGTTGCCATCGCTGCGCAGACCGAGCGTGCCGTCGCCGATGTCCAGCCTGTCGACGCGCACGCCTGCGAGCTGCAACGAGGCGGACGCGTTGGGCTCGTCGCCGCTGCGGTCGAGCACGATCTTGCCGGCTACGGTGCCGGTCACCCTCGCGCTGGCGAGCGGGGGCAGGGTTTGGAGCGGCAACCCCTCGAGCACGGCGGAAGCGGTTCCGCTCCAGCTCGGAATCCCGCGCTCGAAATCGAACGGAGCCTGGCCACGGAACTGCACGGCCGCGATGCGCTTGCCATCGCAGGGCGCACGCGACGGGCCGGCGCTGCCCGGCAAGAACAGCTCTGCCCCGATGTTGAAGGCGCTACTGGCCTTGGCGTATTCAGCGGTGCCGCATACGTCGACCGGCTCGCCGCGATCGCCGGCGGCGATCCGCAGGTCCGTCGCCTGCAGGCCGAGCGACACGATCGGAGCGCTGACCGAGCCGCGGGCGGTGGCTTCCACACGCAGCGCCCCCCGCAAGCCGGGCACACGCAGCCCGGGCGGTAAGCTGTCGAGATCGACGCGGTTTATCACGGCTTTCGCCAAGATCGGGCGCTCTGCGAGCTGCTGCACCAGCGGCTCGCGCGCCGTGAGCGCAGCGCGAGCGTCGAGCGTCATGTCGGCGCTCGCGCTCAGCAACCGCTCCGCGCCCTGCTGGAGGCCGAGCGCGAACGCGGTGTTGCCGCTCGGTCCGTCGTGGGTCGCTGACGCGAGGAGCTCGATCCCGGACAGCGCCAACGGTTGGCCTCCCTCGCGCTCGACGCGCACGGTCAGCCCGCGGGTCTGGGCCGAGATCTCGAGCGTCGGTACCGCATCGGGCTCGCTGCGCGCGGCTTTCAACGTCACGTCGGCTTGGCCGCCGACGTCGACGTCGGCTTGCGGCAGCAGTTGACCGAGGTAATCGAGGGTCACGCCGGTGAGAGCGAGCGTGGCGCTTCCGACGGCCCGCTCGAACGACCGGCGCTCGGTGACGGGACCGTCGAGCGTCGTCTCCCAATCGGTCGAGAACGAGCCGAGCGACTCGACGTTGCCGGTGCCCACCACCGCTAGCTGACGCCCGTCCAGCTTGGCGCTGAGCTGGCCGGAGATCCCATTGAGATTGGCGAAGGCGGCCTTGTCGAGCGAAAGCTCGACGTTACCGCGCTGGCTGCTCGCGCTGGCGAAGGCGTCGAGCGCCAGGCTCGCGCGGCCCTCCAGCTGACCGCGCGGTAGGCCAATAATCCTGGAAAAAGCCGACAAGTCGAGGTTCTGGCCCTGAGCCGACACGCTCACCCCGCGCGGGGTCAGCTCGGCATTGCCGCTGAGCTCGCCCGTCGCACCATGCAGCTTGAGCTCCCGAACCAACACGCGATCTTCGGCGAGATCGAGCTGGGCGATCTCACCGCGCAGCTCGACTTTGTCGCGCGACACGCCGAGGGAAAGGTCGCGCACCGAGATCGGTCGCGCGATGGTGACCACGGCGCGGGCGTCGAACGACGGGCCCTCGGGAGCGTCCAGGCTCACGCTGACCGTCGGCGTACGCAGGGGGCCGCGCGCGCTGCCGGTGACGTCCTGGAACACGAACTGGCCGGCGTTCAGCTGCTTGCCGATGAGCCGCGCGTCGAGCGCGAGCTGCTCTGGCTTGTCGAGCGAGCCTTTGACCGCCGCCGACAGCCGGCCGCTCGCGAGGGCGACGCCGCGATATGCCAGGCCGCGCACGTCGAGGGTGAGGTTGCTCTCCAGGCGGCCGTGGTCCAGCGCGGCGTGCACGCGCATGTCGGCGCTACCGGCGCCGTCGAAGTAGGGCTTGATCCGCGGCACCTGAGCGAGGTCGACGCGCCTGGCCTCGGCGTCCACCTCGAGCTTGCCGTCCGAATGCACCGAAAAGCCCACGTTTACCGGCAAACCGAGGTCGTGGAGCTTGGCCTCACCCGTCCAGCCGGTGCTGTCGGTGCGACCCGAAAAATCGACGGCCGGAACTGCGAAGCTCCCGACCGTCGTCGGTTGTAAAGCTCCGCCCAGCTGGACCACGAGCTTGCCGTTGTCGCTGAGCACGCCCACGTCGGCGCCGACGTCGAGGCTCGTCGGCGGAGCTTCTTGCCACAGCGCGCGGAGGTCGAGCTGGCGGCCTTCGACGTCGAGGTGAAGGCGCGGCGGGGTCGTGAGCTCCAGGCTACCGGTCGAGCTGAGGCGCGCCGAGTCTCCGAGCCTGGCCTGCAGGTCGACGTCAAGATGAGGAGGTTTGCCATTGAGGTGGACGCGCGCCTCGGCGGGCACCAAGAGCGGCCACTGGCCGAGCAAAGCCCGCGCCGCGGCCGGCTCGGCTCGCGGCAGATCCAGCTTCAAATCGAGGGCTTCGTTCTCCCAACGTACAACGCTGCCGAACTGCACTTCGCCCATGTAGCCGTCGAATGAGCTCCAAACCGCGCCCGGCGCTCGAATGTGCAAGCTGGCGACGCCCTTGGCGTCGGCGCCGCCGAGCCCGCGTGCCAAGAGCGCGAAGCGAGCGACATCGATCGCGGCGCCCTTCGGGGTGGCCAGGAGCGAGCCGTGCGCGCCGGTGAGCTCGACCTCGACGGTCGGGCTGTCACCGACGCGACCGCGCGCGAACGCGTGCCCGATCTCCACCGCCGGTAGCCACACGCGCACGTACTGCTCGCTGCTCACGGCCGGCGCGGAGCTGGGGGTTGGACGCGGGGTGAGGGCGTGGGCGAGCGTCGGCAGCCCGTCGGCGTCCGGAACGATCTCGGCCTCGGCGCGCTCGACGCGCACGTGGTTGACGACGATGGTCAGCTTGTCGTCGCCGCGCAGGATGCGCGTCAAAATATCGCGCACGTCGGCCTGGGCGGTGAGGCGCGTCACCTGCAGCACGACGCGTCCCGTGCGATCGCGCACGACGATGTCTTCGGCTTGCACCTCGTACGGGCTGACCTTGCTGATCGAGCCGATCACGAGCTCGCCTTGGAACAAATCGAGCAAGGTCTTGCCCACGAACGCGGCGGTGGCGCGCCTGCCGGCGGGCAGGTTCAAATGTGCGATCAAGCCGGCGGCGGCGCCAACGCCGAACAGCGCGGCCAGGCCCACCCCCGACAGGATACCGAGCAGCCCCGACAGCAGCCGCCGGACGCCAGTACGGCTGGCCGCGGCCGGCATCAGAAGGCGTCTCCGATGGCCAGGTTGATGGCGGCGGGAATGCCCCCGGAGCAGGTGCCCTTCGCGTCGCAGTTGCCAAAGAAGAGCGGTCGCTCGAGGCCGTGCTCTCGGGGGAGCTGATCGTGGCCGATGGCTTGCCAGCCCGGCACGCGAATGCCCAAATCGAGGCGGATCGCGCCCACCGGTGATTCGTAGCGCAGCCCGGGACCCACGGAAAGGTGAGGGTACTTGAACTGAAGCCGCCCGAGATCTCGCGTGACGTCGCTGCCGTCCACGAAACCGACCAGTGTCAGCGGGTAAAAGCCGGCGAAACGCAGCTCGAGCGACGCTTCCCAAAGCGTGAAGCCGCCGAGGGGACGGATGCAGCTCGAGGTGTCGGCGTATTGCTCGAGGGTGCAATTGACGTCACTCGGCAACAGAAACCCGATCGGGCCGTGGGGACCGATGGCGTTTTGAGCGTAGCCGCGGTTCGACAGCGCACCACCGGAGTAAAACGCGCGCGACAGCAGCTTCTGCTGATCGCTCGTGACCTCGCGGGTATCGGCCACGGCGGTCGTGTCCGTGCGTAGGCTCTCGCCGTAGTCGGTCGCGAACAAGAAGCCGAGCTTGAAGCGGCTGGCCAGAATGAGGTTTCCGACCTTTTGCTCGCGGCTCAGCTTGCGGCCCCAGATGGGAAAGAACACGCGCAGCTCCGGCTCGATCTTGACGTCGGAGACGGAGCCGCCCAAGACGCGCGTGCCGCCTACCTTCATGCCCGCGATCTCGACCGAATTGCGGAACGAAATGGTGAAGTCGCGCTTTTCGTTCTTGCCGGCGCCGGCGGGCAGGAGCTTCTGCAGATCGCCGGGCAGGGTCTGGAAGATGGCGGTCAGTCTTGGATACGACACCCAGACTGTCTCGAGATCGCTCGTGCAGTTGAGGGTCATCTCCGGGTCGTCGCACGTCTGCGGCACCTTTCCCTGGTACGCAAACGGCACGCGCGCCTCGATGTTGTAAGACGGCGCGATAACGACGCGCTGCCTGAAGAATGCGCGCTCGAGCCCCAGCGTGCCCTTGGGCTTGTTGTAGCCGATCACGATCTCCTTCTTCGGGTCGGCGGTAGGGCTGAGCGAGTAGAGCAGCGGCTCGCGCTTGTAGCTGGCCTCGATGCTGCCCTTGGTGCGACCGTTGAAGATCGAAGGTTGCTCGAGCTTGACCGACGACTCGGCGACCACGAAATAGTTGGTGGGGCCGTCGGTCAGCGTCTTGAAGTTCTCGAGACGCATCGGGAACAGATCGACGCCGAGCTTGCCGTCGACCGACAACTTGCGGGCGCCGCCCAGGAAGTTTTTGTGCTCCCAGCCGGTGCTGACCCGAATCTGGAACTTGAGCGCGTCCAAGATCGTGCCGCCGCCCAGGGTCAGCTTGCGGAGCTGGTCTTCTTGCACGCTGACCGTGACCGGGACTTCGTCTGCGTCGGGGTTGGACAGGTCGGGCGTGACCTCGACGTGGGTGAACAACTGCATCGCGTCGAGGGCAGCTTGCGCGTCTTGTTGATCGGCCTCGGAGTAGAGAGCGCCTGGCCGTAAGTCGAGCGCCGCTCGCACCTTGTCCTCGGGGATCTGGCGCAAGCCGACGATACGAACCTCACCGAAGCGGGCGCGCTTGCCCGGCTGCATCTCCGTCACGACGTCGGCGGCGTGGGCGTTCAAGTCGACGCTCGCGCTGACGCGGACCTTGGCGTAAGGGTAGCCGGACTCCTTCAGCGTCGACAGTAAGTTGGTCTTGTACTCGTCGAGCAGCGCCTCCGTGAATGGCTGGCCCTGGCGCGGCCTGCGGACCGCCTGATACTTGAACGCCACGTCGCTCGCGAGCTGCAGCACCGCCGTCGCGTCGCTCGTCACGCTGCGCACGGTGACGCGGGCGCCGGGAGTGACGTGCACCTCGATTTCGACCTCGCGCTCGGCGACCTTCTCGACGCGGGCGGCCACCACCTTCACGTCGTAGTAACCCTGCGCGCGGTAGAATCGCTCGATGCGCTCCACATCTCGGGCGACGAGGTTCGCGTCGTAGACGTCGCGCTCGCGCTCGACCCAGAACAGGGTGCGCGGTGCGGCCGTGGCCAGCCCATCCAGCACCTCGTTCAAGTCGACCTGGCTCGGGCTGGTTTCCAGGATCTGGACGTCGCTGACGGTGCGCTCGGCCAGGCTCGCGCCGCAGCCGAGCCCCTGCGCGAGCAAAAGCCCCAAGCCAAGCCGCCAAAAACACCAGCGGCCGAGTTGCAACGCTTGCTGCAGCATCGGCCGCTCGACCATTACCGGCTTTGCCGGCTGGGCGCCTCTGGTTTCGTCAGAGGCTCACTTCTTCTCTTTGCGTTTCTTACCCGGCAGCGTCGCTAGCTCGGGGGCCGGCTCTTGGACGGTCATTTCCTGGAAGTCCATCACGCCCATGAACGGATCGGCTTCGGCTCCCGACGACGCCTTGCTGAAGCTGACGCCGTACTGCCCGGTGACGGTCACCTTGGCGCCGACGGCGGGCAGCGGATTCGGTACCTTCACGCCCCAGTTGGCGTCATTGTACTCGGCGTTGTCCTTGCCCTTGTCGAACTCGTCGATGGCGTCGAAAATCTGCGCGAAGTTCGAGGCCCAGCCCATGACCTTGATGCAGTCGGCTTCGGCCGCGTCTTTGGTGTCACCGATCCAGAAGGCCGGCACGGGCGCCTTGCAATCTTCGGGGTCGGCCTTGCCCGCCTTGTGAACGGCGCAGGCGGGGGCGTCCTTCATGTTGCTCTTCACGATGTAGCCCGCGATGCTGAGGCGCTTGCTCGCGACCTCTTTGCGGTGAACGCGGCTACGCAGCGAATAGCTGGCGCCCCACACCGTCCAGGCGTCTCCGCTCTTCAGGGGGCGTTTGGGCAGGTTGGCGGCGGGGGGCAGCGAAGCGTGGGCGCCGCTGCTGGCGCCGCGCGGCTTGTACGGCACCTCTTCTTGTCCACAGCCAAAAGCTCCCAAGCAAAGAACTGAAATCAGGGTTGAAATGGCGGCGGAACGGGCGCGTTGCGACATGACTGAGGGCCTCCTCGAAACTGCGGAGGACCTTAGCTTGCGTTACGCCGCCACTGCAAGAGCGTGAATTGGGTTTTTGGATGAGACTGGATTGTCGGCCGGTCGGCTGCGGCCCCGAAGGAGACCGGTCGCCCCGATGCGCCGAAAAAGCGCTAAAAGCCAAGGCTCTTCGCTGAAAATGCCCAGAACGCTGTTTATCGGAGATGTCCATAGTTGTGCGGATGAGCTGGCCGAGCTGTGCGAGCGGGCGGCGCTGGTCACCGGCGACTGCGTGGTCCTGACCGGCGATCTGCTCAGCCGCGGCCCCAAACCCCACCAGGTGCTCGAGCTCTACCGCCAGCTCGGCGCCCGCGCGACGGTCGGCAATCACGAGCAGCGCCTGCTCGACGCCCACCACGCCCGCGTCCGCGGTGAGAAAGGTCCGCGGCTCGGCGGCTCGCACCAGGCGCTCGTGAACGAGCTGTCGCCCGAAGACTGGCAGCTGCTCGAAGGCTTGCCACTACTGCTCGATGTTCCAGAGCACGGCGTCGTGGTGGCTCACGCCGGCGTCGATCCCAGCTTGCCGCTGACGGCGCAAGATCCATGGGTGGTGACTCACGTGCGCTCGATCGACAGCCACGGCAAGCCGAGCGAAAAGTGGGGCACGCCGTGGGGCGCGAGCTACACGGGGCCGGAGCACATCGTGTTCGGTCACAACGCGCGCAAGCGACCGCAGCTCCATCCGTTTGCTACCGGGCTCGACACCGGCTGCGTCTACGGAGGCTACTTGACGGGCATGCTGTTGCCCGACGGCGTGCCACCGCCCCGCCTCGCCGATCGCGGCGACGCGCTGATCTCGGTGCGCGCGCGCGCCGAATACTCCGACTACGGTCGCGGTTTGCCAGAGTAGATGGCGCCACCACCGCGAGCCCCCCTCAGCCCGCTCGTCGCCGGCGAGCAACCGTTGCCCAAAGAGCTCGGCAGCTATCTCGTGCGCGTGTTGCGGCTTCGCGCCGGCGACTCGTTCGTGCTGTTCGATCCCGAGACTGCCACCGAAGCCGACGCGAAGATGCTGCGTGACGTGCCGACGATCGCGCGCGTGAGCGAGCCGCGCGCCGCCGCGCGCACCGGCGGCCGCGACGTGACGCTGCTGCAAGGCCTCGCCAAGGGCGACAAACCCGAACAGGTGCTGCGGGCCGCCGTCGCGCTCGGCGCGACAACGGTCACGTTCGTGCGCACCGAGCGCAGCGTGGCTGGCGCCGAGCTGCGACTCGAGCGCTTGCGCGCGGTGATGCTCGACGCCGCTCGTCAATGCGGCCGCGGCGAGCTGCCGCGGCTCGGAGGTCTCCTGGAGTTGAGCGAAGCTCTCAACGGCTCCGACGGCATGGGGCTGCTGCTCGATCCGAACGCCGACCAGTCATTGGTCGAGCTGCTGCGCGGCGTCGCGCCGGGGCATCCGCTGGCGTTGGCGATCGGGCCCGAGGGCGGCTTTTCCGAACGCGAGCAGCAGCGGCTGCTGGCGGCTGGCTTCTTGCCAGTGCGGCTCGCGCCGTTCGTGCTGCGCACCGAGCTGGCAGCGGTCGCGGCGCTGTCGGTCGTCGCCGCTCATGAGTGAAGCCGGACACAGCGTGCGGCCCGCCGGCCACAGCGCCTCGATCGATAGCTGAACAGTTTCAGTCGGTTGGAGCGCGGCATCGTCGATGCACCCAGCCGCCGCATGTTCGTCGCTCTCGTCCCCGGCCTCATCGCCGTCGCGCTGTTCATCGCGACGCTGACGATGAATCCTCAGCGTCGTCGCGGCACCCTGCGGCCGCCGGAACCGAGCCGTAGCTGAACACCTTGTCAGGTGCGCCTGAGTAGGGCCCTACAAGAGTTCAAGTATTTTCTCAAGCTTTCGGCTGGCCGAGTTGTTGACAGGCCGATCCTAGACCTTTAGCGTCCCGGGCAAGAAGTGGGAGATAGTGGCGCGAAGTGCCTGACTCGCCCAGATCCTCCCCAAACCCATGTTCCGCGGGCAATTCTCACACTCGGTCGACGCCAAAGGACGCGTCAGCCTGCCCGCGCGCTTTCGCGACGTCCTGCTCGCCGACGGCGACGCTCGCTTCGTGCTGACGCCGGCGGTGTTCGATCCCTGCCTGCATCTCTACCCGATGAAGGCGTGGGAAGAGTTCGAGCGCAAAGTCTCCGAGCTGCCGAGCCTCGACGCGACAGCGATCCGTTTTCGGCGCATGTACGTCTCGGCGGCGGTCGAGTGCGAGCTCGATGGCTCCGGCCGCGTGCTCGTACCGCCCCACCTGCGCGAGCGCATTCAGCTCGAGAAGGACGTGCTGTGGGCGGGCATGGGTCGCACGCTCGAGCTGTGGGCGAAGTCTTCGTGGGATGCGGCCCTCACGATGACCTCCGAGGAAGCGGACTCCTTCCGAGCTGCTCTGGAGCAACTGAAGATATGACGATGTCAGAGCTACCCTTCGATCCCAAGGCCAGCTTCTCGCACCTGCCGGTGCTGCTTCAAAGCGTGGTTTCCTCGCTGGAAGCGGCGCAAGGTGGAGTGTTCGTCGACGCGACGGCGGGTGGTGCGGGTCACTCGCGCGGCATCTTGGCGGCGTCGCCGAGCGTGCGCCTGATCGCGACCGATCGCGATCTGCAGGCGGTCGACACGGCGCGCGAGCGGCTGGTCGAGTTCGGCGAGCGCGCGCACGTCGCCCACGCGCGCTTCAGTGAGATCGGGGCCGTGCTCGACGAAGCCGGCATCGCGCAGGTCGACGGTATCCTCGCTGACCTCGGGGTGAGCTCGTTTCAGCTCGACACCGCCGAGCGCGGCATGAGCTTTCGTCATCAGGGCCCGCTCGACATGCGCATGGACACCTCGCGCGGCGAGACAGCGCTCGAGCTGATCGCGCGTTTGGATCAAGAGGAGCTGGCGGACGTGATTTACGAGCTCGGTGAGGAGCGCCGCTCGCGCCGAGTCGCCCGCTGCATCAAGCAAGCCCTCGACGAGGGGAACCTCAACGACACGATCGAGCTGCGGCGGGCCATCGTGCGCGCCGTCGGCCCGCGCCGCGTCGGGGGTATCGACCCCGCCACCCGTACGTTTCAAGCCCTGCGCATCGCCGTCAACTCCGAGCTGAACGAAGTGTCGGCGTTGCTGGCAATGGCCCGCACGCGCCTCAAGCCGGGCGGGCTCTTGGCCGTGATCAGCTTCCACTCTCTCGAGGACCGCCTGGTCAAGCGCGAGCTGCAAAATCGCGTGCTGTGGGCCCCGCTGAGCAAGAAGCCGATGATCGCGACGGAGGAGGAGCAAGCCCAAAACCCACGCTCTCGCAGCGCCAAGCTGCGCGTGGCGCGCCGGCTCGCGCCGGGGGAGGGCGGTGACGCGTGAGCACGCTCCAGCAAGAGCGCAAGAGCGAGCGCACGTTCCTCACGCTGTGGACGCTGGCGGTGCTGGCGGCCACCGCTGCCTTCGTGCTCCACCTGGGTCTGCGCGTGAAGAGCGTGGAGCTGGGTTACGAGCTGGGTCGCGAGCACGCCCGAGTGGCGCGGCTACGCGAGGTCAAGCACGTGCTCGAGCTCGAGGTCGCCAGCCACAAGACGCCCGAGCGCGTCGATTTCGTGGCGCGCACGCTGCTCGGCATGAGCGAGCCCACCGCCGAGCGTATCTTGCCGGCCGGTCGTCGTCCCGCCCCTGACCAGGCTCAGGCCCAGGCCCAGGCGCCGGAGGCAGACGGCCCGTGAACGTGCGTCGCCCCAAACCCGCGCCCAAGGCGGCGCCCGAGAACGTGGCGACGCGCGCGCCCAACACGCCGGCTCGCGCGCGCTGGATCCGCATTCGGATGGGCATCTTGTCGGGATTTTTGGCGCTGGGGCTAGGGCTCGTGGTCTCCGCCGGTTACTCATTGATGGTGGAGGACGGTTCGGCCTGGCGCGAGCTCGCCGAGAGTCAACGCCAGCGCCGCCTGCACGTGCTGCCGAAGCGGGGGGCACTCTATGATCGCAACGGCAGCGCGCTCGCGGTCAGTGTCGAGGTGCCGAGCGTGAGCATGGACGCGGTCGAGCTGCTGCGCGGCGTGTCGCCGGGCCAAGTGCCGGTCGTGGCGCGCGAGGCCGCCAACCGCATCGCGCAGGTGCTCACGCTCGACGCGGCCCAGGTCGAGCGCCGTATCTTGGCGAAGCGTCGCTTCGCCTGGCTCAAGCGCCAAATCAGCGCCGACGAGGCCGACAAAATTCGTAGCCTCGCCAGCGAAGGGCCGTTCGAGTCGCGCGTACGCGGCCTGGTCGTCGAAGGCGAGGGGCGCCGCTACTACCCGCGGCGCGAGCTGGCGGGACCGCTGCTCGGCTTCGTCGCCCCCGATGGTGAGGGCAAGGACGGCCTGGAGTTCGCGCTGAACGAAGACTTGAAGGGCCGGGTCGACAAGCTATCCGGCTTGCGCGACCGCTCCGGACGCCTGCTGTTCTCCGACGGCATCGAAGACGAGCAGGCGCTGGCCGGCCACAACGTGTACCTGACCATCGATCAGGGCATTCAGTACACGGCGGAGCGTGAGCTGATGCAGTCGGCGCGCGAGTTCGAAGCCGCCGCCGGCTCGGTGGTCGTCGTCGATCCGAACAGCGGCGAGATCTTGGCGCTGGCCAGCTGGCCCTTTTACAATCCCAACGACTACGGCGACGCGGAGCCGCAGGATCGCAAAGAGCGCGCCGCCAGCATCTCGTTCGAGCCGGGCTCGAGCGTAAAGATGTTCACGATCGCGGCCGGGCTCGCCGGGGGCGTGATCACGCCGACCCAGAAGCTCTACTGCGAGAAGGGCTCGATGCCGGTCGACAACGTCGTCATCCGCGACACCCACCCGTCGGAGTGGCTGAGCATCTCGCAAATTTTGGCGGTTTCTTCCAACATTTGCGCGGCCAAGATCGGCCTCGGCCTCGGCGAAGAGAAGCTCTACGACGCGTTTCGCCGCTTTGGCTTCGGCGAGAAGCCGGGCATCGGCGTGCCGGGGGAGGCGTCGGGCACGCTCCGTCCGCGCGGCCGCGGCTGGGTGCAGGTCGAGACCGCCTCGGCGGCGTTCGGGCAGGGCATCAGCGTCACGAACCTGCAGCTGGCGATGGCCATGTCCGCGATCGCCAACGGTGGCGAGCTGTACGAGCCGATCCTGATCAAGAAGGTCACGACCGCGACCGGCGAGCTGGTGCGCGAGGCGGCGCCGACGGTGCGGCGGCGCGCGATTCCGGAGGGCGTCGCGCGGACGGTGCGCGAGCTGCTGGTGGCGGTCACGGAAGGGCCCGGCACCGGGGTGGAGGCGGCGATCGACGGCTATCGCGTGGCGGGCAAGACTGCGACTGCGCAGAAGGCCGATCCCGCCACCGGTCGCTACTCGATGGACAAGTTCATCTCGTCGTTCATCGGCTTCGTCCCCGCCGAAAAGCCGGTGGTGGCGATCGCGGTCACGATCGACGAGGCGATGGTCGATCACGCGGGCGGCAACGTGGCGGGGCCGATCTTCCGTCGCGTCGCGCAAATGGCCCTGAAATACCGCGGTCTGACCCCGAAAGGCACCGATCGGGCGGACGTGGCCGTCCTCGCCAAGAGCCCGGACCCTGCCAACGCCACCTACGCGTTGCTGCGCGCGGCCGCGGGCAAGAAACCGCCGGTGCAAGAGGTCGTCGGCACCGGTCCGGTGCCGCCCGGCAAGGTGCGCGTGCCGGATCTGACTGGCTTTCCTGCCCGCTCGGCGCTCAAAGCCGCCCTCGAGCTGGGAGTCGTGCCGCGTATCGCCGGCAGCGGGCTGCTCGTGACGCAGACGCCTTCGCCGGGCCAGGTGATGGACAAGGGCGCCACGCTGTCGTTGGTGTTCGAGCCCGCGTCATGAACGAGCGCTGCATGACCCGAGCCCCTGACTCTCAGAACCCGGCCCACAGCTTGAACCAGCTCGCCCAGCTCCTGCCCGAGTTTTCGCCGCACATCGTCGGCGACCCCGACGTGCGCGTGCGGGGGGTGCGCCAGGATTCGCGGCGAGTCGAGCCGGGCGAGCTGTTCGTCGCGCGACGTGGCGGTAAGACGAGCGGGGTCGCTCACGCGCTCGAGGCGGCGACCCGCGGCGCCCACGCGCTGATGCTGGAGCGGGGCGAGCCGCTGCCGGCGACGCGGCTGCCGGTGCTCGAGGTAAACGACGTGAAGCGCGCGCTTTCGCGGGTGGCGGAAGCCGTCTACGGCTCTCCCAGTCAGGTCGTCGATGTGGTGGGCGTCACCGGCACGAACGGCAAGACGACGACCACTTTCTTGATCGAGCAGGGCATGAGCGTGGCGGGAGCGCGGCCTGCCCGGCTCGGTACGTTGGGCTTCGAGATGGGCGGCCACAGCTTCGGCGATACGCTGACCACACCGGAGGCCGACGACATCGCGCGGTGTCTGGTCGAGGTGCGGCGCCGGGGTGGCAGCCACCTGGTCATGGAAGTGTCGAGCATCGCCCTTTCGCAGGAGCGGGTGTCCGGCTTGCGCTTCAAGGCGGCTGCCTTCACCAACCTGACCCAGGACCACCTCGATTTTCACCGCACCCTCGAGGCCTACGCCGAAGCCAAGGCGGAGCTGTTCACGCGGCTCGCGCCCGAGACGTCGGTCGTCCACGTCGGCGACGCCTTCGGACGCAAGCTCGCCGGTCGCGTGCGCTCCCGGCTGCTGACCGTCGCCCGACACGATGCCGATATCTGGGTGTCGGAGAGCCGGCTGTCGGCGGACGGGCTGCGCGCCACGGTCGTGACGCCCGCCGGCGAGTGTGAGCTGAACAGCGCGCTCATCGGTGAGCACAACCTGGAAAATTTGCTCGTGGCGCTCGGCGTGCTGGTGGGGTTGGGTATGGCCCCGTCAGACGCCGGGCGCGCACTTTCTGGTGCTTTTCAAGTGCCGGGCCGGCTCGAGCGCTGCGAGGCGCCCGGCGACGATTTGCTGGTCGTCGTCGACTACGCCCACACCCCTGATGCGTTGTCACGGGCGCTCTCCGCCGTGCGCACGCTCGGGGGTGGCCGCGTCCGCTGCGTGTTCGGCTGCGGCGGCGATCGCGATCCCGGCAAGCGCGCTCCGATGGGCGAGGCGGTCGGGCGCGGCGCGGACTACGCGTTCGTCACCTCCGACAATCCGCGCACCGAGGCCCCGGACGCGATCGCGCAAGCGATCTTGCCGGGGCTGCGCGCGGCTTCGGGCGCCTTCGAGGTCGAGCTCGACCGGGCGGCGGCGATCGAGAAGGCGATCGTGACCGCTGCGCCGGGCGACGTCGTCTTGATCGCGGGCAAGGGACACGAGGACTACCAGATCGTCGGCGCCGAGAAGCGACACTTCGACGACCGCGAGCACGCGCGCCGGGCCCTCGGCCTCCGCCGCGCGAGCCGGAGCGCGGGCACATGAGCGCGGCGCCGCCCCGCAACCTCGTGCAGCTCTCGCTCAGCGACGTAGCGCGCATCACCGGCGGTACCATGCGCGGTAAGAACCTGACCGTGCGCGGGGTGTGCACCGATTCGCGCCGCGACTTGAACGGCGCGCTGTTCGTGGCCCTCGTCGGCGAGCGCTTCGACGGCCACGATTTCGTGGAGAAAGCCCTCGAGCAAGGCGCCTCGGCGCTGCTGGTGCAGCGCGACGTGACCACGTCGCTGCCCAGCGTGAAAGTGGCGTCGACGCTCGACGCGCTCGGCGCCCTCGGCCAGCACCGGCGTCAGGCGTGGGGCGGCAAGCTCGTCGCCGTCGCCGGCTCGGCGGGCAAGACGACGACCCGGGCCGCGCTCTCGGCGCTGCTCGAGGCGGCGGAGCCGGGCGGCGTCAACTACGCGCGCGGCAACTTCAACAATCTGATCGGCGTGCCGCTGGTGCTGCTCTCGCTGGACGCGCGCCAGCGGCTCGCCGTCGTCGAGCTCGGAACGAATCGGCGCGGCGAGGTGGCGGCGCTAGCCCGGATGTCGGCGCCCGATCTCGGCGTGTTGACCTTGATCGGCTACGAGCACACCGCCGGGCTCGGCGATCTCGACGGGGTCGAGGCGGAGGAGGGCGCGCTGTTCGCTCACCTCGGCCAAGGCGGCGTCGCCGTCGGCAACGCCGACGACGCGCGCGTGGCCCGACAATTGGCCAAGGCTCCCGGCCGGCGCGTCACGTACGGCCAGCGGGCCGACGCTGACTACAGCTTTGAGGTGCTCGAGATCTCCGCGACTGGCTCGCATCTCGAAGTGAGACGCAGGCTCGGCGAGCGCGAGCTGTCGACTCGGTTTCGGACCAGCACCCTGGGCGACGCCGGCGCTTACGCGGCGTGCGCGGCGCTAGCCAGCGTCGAGACGCTGCTCGGTCGAGAGCTGCCGGCGGAGACGCTGAGCGCGGCTTTCGCCTCCTCGGTGGCGAGCGAGGCTGGCCGGCTCTGCCCGGTCGAGCTAACGGGCGGCATCTTGCTGCTCGACGACACCTACAACTCGAATCCCGAAAGCCTACAGAGCTCGCTCGACACGGCGCGCAAGCTCGCCGCGCAACGCGGCGTGCCGCTGGTGGTCGTGCTCGGTGAGATGCGCGAGCTCGGCTCGCTCTCGCCTCGCCTGCACCGCGAGGTGGGTGAGAGGGTGGCAGCGGCGGCGCCGCAGCTACTGATCGCGGTCGCGGGCGACGCGCGGCTACTGCACGACGCCGCCGCCGGGCGCGGAACGCCGAGCGAGTTCGTGACGGACGCGGACGCGGCGGCGGAGCTGCTGCTGTCGCGGCTCGCGGCGCCAGCGGTCGTGCTGGTGAAGGCTTCGCGCGGCGTGCGGGCGGAGAAGGTCGTAGAGCGGCTGATCGCGGCCAAAGGACGTGCCGCATGATGTACGAGCTGCTGTACCCGTTGAGTCATGAAATCGCGTGGCTGTCGTGGCTGAACGTGCTGCGCTACACCCCGTTCCGCGCGATCATGGCCACCATCACCGCGATGGTGATATCGTTCTTCGTTGCGCCCTGGTTCATCCAGAAGCTGCGCGGCAAGCAGATCAGCCAGATCATCCGCGAGGAGGGGCCCGAGTCGCACCTCGCGAAGAAGGGCACGCCGACCATGGGCGGCGCGTTGATCTTGCTCAGTGTCCTGGTGCCGACCGTGCTGTGGGCGGACGTGCACAACGTGTTCGTGCTGGCGACCGCCATCGTCACCGCCGGCTATGGCGCCGTCGGCTTCATCGACGACCGGATGAAGATCATGGGCAAGAACACGCGCGGCTTGCCCGGTCGCTACAAGCTGCTCGGTCAGTTCACGATCGGCGGCTTCGCGATGGCCTACCTGTACCTGGGGCAGGATCTGCCCAAGGGCTGGCTGCTGATCCGCGATCGGCTGGCGATCCCGTTTCTGGCCTTCGACAAACACCCCGTCACCCTGCCGATCGGCGTGTATCTGGCGTTCGCGGTGCTGTTCGTGGTCGTGATGAGCAACGCCGTCAACCTGACCGACGGCCTGGACGGCCTCGCGATCGGCCCCGTGATGATGAGCGCCGGCACGTACTTGATCTGGGCCTACGTGGCCGGGTCGGTGCTGTTCGGGCGACCCCTGGCGCAGTACCTCGACATCGCCGGCATCCCCGAGATGACGGAGCTGTCGATCTTCGCCGCCGCCACCATCGGCGCCGGAACCGGCTTCCTCTGGTACAACACCTACCCGGCGCAGGTGTTCATGGGCGACGTCGGCTCGCTCGCGCTCGGCGGCGGTCTCGGCATGCTGGCCGTGCTCACCAAGACCGAGCTCATCAGCATCGTGCTCGGCGGCGTGTTCACGGTCGAGGCCGCCAGCGTCATCACCCAGGTCGTCAGCTTCAAGCTGTTCGGCAAGCGCGTGTTCCTGATGGCGCCGATCCACCATCACTACGAGAAGAAGGGCTGGCCGGAGCCGCGCATCATCGTGCGCTTCTGGATCATCTCGTTTTTGCTGGCGCTCGTCGCGCTGTCATCGCTCAAGCTCCGCTAGCATGCAGATTTCAGGCAAGAACGTGATCGTCGTCGGCCTCGGCAAGAGCGGGATCGCGGCCACGCGCCTGTGCCAGAGACTGGGGGCGACGGTCGTCGCTACCGACAGCGCGGCCGCCGAGGACCTCCGGCCCGAGGTCTCGAGCCTGCCCGCGGAGCTGGTGCTGGGCGGGCACGCCGGCGTGCAGTTCTCGAGCGCAGACCTGATCGTGGTGTCGCCCGGCGTGCCGAGCTTCGCGGCGCTGGGCGACGCCGAAGCAGCAGGCGTCCCCGTGATCGGCGAGCTCGCGTTGGCGGCGAGCCAGCTCGAAGCACCGCTGGTGCTCGTCGGCGGCACCAACGGCAAGAGCACCACGACGTCGCTGGTCGGCGAGCTGCTGACGGCGGCGGGCCTGCGGGTGTTCGTTGGCGGCAACCTGGGCACCCCCGCCGCGGAGGCGGTCGGGCAGAAGCTGGACGTGGCGGTGCTCGAGGTCTCGAGCTTTCAGCTGGAGCGCGCCCCCGGCATCAAGCCCCGCGTCAGCATCCTGCTGAACATCAGCGAAGATCACCTCGATCGCTACGCGTCGTTTCAAGATTACGCCGACGCGAAGGGCAACGCCTTCGTGAGCCAGAGCCCCGGCGATTTGGCGCTGATCCCCGAGGGCGACTACGAGTGCCGGCGTCAGGCTCGACGCGGGGCGGGGCGAATCCTGGAAATCGGCGGCGCAGGCGCGGACTACGCGGTGATCGGCCAGACGATCGTCGAGCAGACCAGCGAGCAGCGCTTCGAGCTCGACGCGACGCGGCTGCACGGCCGGCACAACCACGAGAACGCGGCCTTCGCGATCGCAGCCGCGCGCGCGCTGGGCGCCGCTGCTCCCGCCATCCAGCAGGCCCTGCTCGAGTTTCGTCCGCTCGCGCATCGCATGGCGCTCGTGACGGAGGCGCGCGGCGTGCGCTTCTACGACGATTCGAAGGGCACCAACGTCGGGGCGGCGGTGACGGCGGTGCTCGGGCTGCGTGAAGCGCGCGGCGTGCTCATCGCGGGCGGTCGCGACAAGCTCGGCTCCTACGAGCCGCTGCTCGAGGCGCTGCGCAAGAAGGGGCGCGCGGTGGTGCTGATCGGCGAGGCGGCCGACAAGATCGCGGCCGCGCTAGGCGACGCCTTGCCGGTGGTACGCGCCCCCGACATGTCGTCGGCGGTCAAGCGCGCCTACCAGCTCGCGGAGCCCGGAGACGCGGTGCTGCTCAGCCCCGCCTGCTCGAGCTTCGACATGTTCAAGAGCTATGCAGACCGGGGCGATCGCTTCGCCGAGGCTGCCTTGTCGCTGAAGCAGGAGCTTTCATGAGCCTCTTTCGGGCCCTTACTCCGTCTTCGTCCCGCGAGCGCGGCGCGATGGACGTCACGCTCGCGGCGGTCGTGATCGCGCTGCTCGGGTTCGGCGTGGTGATGGTCTACAGCGCCAGCGTGATCGAGGCGACGGTCGTGTTCCGCGATCCGCAGTACTTTCTGAAGCGCCAGGCCGTCTACGCCGGTGTGTCGTTCGCGCTGATGCTGGGGCTGTCCCACATCGACTATCACCTGTATCGGCGCTTCACGTACCCGATCCTGGGCGCGGTGACGATCTTGATGGTGATGAGCGTGATCGGCTTCGGGCACTCCGGCGGCGGCGCCGCGCGCTGGCTGGCGATCGGACCGATCCACATTCAACCCTCCGAGTGCGCCAAGCTCGCGCTCGTGCTGTGGCTCGCGTACTCGCTCGAGAAGAAGCGCGACAACGTCAAGAGCTTCTCGATCGGCATGCTGCCCCACCTGATCATGGCCGGGCTGCTGATGATCCTGTGCTTGAAGCAGCCGGATTTCGGGGGCGCCTCCGTGCTCCTGTTCTTGACCTTCACGCTGCTGTTCGTGGCCGGCGCGCGGCTCGGCTACCTGCTCGGGGCGGGCATGCTGGGGGCGCTGTTCGCGGTGTGGGCGGTGCGTTTCACCGCCTACCGCTGGGAGCGCATGCTCGCCTGGTTCAACATGGCCGAGCACCGGCAGGATCTGGCATATCAGCCGTTCCAGGCCGTGATGAGCTTCGGCTCCGGTCAGACGACGGGCATGGGCGTCGGTAAGGGGCTGCAGGTGCTGTACTTACCGGAAGCGCACACCGATTTCATCGCCGCCATCATCGGTGAAGAGCTGGGGTTCGTGGGCATCTTGGCGCTGTGCACGGTGTTCCTGGTGATCGTCGCGCGCGGCGTCCGGATCGCGCTCCAGGCCGAAGACGAGTACGGCCAGTACATCGCGATTGGCATCTCGGTGCTGTTCGGCGCGCAGGCGCTGATCAACATCGCGGTCGCGATGTCGATTTTTCCGACCAAGGGTTTGACGTTGCCGTTCGTCAGCTACGGCGGCTCATCGCTGCTGGTGTGCGCGGCGGCGATGGGCATTTTGCTCAGCATCTCGCGGCGTAGCCAGAGCCTGAGCAACGTGCGGGTTTCGGGCGACAGGCTGCCCGCCGAGGCCAGCGCGATGTTGGTCAGTGAGGCCGGCTTCTCACCCGAGCGCGCCGCCAAAGGCCAGAAAGGGCCGCTCGAGGTGATGTCATGACCACGCTGCTCTTCGCCGGCGGCGGCACCGGCGGCCACGTATTTCCGATGCTGGCGGTGGCCGACGCCGTGCGCAGGCTGTTGCCGAGCGCGCGCCTCGTGTTCGTGGGCACCGACAAGGGCATGGAAACGCGGCTCGTTCCCGAGCGCGGTTACGAGCTCGAGCGGATGAAGGTGCTGCCGATCCGCGGTGGCGGCGTCGGCGGCGCGCTGCGTGGCATTGGGCGCGCCGCCGGCTCGATCCCGGAGGCGCGCCGCATCGTCGCGCGCCTCGCGCCGCGAGCCGTATTTTCGATCGGCGGCTACGCCGCGGGGCCGGTCGCGCTCGCCGCGCGCAGCCTCGGTATCCCGCTGGCGTTGATGGAGCCCAACGCGGAGATTGGCCTCGCCAACCGCTTGATCGCGCCGTTCGTTCAGCGCGCCTACATCGCGTTTCCGGAGAGCCGTCGCTACTTCGGGGCGGCCCTCGCGTTGCAAACCGGCGTGCCCATCCGCGATGGCTTCGAGCCGGCGCCCTACGCGTCCAGTCCAGCCCCATTCCAGGTGCTGGTGATCGGCGGCAGCCAGGGCGCCAAATCGTTGAACGAAGCGGTGCCGCGCGCGCTGGCGCATTTGGGCGAAAATATCGAAGTTTTGCACCAGTGCGGGGCCGCTCATCGAGCCGCTGCGCAGGCGCTGTACGCCGAGCTCGGCTTCGGGGCACGGGCTCGGGTCACTCCGTTCATCGAGGATATGCCGGCCGCGCTCGCGGCCGCTGATTTCGTGATCGGCCGCGCCGGAGCCTCCGCCGTCGCGGAGATCTGCGCTGTCGGACGTCCGTCGTTGCTCGTGCCGTACCCATTCGCGGGCGACCATCAGAAGCTGAACGCCGCCTCGATCGCGGAAGAAGGGGCGGCAGTCTGGGTACCGAGCGCGGAGGCGACCCCGGTTCGGTTGGCCAGCGAGCTGCGTGCCCTGTTCGACGACTCCGCCCGACTCGGGGCGATGGCGAGCGCCGCCCGCGGGCTCGGCCGTCCCCACGCCGCGCGCGCGATCGCCGAAGACTTGCTCACGTTGGCGGGCGTTCGTGCGGCCGTGCCCGCAACCAGCGACCACCCGCCCCCCGCTTCCTCCGACGGTCTCGTTCGCATGACAGAGGTCGCTTAAGATGTTCCGCGGTCGCGTACGGCACGTACATTTCATCGGCGTCGGCGGCATCGGCATGAGCGGCCTCGCCGAGATCCTGCGCACGCTAGAGTTCGACGTCTCCGGCTCCGACCTGCGCGAGGGGGAAAACACTCGCAATCTGCAGCGCCTGGGGGTGCGGATCGACGTCGGGCACCGCGCCCAGAACGTCCACGGCGCCGACGTCGTCGTCTACACGAGCGCGGTCAACCCCGACAACCCGGAGCTCGTCGCGGCGAAGCTACACGGCATTCCCGCCATCGCGCGGGCGGAGATGCTGGCGGAGCTGATGCGCGTGAAATACGGCATCGCCATCGCCGGCTCCCACGGCAAGACGACGACCACGTCACTGGTTGCGACGATCTTGCGCGCCTCCGGCTTCGATCCGACGGTTGTCGTGGGCGGACGCATGGCGTCGCTCAGCTCGAACGCGCGCCTCGGCGCCGGCGACCTGCTCGTGGCGGAGGCCGACGAGAGCGATGGCTCCTTCCTGCGGCTCACGCCCACGATCGCGGTGGTCACGAACATCGATCCAGAGCACCTCGACTTTTACAAGACCCACGAGGCGGTGAAGGAAGCCTTCGTAGCGTTCCTGGAGAAGGTGCCGTTTTATGGCCTGTCCGTGCTGTGCCTCGACCATCCCCACGTACAAGATCTGCTGCCGCGCGTGCATCGCCGCCACGTGACTTACGGGCTGTCCTCGCAGGCGCAGTACTCCGCGCGCAGTATCGCGTTCCGTGGCCTCAGCACCAGCTTCGTCGCGTACCGACGCGGCGAGCCGCTCGGCGAGTTCACGGTGCGCATGCCGGGGCAGCACAACGTTCTAAATACCCTGGCCGCGATCGCCGTCGCCGACGAGCTCGAGGTCCCCCTCGACGTCATGAAAGAAGCCCTCGCGACGTTCCACGGCGTGGCGCGCCGCTTCTCGATCGTGGACGAAGCGGAGGGGGTGACCTTGGTCGACGACTACGGCCACCACCCCGCCGAAATCGAAGCCACCCTCTCGGCGGCTCGAAACGCCTACGACAAGCGGATCCTGGTGGCCTTTCAGCCGCACCGGTACACCCGCACCGAAAGCCTGTGGGACGATTTTACGCGCTCGTTCAACAAGGCCGACGTGGTGTTGGTCTGCGACATCTACGCGGCGGGAGAGAAGGCCATTCCCGGCGTCAGCTCGGAGCGGCTGGCCCAGGCGATCGCGGAGCATGGACACGGCGCGGTGCGCTACGTGCGCGACCGCGCCGAGCTGGCCGCGGAGTTGGCCCGCTTGGCACGCCCAGGCGATGTAGTGATCGCTTTGGGCGCCGGTGACGTAAATAAAGTGCTCGCGCCCGTCGCGGCCGATATTCGGGCCCGCGCCGGAAAGGGCACGCCGTGAGCGGCAAGCCGCGCGCCGCCCGGCACGGCGGGGTGCGAGCGCCGGACGAGGGCTTCTCGTTCGATGCGAAAGCGGGCGGCGAGCTCGGTGACCCCGATCGGTGGGCCGATTCGGGCGGCGCTTCGACGGCGTGGGCCAAGCTGGCGGCCGCGCTGCGGCTCGGGCTCGGCCTCGCCCTGGTGATCGGCACCTCCGTATCGGTGGCGTACAGCGTTCGGCACTATGCGCTGACGAGCCCGCGCTTCTCGCTCCGAGAGGTGAACCTGCAGGGCGGCAAGCGCGTCTCCCCGGAGCAGGCGCGTGACCAGGCCGGCGTCACGCTCGGGACCAATGTCTTCGCGCTCGACACCGCCGCTTGTGAGCGAAAGCTCCTGGAAAATCCCTGGATTGTGCAGGCTCGCGTCACGCGCGACCTGCCGCGCGCCCTCAGGATCGAGATCAAGGAGCGGGAGCCGGCGGCCCTGGCCGTGTTCGCGGAGCGGCTGTATTTGGTCACGGCCGAGGGCGAGCCGTTCAAGGAGCTCTCGCCCGGCGATCCCGCCGACTTTCCGCTGATCACCGGCGCCTCCGTGGACGGCATCTCCCGCGATCGCGCCCGCGAGCTCGACCGCGTGCGCGAGGGCCTGGAGGTGCTGGCGCTCTACGGTCGGGTGCCGCTCAGCAAGACTCAGCCCGCGCAGGAGGTCCACCTCGCCGACTCGGGCGACGTCGTGCTGACGGCCGGCAAAGAGGGCATCACCTTCGAGCTTGGACGAGACGGATACCGGCGCAAGCTGCTGATGGGGGAGCAGGTCGTCAGCGAGATGCGTCGCAAGGGCCGCGCGCCCGGCATCGTATTTCTCGACAATACCGCCCACCCCGAGCGGGTCGTGGTCAGGATGCGCTGAGCCATGACGCGACCCCTCAACTGCTTGAATTCTTGCGCGGAAACTTGGCCAGGCAAAAGCCAGCATGGCAGCGTCGCCGTCAGCCTTCACCTGGCCTTTGCGGGCCCTGTTTCGAGCAAGCAGCCATGAGAACCCCCGTCAGTCAAAGCGAAATCGTCGTCGGCCTCGACCTGGGTACGACCAAGGTGTCGGCGGTCGTCGGCGAGGTCGACGCGGACGGCATCACGATCCTCGGCGTGGGCAACGTGCCGTGCCGGGGCCTCCGCAAAGGCGTGGTCTCCAACATCGAATGGACCATGCGCAGCGTGCGCGAGGCGATCGAAGCCGCCCAGACCATGGCCGGCGTCGAGATCAAGACCGTCTACGCCGGTATCGCGGGTAGTCACATCCGCAGCCAAGTATCCGACGGCGTGTGCGCGATCTCCGGTCGCGAGGTCACGCGCACCGATCTCGAACGTGTGCTCGAGGGCGCCCGCGCGATCCCGGTCGACGCCGATCGTATGATCTTGCACGCGCTGCCGCGCGAGTACGTGGTCGACGCGCAGGACGGCATCCGTGACCCGGTGGGCATGAGCGGCGTGCGATTGCAGGTGCGGGTCAACCTCGTGACCGCCGCCACGTCGTGCGTCCAGAACGTGATCCGCTGCGTGGAGCGCTGCGGCTTGTCGGTGGCGGACGTGGTGCTCGAGCCGCTCGCGAGCGCTGACGCGGTGCTGTCGGAAGACGAAAAAGAGATCGGCGTTGCCGTGATCGACATCGGCGGCGGCACCACCGATCTCCTGCTCTACGCCGACGGCGGCATCGCCCACACCAGCGTGATCCCGGCCGGTGGCAACAACATCACGAGCGACGTGGCGGCCGGCCTGCGGACGCCGATGGCCGAGGCCGAACGGCTGAAGCGTAACTACGGCTGCGCCCTCGGCCGCATGATCTCCGACGAAGAAGAGATCGAGGTGCCCGGCGTCGGTGGTCATTCGCCGCGCCGAGTGGCGCGCCGCCTGCTCAGCGACATCATCGAGCCGCGCGTCGACGAGATTTTTGCGGAGGCCCGCCGCCGTATCGAAGAGACGGGGCTGCTCGAGCAGGTCAGCTCGGGCTGCGTTTTGACCGGCGGCGCCGCCCTCATGGAGGGTATGGTCGAGTGCGCCGAGGAGATCCTCGGCATGCCGGTGCGACTCGGCTTTCCCGTCGGCGTGAAGGGCATCGTGCAGTTGGTGCAGGGACCGCAATACGCAACCGGCGTCGGCCTGCTGCGCTACGGTGCCCAGCAGCTGGCGGATCGGCAGCATCACCTTCCGGCGCCAGGGCGCACCTTGGGGGTGCAAGACGAGGCCGAGCTCGTCGCCGCCGGCGGGAACAAGAGCGGATTTTGGAGCTGGTTTCGCGCGGCGTTCTGACGCGCGGCCCCGGCCCTGGTTACGGTACTCAGCTTATTCTTAACGACACTACCCAAACGAACACGCGAACAGCCCAAAAACGTACGACTCTGTCACGACGGTGACGCCAGCGATGGCTAGGGAAGGCAGACCCGAAAACGCCGAAGTGAACGAGCCGGACGGCCCGGGAGGCAAGGGATCATGAGTTTCTCAATCGAATTTGCGGACGAAGCACGCGCTTACAACGCGAAAATCAAGGTTATCGGTGTTGGCGGATCGGGCGGAAACGCCATCAACACCATGATTCATTTCGGGCTCGAAGGTGTCGAGTTCATCACCGTGAACACCGACGCGCAGGCGCTCGGCTCGAACTCGGCGGCGGAGAAGATTTCGATCGGCGCCAACGTCACGCGCGGCCTCGGCGCCGGCGCCGACCCCGAGCGTGGCCGCAAAGCCGCGCTCGAAGACGTTCAGCGACTCAAAGACGTGGTGCAAGGCGCGGACATGGTGTTCGTGACCGCCGGTATGGGCGGCGGCACCGGCACCGGCGCCGCGCCCGTCATCGCCCAGCTGGCTCGCGAAGCGGGCGCGCTCACGGTCGGCGTCGTGACCAAGCCTTTCGGCTTCGAAGGTCGCCAGCGCGCGCGGCGCGCCGAACAGGGGTTGATCGCGCTCTCCGAGCACGTCGACACTCTGATCACGATCCCGAACGAGAAGCTGATGAGCCTGGCCGACGCCGACATGACGTTCGTCGAGGCGTTCCGTAAGGCCGACGAAGTGCTGTTCCAGGCCGTCAAGGGCATCAGCGATTTGATCATGCTCGACGGTATCGTCAACGTCGACTTCGCCGACGTACGCACCGTCATGGCCGGCATGGGACGCGCATTGATGGGCACCGGCTGCGCCAAGGGCGAGGGCCGCGCGCGGCTCGCAGCAGAACAGGCGATTTGCTCGCCGCTGCTCGACAACATCTCGGTCGAGGGAGCGACGGGCGTGCTGATCAACGTCGTCGGCGGTCCGGACATGAAGATGCGCGAAATCCAAGAAGCGGCTTCGCTCGTTCAAGAACAGGCTCACGAGGATGCCAACATCATCTTCGGCGCCAGCATCGACGAGTCGATGTCGGACACGCTCAAGGTGACGGTGATCGCGACTGGCTTCCAGCACCTCGAATCGGAGATGCCGGTCGAGAGCGTCCGCGAGACCCGCCGCCCGATCGAGCGACCCGCGGCGCAAGGCTCGGTCGTCCCCGCGCCGCGCTCGCAGATGCCGCGCCCGGAGCTGTCAGGCGCGCTGCCCGCGCTCTCCACGCGTCGGCCGCAGGCGCCTTCGATTCAGGTGCACGCCGCCGGCAGCCGGGACAGCCAGATGTCGCTTCCGGTCCGCGATCGCATCACGTTCCCGTCCAACCTGGACACCGACTGGGACACGCCGGCCTTTCAGCGTCGTCAGAGCGGCTGATACCTTCCTGAGCTCCGATTCGGAGCTCGACGCCTGGTCTCGTTTTCGTTTGGGTACGTAGAACGCCTCGGCCCCTCCCAGCCGAGGCGTTCGTTTTTTTGTACGACATCGCGCGGGCGCGACGCGCAACTCTGTCGCGCGCTGACCCGGAGCAGCGCGTCTATTGGACGGAAGCGGGAGCGTCGGGCTGGATGACGGAGGCGCCGTTGGTCACGGCCGGGGTCGGTGCGGGCGCAGCCCCCGCCGGAGGAGCTTCGTCGTTGCGCGCCAGCTTCTCGATCTGCCCGTCGCGCTTACGCTTGTGGACGAACAGCGGCGGAGGGGAGCCGGGGGCGGGCACGTCACGGCGCCGCGACTTCGGAGCACGCAGGCCGTCGAAATCGAGCGGTAGCTGGCGGACAGGGCGCTTGCGCGTGGCCTCGCGCAGCCGGCGACGCTCCGCTTCGAGCTCTTGCTTGAGCGCCAGGCGCTCTTGCTTCAAGCGGTCGTGCTCGACTTGCCGCTGCTCTTTTTCGGCGCGAAGCTCGGCTTTGATGCGTTCTTTTTCTGCGAGCCGCGCCGCGCGCTTTTGCTCGCGCTCACGCTGCTTGTCGGCCTTGAGCTTGGCTTTGGCGGCCAGACGCTGAGCGCGCTTCTGCGCGCGAAGCTCGGCTTTGCTCAGCTTCTTGGTCGAGCGCTCGGCGACGGCTAGCGCGCGCGCCACCTCGACGTCGACGAAAGCTCGCGCGATTTCGAGCAGATCATCAGCAAAGGCGTCGATGAAGCGGTCGAAGATCCGCTCAACGTCTGACATTTAGAGCCTCACACATGCGTTTCGTGCTCTCGTTCTCGTGCGCCGGCACCGAACGGATACGTACTTTTGGTTTCCGACTCTTGCTAGTGCAAGGGCCACTTACGAACTTTAATTCCTATCAGCGGCTGTCGACGGATTTTCTTTCGCCGCTCGCTGTTCTCTACGCGAACGCGGCCCCGAAAACGACGCAGCAACGCGCCTGCCGACTCTCAGGCGTTAGGCTAATCCCCACGGGTCGTCAACAAAGATCGGCCCGCGCATCGCGCCACGCGCAGCGCGACAATCACGCAACTTTGAAACATCGCTGCTCTCAAGTATGAAAGACGAGCGCTAGCGCAGGAGTGCAAGACGGCTACACCGGCGCCTACGAGCTGCAAGAAACGCGGGCTTTGTGCGCGCCCCCGCCCGACCTGGTCCCGAGCGTGAGCCGACGAGACACGCCGGCGAGGCGCGGTCATCAGCGGAGCTCGCACACATCGGGAGTCCTCGTGATTCCGTGCTAACCTTCGTGTGGCTTTTCGCGCCTCGTGCTGCCAGAAGCTTGCCATGTCCGTGGACGCCAAGGTTGCCACTGAGCGCGCTGAAGCGCGCATCGGGTCCCTCATCAAGGACAAGTGGAGACTCGACCAGGTGCTGGGCGTCGGCGGCATGGCGAGCGTCTACGCCGCGACGCATCGCAACAAGAAGCGCGCTGCGGTCAAGATGCTACACGCAGAGTATTCGACCGATCCGGTCGTGCGCGAGCGCTTTTTGCGTGAGGGGTACCTCGCCAACTCCGTCGGTCATCGCGGGGTGGTGACGGTAGATGACGATGACGTCACCGAAGACGGAGCCGCGTTCATCGTCATGGAGCTTCTCGATGGCGAGACGCTCGAACAACGCTGGCGGCGCAAGGAACATCGCCTGCCGCTCGAAGAGGTGTTGGCGGTGGCTGACCAAGTGCTCGATGCGCTGGCGGCGGCCCACGAAAAGGGGGTCGTCCACCGTGACCTCAAGCCCGAAAACCTATTTCTGACGCGCGACGGCGTGGTCAAGCTGCTCGACTTCGGTGTCGGCCGGCTCAAAGAGCTCGACGGCGCGCCGACGCGCACGTTGTCGGGCGCGACGATGGGGACCCCCGCGTTCATGGCGCCCGAGCAGGCGCGTGGTCGCTGGGAGGAGGTCGATGGCCAGACCGATCTGTGGGGGCTCGGTGCGACGCTGTTTACGTTGCTCAGCGGCGACTACGTGCACGAAGGGCAAACCGTCAACGAGACTCTGGCGTTGGCCGTGACCCAGCCGGCGCGCTCCATCAAGACGTTGCGGGCCGACCTACCGGATTCGGCGGCAGCGATCATCGACCGGGCGCTGGCGTATGCCAAGGCGGATCGCTTCCCCGATGCGCGCGCGATGCAGGCCGAGGTGCGGTTGGTTTACGCCGCGCTGTCCGGGCAAGACGTCAGTCTCGCCGCGCCGCTGTCGGTGCCCGAGGCGCCGCTCGCGAGTGCGGGCCCCATCAGTGATGCGACGGCGGCGCGCCAGCAGCTGACCACGGCGCGCGGCGTCGTCGCTTCCGGCACGCCGGGGCCGCTGCGCGCGGCTTGGGCGTCTCTGGCTCGTAAGCCCGTCGCGCTGGCGGGTGCTGGCGCCTGCGTAGTGCTCGTGGCGCTGGCGGTGGCGCGCAGCTGCGCCCCCGCGCCGGCACCGGAGGCGATAGCGCCGATCTCCCCGCCGCCGCCGCCAGCGGTCCGCGCCGCGGCCTCCGTCGTAGCGGCCGAAGCGCTGAGCGCGGTGCCGCAGGTGGCGGTGGACCAGCTGCCGCGCGAGCGACGCAAGAAGCCGACCGAGTCTCGCCCGGGCGCGGCCAAACCGGCGCGCAAAGACGATCCGTTCGCGCGCCGTCGCTGAGGGTCGCGCTGGCGTTAGCTCGGGCTCAGCGGCTGCTGGCGATGTCGGTGGCCGCCTTGTGGTCGATCGTGCTGAAGGCTTCGATCACCTTCGAGATCATCTCGAATTCGCGGCTGAGGGTGACGAGCTGCGTCATACCCTGCACCGCGTTGGCGTTCGACTGCTCCACGCAGCCGCCGGCTACGCCGCCGTCGTAGGTGCTCGGCGCGCCCGCTTGTGGCAGCGCCCGCAGCAACACGTGCCCCTCTTTTTGCAGGCCATTGAGGTCGTTGAACTTGACCAGCATCAGCTTGCCGAGCGTTTGGTCGCCGGTCAGCGCGTCGCCGGCGACGAGCTGGCCCTGGTTGTCGATTCGAATATTGGGCTGGGTAGCGTCGATTCGCAGCGGCTTGCGATTTTCGCCCAGCACGGGCGAGCCGTCCGGCAATACGACGGCGCCGTCTTGGGTGAGCCGGAAGCTTCCGGCTCGGGTGTAGCGCTCGCCTTGCGGCGTCGACACCACGAAGAAGCCGTTGGCGTCGGGGATGGCGGCATCGAGCGGTTTGCCCGACTCGACGATTTGCCCCGGATTGAAATGAGGGACGTTCGTGCGCGTGATCGCGTAGTGCAGCGACTCGGTGCCGCGTGTCTTGTCGACGGCAGTGGCCAGCGTTTGCCGGAACACCGCGGTCTCGGCGCGGAAACCCGGGGTGGTAGCGTTGGCGACATTGTCGGCCGTGACGTCGAGCGCTGAAGTCTTGCCGACCGCGCCCGAAGCCGCTGACCAAATGCCGGTGCTCATCTTGCCTCAGCCCTCAGCAAGTCTCGTACCGGCTCGCGGACTCGCTTCGCGCTCGCTCGCCTCGGTCCACCTTCCCCCTTGCTCACCCCTGCCCGTCAAGCGATTGGCGGGGTGGGCGTCAAAGACGCAAGTTTGCCGGCAGATTGGCAGGGCGTTACGGGCCGCTTGCTTGTGGCGCTGAATTCGCAAGACTTGTCGAAAGATGCGCACCTCGCCCGATGGCTATTTGGTCGTGGACCCGAGCGAGTGCAAAATCACGGTCAAGCACCTGTCGGAGCTGCCCAAGATCATGGAGCTGCTCAGCGCGCTCAACGATCCCATGGCCGGCGGCAAGAATGTCGGCAAATTGGTGACGAAGATCCCGGTGCTGGCCGCGCGCGTGGTCGAGCGGGCGTTGTCGCGCAAGAGCAAGAAGGATATCGCTTCGGTCGATCAGGCCATCAACATGATCGGTAACCGCGGTCTCGAATCCGAGCTTCTGCAGCTGCTCGAGGATCTGACCATCAAGAAGGCCGAAGCGGAAGATCCGCACTAGCGGTCGGCGCCAGCGGCGCGCTGCGCAGCCGCCGAGCCACCCTGCCGCGAGAGACGTGGCGCGCTTCTTGCCATTGCAGGGCTCGTGGTCGCCGCGATCCTTCCCGTCAACGTCAGCGAGCTGCGCGACGCGCCCGAAGCGAGGGCATCCAAGGCGGCGGAGGCGCAGTTCCAGCGTGCGATGGAAGGCGCGAAAGCCGCGTCGAATGCCGGCAATTTGGTGCCGGTGGTGCGCACGAAGCTGGACGCAGGGCAGGCGCAGGAGGCGCTGCGAGCGGCCTGGCAGAACGTCACCGGCGAGGCGCCGAGTGACAAAACTTTGGCGCTCATCACCGCGCAGTGGGCCCACGAGACGGCAAATGGCGCCTCGATGTACAACTATAATTTCGCGGGCATCAAGGGCACGGGTCCGAGCGGCCTGAGCGTCGCCCAGCATACGCGCGAGGGCTACGGCGAGAGCGAGCGGCGCATCGTCGACAACTTCCGCGCCTACCGCAGCGCCGAGGAAGGCGCGACCGACTACGTCCAGCTACTGAGCAAGCGCTTTCCGGATGCCGTCGAAGGCGCGCGCCAAGGCGATCCGGCCGCCTTCGTGCGGGGGCTGAAGTCGCGCGGCTATTTCACGGGCCACGAGGGCCAATACCTGAACAGCGTGGCCAGCATTGCCTCGCGCTACTTGGGGGAGCCGCTCGCGGTGCCGAGCGCTCAGCCGCCCTCGCTCGAATACAGGCCCGCGGCCGCCGGCGCGTCGAGCCCCGTCGATTTGCAAGGTCTTTACGCGCAAATGGTGCCTTCCCCCGACTCGTTCGTGGACGCCCTCAGCATCACCGATCAGATCAATCGGGCGGCACTGCGTGCGTTCTCGGGACAGCGGGAGGACTCGTGAACGCGCGCCTCGACGCTGCCTTTCGCTACCTCGACGTTCGTTACAGCGAGCGCGAGCGGCCCTACACCGACTACCCGAGCCAGCTCACGGCTCACCTGACCGAGCGCTACCTGCAGCGCTACGTTGGCGACAAGCTGCTCGATTTGGGCTGTGGGCGCGGAGAATTCCTGCACGGCTTCGCCGAGCTCGGCTTCGACGCCCGCGGCTTCGACCGCTCGCGGCCGTCGGAGGCGCGCTTCAGCGAGCCCGTGGTCGTGGGCGACTACGAGCAGGGCGGGTTGCCGTTCGCCGACGGCGAATTCTCGGTGCTGTTCAACAAATCGGTGTTCGAGCACGTGCGCGAGATCTCGCCGCTGCTGCGCGAGTGCCACCGCGTCCTACGTCGCGGCGGACGCATGGTGACCCTGGTGCCCGATTGGATGGCGCAGTGGCGTCACTTCTATGACGACTGGACACATGTGAGGCCCTTCACTTTGGTAGGCCTCCGCGAGTGCATCCAGAGCCACGGCTTCGAGCTGCGCGAGGCGGTGCGGTTTCGGCAATTGCCCCTGCTCTGGGAGCGCCCGTATCTGCGGCCCCTGTCCGACGCGGCGGCTTTGTTACCGAGCGTCTTCAAACGCTCCAAGTTCGTCCGTTTCTCCAAGGAGTGGATGCTGCTCGTGGTCGCCGATCGCGTCGACTGAAGCTGGCAAGCCCCTTGCAAACAGTCTCGAGGAGAGAAAACATGGTCCAGGTCAAAATTGGTGATGTCGCGGTCGGTGATGGCGCTCCCTGCTACATCGTTGGAGAGATCGGCATCAATCACAACGGAGACCTCGGCACCGCCCGGCGGCTGATCGACGTGGCCGCGATCGCGGGTGCCAACGCCGTCAAGTTCCAGAAGCGGACCGTCGAGGTCGTCTACACGGCGGAAGAGCTGGCCAAGCCGCGCGAGAACCCGTTCGGCGCGACCAACGGTGACCTGAAGCGCGGGCTCGAGCTCGGGCGCGACCAGTACCAGAACATCGACGGCTATTGCCGCGAGAAGAGCTTGGCGTGGTTCGCGTCGTGCTGGGACGAGGCGTCCGTCGACTTCATCGAGCAATTCGCGCCCCCCGCCTACAAGATCGCTTCCGCGAGCCTGACCGACGACAACCTGCTGCGGCATCATCGCAAGACGGGCCGTCCGATCATCATTTCGACCGGTATGAGCACGATCGCCCAGTGCGATCACGCCGTCGAGGTGCTCGGCACCGACAACCTGATCATCTTGCACACGACCAGCGCCTACCCGGCCAAGATCGCGGATCTCAACCTGAAGCTCATCCCGGCCCTGCGCGCTCGCTACGGCGTGCCGGTCGGGTACTCGGGGCACGAAGTCGGGCTCGCCACCAGCTATGCCGCGGTCGCGCTCGGCGCCTGTATGGTCGAGCGCCACATCACGCTCGATCGCGCGATGTGGGGCAGCGACCAGGCCGCCAGCGTCGAGCCCCAGGGCCTGATGAAGCTGGTCCGCGACGTACGCGTCATCGAGCAAGGCCTCGGTGACGGCGTCAAGCGCGTCACCGACGACGAAGTTCCGATCATGAAGAAGCTGCGCCGCGTCGGCTGAGGAGAACCGGGATGGTCGCCGAAGCAGGGCACGACAGCGCAGCGCAGTTGACGGCGCCGGGCGCCGAGCTACGCATCGGAGTGATGCAGGGTCGGCTCTCGCCGCGCCCCGCCGGCAAGCTCCAGGAGTTTCCGCAGAAGTACTACGCGGCCGAGTTTCCGATCGCGGCTCGGCTCGGCCTGCACTCGATCGAATGGATCTTCGAGGCGCCCGGCTTCGCCGAAAATCCGCTCTGGAGCGCGGCCGGACGCGAAGAGATCCGCGGCTTGATCCGCGCGACCGGCGTCAAAGTGCAGTCGGTGTGCGCCGACTATTTCATGGTCCATCGGCTGGCGGGTGAAGGCGGCGAGGCCGTCGCTCGAAGCTGCGACGTGCTGGCGGAGCTGGTGGTGGCGGCCCACGCCATCGGCGCGGATCGTATCTTGCTGCCGCTGCTCGAGACCTCCGCCGTCGACACCCCCGTACTGCAGCGCGAGGTCGTCGCGAGCTTGAAGCAGGTCGCCCCCGTCGCCGAGCGCTATGGGGTCACGCTCGGGCTCGAGATGGAGCTCCCGGGCGCCGAGTACGCGCGCTTGATCGAGAGGGTGGCAAGCCCCCAGGTTCGCGCCTACTACGACACCGGCAACTCGACGGCTCAGGGCGCCGATATCGCCGAAGACATCGTGCCGCTGTTGCCGCTGCTGCACGCGGTGCACGTCAAAGATCGGGTGCGCGGCGGGGGCAGCAAGCCGCTCGGCACTGGCGACACCAACTTTCGAGGCTTCTTCCCGCGCCTGCTCCGGGGTGGATTCCGTGGCGATCTCGTGCTGCAGCACTATTTCGACCTGCAGCCCGAGCTCGAAGCCGAGCGCAGCTTGAGCTTCGTCCAGCACCTGCTCGAGAGCGCCAGAGCGGAGGCGGCGTGAACGCGGTCGTCGAGATTCCGGCGCCGCGCGCGGGGGGCGTGCGAAAGCGCGTCGAGCGCTGCCTGTTCGTGGGCCTCGGCGGTATCGGCCAGCGCCACCTGCGCAACTTGCGCAAGCTGCGCGGCGAGTCGGTCGAGGTTCACGCCTACCGGGTGCGCCGCGAGCGCCAGGTCGTTACCGACACACTCGAGGTCGCCGACGGCGAAGATCTCGAGGCCAAATACCGTGTCGAGGTGCACGCCGACCTCGAGCGAGCGCTCGGCCAGCGGCCGGATGTCGTGTTCGTGACCAACCCGTCGAGCCTACACGTCGACGTCGCGCGGCGCGCCCTCGAAGCCGGCGCGCACGTGCTGGTCGAGAAGCCGCTATCCCATTCGCTTACCGGCATCGCGGATCTGGTTCGCGCCAGCCGCGAGCGGGGGCTGACGGGCTACGTCGCCTACCAGCTGCGCTTTCATCCTGGCTTTTTGCGCCTGCGCGAGGTGATGCAGCAGGGCTTGCTCGGCCGCACGCTGTTCGCAGAGGCCACCGTCGGCGAGTACCTGCCCGGCTTCCACCCCTACGAAGACTACCGGCGCATGTACGCGTCGCGGCGGGAGCTCGGTGGCGGGGTGACCCTGTCGCAGATCCACGAGATCGATCTGCTGCTGGCGCTGCTCGGCCGCCCGGAGCGCGTCTTCTCGCTCGGTGGCAAGCTGTCTGGCCTCGACGTGGACGTCGACGATGTTTCGAGCTCCCTGCTCGAGCTCCGTGGCGGCGAGGGCCGCGTGCTACCGGTGCGGTTGCACCAAGACTTCGTGCAGCGGCCGGCCGAGCGCCGCTTCACCGTGGTCGGCGAGCGCGGGAAGGTAGAGTGGAGCCTGAGCCAGCGCAGCTTTCGACGTTGGGGCGCGGAGGGCGAGCCGTGCGAGGCGCACGACTACTCCGAGCTGCCGCGTAACCGGCTGTTCGAGGCAGAGCTGTCGCATTTTCTGAGCTGCGTCGAGAGCGGCGAAGCTCCGAACGTCCCCCTGCTCGCGGGCGCCGAGAGCGTGGCGGTCGCGCTATCGATCCTGGAGTCGCAGACGAGCGGCCTGCCCGTCAACGTCGGCGCCGTGCTCGACCGGGCCGGGTTGGGAGACATGTCATGATCAAGCCGCCCGTGATGGCGCTCATCCCCGCGCGTGGCGGCTCGAAATCGGTGCCGCGCAAGAACTTGCTGCAAGTGGCGGGCAAGCCGCTGATCGCCTACTCGATCCTGCACGCCCAGAGCTGTCCCTCGATCTCGCGCATCGTCGTCTCGACCGACGACGACGAGATCGCGACCGTGGCGCGGCGCTTCGGAGCCGAGGTGCCGTTCAAGCGCCCGGCCGAGGCGGCGTCGGATACCGCCACGGATTTTCAGGTGTTTCAGCATGCGCTCGGTTGGCTCTCCGAGCACGAGGGCTACGCGGCCGAGCTGGTCGTGCACCTGCGCCCGACCGGACCCGTGCGCGAAGCGGAGCTGATCGAGCGCGCGGTGCAGCTGATGCTCGAGACGCCCGAAGCCGATTCGTTGCGCAGCGTCGGGACCGCCGAGCAGACGCCGTACAAGATGTGGCGCATCGAGGACTCCCGCTTGCGCCCGTTGCTGGAGTACCCCGGCCACCCCGAGGCGCACTCGATGCCTCGCCAAAAGTTGCCGCCGGTCTACTGGCAAAATGGTTACGTCGACATCGTGCGTCCG
>Ga0164241_10001016_pt1 | contig 39206 bp, 31 predicted proteins | sample OricomyardsoilBY_FD_108780 | JGI IMG/M metagenome (GOLD analysis project Ga0164241, IMG submission 108780) | Backyard soil microbial communities from Emeryville, California, USA - Original compost - Back yard soil (BY) | ecosystem: Environmental > Terrestrial > Soil > Unclassified | place: USA... | reverse complement strand
ATCGTCTCAAGCTGGGGGAACATCGACTCGGGCGTGGTGATGCCGTGGTCCACAGAGTCCGCAGCCCAAAGGCCCACGGTGAACAGCGGCAATGCCGCAAGGATTCTCAGGAATTTCATGAAGTGGGGAGAGCAGACAAGGCGTCGCAAAGCCTGTGCCTTGGCAACCAGTAAATTTTTTCGAGGTCCGAGCGGAAATGGCATTTCCGATTGTCATGACGCAGTCACCCACACGCCCGCCACACCAGGCAGCTTTACCCGCGCATTCTCCCGCCTTGCCACACATCGGCCCATCTCCCTTGCTCCCATTTCCTCAATGCTTCGTCACCTCTTCCCTCCCGCTGCGGATCTCTGGCAACAGCGCGAACTGCTTTGGCAATTCACGCTGCGTAACGTCGAGCTGCGCCACAAGGGCAGCCATTTGGGCTTAGCGTGGTCGTTCCTGAACCCGCTCCTTATGCTGGGCCTCTACGTGATGGTGTTCGGATATATCTTCGGGGGGAAATTCGGCATCGTGCCCAATGAGACGCCGCTGGATTACGCCTTGGGTATTTTTCTAAGTCTGACTTTGTATCATTTCATTGCGGAAGTGATCGGCGTTTCGCCGGGCCTGATCGTGGGCAACCCTAATTTCGTGAAGAAAGTCGTTTTCCCACTGGAAATCCTTCCCGCCGCCAGTGTTTTCGGTGCAGTTTTTCACCTGCTTATAAGCCTCGCGCTCGCGTTGCTGGGCATCGTGTTATTGGGTCCGGGACTTCACAGCGGCCTCCTGTGGCTGCCAGTCATTATCGCTCCCTTGTTGCTGCTCGGCCTCGGCATCGGCTGGCTGGTGTCGGCGCTGGGAGTGTTCTTTCGCGATGTCAGCCAGATCACCCAGTTCGTCAGCATGGCGATGATGTGGGCGAGCGCCGTCTTCTTCTCTGCAGAAAATTATCCGGCCGCGTGGCCCTACCTCCGCTTCAACCCGATCCTCTTGGATATCCAACTCGCCCGCGATGCAACGCTTTGGGGCCGCCCTCTAAATTTCACCCACCTCGCCTACGTCTATGGATTCAGCGTGACTGCGTGCTTCTTCGGGCACCTGGCCTTCCGCAAAATGAAACCGGCTTTCGCAGACGTGCTTTAAATGACCGGTGCTGCCTCGTCCTCAAGACGTTCGAAACAGGCAAAACTGGTTTTCGCAGATGCAATCTGATCCCCAAACCGCTCCCGCGCATGTTTTCTGGCTCTTTGGACTTTCCGGAGCGGGAAAATCCACTCTCGCTGCTCGACTCGCGAATGAACTTCGCCGCCGCACCGTTCCCGTGCTGTCCCTTGACGGCGATGACCTGCGCGGCGGGCTCTGCCAGGGCTTGGGATTTTCGGATGCCGATCGCGCCGAGAATCTTCGCCGGGCAGCCTGCGTCGCCCGCCTTGGACTGGAATCCGCCCTGACGGTAGTCGCAGCGTTCATTACGCCGCTGGAAGCGCACCGGCAGATCGTGAGAAGCCTCCTCCCGCCCGACCGCCTTTCCTTCATCCATGTGAACGCATCCATCGATGTGTGTCGGTCCCGCGACGTCAAAGGACTCTATGCGCGGGCCCAACAGGGCGGGATCAGTCAGATGACCGGAATAACCTCAGCCTTCGAACTTCCGCCGCGTGCCGACCTTGAACTGTCGACGGCTCGCGAAAGCGTCGATCAATCCGCCGCCCGACTCTCGGAGTTGGCCTGGCAGAAGCTTGCTCGGGCCGCGCACTGATGTCGCAATATCACCTGAGTCACCTCGATGCCCTCGAACACGAGGCCATTCATATCGTGCGCGAGGCGTCGGCGCAATTTTCACAGTGCGCGATCCTGTTTTCTGGCGGTAAGGATTCGCTCGTGCTCGCAATCCTCGCTCGCAAGGCCTTCGCCCCCGCCCGTTCGCCCTTTCCGCTGCTCCATATCGACACCGGTCATAACTTTCCCGAAACGATCGCCTTTCGGGATCAATTTGCCCGCGATTTCGACTACCGACTGCTTATACGACGCGTACAGGACTCCATCGATTCCGGCCGCACAAAGGAGGAAACCGGTGTCAACGCCAGCCGCAACGCGCTGCAAACGACAACGCTGCTCGATGCCATCGCCGAACTCAAGCTCGACGCGGTCTTCGGCGGGGGCCGGCGTGATGAGGAAAAGGCCCGAGCAAAGGAAAGAGTCTTTTCCCACCGCGACGAATTTGGCCAGTGGGACCCTAAGAACCAGCGCCCGGAACTCTGGAACCTCTATAACGGCCGCAAACTCTCCGGAGAACATTTTCGCGTTTTTCCTTTGAGCAACTGGACCGAACTCGACGTCTGGGCCTATATCCAACGCGAAAAACTGCCGCTGCCGTCGCTCTATTTCGCCCACGATCGCGACGTTTTTCTGCGCAATGGCGCGCTGCTGGCGGCTTCCCGCTTCCTTCCGCTGCAGCCAAACGAGGTAACCAAACGAGACCGAGTTCGCTTCCGGACCGTCGGGGACATGACGTGCACCGGCGCGCTGCGCTCGTCGGCCGCAACGCTCGAAGAAATCGTGATCGAGGTGGCGGCGGCCCGTCAGACCGAGCGCGGGACCCGATACGATGACCGTCGTTCCGATACCGCGATGGAAGATCGCAAGCGACAGGGATATTTCTGAGCGCCCTCCCTTCCATGGACCTGCTCCGACTCATTACTTGCGGCAACGTGGACGACGGCAAAAGCACTTTGCTGGGCCGCTTGCTCCACGACACCAAATCCATCTTCGAGGACCAATGGGAGGCGGTGCAGCGGGCAAGTGAACGCCGGGGCGATGCCTACACTGACCTCGCCCTGCTCACCGACGGACTCCGGGCCGAACGCGAACAGGGAATCACCATCGATGTCGCGTACCGCTACTTCGCCACCCAGCGACGCAAGTTCATCCTCGCCGACTGCCCGGGCCATTTTCAGTACACCCGCAACATGGTCACCGGCGCTTCATCGGCGCAGCTCGCCCTGCTACTGGTCGACGTGCGCAAAGGGCTGACCGAACAAACCTGCCGCCACGCCTTTCTCACCACTTTGTTGCGCATCAAACACCTGATCGTGTGCGTCAACAAGATGGACTTGGTTGACTTCCGTCAGGAGGACTTTGAGCGGGTCCGCAGCCAGTTCATGGAATTTGCCGAACGGCTCGACGCCGCCGACATCCAGTTCGTGCCGATGGCCGCGCTGCACGGCGACAACGTCGTAACGAAATCTACGCGAATGCCCTGGTACGAGGGTTCTCCGCTCCTCTATACCTTGGAGACCGTTTACGTGCGCAACGACGCCAACCATGTCGATCCCCGCTTTCCGGTGCAGAACGTCATCCGCCCCCAAGATTCCCGGGCGCGGGATTTCCGCGGCCTCGCCGGACAGGTTGCCAGCGGGACGTTTCGTCCCGGGGACGAAGTCGTGCATCTCCCGACGGGATTGCCCGCACGCATCAAGGCCATTCATGGTCCGGGCGGGAGAGTTGAAACCGCGTTTCATCCCATGTCGGTGGTAATCGAACTCGATCGCGAGATCGATGTCGGTCGCGGTGAAATGCTTGCCCGCCCCAACAATCGGCCGAATGCCGCATGTGATCTCGAGGTGATGCTGTGCTGGCTGTCAGACAAGATGCTGGATCCCACCCGCCGATATTGGCTTTTCCACACGACCCGCGAAACCAAGTGCTTCGTTCGGGAGATCCGCTACAAGCTGGACGTGACAACCTTGCACCGCCAAATCTCGACGCTCCCTGTTCAGATGAATGACCTCGCCCGAGTTTCACTCCGCTGCCTCGCCCCGCTATTTTGGGATTCCTACAAGAAGAATCGCCAGACCGGCAGCGTGCTGGTTGTAGACGAGGCAAGTTGTGCGACGGTCGCCGCCGGTATGATACTTTGAGACGCATGAGTAACGACATCGCTATCTCCGTCAAAAACGTCGGTAAGGCCTATCGCATTTGGGGGTCACCGGCTGCACGTCTGACGGCCCCTCTTCTCGCAAGCTTGTCCCGCCTGTTCCCTGGGGCGTTTGGTCAATGGTTGTTGAACCGGGGGAGCAGAAGCTATCGTGACTTCTGGGCGTTGAAGGAGATCTCCTTCGAAGTGCGCAAAGGCGAGAGCATCGGCATCATTGGCCGCAACGGATCGGGCAAGAGCACACTCCTCCAGATTATCGCCGGCACACTTCAGCCCACCGAGGGATCGGTGAAAGTAGAAGGCAGAGTAGCGGCATTGCTCGAACTCGGCGCCGGCTTCAACCCCGAGTTCACCGGACGCGAGAATGTTTACCTCAACGGCGCCATACTCGGGCTCACCCGCGATGAGGTGGACGAGCGGTTTGACCGCATCGCCAGCTTCGCCGACATCGGCGATTTTATCGATCAGCCGGTGAAAACTTATTCGAGTGGAATGGTGGTGAGGCTGGCCTTCGCGGTACAGATCCAGCTCGATCCCGAAATCCTGATTGTAGATGAGGCCTTGGCCGTCGGAGATGAGCCTTTTCAGCGAAAATGCTTCAGCCAGATCGCGCTGATGCAGGAGCGGGGTGTCACCATTCTCTTTGTTTCGCACGCTGCCGCCACGGTGGTGGAGCTTTGCCAGCGCGCGGTGTTGCTTGATCATGGCAGCCATCTCCTGACTGCCCGGCCCAAGACTGCGGTGCAGCACTACTATCAGCTTTGCTATGCCCCCGCCGACCAGCTCTCCCGCGTACGGGCCGACATCGCGGCGTTTGCAAAGACCGAGACGACCGGGACCGCCGCGCCTTCCTCGCCGCTACGGGCTGAGGTCGTTACGGAGAAACCCACCGCCTATTTTCTCGAATCAATGCAGCCTTCGAGTCGCAGTGAGTTCCCCTCGCAGGGCGCCTTGATTGAGTCGATCCAGATCATTGACAGTTCAGCCCGTCCAGTAAATGTCCTGGTTAAAGGCGACGCCTACCTTCTGCGTTGCCGCGTGCATTTTACCCAAACGGTCGCTCGGGTTCGGTTTGGCTGGACGGCCAAGACCCTGACGGGGCTGATAGTGTCGGGTATTGGAACACACTCGCAAGGCGAAGGCGTTGCGAGTTTTGCGGCCGGCACCGTGATCAACATGGATTTTAGTTTTCGGTGCCTTTTCAACCCCGGCACTTACTTTGTCGACGTCGGGGTACGCGCCGAGCTGAGCGAGCCGGACCTGCTGATTCACGGGATCAATGACGCGCTGATGTTTAAGGTGCAATCCACGCCTCGCTCGCATCGCAATGGCTACGTTGACACCTCGATTGAACCAGCCTGGGCTGTCACGTTTGTTCCGACCAATCCAACTTGAGATCCATTCATGCTTTATCCGGGAGTATCGCTCGAAGGTATGCTGCAAGGCTACCGTGATCAGTATCTGCAGAAACGAGGCTGGGTTTGCTCCGTGGAAAAACGCTCCTCGGTGGATGAGAGGGGTGAAGCCATCCCGTGGCTTACCTATCCCGCCTGCACATTTCTAGCGCAGATTGTTCGGCCGGAGTTCAAGGTTTTTGAATTTGGCAGCGGCTCGTCGACCATCTGGTGGGGTGCTCGGGTCGCGGAAGTTCACTCCGTGGACCATGATGCTGCCTGGGTGGGTCGCACCCGCCCTCAGTGCAGCGCCAACGTCAACCTCCGTTTGATTCCCGCTGACACGCCGTGCGCTGAAACTGGCGCGGATCTTCTGACCCGGTATTTCACCGAAGTGTCCGAACCTCCTAGCGCCCTCGACCGGGAAACTTTGTTTAGAAGGGGTCTGCTTTCAGAGCCTTTTCGCGCTTACGCCGCGGATATTCTCCGTTTCTCTTCGGGGTACTTCGATGTGATCGTCATCGACGGAATGGCACGCGCCCTCACGACCTGGCTGACCGTTCAGCATGCGCGGCCCAAACAGTTCATTGTGTTCGATAACAGCGACCGCGAGGAATATGCACCGGCTTATGCCATGCTGAAGGATGCGGGTTATCACAGAATAGATTTTTGGGGTACCGGACCAATCAACCCTTACGAGTGGTGCACCACCATTTTCCTGCGGGATCTGCGGGTCCTGCCCTAAATTCCCATGCCTTCTTCCAACCTCGGCATTCTTGTTCTGGGCTATGCCCGGCCGCATTTGCTGCAAATGGTACTGGAAAGCCTTGCCCGTCAGGGCGCGCTCGCCACCACGCATGTCTGGATCGACGGCACGGCAGACCGCATGGAACTCCAGGCCCGCACAAGAGAGTGCGCTGATGCCGTGCGCCTGCACCCGGTGGCGGAGATCCGGACCCACCGCGGTCATCTTGGCATCGAAAAGCTGATGCTTGATGCGCTCACCGAAATGAACGCACGCTATGATCATCTAATCGTGCTGGAGGATGATTGTTTTCCCACTCGCCATGCCGTGAGGGTATTTGCCGAACAGCTTGAAGCGGTCGCCCAAAACGACGCAGTCTTTTCCGTTTATGGACATCCTTTTCTGACCCCCGCCGAAGGCGCCAGCAGCACCCGGTTTCAAGGTTGGGGTTGGGCTACTACCCGCCGCAAATTAACCCCCATCTTACTCCGAGCACGTGAGCTCTTCCTGCTCTCGGAGCAGGCCTACCTTGACTACACTCGCCGTATGCTGACGCCCGAAATTATCGCCCGGCTCGATGTCACGCCCGGTCGGAATGTCTGCCACGTACTTACCCAGTTCTACAGTTGGGACTCCTGCACGGCTTTGCTGACGGCGCTTGGCGGCATGACGCATAACCGCACGTCCGAGCGCGTCATTTTCAACTGCGGACTGGGCGGAGACAGTGGACATTTTCCAGAGAAAGAGCATCTGCGCCACCCACCATTCAACATGATAAATCCCGGCGAGGCTTGGGCCCGTTTCTGAACCGCTTCTCTATGGCTTACTATGGATTGGACTATCTTGACGCTCGCATCGCGGAACACATCACCGCCAGCACCGGGACATTCGTCGAGCTAGGGGCTTATGATGGTATTACCCAAAATAACACCCTGCACTTTGAGGAAAAGGGCTGGCGCGGCGTCCTAATTGAACCTGTTCCTACAGCCTACGCCGCATGCGTTCGCAACCGCCCACTCGCCAAAGTGTTCAACTGCGCCTGCGTCCCCCATGCCCATGCTGGAAATAACGTTAAGATGACTTCCGTGGGCCTGATGTCACTGGTAAGCGGCATAATGGACGATCCCAGCAAAGAAGAAACGTGGGTAGCGCGGGGCGAAGCTGTGCAAGCCATCGTCCGCGCCGACGTTGTCGTACCAGCCCGCACCTTGGATTCGGTTCTACAAGAGGCCCAACTACCCCGCCCCGATCTGCTCGTGCTGGACGTCGAAGGTGCCGAGTTGCAAGTTCTTCAGGGCCTCAGTCTCACGCATTGTCGTCCGCGTTATATTGTCAGCGAAGACGCCTATACTCTCGATGTTGCCAAGTTTCTCGAATGCGCGGGCTATTCCCTTCGAGCGGTATTGCTGGAGCGAAAGCATACCCGTGATGTATTGTATTTCGATGAATCCTCTAAAGCCTAAGGGATAATGAGTTCACCTGTCATCTTCGGGCTCTCCCACTGGGGAGGCGCCATAGGTACTGTGCGAGAGTGCGCAGAGATCGCAGAAAACGATCCGAAAGCATCCCATGTCTGATTCCATTGCAGTTTTCTACTGTTTTCCCCGCTCGGGTGGCACTCTTCTAAACCAATGCCTGCTTTGTGCTCCAGGCACCGTGGTACTTTCGGAAATCAACCCGAGCAGCAGTGTAATCCCAATCGAACAGCAGGCGGCGGAGTGGTTTCAACTGCTCAATCCCACGGAGGCAGCCGACCTCGCGAACCGCACCTATCTCGAAAAAATCAGCCGGGTATATGACCGAACGAATGCCGCCCAAAAATCGCTCTGCGTGCGCGATTGGTGCGGCATCAACTTTCTCGCCCACATCTCGCCTTGGTTAGGAGTTCCCAGTCAAGTCTTGGAACAACGACTCTATCTCCAGCACGGCGGCTACGAATTGCGCGAAATCGCGCTCGTGCGGCGCAGCGCAGCCGTATACCGTTCCCTTCACGAAAATATACCTGAACTAGCGGCATTGACGGTCGAGGAATTCGGCGCCGCGTACCGGTCCTACCTCAGGCAACTTTCCTCGGTGAAGAAGTACCAGCTTGAGCACTTGACCAGCGCCAGCAGCGCCGTGCTGAAGAGCATATGCGCCGATCTCAAGATGCCATTCCCGTCTGGCTTCGAGACCCGTTTCCACACGATCACGACCGTGACGGGCAATAATACCCTGCCCACGCCACCGGCTTCCGCGCGATGGACCGCCATTCAGGGTACGTCCAAGACTGGCAACCAGCAGCCGTCGGCGGAGCATTTGGAAATATTTGAAGGACTGGATCAGTTGGCCGGATACGGACCCCTCACTTCCCAATGAGCTCCTCCTCTTCAGACCTCTGGTTGATGCTGCACGCCCGTGACACTGCGCTTCTCGCGACAAACCGCGCTTACACGAGCTGGATTGAAAGCTTGGAACAGCAGCTGGTCGGCACCAAGGAATATCTCGCCAAGGTAGAAACGGACCGCGCCGAAACCATTCAAAAAATCGAGCAAGATCGAGAGGAACGCCTCCAATCGATCCGGGCCCTGCAGGAGAATCTCGACCAGCAGGGTCTTGCGCTCCATACCGCCCAAGCGCGCGCCGCCGAGCTCGAGCAATCCCTGCAAGGTACTCGAAATTTTCTCGCCGCTGTCGAGGCCGACTCCGCCGCGCGGCTCAAAGCCATCGAGCAGATGCAGAAACAGTTGGAGGACCACGGGCGCAACCGGCATGTCGCCGAGGCCCGCGTTGTCGAACTGGAACAGGCGCTGCAAGGCAGCCGAGATTATCTCACCCAAGTCGAAAAGGACCGCGCCGCCAGTTTGAGCGTGATTGAGGAGCAAAGGGCAAAGCTGGACGAATTCACGGCTGATCTCGAACGCAAGACCATGTATATCGAACAACTCGAAAACGCACAAAAACAAGCCCAGGCCCACACCGGATCCAATCAGGCTACTCTTCAGCGAGACCTGCCGGCAGCAGAAAAACACCCAGCCGAGCCGACCGTCCCCGCGGTCCCGATGCTGCCCTTCAATTCGCTCAGCCGGGCGGCCAACATTCGCTCCCTGGTTATCGCCAAGTTTCACCCCCGATTGCTGCCCTTAATTGTCCAGATGGGCAGTGCGGGAGTGGCCGTGGAGATTTTTGAGTGCCCCCCGTCTTACTCGCCCGGGTACCAAGGTAACCTCCACTTCATTCCCAGCCGATTCATCGACTGGCTGAACTCCATCGAGACGTTTTTCAATGAACAGGTTTATCTGACCGACAACCCTGACGCAGCTGTTGCGGTGGCAACCGGGAGCGTGCGCAGCGGCTGGGAACATTTCTGCCTCTTGGGCCAGCATTCGGGCCGCCCTCTGGGGTTCCCCTATTTCGGAGGGACCGCTGAGTTCGACGCCATCGCCTGCGATCAGGACGACGCCGCATCGGTCTTTCCGCATTTACGCGGAAGATGCCAGCAGCACACGCGTTTGATAGTAACCCAATGGCAGGATGATCCCTTGTGGCGGGAGATGACCACCCACCGCGAATTCATCACGCCCTCCACAGTACTGTTCCACCGGCTGCCGGGTAGTTGGCACGGTCCGTATATCCCTACCCACTGGAAACAGCACCCCAACTGGCCCCGGCTGCGTCCGATCGATCTCTATCCTCCCCGTACGCCTGCGGGAGGGGAATGGCCGCTCATCTCGGTTGTGACCGTCAGCTACAACCAAGCCTCCTTCATCGAGGAAACCCTGCGCTCCGTGATCGCCCAAGGGTATCCCAACCTGGAGTATATCGTCGTCGACGGTGGTTCGACCGATGGTTCCGCTGAAATTATCAAGCGGTACGCGAGCCACCTGTCTTGGTGGATCAGCGAACGGGATGGGGGCCAATCGGAGGCACTGAACAAGGGTTTCCGCCGAGCCCGCGGTGAAATTCTGACCTGGCTCAACAGCGATGATCGCCTGGCCCCCGGCTGCCTTTTTCAGGTGGCCACAACCTACCTCAACCACCGGCCAGATTTGATTGTGGGACGCTGCGCGCGGATCATGGATCCCGATCTCCGTCCCAATCATCTGCATGGTTGCAAGTTGCCGTTGGGCGAAGTGACCCGCCTGCCCCTGGCGAGGCTGCTCGACCTCGACGGAGCATGGCTCCAAGGTCACTTCTTTCACCAGCCGGAGGTTTTCTTCACCCGGGATATCTTCGATCGCGCCGGCAGTCATGTGCGCGAGGACCTCTATTACAGCATGGATTATGACCTCTGGGTGCGCATGGCCAAGGCCCAAGCCACTGTGCTGACGATTCCGGAAGTCATCGCCATTTTCCGGCAGCATGGCGCACAAAAAACCGGCGGGAATGATCTCCCGTACCTGCCCGAACTTCGCACCGTGAACGCGGGTTATCTTGCGGAAAATTCTACGCCCGCCTGAAACAACTTTCCACCGTATGCCAACTTTCCCGATAGATTTCAGCAACTGGCTGTCCACCCTGCCTACCGAGGAAAGTTTCCCTCGAATCTCTCCCGCGCGGGCGTACGCTCACGCTGAAGACCAATACGACATCCAATACGGACAGGAAGTCGTGTCTCTGTCCGACGGAGAAGGGCTTTGCCATCTGTTGAAAAAACTCGGGATCAACATTGCCCACCCAGCACTGGAAGTCGGCTGTGGCTCGGGCAAACTCACCGCCGGGTTGGCCAACGCCTATCCCGGTCCGGGCTGTCTCGCCACCGACGCCTCCCCGGCCTTTCTCCGTCTGGCCCAAAAGAAACTCGCTTCCGCCCTCTCGCCAGACCGAATGCCTCAGTTTGCCATCATGAACGGGGGCGACCTGGGTAGGTTGCCCCCCGGAATGATTTCCTTGATCGCAATGCGATCAACCCTTCACCACATCCTGGATGTTGAGGGTTTTATTTCAGACTGCAGCAATGCGCTTTGTGCACGCGGAGCGCTGGCGATGGCCGCTGAACCCTGCGAAAGCGGCTATGTGCTAATGGGCGCGGTGGCGCAGGGGATCATTCCGGTTTTGGCCCAGGCCGGCATCGCGGTAAGCGGTGAGTGGCGCCGTCAGATCGAACTGTTCACGGCGAACATGAAATTCTACTGCCGACGTGATCTCGACAAGAGCGCCGCAGAGGACAAACACCTGTTCCGCGTTTTTGAAATGTCCGCTCTCGGCGAGAAATACGGCTTGCACCTGCATTTCTATCCCAACGCCGCCTTCGAGGATTTCGACGCGAACGGAGAATCCCATCCGCAGCACGAACGCTTCGCCAAGTTCATGCTCAACTACCTGCGCTACTGCATGAGCTTTGATCTGAAACTGGTTGAAGTGATCAAACAACACATGCACGACCATCTCAGCTATATCGAAGAGTGCTATTCAGGACACCTCGGACCGATTGTCACAGGCACCTTTTTGTTTGAGAAAAAATAGCCCATTTTCCTTCCTCCACCACCCTGATGCAGACGACTCAGCGTCATCGCGTACTATTTCTCAACGACGTCGGTTTCCAATATGGGGCCGGCACAGCTCAAGCCCGGCAGGTCCAATCATTTCTGGCGCACGGCTGCGAAGTTGGTTGCGTCGCTTGGGAACCGGCCGACCTCGATCTCCCCGCATTATCAACCAGGAGTTTTGACCCGGACCTTTGGCTGGGCTTCAGGCATGTACGATACTTGGAGCGGGCGGCCGGAATGTCAGACGAACAAATCATTGTTGGCCTGCTCGCGGAGGTGAGCCGCTTCAACCCGAATGTCATCATCGCCGGCAATTTGCATGGAGCCCAATGGCCGCTCGGACTGATGGCCCGACTGCAAAATATCGGGATCCGTACGATCGCCTACATGCACGATGCGTATCTGATCTCCGGTCGTTGCGCCTACCCGGGCGGATGCCAGCTCTATCTCACCGGCTGCAATGCGACGTGCCCCACCGCGGAGGAATACCCCCCCTTGCCGCGCGACCAGATCGCGGACCACTGGCAACTACGTCGGACCCTTTTCAACGGCCCCAAAGGTCTCGAGATTGTCGCCAACAGCGACTGGACGCGAAACCTTTTCAAGGAGGCACTACCGAACTGCCATTCTTGCGAAACGGTCTATCTGGCCGCTGACGAAACCGTTTTTAAACCCGGCGACAAAAAAAACGCCCGCCAGCGTCTGGGCCTGCCGGAGGGCAAACCGATCGTGCTCTGCGCTGCGGTGAATTTCCAAGAGAAACGCAAGGGCACGCATTATCTGCAGGAAATTATCACGGCTTTGAAAGATGAAGTCCTCTTTGCTGCTTTTGGTCACAACAGCGCGGAATTAGAAGGCCTCGTCGGCCTCGGGTATCATACGGATGCGTCAGTATTGGCCGGTATCTATCAGGCGGCGGACCTTTTTCTTGGCACCGCTACGGAAGAGGCCTTTGGCCAGACCATCATGGAGGCCCAGCTTTGCGGCCTGCCCGTGGTGGCCTTCCAGGCCGGGGGTGTACCGGAAATTATCCGGAGTGAAATAACCGGCAAGCTGGTGCGCACCGGCGATACGGCCGGGGTCATCACCGCCGTGCGGGCCATCCTCGGCGATTCCGACTTCCTGCTCCGGTCAGGTGTTTGGGCCCGGCAATCCGCCGCCACTCGTTTTTCGATGGAGACCCAAGCTAACGCTTGGATCGCCTACCTCACCGGACAGATACCTCGCGGCATCGGCGCCAATCCCCCGACCCTCCTTCATGCACTAGCGGCCGGGAACGACGCCAATGAGAGCTATCGCCCCTCGTGGCCGGTATCGGGCCATTTGGTGAACGCCGAACATGCAAAGATCCATGACCTGACCGCCTTCTGGCCGGAGCCGCGGACTCCAAGTGAGTCGCAGAAACTCTACGAATTGGGTTTTCATGCGGGTGATGTTATTCTGGAAATCGGCTCCATTGGGGGCCGCTCAGCCACGGTCGAACTGCGCGGCGCCTTGGCCAATCCCACGCGCACCCTCAGTCCGCAGTATTATGGCGTGGATATTCAGCCCGAGTCGATCGCCAGAACCCGTCTGATCCTTGCGGATCAAGGGCTGATCAATCACTGCCATTTATTCGAGGGAAACCTCGAAACATTCACGTCCCGCTGGAGCATCAGGCCCACGGTGGTGATTTGGAACGACGCCCGGGATCACGCAAGCGCAGCAGCCGACCTGGTCTTGTTGTCCCGCTACCTTCAGCCGGGCATTCCGGTTTTAGTGGGAGGCAATGTCAGCTCCCAAAACAAAGCCCAAAAAGATATCGTGCGGCGGGCGGCGCAAGAGTGGGCCACCGCAGGCAATGCCCGCTTCATGGGCCGCTTTGGCGGTGCCGAGCTTTACGTGACTAAAACCAGCCCCGAACGATAGGAGAGTTTTCCAAGCCTCCATGCCACTGGCCCAATCCGAAAGGTTCCTCAAACCTGCCTTTGCAAACATCCACCGGGACCCCGCGCTTGCGCGCTCATTTCGTTCTACTATTGCAGCCTTGCTCGACCACATGCTTATGCTCGACTGCACCAACCACTTGAACGCACCCCCTCCCCGCCCAAAGAAGAGCCAAACGCGACGGCACACGAATCGTTGCGGCACTTGCACAGCACAACTTCGCCCTGAAAGCAGAACCGACGGGATTTCAAACTGCACAGCTTATGCACGTTGATTCCCGGCCGGTGGCGCTCATTCCCGCCTATAAACCGGAACCTGCAATCATAGATATCGCCGGAGAACTTCTGGACTCGGGCAAATTTCAAGCGGTGGTTTGCGTGGATGACGGCAGCGGACAGGATTATCGCCCCATTTTCGACCGACTTATCCAGCGCGGAAGCGTGATCTTGCGCCACTTCGTCAATCTGGGAAAGGGCATGGCTCTGCGGACGGGAATAAACCACATCGCGTGCACCTATCCCTCTAGCGCGGGTATCGTCACTCTGGACGCCGATGGACAACATCTCGCCAAAGATGTCGTAGCGGTGGCAGAGGCACTTCAACTGGAGCCGACTGCTTTGATCATGGGATGCCGTAGATTGCCTGCTGATGCGCCGCTGAGGAGCAGGTTTGGGAATTCCCTGACCAGGTATGTGATGCGATATTGTACCGGGGTACGCGTCAGCGATACACAAACGGGGCTTCGTGGTTTGCCTCTCCATCTGACGCCGCACCTGCTGCGTATTACCCCCAATGGATACGACTTTGAGACCGAGATGCTGGTCAAGCTGGGCGAGCTTGGGGTTCGAATCCGGGAAGTGCTGATCGCGGCAGTGTACATCAACGATAACAAATCCTCTCATTTTCGTCCCTTGCTGGACTCCATCGCGATCTATTTCGTATTTCTCCGCCACGCTGCCAACGCCCTTATCACTGCGTTTCTCGATTATGTCGTGTTCGCCGCCATGCTATTGTGGGGCAATACGCTGATCACTTCCCTCGTGACCGGGCGCATCGTGGCCGGCTTGTTCAACTATTATGTTGGCAGGACTATTGTTTTTAAGGCGAGAAACCATCCGGTACGGAAGCTGATCGGATACACTCTACTTGTCGCGATCCTGACAACGGTCTCCTATTACGGGATCGGCTTCGTCACTAGCCACACCGCGGTCCACCCGCTGGCGGCAAAGCTGGCCATCGAATCGACAATTTTCCTGGCGAGCTTCGCCTTGCAGCGGGTTTTTGTTTTCGGTCCGGATTCCGCTGCGCCAACCGCTACCGATTGGGACAGTTACTACGCGAACCGGACCTCGCGGGGCAGCCCGACGCGCAAAATCACTGAGCGCCTCCTTCTCGCCATTCTAGCCAAGTATCCTGTGTCCTCGCTGAAAAGCATCACCGAGTTTGGCGGTGGAGACAGTTGCTTCTTCTCCGCCATCCGCGGGCGTTTTCCCACTGCATTTTATCTTGTCGTGGACAAGAGCACGCAGGGAATCAATCGCTTCCTCGCGGTGAACCAGTCCTCCAATTGCGACGCACTCGAGGCAGATCTGCTCGCCGACCCCAAATTGCCCAAGAACGACGTGGTATTCAGCGTTGGCCTGATCGAACATTTTGAACCCCACGAAACGGCCAAGATTATCGCGTCCCATTTTCGGGCCACGGCACCCGATGGTTTGGTTATCATCACCTACCCCACCCCTACCATCCCCTACCGTCTCATTCGCACCGCTGCGGAGTTCCTCGGCGTCTGGCGTTTTCACGATGAGCGTCCCCTCCATTTCGAGGAAGTCGGGCGCGAAATGGCGAAGCATGGCGAGATTGTTCATCGCAAGATGAATTGGTTCATCGGCCTAACTCAAGAAATAGTGGTCGCAAGAAACCGGACGTCGTGAGACGCGACCAGGAATCGGGCCCGGCCAAAAGCGGACCCGCCAATTACCGCAAACGCGCTCTGCCTATTTCCCGCAGTGCACCGCTGCTCCCCGAACGCAAACCAATCGACCGCTACGATGCCCCATCCTCATTTTGCAGCTGCCGGAACCCCTGAGCAACCTGCCGCCAAAACGGCAACGGCCGGCGGCAAATTCGCTTACGCCGACGTTCTCCGCACCCTCGCGGCACTAGCCGTGGTGATGATTCACATCTCTGGCCAAGGCGTAGTTCACACCGAGCTCGTCTCCGATTTTTCCCATTGGGTGGCCATCTTCTGGGACGCGGCTTCTCGCTGGTCCGTACCGGTCTTTGTGATGGTCAGCGGCGCACTGCTCCTCGACCCCTCCAAAAATGAAACCTTGGGAGAGTTTTACCGCAAAAGGGTTTCACGGATCGGAATCCCCTTGGTGTTTTGGTCAGTGGCATACCTGCTTTGGCGCCGATACTACGTTCCGGAGCCGGACCTGACTTTCCCCAAGATGGCCCGGCAAATCTTCTACGGCATTCCCTCTTTTCATTTTTATTTCTTGTTCCTTGTGATGGGGCTTTACCTCTTTACCCCGCTGTTCCGCGTATTCGTGCGTCATGCTACCGTCACGGAGCGCTGGACGATGGCGCTTTGTGCGCTCCTGCTTACCGCGCTTTCCCAGCAACTGCGGATCATGATTGGTGGCTGGGTTCAATTCACGGCGTTTGACTACTTCGTTCCCTATGTCGGCTTCTTTCTTGCCGGCCATGCCATCGCACACACTCGCATTCCGGAATCCTGGAATCGATTTTCTCGCCTGCTAGCTTGGATCTTGTTTCCGGCCTCCGTGCTTGTATCCACAGTTGGCGTCGGCATCGCTCAGAACCCGCAGGAGCTCAATAGTGCGATTGAGTCATTTTACCAGTATACCTACCCGACAACGATGATCATGAGCCTGAGCTTCTTTATCATTGTTTTTAGCCTCTACCAGCATCCGGGGCCCCTCCGTCGTCGCATTGCTTCCGTATGCGCGTGGATCGGACCAGCGGCTTTCGGAATCTATATCATCCATCCGATTCTTCTCTGGGAGATTTTCAAGCGACATGGCATGCCGGTTTACCCCAACACCTTGATCTCGTGCCCGGCTTGGACTCTCGCCCTCTTCGTGGCCTGTCTGCTGATAACAAAAGTGATCCAACTCGTGCCCGGTATCCGTCGGATAGTGGGGTAAGCATCGCGGTCATGCCGGACTCGCTTTTTCTCTGGGGATTACTGGGACTGGTCCAGATTGTCTTCCTGCCTGGATACCTGTTGGCCCGGGCTATGCGACTACGGTTGGGTGTCATCGACGCCTTCCTGCTTTCGTTTGGGTTCGGGACGGTCCTCAACTATTTTCTGGTTCAGAGTCTGGTATTTTTTCACGTGTTCACCCGCCCGGTGGTCTTGGGCATCATATTTGCCGAGGTCGTGCTGCTCATCTGGCTCAGGCGCCGGGGCGGTAGTTGCGACCGCTGGCAACTGAGCGCTGAAATCTACCAAGGGGCCCTCGTCTCATGGACGAAGCTTGCCACGCCCGAAAAAACCGTCGCCGGTGGTTTTGCTCTTCTGGCCGTCTACTGCATTTTTGCCTTCGTCCATTCAGCCACCGCCTCCTGGCCGGACGAGGCCTTTACGCTCTGGGACAATGTGATGTCGTGGAACCGCTGGGCCACTGAGTGGGCAGCCAACAAGCCCCCGTGGAAAACCTACCACTATCCCCAACTTCTTCCGGCAAATTCCTCGATCATCTACGTTCTGTCAGACACCACAGACGTCCAGGCCTTCAACCGGCTGTTCTTCGCGTTTTTTCCGGTCGCAATCTTCGCCTGTTTGTTCGATCTCGGCCTTCGTTGTCGCCAGATCGGCTACTGGCTGGGCATACCCCTCATCTATTTTGCCTGGTTGTTTATGGGCCGCCCCGGCCCCGCCGAGGGCTATGCTGACGTCCCCGTCACCTTCATGATTCTCATGGCGCTGTACTCCATGTTTATCGCCGACGGAGAACGCGAGCCCGGTCACGTCGTCCGATGGATGATCACCGCCGGAGTATTCACCGGTGCTGCCGCGCTCACCAAGCAAACGGGGCTCATCCTCATCCTGTCCCTGCCGGCGCTCCTTTTTCTCTTGGTAGATCGCCCGAAGGTCCGGCTCGGCTCCCAGAAGGGCAAGGCGATCCTCTGGGCATTGGCAACTGCCCTGCTCCTCAGCATACCTTGGTATGTGGTAAAGCACGTTCAAATTCAGTCTGGGGTCGACCAATCCGAAATCGCCCCCGTGGCGAATGCCCATGGCGGACGCAGCCCCGCGGAGCGCATCATCTACGGGATTCAGCAAATGTTTCTATGCTGGGGTGTCGTCCAGACGGTGGCGGTCGCCGCGCTGGCAGTTCTTTCCGGATTCCTTCGTATCTCGTGGCGCTGGGCGGTATGGCTTATCGTCCTGCCGGGCTTCTTTATCTGGGCTCTAACCACCAGCTATGATCTGCGGAACAGTAACTTTTTCGTGATCCTGGGATGCATCTCCGCGGGGGTTGGTCTTGGCTGGCTCGTTTCCCAAGGCGCCGGCCTGGGGCGGAAGTGGCCGGTTACATTGCGCTCGGCCAGCATCGTTTTTCTAGCGGTCCTGTTTGCTTGGGGGCTTTCCACACTCCCCACGGTATCGAATCCCAACTTGGCACGTCGCAGCAACTTGACCCAAAAAACGACGGCCATGCCCGAACTAAACGCTGAGATTTTTCGTTTGATTGCCGAAGGAAGGATGACTCGTCCCGTCATCACAAACTACTGGATGATGCACTTCATCCCCGGGCTGAAGGAGTTCATGACCTATGACAGCTTTTCGGATGTCGCGGCATTCAACGCGCTCCTCGCCAAAGGCAATCCGGAGTACCTCGTGGTTCTACATCCTTCGCAAAACTATCCTGCAGTGTCGGACCTGGTTGTTGCCGCAAATGTCAGGAGCGGCGTTTGGTCCGTCGAAAAGACCGGTGGTGCTTTTCAGATTCTTCGAATCCATTCCGTTTCCTCGACCGGTTCCGTAACTGCGGCTACTTCTCCGCCGGCCTCGGCTCCCCAACTGGATCGGAACGTCCGCTTCGGCTATTTCAAGGTAACTGAAGGGCTGGCGCCAGAGGAAGGGCCCTATCCCCAATGGAACCTTCCGTTGGTCCGCTGGGGGCTTGGACCCGCAACAAAGCTTGAATTCCACGCCAAACCGGCCGAGGCGTTCGAACTCACTCTGGAAATTGAGCGACCCGCAACGAAACTCACCATTGAGATCGTGCTGAATGGTCTCTCACTCGCCCGCGCGGAAATTGCCATGCAGCCGGAGAACAAAACCCTCGTGTTCCCACTGGAGGGCCGGTCAGGCATCAACCAACTCGAGATTCGCTACAGTGCATGGGACAATGCGACCGAAAGCCGGCCGCTGGCCGTGCTCTTCCGGTCGGTCAAACTCGTCCCTCGCTGATCCGGAATTTTGCTTGGAGCCTGAACCGCGCTATCAAGCCGGGGCAAGGTGGCGTCATGCGCTGCACGCCGACCGGCGGATCAAAAAAAATGACGGTTTCGGCTGGCCCGTCGAGGTAGTCCAGCTTGAATGGCCCGTTCACTACCGATGGCCCGTATCTTAGTTTTCACGACCGACCTTCCGTATTTTCCGGGGAAAATGGGCGTGGATTATTTCAATCTCCGCTTCCTCGCCACGAAGCACGAAGTGGTGGTCGTCGGGCCGTTATACGATTTCACACCACCTGAGGGTCTGCGCAACCTCGAGCAAGCCGTGTCCAGGCTCCTGGCGTGGCCAAGACCGGTGGAAGCCGTCCCCCTTTTCGTGCAGGGTGATGCTTCCGCATCGTTGCCTGCTTGGGTCGACCGTCTGCCAGCCCGAATGCGCCGTTGGGCTCTTCACTCGATACTCGGAATTCAGCACGCCCCCGCAGACGCCTTTGAACGGCTCGCCATCCAATCCAATTGCGCGCCCTATTTGCTCAAGGCCTTGGACGAAGCCCCCTGCAAGACGTTCATCTTCATCCAAAGTAATCTCGCCCCCTGCCTGGAATTTCTGCCCGGCCCCGGAGCACGCTTCGTTTATTTCCACGACGTCCGTTCCGACTATCTGGCCCGCATGCAAGCCAGTGGGGGAAGCAAGCTGCCGCCCGAAGAAATTGCGGCCATCAAACTTCAGGAGCAAACCGTCTGTCGCCAGGTGGACGGCGTGGGCTTTGTTTCCGATCTCGATCAGCAGCGCGCACTGCGCCTGTTTGAACCTACCTGCATTACCGGCGTTGCGCCGATCCCGGTCGACACCGACTACTTTACGCCTGCTCCCGCCGACTGGCCGGGCCGGCCGGAACCCACGGTACTATTCACCGGCCATCTCTCGCATCCGCCCAACGTCGATGCCATCAAATATTTTCTCGCAGAGATCTGGCCGTTGGTCCTGCAAGCAATACCCTTGGCCAAGTTTGTCGCCGCCGGCATGCTGCCCGCAGAAGAACTGAGCACCCTGTCAGCCACCGTCGCCAATTTCGAATTGTGGCCCAATGTGCCGGACATTCGCCCCTATTTCTGGAACGCACAGGTCTATGTCGTGCCGATGCGCTTTGGGGGTGGCGTCCGGCAGAAGATATTTGAGGCTTGGGCCATGCAGATCCCCGTGGTGTGCACCACCATGGCCGCCGAGGGCATCGCCGCCCAGCACGGCGGCAATTGCTGGCTGGAGGACACCCCGGCCTCCTTCGCCACTCGTGTGGTGGAATTGATTCGCTCCCGAAAACCGACGCCAACGGTCAGCACTGCCAAGCAGCAGGTCGAAACCGGAAACTCGATTCCGGCGGCGGCGGCGCGCTTCGCCGGTTTGATTGCGAAGACGATTGCGATCAAGAAAAGCCGTCCGTTCCGGTTACTCTATGATTTGCGCTGGATGAAAATTGGGGTGGCCGGTGGTGCCGAGCAAATGGCTCACGAGTTGATCGCCGCCATCGGGGAATTGGACCACCGCAATCATTATCGTATATCCTGCCCTCGGTCCACGTTCCATGAATGGCAGTTCCCGCCTGGCTTTCAGGTTAAGGGCTTTTTTTCAGACTCACAGGAGATCGCCAGCGAGTGCTTGGAGGCCGCGGCGACCAACCGACTGGCCGAAGGTCTTGGCTTGCCCTCCATCCTGACCCCGGCGATGCGCACGTTGAAAGCCCTGCATCGCATGGATTTTGATCTGGTCCACTCCCCGATTGGGTATGCCCAGCCGGATCTGGCCGCCTTTCCGAGCGTCATCACCGTCCACGACCTGCAGCACATCCATCACCCAGAGTTCTTCACCCCGGTAGAATGGTCCGAGCGAGACCGCCTCTACCGCGAGTCGGCCCAGCGCGCCCAACATATTTTCTCCATCTCGGAGTACACGCGCCAGGACTTGCACCAGCAATACGGTATCCCTCTGGCCAAGATTACCACGGTCTGGAACACACCAAGTCGGCAGGTTTGGCGGATTCTGTCCGAACCGGTCAGGCAGAAACTGCTCCTCGGCATGGGGGTGCGGGATCCATTCCTGTTTTTTCCTGGCCACGGCTGGCCGCACAAAAACCACGCCAGGCTCATTGCGGCGTTTGCCCTGATCCGCTCGGAGTTGCCCAAGAACATGAAGTTGGTTTTCACCGGGCGGCCGCTTCGGGATGATCATCCGGCCCGACAGGCGATTCGTGATCACGGGCTTGAAGCGCACCTGTTGCATCTGGGCTACAGGTCACCGCTGGAAATACAGGCCTTGTATCAAAGCTGCTTCATGCTCGTGTTCCCGTCCCTTTTTGAAGGCTTCGGCATGCCTGTGGCCGAGGCCATTATCGCCGGGAAGGCCGTCGCCTGCTCGAACCGCAGCTCGCTACCGGAAATTGCCGGAGATGCCGCGCTCACCTTTGACCCCACTGACGTCAAGGACATGGGTGCGCGTATTCTCGAGATCGCCAATGACCCACAGCGTCATGCTGCTTTAGTGGATGCTGCGAAGCGGCGCCGTCCGCTGTTTTCCGCCCGGCTGAGCGCAATTAAGACACTTGCCGTCTATCAGCGCCTATACGAAGAGCTCTACGCCTAAGTTCATGAATGGTCGTCCACTTATTTCCATTGTCACGCCCTCGTTCAACCAGGGCCGATACATCCGAGAAACTCTGCAAAGTTTGGTAGATCAAGATTACTCCAATTTAGAGGTAATCGTCCAGGATGGCGGATCGTCCGATGGCGCAATTGCCGTGGCCCAGGAATTCGTCGATCGCTACCCCCAAATCTTCCGTCTGTTCGTCGAGAAAGACTCGGGCCAGTCGGACGCACTCAATCGCGGGTTCGCCCGCGCCCAAGGGGAAATTCTCGGTTTTCTCAACTCTGACGACACCCTCTACCCCGGCTGCTTGCAAAGTGTAGCCCGGGAGATTGATCCCGGCAGTAACCGCCATGTGGTAATGGGCCGTTGCCTCTTCACCGGCGAGGACTCGGTGTACGTCGGGGCCGAGCATCCCGCTCGCTTTGTGAGCCACTTCGAGCATCTCGCCATCTGGAAACGAGGGCACAACACCATTCCGCAACCCTCCGTTTTTTGGCACCGGAGCGTGTGGGGAAAATGCGGTGGCTTCGACCCCGTCGAAAACCACGCCCTGGACTATGATCTTTTCTGCCGCTTCAGTCGCCATTACCGATTTCACCAGGTGGACGAGCTGTGGAGCACCTACCGGATGCATCGGGTCTCGAAATCAGCGCAGAGTAGCGAACCGGAAATTCTCGAGCTGTGCATCGGGATCAGCCGGCGCTACTGGGGGCCATGGTTCAGCCCATTGCGCTGGAGATGTGCATTCTCCCACTGGCTTTATTGCCAGCATCACCACGAAAAAGCCCGCCACCACGCCCGCCGCTGCGAAAAGGCGGTCGAGGCGAAACAATTTGGACGGGTGCTGCTCGAATTCCTGCTAACCGCTCGCCATTCGCCTCGGATGGCTCGCGACCGGCTGCTTGCCCCCTATATCGCCATCCAACGTCTGGGGCTGCTGCAACGCCTTCTCATCAATCCTGAGGGCGGCTTTACCGGTCGTTACGACGCAGACCAGTGGGTTGGCCCCCTTTACCGTCAGGATCTGGTTCTGCCCCAGAACGCTTGTCGCCTGGTTCTGATCCTCCAGCACTCACCGCAAGGAGCCCGTCACGGCACTCTGAAAGTAGCCCTGAGCTTGAATCGAAAAAAAGTAATCGAGAAGCGGTTCACCGAACCCGGGCAATACACCCTCGATGCGGATATTCAAGCATGGCAAGGTCGCCGCTGTATCGTTGAGCTGCGTTCCGACAGTTTTTTTGTGCCCCGCGACATCCACAATGTCCCCGATGACCGCCGCCTTTCAATTCAGTTGGTTGAAACCCGCGTGGAAACGACCGAGGATGGATATACCGGTCGCTATGAGAGCGATTTGTGGATCGGTCCGCTCTATCGCCAAGAGCTGGTGGTTCCCCGTCATGGCCGCCGTTTGGTGCTGACGCTCCAACACTCACCACAGGGCGGCAGGCACAAGACGATAAAAACTTCGTTGTATCTCGACCAGCACTCTGTGCTGTCCAATACATACACCACTCCCGGACGGTACACGCACGAGATTGATGTCAGGAAAATGCAGGGCAGGCACTGCAGCCTTGAACTGCGCACCGACAATTTCTTTGTACCGCGTGACCTGCACAACGTCGCCGATGACCGACGACTTTCGATTCAATTGATCGAAACACGCGTGGAGAATACCGATGCCGGATTTACGGGTCGCTACGACGGTGATTCATACATTGGACCGCACTACTATCAGGAGATAGTGGTCCCTCCTCATGCCATTCGCTTGGTCGTGCTGCTCAACCACAGCCACCAGGGTGACAGTTATCGTGCCGTCCGAGTCGACCTGCGCCTCAATCAGGAGAGTGTTGCAACAGTGCAGTGCGCCGAACCGGGCACGTATGTTATCGAAGCGAGTCTTCGAAACTTGCAGGGACAATCCTGCATCGTAGAGCTTTGTTCCGACAATCACTTTATCCCTCGCGCCATTCACAATGTTCCTGACGACCGCAAGCTGTCGGTCCAGTTGCTCGAAACGCGAATCGAACCGAACGAAACTGGGTTTACCGGCCGCTATGATGCGGATTCATTCATTGGACCCCATTTCCGACAGGAACTGGCGGTCCCATCCCGGGCATCCCGCCTGGTGGTGAATCTGCTGCATGCGCATCACGGCGAAAGCTACAAGGACGTGAACGTAAATCTACTTATCAATGGCGAAACCGTCGCGTCGCAGCATTGCACCGAAGCCGGACCATATGTCATGACGGCGGACCTTGGTGCATGGAAGAACGGTAATTGTACGATCGAGCTACGCTCCAATAACTACTTTGTCCCCCGCTTCGTCCATGGTGTCGGCGATGATCGCCAACTATCGATTCAACTCAGCGATATGCGGGTTGAACCGATGGAATCGCAACCAGCTGGCTGACTCCGATATCCTCCCTTGCGGACTTCTTGGTGAAGGCCATTGCATACCATTCACCGATATCCATCTGATTTTTACTCCTCTCCCCTCCGCCGGAAAATACCACATATATCCATGTCAGAACATGAAGACATAGCAGCCAGTGGCCTCCCGCCTTTCGCTCTGCCGGCCAGCCCTTGCGCAAAGCGGAAGTCCCTTTCCAAGGAAGAGCTCATTGCCTCGATCCGTTCCGGGGTCGCGGCGTACCCTCATCTCCTGCGGCTGCGGGATTTCAATCATGCCAACCTAAAAGTCGTGAGCGAGCAGCATGGAGGGGATCTGTCCGGCGCGCGGATTCTCGACGTGGGAGCCTCGGTGCATGGCTATGCTCTCGAAGCGGCGATCAATCTCGGCTACCAACAATACATCGGGATCGATCTGGGCATCACCCGAAGCTGGGGTGATCCCTATGTAGAGGTCAGCCACGGGCCGAACCGGCATGTCCTTTGCCAGATGGATGCGCACCGGTTGTGGCTCGAGGATGAATCGGTCGACGTGGTGGTATGTCTGTCAGGTTTTGAGCACTATCTTTACCCAGAAATGGCTTTGGAGGAAATAGTGCGCGTGCTCCGCAGAGGAGGAATTGCATTGATTAGTTACGAACCCATTTGGACCTGTTCCTACGGTCACCACCTCCATCATTTCGGAATCGGTTTCGAACAAGTCCCGCCTTGGAGCCACCTGCTGCTGAACAAAAACCAGATGCGCGAACTGCTCGCCACCAAGCCCTGGCCCGAGAATTTGCCCATCGATCGCGCTCAAGCCATCGATTGGATATATGACGGACGCGATATCAACCGCCGGGATTGCCGATTTCACCATTCCCTGTTGAACACCATAACGTGTACCAAAATGCTCTGGCATCTACCGCAACCGGATTCCTCCGAACAGGCAGCGGCGGCCGTCGACTATGTTGCGTCCATGCTTCCTTACACCCGCGAAGAGCTCCTTACGCGCGGATTCTCGTGTTGCTTTCGGAAGTAAATTTCCCGCTCTGGAGAATGAAGCGAGACTCAGAGGCTGCTCGCAAGGCGAACCGAAACCGTCCGCCCCGTTTCCCGCCAGGGACGTAGGCCGTGCTGTTTACCGATCCGCTGTTTCTCTACTATTTCCTGCCGGCAACTTTGCTGGCGCTGCGCTTGGCAGCTCGCAACCGGCTCAACGGTCTCGCGAAAGCCTGTATTATCGGGGCTACGCTGGTTTTTTATGCGTATGAAAATTGGCTCTGGGTTCTCGTATTTCTGGCCGTAGTTGGCGCCACCTATTTTTATGGATGGATCCTCGCGGTTTCAGAGAGGGCTGTGTGGCGTCGCTTCTGGCTCGGCGTGGCCATCGGGCACTGTCTACTGTTTCTCTGTACCTTCAAATACCTGAACTGGGTTTCCGGGATGTGGCCATCACTGCAGCCATTCCGGCACTGGCTCGAGCCGTGGTTCGGCGCGAACGGCTACATTACCCTGCCGCCGGGTATATCCTTCTATGTTTTCGAAGCCGTGAGCTACTGCTTCGACATCTATCGTCGCAAGATCCGGCCTGCGGCCAATCCCTTGGATTTCCTGTGCTTCATCGCGATGTTCCCGCGGTTCATCGCCGGTCCGATCGTGCGGTATGCCGATCTCGAAATCCAAATCAAAGGCTGGGCCGGACTGCATCTCGTGCAAGGACTCTCCCTGTTTGCGGCCGGTTTCAGCATGAAGTGCCTTCTGGCCGACCAATTCTCGGTATTCGTGCCTTACGCCTTCGCAGTACCCAACCCCGATTTGGTTCAAGCATGGGTCGGAGTGATCGCCTACTCCTTCCAGCTCTATTTCGATTTTTGGGCCTATTCCATCATGGCTACCGGACTGGGGCTCTGTCTCGGGTTTGAGTTTCCGGACAACTTCCGCTCGCCATACCACGCCCAAAGCATCTCGCAGTTCTGGCGCCAATGGCACATCTCGCTCTCCACCTGGCTGCGCGATTACCTCTACATTCCGCTCGGAGGCAGTCGGGTGCCTGAGTGGCGGATCAATCTAAATCTGATCCTGACCATGCTGCTCGGCGGTCTTTGGCACGGCGCCAATTTCACCTTCATCGCGTGGGGAACCTACCATGGCCTGCTGCTGGTACTCGAACGACAGGTGGGTGAAAGCCGGCTGGCGCGGGTGCCACGCCGGCTGCGCGTCGCGGCCACCTTCGTCTTGGTGGCCGCGGGGTGGGCACTTTTCCGCAGCGAAAACTTCACCCAGGCGCACGAAGTCCTGGGCGGGATGGCCGGACTGAACGGGATTGCCCCACAATTCAACCCGCTGCTCCTGCTCAAAACCCCTTTTGCAGCCGTCCTTGGCCTGCTCGGCCTGATTTTCTGCATCTGGGGCGAACGCTGGCTCGTGCGGGACTACGCGCTGGCCACAATCCAACTGTCCCGCTTGAGCCAGTGGGCAATCTGGCTGCTCTTTATCGCCGCGCTTTTCACGGCAGCGAGCGCCGTGGAAATTCCCTTTCTCTACTTTCAATTCTGATGCACCGGGTTCCACACCTCTTGCTCGTTTTGGCTTATGCCGCGCTGCCGGTCGCGTTTCTTGCCGGGAATATTCTGTCGCACGGCGTTGGTGCCAGTCCCGTCGTGCGCTGGCCCCAGCTTCAGTGGGCCGTGAAATCGGGCGGCGCGCCCGTGGGCCGCTTGGACGTGTCGCAAGCTCGCCAATCAGTAAATCGTCTCTCCTCTTTCGCCTTCATGCGCCAGGCCGGCAACAGCGCCCGCATCAGTTTTGGGCAGCAACTCAGCTGGTGCATTTGGGGAGATCGCAAGCCGACCATGCTCTTCCCAATCGGGGAACTGTGGGTGTCGGAAGGCATGCAGGTGCCAGAAACCCGGCAACGTGTGACAGACGCCTTGAACACCATCAGGCGGCACCATACCCAGCTTCGCCAGGAGGGCTGGACCCTCGTGGTCCTGCCCGTGCCCACGAAACTCTCGATCTATGCAGACCATTGTAGCTGGCCCCGCATGGACAAGAACCTGCTCACCCGCCAACCCGTGGCGTCCGATCGAGGTGACGAGGTGTACGGAGCCTTAGTTGCCGGCCTCAATTCGGACGGAATTCCGGTCGTCGACCTGCAAACGCTCTACCGCGAACACCGGACCGCGCATCCCGAGGAGTGGCTTTACCCCCCGGGCGAAACCCATTGGTCGGGCATCGGATTAAAAATTGCGGCCGACGCCGCCGCTGCCCGGATCGCGGCCCTCGCTGGAATTTCCCGGCGGACCTTTCGCCCCAGCTATCTTGAGGTCGAGGAGGTGGCTGACTTGTGCGCTGGCTACAATCCGCTTCCCCAGTGGCTGAGCCGCCTTGCTCCAATGTACAACTATCGGGACCGCGTCGTGAATGGGGGTGATGGGCTGGGTTTTATCTATGCCCAAAATCCGACATCGCTGCTCGTGCTCGCCGGCACGAGCTATAGCGGCCAATTCACGTGGCATATCGGGCAACCGGTCGGCCTGGCGTGGACGCTCGGAATGCAACTTGAGGAATGCGAATTCCACAATGGGGCACAGGCCGGTCACGGCTCCTTCGCCGCTTTTGCACAATTTCTCGCGGAACGCCACGACAAGGCGGCCGATTTCGCGCGTCGCCGCAACCTGCAGCAATTTCCAAAAATTGTAGTGTGGGAATTCCCCATCCGGGATCTCGCGGCGCTGGCGAACCACTAGGATGTTGCCGCCACAAGTTGAGTGAGAGTACTAAAACCCATGCCCGTGCCATCACCCGCGCCTTACCGCGACAAGAAGAGCGCTTCACAATATCTGGCCGATTATCTTCCGGCCGTCCTGCTGGCCTTTTTGATGATCGGGCTGACCTATCAAGCGGGATTTTATGATGACGACGCCGTCATTTCGATTTGGCACCAGGAGATGACGCGATCTGGCGAATCACTCTGGAGCTATTGCCTGCGAGACTTCCTCAACTTCATTCACTTTCAGGGGCGGTTTCCATTGGTGTTTTCCTTCGGTCTTCTGCCGGCACTGATCTGGATCGGAGACAGCGTGGAGCTCTATCGCGCCTACTTTGCGCTCATCTATCTCGCCTCGTTTCTGGTCTCACAATACGGGTTGGCCAAACTGTTTGGCGGCCACCGGCCGGCCACCGTGGTGCTTGTGTGCTTCGTAGCAGGAGTACAACTGCAGAACTATCACGATCCCTATACCAGCTATTTTGGATACCTGCCAGTTCTCGCCGCCTTTATCATCGGTGCACTCGCAAGTTTCGACCGACTGCTTGATTCACGCACCTCGCAGTCCTCGAATAGGAAGCTGCTGGCGTTTCACCTGTTCTGGGTAACGGCCGCTATGCTGACTTGGGAAATAGCAATTGTGATTGCCGCGGCTACGGCTGTCCAAGTCCTTGTGAGTGTTCGCTCCTGGCGGGAAAAAATCCGTTGGCTGTTGGTCCCGTGCTCGTGGGGCGCATTTTTCGTAGTTATAAATCTGTTGCTCAAGCGAGGCAGCACCAACACGGGGACGCTAGTGGAGGTGTCATCGCCGGCTAAAATACTGCAAGCCTATGCGGTACAGCTGAGCAGCACGGTACCGTTCGCCGCGGGCGACGCATACTGTCCTTCCATCAGGCAGGCTTTCCCGAAATTGGGAGTGGAAAGCCTGCTCGGGACTTTGCTGATTTCATTTCTGCTTTTTAAACTGATCCGAACGAACCGAGAGCACCACGCCCCCCAGTCTGCCCGCCCGCTTCGCGTCAGCATCCTGCTACTAACTAGTCTGTGTCTCCTCTTCATTCCTCCCTTCCTGCCGGCACTCACGGCAAAGTACCAAAACGAATTGCATTATGGAACGGGCTACTTGCAACGGTACATCCAAAACCTGGGACTTGCCATGGCGGTGGGCGTTGTTCTCCTTTGGCTCTCCGCCAAGCGGCGTTTGGTTCCGGCTTTGGGCACTTGGGCCATAGGCATAGGTATTGCCACGACCTTTCTGTTGCACAATGCGCGCAACGTTGAAGTCATCGAAACCCGCAATGCCTACTGGCGAGCACCGCGGGAGCTTGCGGCCGCAGCGTTACAGGCTTCCGGTTCTCCTCAGGGTGTTATCGGTATTATCGTAGATCGGAACTACCTGCAAAGATGGGAAACCGTGGATTTCTCTCAGCGCCATCTAGGCACGCCTGCACCTTTCAAACTCCACCAGGAATATGTGTCTGGACCCGACGATCGGCATTGGTTGATGCTGGGTTATACTCGGTTTGCCTCAAAAACGACTCCAGCATTCGCCTACGTTGGCACAGTCGCGGGTCCGGAATATTCGACAAACAATACGCTGGCCGTTCTTCGTCCTCTGCATCTGGCCATAAACCTCTTGCTTGAATACGCCATACAAGCCCCTGATGGCCATGTCGAACAGCGTACGGTGCCGGTGTTGCCAGTCCAATCTGGACAGTCTGTTGTGTTTACTCTGAGTGAACCGCAGCCAATCCAGCGCGGAAGCGTCCGCTTGGTTATCAAACTATGACACAATCTGAAAATTGGGCCGAAATACATGATTCCCAGGAATCGTGGCGGAAGAAAATCGTCGGCGAGATTAGCGACACTTTCATTGTGCCGCGCTATGTTCGCTTCTTCTACGGCCATTTTGGCGCCGACAAAGCTGCCTCTTTCTTTGAAATCGGCTCCGGCAACGGCGACATGACCAAGGCAATGCTGGCTGCCAACAAAGGCCAGATTGGGCGGTATGTGGTTTCGGAATACTTCCCGGAAGGCGTCGAATGGCTCAAGGGGATCGGCTTGGACGCAATTCAAGCAGATGCCCAGAAGCTGCCGCTCCCCGATGCCTCCTACGACGTAACTGTCGAATTCGATGTCATGCATCATGTCCCCGATCAACGCGCCATGGCGCGGGAAATGATGCGCGTCGCCCGCGGCCGTTGTCTTTTGACCGAATCGAACGGCCTCAGTATTTTTCGCAAACTCAAGGAACTCACGCCCGGCCATCGCGCCGCGGGCGAACAATCCTTCACCCCGTGGAAGTGGCGCAGCTTCTTCGAAGGCCATCCAGGCTACGAGATCACGCGATTCGAGATCTTTCCCTTCCTCTTTCCCTTCAAGGTTCCCCGCCCCCTCCTGCCCGCACTCGTCTGGTGGAATCACGTAGCCGAGAAAATCCCGCTGTTCCGCTGGCAGTGTTCCAGTGTGGCAATCTACCTCGAATACAAGCGGACCTAGAGCGCGATCTTCTGAATGCCGTCCATCGATAGCTCTCTCCGGTCCAACGATTCCCAACCTGAACTGTCGGTCATCATCCCGACCTACAAGGAATCGGCTCGCCTGCCGCAAACGCTTGGGGAAATCCTGCCATACCTCGATGCGCACTTTCCTTCCTACGAAGTGCTCGTCGTCGACGATAACAGCCCGGATGGCACCGGCCAGATCGTGAAGGATTGCGGCCGCCATCATCCTCAAGTGCAGCTGCTCACCCAGCCCGGGAAACTGGGAAAAGGGGCCGCGGTGCGACGGGGATGCATCGAGGCCCGTGGGCGCTACGTGTTGTTCATGGATGCCGACCACTCTACGCCTATTCAGGAACTCGACGAGTTCATGCCTGCCTTGAAATCGTCCGGCGCTGGTGCGGTGGCGGGGGTCCGGACCTATCAGGAGGATGAATCCCGCGGCCGCCGCATCATCGGGCTGCTCGGGCAGCTGCTCGCCCACGTAATCGTCTTTCGCAAGGCCGTCGTCGACAGCCAGTGTGGCTTCAAGCTCTTCACTCACGACACCGCCCAGCAGATCTTTCCCTTGGCTCGGGTGGATGGCGGCATGTTGGACGTCGAGTTGTTTTACCTGATGCACAAGCTTGGTGTCACCTGCCGCTACGTGCCGGTCTCGTGGACCAACAAGCCCGGTTCGCGAATCAACATCCTGGCTTGTATGGTTCGCGACCCGATCGATATGTTGCGCATTCGGCTGCGCGACATGGCCGGAGTCTACGCCCAGGCCATCACTGCGAGCAACCAACCTTGGACTGCTGCTCGATGAGCGAATTGAAGATCAACGCCACCTCCTCGAACCGAAACGAATCGGACACCTGGCTGGAGACGTACGCCAATGAAGGCGAGCGTCAGCGTCGCCGCAAGGAGATGCCGCAGAAACTCGCGCGGCTCGGCCTCGGTCCGGAACAGAAGGGCTGCGACCTGCTGGACATGTGTTGCGGCCACGGCGAGGCCCTCGATTCGTTTTATCAAATGGGATACCGGAAACTTTCCGGCATCGACCTCACTGTCACCGAAGAGCTGGCGCAAGATGCGCGCTTCAACATCCGGCAGTGCGACGTCACCGCAACCAATCTACCTGACGCCTCATACGACTGGATCACCTGCATCCATAGCATGCACCACCTTGCCAGCGCGGCCAACGTCGAGCGTTTTCTCGATGAAAGCTGGCGGCTGCTGCGACCGGGCGGGCGCCTCGCGATTCTCGATTTTCCCGGTTCTCCCCAAATCAAGATGGCCTTCTGGTATTTTCGCCAACCCCGCCTGCACTTCACCGCATACCACAAGTATTTTGGACGAATCATCCAGGAGGAATGGCACTTCCTAAAGGACTACCTGCCGCAGTGGCCGGCGGTGAAAAACAAGCTGATGCATGGCCGTTTCGAAGTGGAACGAAGCTCCAACACGTTGTTTTATTTCTATCTCACGCTCCGGAAACCGAGTCGCGACGCATGAAGAAGTTGCTCGTCACGGGGGTTCCGGGGTGGTTGGCGGACGCCTTCTTGCACTCGGTGGCCCGGGATCCGCTACCTGGGCTGGAGGAGGTGAGAAGCCTCGTGATGCCTGGGGCCCAGGCTCCCCGCATCGAATCTTCCAGACCGCGGTTCACCGCGATCGAAGGCAGCCTCGAAGACCAAGCCTCGCTGGCCGCCGCGACGGCCGGATGCGATGCCGTCCTGCATGCCGCGGGCTTGTTGCACGTTCGCCGCACCGCCGACTGGTACCGCGTCAACACGGAAGGCACCGCCCACCTGTTGCAGGCCGCCACCGCGGCCGGAGTGAAGCGGGTGGTGCTGATTAGCACCAACGCCGCCGGGGGCCGTGCGCCGAACACGCGACACCTGATGACCGAGGCCGACCCTTCGTGCCCGCTGAGTCATTATGGACGCAGCAAGCTGCTGGCCGAGGAACTCGTCCTCCGTGCCAAGCTGGAAGGTGTCGTGCTCCGTCCTTGCATGTTCTATGGGCCGCCGGTACCGGCCCGACACGTGGAAATCTATCGCCGCATCCTCAAGGGAAGGATGCCCATGGTGGGTTCCGGCGGGTATGCACGATCACTCACACACATTGACAATCTCGTGCAAGGCTGTCGCCTGGCGCTTACCCACGCGAGCGCTCCCAGCGAAGTATTCTACATTGCGGATGAACCGGTATATACCACCCGCCGTGTAACCGAAGCCATGGCGCAAGCCCTCGGCGTCACACCTCGTTATCTGCGCCTGCCCGCGTTGTGCGCGCCGCTCGCGTATTTCGGCGATCGGACGCTGGCTGCAGTCGGACTATATTGGCAGAATCTTCATCTCGTGGGTGAAGCGACCTGGGATGTCGGGGTCTCGATCGCCAAAGCGCAAAGGGTGTTGGGCTACGCGCCCACCACGAGCCTTGAGGCTGGCATGAAAGGCGCCATCGCCTGGTGCAGGAGCCGGCAGCTCCTCTAGGAGCTCATTCGATGATCAGCCCGCGTTTTTCGTGGTGCATGTCCCCCGTGGGTGGCGACACCGGCTTTTCTTCGGAATGCGAGCTCGGCGGTCTTCTGGTTCATTGGCCGCGCCAAGTGCGCGTGGCAGAATTGCACTGGTTCGATAGCGCCAAATGTATAGAAAATATCGCACGCCCCTCCTTTTCGCCCTCCCATGTCAGTTCTCCTATCCATCGTCGTTCCGGTCTATCGAGAAGAACACAGTCTCCAGGAGTTTCTCCATCGCATCCGTCCGGTGCTCTCAGAGACCACCGAAAATTATGAGATCATCTTTGCGGTCGATCCCTCTCCCGACCGCACCGAAGAGGTAATTTCTGAGGCCCACACGGCCGATTCACGCGTCAAATCCCTGATTTTCTCCCGGCGGGTTGGCCAGCCCATGGCCACGTTGGCAGGCATGCATTATTCCCGCGGTGACGCGGTCCTCGTGATGGACGTCGATCTTCAGGATCCGCCTGAGTTAGTTTCCACCATGGTCGCGAAATGGCGCGAGGGGTACGATGTCGTCCTGCCCCAACGCCGGCAACGAACCGGGGAGTCTTGGATCAAGAAACTAACCGCGGCTGTGGGCTACAAGGTGATCGACCGGATCGCCGACGTGCGGATTCCTCCCAACACGGGCGACTTTCGACTCATGTCCCGCCGGGTCGTCGATGAAGTGGTACGTCTCAAGGAAAGCCATGGTTTTCTGCGCGGCATGGTCGCGATTGTCGGCTTCAAACAATGTCTCATTCCCTTCGACCGCCCGCCCCGTTTTCAGGGGCAAACCAACTACAATCGGTTCGTCGGATCGCTGCGTATCGGCTTCAATGGTATCTTTTGTTTTTCCACATACGCGCTGCAGCTCAGCACGATCATGGGCTTTGTGATCGCGGGTTTTTCGTTTCTGCTCATGGGCATCTACCTTTTCTACAAGCTGATGGGCTGGACGATCCTGTGGGGCAATCCAACGCTCGTGATTCTGGTCTCGTTCTTAGGCGGTATTCAGCTGATCAGCGCGGGCATTCTCGGTGAATACATCGGACGCATCTATGAGGAGGTTCGGGCACGACCCAAATTCATTGTGGAGCGCTCGATCGGCATCACTAGCAAATGAGCGGCCCGACCATGGCGTTTCGTCCCCTCGGGCTCCCTGCAGGCGAGCGGCCACCAAACAAAAAAGCACTACACCTGCATCGCAACTTGGGGCTGCGATCGCCCTCCAAGGTCTGCCAAAGAGGAAATTCCGAAAGTGGCTACGCGTGGCCGCGCGTTTCTCTACGGGCCTTTCGCCGGACCGACCTAAGGCAGGATTGCCGACCCTCCCTCAGGCGTTCTTCCTGAAGAAGTCATCTCGATTTCCATGCAAACTGCTTTTGTCACCGGCGCAGCCGGCTTTGTCGCCAGTCATCTCGTCGAACGCCTGCTTCGCGACGGAAAATCCGTCGTCGGGTGGGACAATTTTTCCACCGGACGCCGGCAATTCCTGGAAGCGGCTCTCACACATCCGAAATTCACCCTCATCGAAGGAGACTGCCTGGACACCCCGCGACTCACCGAGGCGTTGCGCGGTTGTGACTTTATTTTCCATTTTGCGGCCAATGCCGACGTACGTTTTGGCCTGGATCACCCCAGCAAGGATTTTCACCAAAACACCGAAGGGTGCTTCAGCGTACTCGAGGCAATGCGAGCCAACAACATCAAGCGCATCGCCTTCAGTTCCACCGGATCAGTGTATGGTGAAGCCGAAGTCATTCCCACTCCGGAGAATCATCCCTTTCCCATCCAAACCTCCCTGTATGGTGCCTCCAAGGTGGGGGGCGAAGCTCTGATCCAAGCTTACTGCGAGGGTTTTGGGTTCGAAGGCTACATCTTCCGCTTCGTGTCCCTTCTCGGCGAACGTTACACCCACGGGCACATCTTTGATTTCTACAAACAGCTTCGGGCCGACCCCACCCGCTTGCGCGTGCTCGGGAACGGCCAGCAGCGCAAAAGCTACCTGTACGTGCGGGATTGCATCGATGCGGTCACCCACGTGATCCGGCAGGAGGCGGCGCGAGCGAACAAACACCGCGTGGAAATCTACAACCTGGGCACCACCGAGTACGTTCAGGTCAACGACAGCATCGGACACATCTGCAAAGCGCTCGGCCTGAGCCCGAAGCTGGAATACACCGGCGGCGATCGCGGCTGGATTGGCGACAATCCGTTCATCTTTCTCGACACGAAGAAAATTCAGGCCACTGGCTGGAAACCCAAGCTGAGTATCGCCGAGGGCATCGAGCGAACACTACGCTGGCTCGAGGCGAACCATTGGGTTTACGAGGCAAAGAAATCGTGACGACTGAAAACCTGGCCTGCCCCATCTGCTGCTCGGAGACCGTGGCGTGCGATATGCGAAAGGGAAATCGCTTCGGCGGCACCTTTCACCTCCGACACTGCCCCTCCTGCACCTTTCATTTCGTCGCGGACCCCGTTACAAACTACGCCGAGACTTACGACGGGAAATACCACGTCGGCGCAGGCTCGGACCCGATGGTGAATCATGCGTCCGAATACGTGCATCCTGAAACGACCATCCGGAAACTTGACTGGGAAGGCATCGAACGGGTGATTACGCATCGGCGTCCCGACGGTGGCCGCTGGCTCCATTATGGCACCAACGCGCTCATTCGCAATGTTGCCCGCAACGAAAGCTGGCAGATTGCCAGTCACGACACCGGCGCCTGGGCCGCCAAAGCCAGGGCCGACGGACTGGTCGTACTTGATGCCGACCAGCGGGCGAAAGAAAAGCAGCGCTTCGACGAAATCACCGCGATCGAAGTCATCGACCACATCGCCGATCTCCTCGCGTTTCTCGCCCGTTTTCACACGCTCGCCCGTGCCGGGACCTTGCTTTTTCTCGCCGCGCTCAACGCCCGGGTGGCACCTCGAAACCTTCCGCGCGGGTCGTACGTGCCGCCGGAAACCCACGTGAGTTTCTTGACGCTGCAAGCGCTCAGCCTGGCATTGAAAAAGCGGCTTCCAAGCGGTATATCCCGGATTTGTCCCCGGATGGGAAAAAATCATCCGGTTCAAGGTTCTCAAGAACCTCGGCGTCCGTTACAATTCCGGCTGGCATACGCTGTCGCCTGGGCCGATCCTTTCGCAACTCGTCGATGCCCGCTATCAGGCGCCCCCCCTGTCGTCGGCATTGCAAACTAACCGATGCGTCTCGTTATTACCGGAACCAGCAGCGGCATCGGACGGGCCCTTACCCGCCATTTGCTGACACGTGGCCATGAGGTGTGGGGACTCGCTCGCTCCGCGCAGGATGAGCTGTTGGCGGAGAGGCCCGGGCATTTCCGCTACCTCCGCTGTGATGTAGCCGAGTGGTCGCAGGTCGCGGCCGCTGCCGAAGAAATATCAGCACATGTTCCCGCGATCGACGGCATCGTCACTTGCGCGGCGTTGCAGGGTGAAGTGGGACGAACGCTGACTTCGAACCCGGTCCACTGGACCTCCACTGTCCACGCAAACCTCGCCGGCACCTATCACATCCTGCGCGCGTTCTTTCCCCTGCTCGAACGCACCGGACGCCGCGCCAAGATCGTGTGCTTTTCCGGGGGTGGCGCGACGAAGGCCCGCCCCAATTTTTCCGCGTATGGCGTCGCCAAGACCGGCATTGTGCGCCTCGTCGAAACCATCGCTGAAGAAGAAAGGAACACGCCTCTCGACATCAACGCCATTGCACCCGGTGCCATCAATACGAGATTAACCGATGAAATAATCTCCCTCGGACCGGAAAAAGTCGGCACGGTCGAACATCAGAACGCGATTAAACAGAAGCTGAGCGGTGGCTCCTCTGTCGAAAAGGCCGTGGCACTGGTCGAATGGCTCCTTTCCCCGGAAAGCGACGGAATTTCAGGGCGGTTGATCAGTGCACCATGGGATCCCTGGCCCGCACTCGCACAGAATGCCACAACCCTGAGGTCCACCGATATCTACACACTCCGTCGTATCGTTCCTGAAGAACGCGGACAGCAATGGGACACCCCTTCCCCGAAAGCATGAACTCCCGGTTCGCTCTGCTGGCACCAATTTCGACGGAAAAGCCCACTTGCCATGGGGTGTTCGCTTGCGTTGCTCTTCGGCCATTCCCACCCCAATGACCGCCGCCCTCCCTTCCGCCCTAAAATTCGGAATCATCGGCTGCGGTCTCATCGGAAAAAAACGGGCTGCGGCACTCAAGCCGGGGCAACTTCTTTATGCCTGCGATCTGGAAGCCAGTCGCGCCGAAAATCTCGCGCAAACCGCTCCTGGCGCCCAAGCGGTCACTGATTTCAGGAAAGTCTTGGCCGACTCCCGCGTCGATGCGGTGGTGATCGCCACCATGAACAGTTTGCTCGCGCCGATCGCACTAGAGTCAGCAGCCGCCGGCAAGCATGTGCTGGTGGAAAAACCCGGCGCCCTTGATTCCCGCGAATTGCGGGCTGTCCATGCGGCGATGAAGAAAAGTGGCGTCGTCGTTCGAGTCGGTTACAATCATCGTTTTCATCCGGCTCTGCTTAAAGCGCGCGAGATCGTCGATTCGGGCGCGCTCGGCCCGCTGATGTTTTTGCGGGCCCGCTACGGCCATGGCGGCCGCAAAGGGTATGACCGCGAATGGCGCGCCGATCCGCGGCTCTCCGGGGGAGGTGAATTGATCGATCAAGGCGTCCATTTGATCGACCTTGCCGGATGGTTTCTCGGCGAGTTTCCGACAGTCGAAGGACACGCCACCACGTATTTCTGGGACATGAAAGTCGACGACAACGCCTTTCTCTCGCTACGCACCTCGGCCAACCAGACCGCATGGCTCCACGTCAGCTGCACCGAATGGAAAAATCTATTTTCCATGGAGCTCTACGGTCGGAACGGCAAAATCTCCGTTGACGGACTCGGGGGAAGTTACGGCCCGGAACGCTGCACCTACCATAGGATGCTGCCACAGATGGGCCCGCCCGAGACCACGACGTGGGAATCGCCGCCGACGGACCTATCGTGGGCCGCCGAGCTGGCGGCATTTGAGGCAGACGTCCATTCTCCTTCCGCGGAACGCGGGTACCTCGAGCAAGACATCTGCACGCTCGAAATCGTTGAGAAAATCTATCGAAAAAGCGGTTATTCTGGCGCATCCGCCTAGGCCCTTGTCCATTGTCCTGCCATGATTATCACCCGTTCCCCTTTGCGCGTTTCCCTTGGCGGCGGCGGCACCGACCTGCCTTCCTATTATCGCGAACATGGCGGCTTCCTCGTCGCAGCCGCCATCGACAAATACGTCTATATCACGCAGCATCGCACGTTTCAGAAGGAAATTATTATCAAGTATTCCAAACTGGAGCGCGTACAGGCGATCGAGGAAATCGAACATCCGATCGTCCGCGAAGCATTGAAACTCACCGGTGTGACCGATCCCCATCTCGAGCTGACTTCCATGGCCGACATTCCGGGTGGCACGGGGCTTGGCTCCTCTGGCAGCTTCACGACAGCGCTCCTCAAGGCACTACACACGTCCAAGAAGAACCCGGTCTCGCCGGCGGAACTCGCCGAGCAGGCGTGTGAAATCGAACTAAACAAACTGGGCGAACCCATCGGGAAACAAGACCAGTATATCGCCGCAGTCGGAGGGATCACGGCATTCACATTTAACCGGGACGGCCGCGTCGAATACCGTCCCTGCAAAATCGCCGAGGAAACGCTGTTCAACCTCGAGGACAATCTCCTGCTCTTCTTTACCGGCTACTCACGTTCCGCCTCTGCCATCCTCAAGGATCAAAACGACAAATCCCGGCAAAACGACCAGGCAATGCTCGACAATCTCCATTTCACGAAGGAGCTGGGCTACAAATCACTCGAGGCCCTCGAAGGCGGCAATCTCGAGGAGTTTGCCCGCCTCATGGACGTGCACTGGCAACGCAAGAAAGCCCGCAGCTCCGGGATGAGCAACCCGCACATCAACGAATGGTACGACCACGCGATGAGCCACGGAGCGCTGGGCGGGAAACTCATCGGCGCCGGTGGCGGCGGGTTTCTGATGTTCTATGCCGCCGACAAGGCCAAGCTGCGCCATGCGATGCGGGAAAAGGGACTCCAGGAAGTGCGTTTCCGCTTCGATTTCGAAGGCTCCAAGGTCGTCGCGCAGAACTGAAGCATGAGCATTCCCGACCTGCCCGTCGCGCTGCTTGCCGGTGGCATGGCCACCCGCCTTCGTCCCATCACGGAAACCATTCCCAAACTGCTGGTCGAGGTGGCGGGCGAGCCATTCTTCTCCCATCAGTTGCGCCTGCTGAAAAAACATGGCCTGACGCGGATCGTGCTCTGCGTCGGTTATCTCGGCGAACAGATCGTCGCCCAATACGGCGACGGCTCAAAGTGGGGCGTGCAGATCGAGTATTCGTTCGACGGTGACAAACTGCTCGGCACCGGGGGTGCGCTCATCCGCGCCCTGCCCAAACTCGGCGATGCATTCTACGTCCTCTATGGCGACTCCTATCT
>Ga0164241_10001015_pt1 | contig 39242 bp, 27 predicted proteins | sample OricomyardsoilBY_FD_108780 | JGI IMG/M metagenome (GOLD analysis project Ga0164241, IMG submission 108780) | Backyard soil microbial communities from Emeryville, California, USA - Original compost - Back yard soil (BY) | ecosystem: Environmental > Terrestrial > Soil > Unclassified | place: USA... | reverse complement strand
TAATACTGCGTACTGCAAAATACCAAAAGTTTATTTGGATTTAACCACCGATAAACTTTTGATAATGGAGTTTGTTGAGGGTACACCACCCGATAGCAGGCAACTGCTATTAGATGCCGGGCTAAACCCCAGCGAAGTAGCACGTAATGGCAGCGTTATACTTTTAGAAATGATATTTAAGCATGGCTTTTTTCATGCCGACCCGCACCCGGGCAACTTGTTTATACAAACTAACAATACCATTGCCATTATTGATTTTGGCATGGTAGGTATATTAAAGCCTGCGCACATGCACTTTTTAGCGGGCTTTGCTTATGGTTTGGCCAGTAACAACGCAGGTACCATAACCGATGCTGTACTAACCTTATGTGGTAAAAAATATTTTGCCGAACGTACCGATCTTGAGTTTTACATACGTGATATGCTAAACCATCACGGCGCATTTAGCTACGAGAACATGGATTTTTCGCAGATATTGAACGAGTGCATGAAAATTATCCAACGTTATGATTTAAAGCTGCCGGGCAATATGTTTTTATTAATAAAAGCATTGGCCACTATCGAGAAATTTGGCTTCAACTTAGATCCCGATATGAGTCTAGCCGGCGTTATACGCCCTTATGCCGAACATTTAATTAAGGAGAAGTTTTCGCCTAAGCAAATAGCTGGGGATATATATGATGCACTTAAAGATTATGGTTCATTAATACGCGACTTTCCTGCTGAAATTAATGAAATATTATACAGGCTTAAAAAAGGCCGCATTGGTATTGATATAAATTTAGACGACCAAAAAATGATTGCAGGCTCATTTAAGCAAATAGGTGGGGTGCTTTCAATTACCCTAATTATAGGTTTTATGCTTACCGGCTCAACCGTTTTATTGGTTTACGGCAAGGCTGTAACTGCTGCCAGTATATTATTCGGGGTTTCGGTATTTTTTTCGGTTACGTTGCTGATGCGCTTGTTTGTAAAAACGAGGTTGTAATAAAGCTATTACTCTTCGTTTTTCAGCAGTTCTGCAATATCAATTTCCAATGCAGTACTAATTTTGCGCAATGTTAATATGGTGGGGTTTGTTTTGCCTGCTTCAATACGGCTCATGCTGGCTTTTTCAAAATCACACATAGCTGCTAACTTATGCTGAGCCAAGTTTTTATCAAGCCTCACCTTGCGTATTTTCTGTCCTAAAATAATTAAAAATCGCGTATCCGTCATTTCCGTTTCAACGCTTTAAAAGTGTTAAAGTTCGCTGAAAACATGGTTGTTATATATGACAATAAGCAATATTAAGTTTGATATTACTCAATTCATTTAATAAATATCGGTTACACACTTAAATCTAATACATATAAAAAATATTAATTCATGTATCTTTTCCTAATTTTCATCATGTAAATCATAGAGTAAAATTACTCGCGTAGTGATATATATCATTTCTTGAAATTGATTTTTATTACAACATTTGGATGTTACAATAAAAGAACCGAAATATTTTGATGTCAAATAAGACTACTTCCTCTCTTAATGAATCGGCTGAACTGTTTAAATTATTGGTTAATAGCATAAAAGATTATGCTATATTTTCAATTGATTTAGATGGGTTTATCTTAAACTGGAATCAAGGTGCCGAGTATATAAAAGGATATAGCTCCAACGAAATTATAGGGAAGCATATTTCAATATTCTACACCGCCGAAGATGTTGCCAATAATATTCCAATGCTGAATTTGGAAAAAGCGCGCACAAACGGAACCTACGAAAGTGTGGGATGGAGGATACGCAAAGATGGTTCGCGGTTTTGGGCAAATGTAGTGTTTACGGCCTTGTACGATGATAAAGGGCACTTACATGGTTTTGCTAAGGTAACCCGCGACTTAACGCAGCAAAAACAAACAGAGGAAAACGAACGTATGGCCAATAGTGCCATGCAGGAAAAAATTGAACTACAACTACAAATAAGCCACAAAGAGTTATCGGATTATAAATATGCTATTGACGAATCAGCTATTGTGGCCATTACCGATCCCAAAGGAATTATTAAATACGTAAACAATAACTTCTGTAAAATATCAAAATATACAGCCGAAGAGCTAATAGGGCAGGACCACCGTGTCATTAACTCAGGCTACCATACTAAAGGTTTTATTAAAAACTTATGGGTAACCATAGCCAATGGTAAAATATGGCGCGGCGAATTAAAAAACCGTGCTAAAGATGGTGTATATTACTGGGTGGACACCACAATAGTACCATTTTTAAATACTGATGGCAAACCATACCAATACATTGCCATACGCGCCGATATTACCGAACGTAAGTTAGCGCAGGAAAACCTTAAAGTACTGAATGATACATTGGAGAAAAGGGTAGATGAACGTACCGCACAACTTGAAATTGCCAATAAGGAATTGGAATCGTTCTCGTATTCTGTTTCGCATGATTTAAGGGCACCCCTGCGCGCCATTGCAGGTTATAGCAGTATTATTGAAGAAGAATATAGTAACATATTAGATGATGAAGGCAAAAGGCTATTGAATGAGGTAAAGCATAATGCCCAACAAATGGGTTTGCTTATCGATAGCTTATTGTCCTTTTCAAGGTTGGGCAAAAAGGAATTAAGGAAAACACAAGTTGATATGAATTTGGTACTTGAAGTTGTATTGAAAGAAATTAACGCAGGAACTAACCACCATGCCGAAATAAATGTAAGTAGCTTATTGCCCGCGTATGCCGATTATACATTAATACAACATGTATTTAGTAACTTGTTGTCAAATGCCATCAAGTACTCATCTAAAATAGAAAAGCCCTTAATTGAAATTAGCAGTAAGCAGGAAAATGGAGAAGTAATATACTCGGTAGCCGATAATGGGGCAGGGTTCGAAATGGATTATGCCCACAAACTATTCGGCGTATTTCAACGCCTGCACTCAGCCGATGAATTTGAAGGCAATGGCGTGGGCCTTGCCATAGTAAGCCGCATTATTAATAAACATGGTGGCCGCATTTGGGCTGTTAGCGAATTAGGTAAAGGCGCTACGTTTAGTTTTGCATTACCCCCCCAATAAAATAACTGATAATGAATAGCGATATAATTGAAATTCTGCTTGTTGAAGATAATATGAATGATGCTGAAATGACCATACGTGCACTTAAAAAAGCGCATATAGCTAATAGCATACTTCATTTAAAAAACGGTGCCGAAGCACTTGATTTTATTTTCGGAAAAAATAAATACGCCGGCCGCAATGTAGATAATAAACCAAGGTTAATACTGCTCGACCTTAAAATGCCTAAAGTAGATGGTATTGAAGTGTTGGAGCAGCTAAAATCGAATGATTCAAGTAAAACCATACCCGTAGTGGTTTTAACCTCATCAAATGAACACCCCGATATTGAAGTTTGCTATAAGTTAGGCGTAAATAGCTATATAGTTAAGCCTGTAGGGTTCGAAAACTTTACCAAAGCTGTAACAGAACTTGGTTTTTACTGGATGTTATTGAATAAGTCATCAGAATAAAGTTTTTTATCAGTTACTAAATTTAGAAAAAGTGATTAAGGTTTTACATTTAGAGGACGTACCAAGTGATGCCGAATTAGTAAAACATGCATTACTAAAAGGAGAGGAGCAATACGAAATTAAACTGGTTGATAATAAAGCCGCATATATTAACGCCCTAAATACTTTTAAACCCAATGTGGTTGTATCCGACCATTCGTTGCCTACTTTCGATTCGATAGGAGCGCTTAAAGTATTGATGGAAATTGACAATTCAGTCCCTTTTATATTAGTAACAGCCACCATATCCGAAGAGTTTGCTGTTGGCATTATCAAACAAGGGGCCGATGATTACATATTAAAAGACAGGCTACAGCGTTTGCCCGCAGCTATCAATAGTGCCATTGAGAAAAAAGAATTGGAAGAAGAGCGCAACCGTTTTATTAAAGAGTTGATTGAAAAAGAAGACTTGCTGAAAGAAGCTGAGCACCTAGCAGGTTTTGGTAGCTGGCGCGAAGATGCCGTTACGGGTGCCGTTAAGTGGTCGGATGAGATATACTCACTATTGGGATATAATAAAAATGAAATAGAAGAATCAGCAGCAGTATTTTCAAAACACATACACCCCGATGATGTTAGATTAGTAGCAACACTTAGGTATAATGCTACTTTAACAGCAAAACCGGTACGTATTATATTTAGAATAATTGATAAAAACGGGAGCATAAAACACATCAGTTCACAATTAGTTGTAAAAAGAAATGAATTAGGTGAGCCTATTTACCTGACAGGCGTATTGCACGATATTACCCGCGAAACTGCCGCTACACAAAAAATGGAAGAAGCTTTAAACGAGTTAAATATGGTGTTTAACTCAATTGATGAAGTGGTATTTTCGGTTGATATGGTGAACATGAAAAATAAGCCAAATGTCGCCGGCATGTTTAAGCGTATATGGCTATACCCCAAATGAATTTTTGGATAATGATGAGTTATGGAGAAGTGTGGTAGTACCTGATGATGCACATATAGTTGAAGAACAACTCGCCAAAGTATATGCAGGGCAGCCTGTAGTAAACAGCTACCGCATTATACATAAAGATAAAAGCCTGCGATGGGTAGAAAATAAGGTATTTCCTACGGTAAATAATGAGGGGACACTAATACGTTTAGATGGTATAACCCGCGATATAACCTTGCGTAAACGGGCAGAAGAGGAACTTCAAAAATCAGAAGCAAACCTGCGCACCATTTTCGAAAACACTGATAACGCCTATATATTGCTCGATACAGGCCTAAAGGTAATTTCATATAACCAACAGGCCGAATTTTTTACCGAACGCGATTTATTGTGTAAAGTTAAGGAAGGGATAAACGGACTGGATTTGTTTACTGAACCGAGGAAAACTTTTATTAAAGACGCTACCTATAAGGTATTTACTGGCAATAAAATACAATACGAAGTTAACTACCAGCAAAGTAACGGAAACGAGGTTTGGTATTTTATTAAAATGTTTCCGGTATATGGTACATATGGGAATGTAATGGGCTTAACTATGGCCATTGCCGATATAAGCGAACGGAAAAAACATGAAAGCGAAATACAATCGCTGAACGAGTTATTAGAAAAGAAAGTAGAAGAACGAACTATTGAATTAGAAAGTGCCAATAAAGAACTGGAATCGTTCTCGTATTCAGTTTCGCACGATTTAAGGGCGCCATTGCGGGTTATTAATAGCTTAGCTAACATCCTTGAAACTAAATGCTCATCAAAGCTATCCGACGAAACTTCCTCTTTTTTAAAGGAAATACGTGACAACACGAATTATATGAACCAGTTAATTGATGATTTGCTCGAACTATCGCGCTCATCAATGGTTGAAATTGAAAAGCACAATACAGATATGCACCTTTTAGCAAGTGTGGTAATAGCCGAAATGAAACAAGGTAGCAATCACCATACAAATATTGAAATTGACAACCTGCCTTGCGTTAACTGCGATAACCACCTAATTAAGCAGGTTTGGATCAACCTGATATCAAACGCAGTAAAGTATTCATCAAAAAAGGCAGCTCCAACCGTACATATAGGTTCGTACAATCAAAACGGTCAAATTGTGTATTACGTAAAAGACAATGGCGCCGGTTTTAATATGTGCAACGCCGATAAGCTTTTCGGTGTTTTTCAAAGGCTGCATACCAAAACCGAGTTTAATGGTACAGGTGTAGGCTTAGCGCTGGTACGTCGTATTATAAACAGGCACGGCGGTAAAATATGGGCCGAGGCGGTAGAAAATGAGGGGGCTACTTTTTACTTCAGCCTGCCTGCTTAATATCCTGCAAACCGCTAATCTTAATTATTTATGCGTTAAATGTTGAAAATTTAATGCCCCAATGCATTGTCGTGGGGGTGTCGATTTACTATATTCGTGCGCTTATTTTCACTATAAATGGCTAATAGGCAATTTGTCCTGTTTAAAATACAATTACTAAGGGGCTTATTTTTAACACATACACTAAATATAATTTCAAGATACAATGAGTGATGAAGTAAACAATCCGGAAACACCCATCGAGAATCCGGGGAACAACAACCCACGAATAATTCCCATTAATATAGAGGAGGAAATGAAAACCGCCTACATTGACTATTCAATGTCGGTTATTGTATCGCGTGCCATACCCGATGTACGCGACGGTTTAAAACCGGTGCATCGCAGGGTATTATTTGCCATGAACGAACTAGGCTTAGCACCCGGTAAGCCACACAAAAAGAGTGCACGTATTGTGGGTGAAGTGTTAGGTAAGTATCACCCGCATGGCGATACATCGGTTTATGATGCTATGGTACGTATGGCTCAGGACTGGAGTTTACGCTATCCGTTAGTTGACGGACAAGGTAACTTTGGTAGTATTGATAACGATCCGCCGGCAGCAATGCGTTATACCGAAGCAAGGCTTCGTAAATTGGCTGAGGAAATATTGGCCGATATTGAGAAAGAAACCGTTGACATGCGGTTGAATTTTGATGATAGCTTAGAAGAGCCAACCGTACTGCCAAGCCGAATACCTAACTTATTAATAAATGGCGCCAGCGGTATTGCGGTGGGTATGGCTACTAATATGCTACCTCACAACCTTACTGAGGTAATTGAGGGTATTATAAAATACGTTGATAATAATGATGTTACCATCGATGAGTTAATGCAGGTAGTTAAGGCTCCTGATTTCCCAACGGGTGGTACTATATATGGGTATGATGGTGTAAGGCAGGCATTTTTAACCGGTCGTGGTAAGGTAGTACTTCGTGGCCGGGCCGAAATTGAAGCACAGGATAATGGCCGCGAGCACATTATTATTACCGAAATTCCTTTCCAAGTTGTAAAAAGCGACTTGGTACGTAAAATTGCCGACTTAGCCGAAGATAAGAAAATTGAAGGCATTAGCGACATACGTGATGAGAGCGACAGGAAAGGGATACGTGTTGTAGTTGAATTGAGGAAAGATGCTATCAGTAACGTGGTTCTGAACCAGTTATTTGCACTTACACAGTTACAAAGTTCGTTTGGTGTTAACAACGTAGCGCTGGTACATGGCAGGCCACAAATACTTAATCTGAAGGACATGATTAAGTATTTTGTTGAGTTTAGGCATGAGGTAATAGTGCGCCGTACTAAATACGAATTACGCAAAGCCGAAGAGCGTGCGCATATTTTAGAAGGGTTATTAATTGCCTTAGATCATTTAGATGAGGTAATTAAGTTAATCAGGGCGTCAAACGATGCAGAAATTGCTAAGGCGGGCTTAATGGCCAATTTCTCGCTAAGCGAAATTCAATCAAAAGCTATCCTGGAAATGCGTTTACAACGCTTAACAGGATTGGAAAGAGATAAAATACGCGATGAATACCAAGAATTGATGAAAACTATTGACTGGTTAAAACGCGTATTAGCGGAAGAGCCTTTGCGTATGCAAATTATTAAAGATGAACTTCTTGAAATAAAAGAGAAGTATGGTGATGAGCGCAAAACTAATATTGAGTACGCCGCCGGCGACTTTAATATGGAAGATTTAATAGCCGATGACGAAGTGGTTGTTACCATTTCACACTTAGGCTATATTAAACGTACAGCATCAACCGAATATAAAACCCAAAACAGGGGTGGACGCGGTAGCCGTGGAGGCGCAACCCGCGATGCTGACTTTATTGAGCACATGTTTTTGGCTACTAACCACAACTATATACTATTCTTTACCGAACAAGGACGTTGTTTTTGGTTAAAGGTGTATGAAATACCTGAAGGTGAAAAAACATCGAAAGGCCGTGCTATACAAAACTTAATTAGCATACCTAAGGAGGATAAAATAGTAGCCTACATACCGGTTAACAACTTAAAAGTTGATGAGTATTTAGATTCTAACTACGTGATTTTCTGTACTAAAAAGGGTACTGTTAAGAAAACTACTTTAAGGGCATACAGCAATGTACGTACAGGTGGTGTTAATGCCATCGGTATTCGCGAAGGTGACGAATTGGTACAGGTATGCTTAGCTACTAAGCAGAGTGAAACGGTAATTGCTACCCGTTTTGGCAAGGCAATTCGTTTTCAGGACGATGCCGTTCGCCCGGTAGGCCGTACAGCAGCAGGCGTTAGGGGGGTATCGTTAGATACTGATAAAGATGAAGTAATTGGAATGATTACCATTAACCCTGAAAACAAAGATGAATCTATCATGGTTTTATCGGAAAAAGGATATGGCAAACGTACCGATATTGAAGATTACCGTATTACAAACCGGGGCGGTAAGGGTGTTAAAACCATAAGTGTTACCGATAAAACAGGCCATTTAATTGGCATACTAAATGTTACTGATAATGACCATGTTATGATTATAAATAAATCGGGTATTGCTATACGTTTGGCAGTAGATAGCCTACGCATTATGGGCCGTGCAACGCAGGGTGTTAGATTAATTAAAGTTGATAAAAAAGATGCCATTGCAGCCGTAGCTAAAATAGAAAATGGCAAACTGAACTATAATGCCGAGGAAGATGGCGAATTAGGTGCTGCCGATGTTGCTCCTGATGATACAGCGGAATAGTTTGTTAAGGTAATTGTTAATTTAGTATAGTTATTTATTTTGGCAAAACATTTGAAACCCAAAGAACTTAAAGAGATATGAGAAAACTATTATTAGCCTGTGTTGCAACATGCGGAATTGCATTTGCATCGGCACAAGATGGTAATAACATCTGCGTTTGGAACGCTATGAACACATTTAACACCGGCGGTGGGCCCGAGGATTTGGAAAGAGGTATACAATGTAGCGACGAAGCAGCAGTTAACGAAGCCACTGCTGCCAAATCGAAAACATGGTTTTACCGTGGCGAGCTTTATACCCTTATTTTTCAAGATAAAACATTAAAGCCCAAACATGGTACTGCAGCGTTTGAAGCCGTTAAGGCCTTTAAAAAATTGTATGAACTGAATGATCCGAAATTTAAAGATTGGGACGAGGTAATGAACTACCTTATTCCGCTTGGAACCAACGTGTTTAACGAAGGAGTGGAGCAATACCAAGCAAAAAATTTTAGCCAGGCTTACCAATATTTTTATGCTATTAAGGATATTAATGCCATAATAGAAGGTAAAAACAAAAAGGCATCGATTGATTTAGCAACAGCTTTAAAGAATGCTGCAATAAGTGCTGAAAACACAGGAGATACAAAAGCCGTTATGCAGGTTTATAAAGATTGGCTGGCTGCTGCGCCCGATGCGAATGCATACTATAGGTTAAGCGAAGCATACAAAAAAACAAACGACCGTACCTCGGCAATGAAAACTACCGAAGAGGGATTGGCTAAATTTCCGCAAGACCCAAATCTGTTAGTTTCTAAAATTAATTTCTTTTTAGAGGATAGCAACTATGTGGCAGCCTTAGGCTTTATTAATAACCTGATAGCTGTTGAACCTAAAAACGACGGAGCATTGTTTATTAAAGGTTTAGCATACGAAAAGCTGAATAATGAGGATTCGGTAATTTATTACTACACCAAAGCTACCGAGGTTAACCCTAAAAACGTACGTGCATGGAATAACTTGGGCGCATGGTACATTAATAAAACAGCCAAGAATGTTGAAGAGATGAACAAACTGGGCAATACGGCGGCTGACACCAAACGTTATGAAGAACTTAGAAAAATTAATAAGGACCTGTATTCGAAGGGTAAACCGTACTTAGAAAAGGCAGCGGAGTTGGAGCCGGACAATGTAGCTATACAACAAACACTAAAGAAGATTCAACTATACACTACTGAATAATCAAAAATAAAAGGAAGGCTTTAAACCTTCCTTTTATTTTTGAAATATTACTTAACATAATGTAAATTATGGCATAAAATGAATGATGTAAAAAGGACGTATCCCTATGTTAAAGCCACATTTCGCTAATAACTTAAAGTTTTGTTACTTCATTGTCCAAACCTCTGTTCTATGAAAAAGCTATTCCCACTTGTTTTTACTTTCTTTACCTTAATTGCAGCCGCGCAAGTTCCATACTTGGTAAACTATCAGGCCATTGCACGCAACGCTAACGGCGCGCCAGTAACTAATCAGCCGGTGTCGGTTAAGTTTACAGTGCTTGATGGCTCGGCTTCAGGCAGCATTGTGTATATCGAAACACATCATCCAACCACTAATCAGTTTGGCCTGTTTACAGTTGCTATTGGTAACGGCACACCTGTAATAGGAACGTTTGCGGGCATCAATTGGTCGAACGGCCTTAAGTTTTTAAAGGTGGAGTTTGACCCAACGGGTGGCTCAAGTTATACGGTAATGGGTACCGACCAAATGCTGAGCGTTCCATACGCTTTATATGCACAAACCAGTAGCAACGGCCCGCAAGGTTTGCCAGGTGTAACCGGGCCAACGGGCGATATTGGTTTAACAGGACCCACCGGAGAAACCGGCGCCACAGGCCCGGCAGGTAACGCATACGTAAGCGGAACTACCAATTATGTGTCCAAGTTTACGGACAGCACCAGCTTGGGTAACTCGCAAGTGTTTGATGATGGCACTAACGTAGGTGTTAATGACACCACACCGCACACTAAACTTACCGTTAACGGATCGACTTTATTAAAGAACTTAATAACCAGCCAAGCCGCTTATGCAGGCAACACTAACGAGTGCGATAACTGCTATAACAATGTTGTTTTCCCCGATCAGCGCACTGCTATTACAGCTATCAGTTTCAATTGCAGTTCGTACTTTGAGGGCAGCATACAACTAAATGGTGCTCTGCTTGATGATGTACTGGAAGACACTGCCGTATGGTATGGCAACCTGGGTATTACCACACCCGGCAGCGGAACCAATACGCAGCCAACTACATTAGATAACGTGGCCCACCAATGCAATTGCCCCGATAATTATATTGCAACAGGCATCGAAATTAAAGCCACCGACCAGTTGGACGGCGAAATGAAGCTACGTTGCGCCAAACTTAAAGCAGGGCTTACCACCACCAATACAGGTATGGGTGTGCCCAGCGCTATTAGCGTGCCTTACGGTAATGCTGATAATGTAAGGCACATGAGCGTTTGCCCGCCGGGTACTTATATGAAAGGTATTTCGATATACTCAACTACCCGTTTCGATAACCAGTTAGTAATTTACTGTACGGGTATTACCGACAATTAATTTTTTAAAGAACGTATATATTATACTCAATTTATTATTATATTAGCCATACAATGAAAAACAATATCAATACCTATTACTACTATTATAGTGTTGCAAAAGCAAGGCTGGTGTAGTAATTTTGTATTGTGAAAACATATTCAAAACCAGCCCAGCGGCTGGTTTTTTTATTTATTAAAAGCCCCAATTGCCATTATGAAACCATTGGTACAGATTTACGAAAACTACACCGCCGAAGATTTTATGGTATGGCAAACCCTTGTTAACCGCCAAATGAGCATGCTTAATACCTCGGCGTCGGTTACTTATTTACAGGCTTTGGAAGTTATTGGCTTCTCCCCTACCAAAATCCCCAACTTTGTTGAAATGAACGAGCGCTTGGCACAAATAACGGGCTGGTATATATTAACGGTGCCTGAACTTTGCCCTGCCTCTCAGTTTTTTAAGCATCTGGCCGATAAAAAATTTACGGCCACCTGCTGGTTGCGTAAAATGAGCCAATTAGATTACCTGGAGGAGCCCGATATGTTTCATGATGTGTTTGGCCATGCGCCATTATTAACCAATACCGAATACTGCACCTTTTTTAAGCAATTGGGCGAACTGGCCGTAAAGCACGCCGATAACGCAGATATTTTGGACGAAATAGAAAGATTATACTGGTTTACCATTGAATTTGGATTGGTTAATGAGGATGGCGAAATGAAAATTTACGGCTCGGGTATTATATCCTCAAAGGAGGAAACTATGAATGCCCTAAGTGCTGCTTCGGTTAAAACGCCCTTTAGTTTAGAGCGGGTTTTGAACCATACTTTCCGTACCGATACCATACAGCCCGAATATTTTGTTATTGACTCGTTTGCTCAGTTAGCCGAAACTATACCTGCGCTTGAAAAATCGATAGCTCAGCGTTTTGTGGTATCGTAAAGGGTAATGCTGCTGGGCTTTATTCAAAGAACGAAAAAAAATGAATTAGGGGGTTTATTTTTAGTAATTAATTATATTTCAATTAGTTGCGTTTTTATGGATGTTCCTTTTGTTTGGTAAAATGTTCCTTTTTGACGTTGAAATGTTCCCTTTTGGTGTATAAATGTTCCTTTTTGATGTTGGAATGTCCGCTTTCGGTGATGCGAATTTGGCCCATGTTCGTTTTGTAGTGGTATTTTTAGGGTGAATAACATTAACAGATTGATTAACAAGACTTTTATAGCTTATTCACCTTGTAAAATGCGCCTATTTAGTATGCTTAAAGTTGCGCTTATGTTCCCTTTTTGTTCCTTTTGCTATCCGTTTGGGTTCTTCGGTATTTTAGCGATAACAGATAGCCGATAGGCAATACAAACTACATTATTACCGCGGAGAATAATACAGAGAAATACAAAGTGTAAAATAAAGAACAGTGTGCTGTTAATATGAAGTGGCAAGGTATTGTTCCTTTGTACAGGTATTAAAAATATACTAAGATACAACGTGAGGGTACCGCTTTGCAAATTTATTTTACTAATGTTCGGTAATGCAAATCCTCCCTCTTCAACAAATACTTATTGTAATTTGTTTCTTCTCCCTCCAAAGGGAGACTCATTAGCCCCGATGTTACGGAGATGATCTGCAAAAGAAAATTGTTCGGTGATGCTTAGCATTGTTAAAGGGTGCGAGCGAGATGCATGGGCCTATTTGGTTATTTGTATGATATGTATGTACTTTTGGCCCCGATGCTACGATCGGGATCTTATGACTTAATCCAAAAGTACCAAAAGATCAAGGCTGTGCGGCTTTACGGCTAAAATCTATTTCATTCGCCTAACTCCGTGATCCTATCCCGACCTTTAAGCTGGTCGGGATTCAAACAAGCACGGAGTTTTATTGGCTCTTTACACAGATTTTTTAACGCCAAAATCCGCAAGGCCGTATTGGAGTTTGGCGTTGATTAACTACTCGAATTTTTGCGTCCACAAGTTGATTTCTCCTTAATGCAAATCCTTCCTCTTCAACAAATTACTTCTTGTAATTTGTTTCTTTTCCCTCCAAAGGGAGACACTGTAGCCTATTGTGGGGGGGCTGTGCTGTGAGAGATGTTTGTTAGCGGGATTTAAATCACTCGCTATGTAGCAATGATTGGTTATGCTTCTCATTAAGGTTTTAGAGGCGGTTAATACCCACAAGTGTAATGTTTTAGGTTGGACTAGAAATTGCAAAGAGTGATTAATTGTTCAACCTAAATTGGAAGTATGAAGTTCTTGTTACTCTTGGCGCTGTTGCCTTTGGCAGTTTTTTCGCAAACACTTAATGTTGTTTCGCCAGTACGTTATTTAGCATTGGGCGATTCTTATACTATTGGCGAAAGCGTACCTCAACAACAAAACTTTCCGAATCAACTACGCAATGCGTTAAATGGTGTTTCGGGCATTAGCTTTGATACAGTAAACGTTATAGCCACTACGGGTTGGACAACGAACAATTTAACAGCGGCCATTGCTGGTCAAAACTTGGAAAATGGCGGCTATAATTTAGTTAGTTTGCTAATAGGCGTAAACAATCAGTACCAAGGGCGGCCTTTTTCAGAATTTGAAGTTCAATTTCCCGCATTGGTTGATTCGTCGGTTAGGTACGCTCATGGCGATAAAAGCCATGTTTTTATTGTAAGCATACCCGATTATGCGTACACTCCGTTTGGCGTGCAAACGGGTAACCAATCTAACATCAGCAACCAAATTGATAATTATAACTCGCTGATTCGCAGTTATGCAGATAGTGCCGATATAAAATATATTGATGTTACTACTGTATCGCGCCATGGTTTGGCCGAGCCTACTTTAGTAGCACAAGATGGACTTCACCCTTCCTCTGCACAATATGGTATATGGGTAGATTCCATTATAGCAAATATTGACAGTCCGCAATTGACAAATAGCATAAGCACTATTAATCCATTGCAAAAAACGCTTGTTTATCCTAATCCAACTTCGGGGCAATTGATTATTGATTTACCTGAGAATACACTTAATGCCGAGGCAAAAATTTATGATTTAACCGGACGTGAGGTTTACAGCTTTGTAATGAAAAATAAAAGTAACACCCTATCTACTTCGGGTTTACTGCCAGGTTGTTATATACTTAAAATTACCTTGGGTGAAAATGCCCAGTTGAGCCGTATTGTAAAAGTTAGGGATTAATTCTATAGATACAAAAAGATTCGCAAGGCGTATTTTGGCGGTGATTAACTACTCGAATTTTTGCGTCCACAAGTTGATTTCTCCTTAATGCAAATCCTCCCTCTTGAACAAATTACTTCTTGTAATTTGTTTGATAAGGGAATAATACGGCATTATTGTTTCTATATGAAATTGCAAAATACTGTTTTAAATAATTGCTGAAGCCATTACAGTACTCATGCAATTGATAGTTCCGGTTTTTGTGGTATCATAAAGTATTGTATAGCTTTAATCAATGAAAAAAGATACCGCAAGCCGTACCGCCCAATATATGGCGCTTTTCAGGGCGTTGGAAACAACCCTGCCTGCAAATAAACAGCTTTTTACTGATGAGTATGCACATTTGTTTTTAGATAACGGGCTACTATATGCTACCTATTTAAGTAAGCTGTCATTTATACATAATAGTTTGGTTAAGTATATAAACAGTCGCGCACCCGGTACATTATCGTCGGGCATAGCGCGTACCAGGTATATTGATGACCTGTTGGAAAATGAGATTAACAAAGGTATAAAACAGGTAATTATTTTAGGCGCGGGTTTCGATACGCGGGCACAGCGTTTAGGTTATTTAAAACTAACAGCCGTTATTGAGATAGACCACCCTGATACTTCCAGATATAAAACGGAAATTCTTAAATCATACTTGGGTAAATTACCTGAGAATGTACGATACTGTACTATAAATTTTAATAGCGAAAGTTTAGATGATTTAGCCACAAGGCAAAATATTGACCTTAACCAGCCTACCTGTTTTATATGGGAAGGGGTAACCAATTACCTGCCACAGCAAGCAGTTGATAAAACCTTTGGGTTTATAAGTCATTTTGCCACCGGCAGCAGTGTTATATTTACATATATAGATAAACATGTAATGGATGCTCCGCAAGATTATATAGGTGTAAATAAAGTAAAAGAGTATCTGAACAACAGCGAAGAGCGATGGACTTTAGGATTCGTCCCTACTGAAATGGACGGATATATGAAATCTTTCAACCTTACTTTAATCAGCGATAAGGATGCGGTTGAATACAGGAAACGCTATATGCCTGAGCGCAAAAACATATTACAGGGCTACGAGTTTTACCATGTAGCATTGGCAAAAATACTGTTTTAAATCATTCAAACATTTTAATGGCTTTTGCTGTTATTTGCGGCAAAATGTATCATGCCACTTCAACATATCAATAGTTTTTTCCGCCGCAACTTGTCAACCTTCGAAATGACGGGCGTATTAATGCGTATTATCAGCTTTAGCTTTATAAGTTGGTATGGATCAGAAAGCCCATTTATGTTTGTGTGGATAGTTAATACTACCGATGCCGTTATACTTACCTGGTGCGCCGTGTTAAAAAAGGACAGGGCTTATACCCTGCTAAACGCCTTTTGGATATTGGTAGGCTTGGTTGGTGTTTTTAGGGCTGCGGGGTTGCTATAATTGCCTATTAATGGTTTAACAATGTTATAAATCCTTGTGTTTAGCTGTCAAAAGCTTATTTTCGCGCCCTTATAAAGCGAGGAGAAAATAATGATTACAGTAAATAACCTATCGTTGCGCTACGGAAAGCGTGTTTTGTTTGAAGATGTGAACCTGAAATTTACCAGCGGCAATTGCTATGGTATAATAGGTGCTAACGGTGCAGGTAAATCAACCTTTTTAAAAATATTGCAAGGCGATGTGGACCCTACCACGGGGCAGGTTGCTTTTAGCAAAGGTATGCGGGTGGCAGTTTTAAAGCAAAACCACTACGAGTTTGACGAAATACCCGTAATGCAGACAGTATTAATGGGCCACAAGGATATGTGGGCTATAATGCAGGAGAAAGATGCCGTATATGCCAAGCCCGATTTTAGCGAGGAAGATGGTTTGCGTGCCGCCGAATTAGAGAACACTTTTGGCGAAATGGGCGGATGGGATGCCGAAAACAATGCGGCTGAACTTTTAAGCCATTTAGGTATTAAGGAAGAATTCCACTTTAAGTTGTTGAAGGAATTGGATGGTAACCAAAAGGTACGTGTGTTGTTAGCACAAGCGCTTTTCGGTAACCCCGACATATTGTTTTTAGATGAGCCTACCAACGATTTGGACGTACATACTATTAACTGGCTGGAAGATTTCTTAGCCGATTATCAAGGTATAATATTAGTAGTAAGCCACGACCGTCACTTTTTAGATGCGATATGTACCCACATAGTAGATATTGACTTTAGCAAAATGACTATATACTCGGGTAACTATTCGTTCTGGTACCAGTCGTCGCAGTTAGTGGCTAAGCAGCGCTCGGATAGTAACAAAAAGGCTGAAGACAGGATTAAGGAGTTACAGGATTTCATCCGCCGTTTTTCGGCCAATGCCAGTAAAAGCCGCCAGGCAACCAGCCGTAAAAAGGCATTGGAGAAAATTAATATTGAAGATATTAAACCAAGTAGCCGTAAGTACCCCGCCATTATGTTTAACAACGTAGTGCGCGATGCCGGTAACGAAATATTGGAAGTTAGAAACCTTAGTAAATCGGCTAACGGCGAATTGCTATTTAGCAATGTAAACTTTAGCGTAAACCGTGGCGATAAAATAGCCATACTAAGCGAAAACAGCTTAGCCATATCGGCTTTTTTGAACGTGTTAAGCGGTACCGATACTGATTATAAAGGCAGCTTTACATGGGGTGTTACTACTACAGTTAGCAGTATACCTAACGATAACAGCAGCTATTTTGAAGGCGCTGATATGAACCTGATTGATTGGTTGCGCCAATATAGTCCCGAAGAAAAAGATGAAACTTTTATACGCGGCTTTTTAGGCAAAATGCTATTTAGCGGCGAAGAAGTTTTGAAAAGCAGCACCGTACTAAGCGGTGGCGAAAAAATGCGTTGTATGTTTTCGCGTATGATGTTGATACGCGGCAACGTGCTTTTATTTGATGAACCTACTAACCACTTAGACCTTGAATCAATTACCGCATTGAACAATGGAATGAAAGATTTTAAGGGTACCATACTGTTTGCCTCTCGAGATCACGAATTGGTTGAAACCATTGCCACCCGCGTTATTGAATTGACCCCCTATGGTATAATTGATAAGCAAATGGATTTTGACGAATATATTAACAGCGAGCGCGTAGCCGAGCAACGTGCCCAGCTACTTGGCCGCTAATAATTAGTTTTGCGTTAAAGCTTTATTGGTACCATTTGCATCACCTTTTACGGGGTGGTATATCTTATCTGCGTTTTTGTATATCGAGTCCTTATCTAAAGTCATGGGCTTTAACTTTTGGTCAACAAACATCTGCATTTGATCAGTATAGTGCGGGCTATCGGGTTTAGCTGATGCGCCGTAAGCGTTTACGCTTTCAATCTCCACCTTGCCGTGCGAGTAGCGTACTAATTGAATATACGACTCGCCAACAAATGTGCGGCGCATACCTTTTTTATATGGTTGCGAGATAGTTGCGGCCAATACATCGGGGGCACCGCCTATTGGCAATACTACATTACCGCGTACATGTTTTTGAACATCGCCAAGTGGTACTTGTAACGATCCAAAATAACGTAACATATGCTTTTTAGCACTACGTAAAGCTTCAACATATTCTTTTTCGGTAAATGAGTTGGGTTCATAGCTTGTACCCCTCGCCGTTACTTTATCAATTACATGGTACAATGCAAATGATAGTAAAGCAGCATTGGTATTTTCAGGGTTTGTATTAAAATCCCACTGCTTAATTACCCCAATGGCATCTGCCAACTCAGGGTATTTTTTTTCACTCAAATTCATTAGTACGCTAATGTTATCTAAGTTATAAGTGTACATGCTATCATTAAATTGTTGATTGTACTTTACGTGCTTAAAGTCTTCGTAGCTCAACCTATCATACTTACTTATTAAGTGGTGCGCCATTATACTGCGGTTATCGCGGTCGTTTACAAAGCCGTAGGTAACGTCATAATCTTTCATTTTTAAGTTCGAGGTTGGGGTAGTGGCATCGAAAGGCGTATTGTTAGTGTTGAGCATGTAACCGCTTTTGGGCTTTAGTATTTGTGGTATCGAATCGAATGGATGGAACTTAGGCTGCCATAAAGTTTCGGAAGTATTGCCGGGCAGCACCCCTGTCCAATCGTACTTAGGCGAACGATAAGGAAACTGGCCTGCACTTACGTAAAATATAGTATCGCTGCAATCGGCGTACATAAAGTTAATACCCGGCATGGTATTCATTTCCATAGCATTGTGCCATTGGGTAAAGTTTTGGGCTTTATTCATTTTATATAACTGTTCCGAACAGCGCACATCCATATTAGCGGGGAAACGTACCGAATAGAAACCGGTTTTGCCTTTTATAGTAGTGCCGTATTTGCTCCAGTAAAATGTTTTGGTAATAGGTATGCGTATAGCACCTAACTTAACCTTAACGGTACGCTTGCGCACTTGTAGCGTTTCCCAGTGGTCATCGAACCAATATTGCAGTTTGTTTTTGGGGTTCATATCTAATTTGTACACATCATCCAAATCGGGGTGATTGAGCGTGCAGGCCCAGCCTAAATGGGTATTGGTTCCTAAAAATATGCTCATACCACCCGGGAAAGTTCCGCCTAAAATATTCAATCCCTCTTCGCTGTTAATATGTGCTTCGTACCACGAAAATAAGCCCTCTAAGGGTTGGTGCGAATTGATAGCTAAATAGGTTTTGCCATCGGTTGTTTTCGATGAATCGAACACCAATGTATTTGAACCTGAAGGGAAATTGGTTTCATAATTTTTAATGCTGCCCAGAAATATCTTTTGTATATCTAAATACACGTTAGTAAGCAGCATATTGGTGAGTACATATTCAGCAATAATATCTTTACCTGTTACGGGGAACAGGCCTTTGCGCAAAACCTCGTGCGGATTAGCCGCAGCATAAGCATTTAAGCCATCGCGGTAGCCTTCAATCACTTTTTTATATTCGGGCGAGAAGGCGGTATCGTAAGCAGCGTTGGCTGTTTCCTGCGATGCGCCAATAAATGAAAGGAAATCGAGTACGGCACCACCTTTGCCATCAACTTCAGCCAACCTGCCACGTACAGCCAGCAATAGTTTTTGTACATCGGCAAAGTCATCTTCGCAAGTAGCCCAAGCTAAACCATAGGCAGCATCGGCATCGGTTTTGCCGTATATGTGCGGCACGCCCCATTTGTCGCGGACAATATCAATGTTTGACGGATTAATTTGCGCTGTGGCGCTGTTTGATATAACTAAATAGAACAAGGGGAATAAAGCAAAGCGTGCAGCTTTCAACACAGACTTAAACATAACAGGGGCAGTAAAAGGTGATTAATTGATTTCAGCAGTTACTTTAAAACCGCGCAAGGTTTTTTAAGTAACAATGTTTAGATGTCGGATAAGAACATCGAAAATTGTATGGATTGCAGAAAAAATTTGAAAGAAATACAGGTTGCCTTATTTCTTAATGTTTAGTGCCATAACAAATAAGTTTACACAGGTGCGTTTGCGTAAATTTCGTTGCGAGGTAATAATGCCAATTCCATCCATAGCTGTAAAAATACCAGCCGCATATCTAAAGCTTGCACCACCTTTGCAATTAAAATTGCGTGTACTTAATAATGTAAGTTGTGGCTGAATGTTATTGAATTGAATACTAAATAAATCGGCTCGGTTATTAGTACCCTGTTTGCCTAAGCCTATCATGAATAAATTGCCTGCTGTATCGGTTAACAGGTTAATGTTTTGGTAAGCGCACCAGTAGCCTGTATTGGGTGCATGGTAGGTGCCTATTGAATCGAACTGCGCATCGCTGCCCTCGTAAAAATCAATATTTTTAGAATCCCAATCGGCTACTGCAATCAGGTATTTGCCTTTTTGTAACTGGGTAATGCCAGTAGCACCTGCGGTTGAGCGTTCATAGGCCCCTTCCCTTTTTGCAATCACAACAGCCTTGTGGTCTATGTTTTCATAATCAACTAACATAACCCTTGATTTTTTACGGGCTATGTTATCCTCCACCCCTACCGCTAACTTATTGCCCCAAACCTGACAACCACCTGCATGGCGGTAGGGGCTGCTTAAAAAGGTGTCGACTTCTGTTACTTTTTTATCGGCATTTACTAATGCCATGTATGCCACGGTTGATGAGCTTGCAGTAAAAGCAATACTGCCTTCCGCCTCGCAGAACTGTACACCTTGCAGGTGGCCGCCTTTAGGAATTGCATGGTTGCCTTTACTGATGTATATAGCTTTACCGTTTGAATCAATTTTTGCAAATGCCGCCTGAACATTACTAAGCGGTTTATTATTCATTGATTGACTAAAACCGAATACGGGGACTATAAATAGCAGGATGAATAAGCGCATAGTATCCATTAAAAAGCTACTACACAATCGTCCTGTTCTACCATTACACCTTCGGCTAAGTACACCTTTTTAACCTTGCCGTTGGCATGGGCTGTAATGGTGCTTTCCATCTTCATAGCCTCTATAACAAACAAGGGTTGGTTTTTACTTACTTCCTCCCCTTCTTTAACGTACACCTTTACCAACTTGCCTTGTAACGGTGAACCAATTTCGCCTTCCCCTTTTGCTTTATAGTGTTCGGCCTTTAGTACTTTAATGCTCCTGTCGCGTACACGAACGTTACGGGTTTGTCCGTTAATCATAAAAAACACATCGCACATACCATCCTCATCGGCTGCGCTTACGTACATTAACCGCACCAACAGGGTTTTGCCCGCTTCAATGGTTACTATTATTTCCTCGTTCTCATCCATTGGGTAGTAAAACGCTAATGTTGGTATATAGCGCACCTCGCCAAAGTGTTTTTTAAACAGGTAGAACTCGTCAAAAACCTTAGGATACATTTTGTACGACAGGAAATCCTCCATCGTAACCATATCGTCGTACTTCAGCTTAAATTCTTTCATCTCCCTATCAAAATCAATAGGCCCTAAATGTGCGTTGGGCTTATCGGTATAAGGCACTATATCTTTCAGTATTATCTCCTGTAAGCGTTTAGGGAAACCGCCATAAGCCTGCCCTAAATCGCCGCGGAATAATTGCTTAACCGAATCGGGAAATGATAGCGTATCGCCTTTAGTATATACATCCTGTTCGGTTAGTCCGTTCGATGTCATGAACAAAGCCATATCGCCCACTACTTTCGATGAGGGGGTTACCTTAACTACATCGCCAAACATACGGTTTACCACCTCGTAGTTTTCCTTAATGGTTTCAAACTTATCTTCCAAACCTAATGAGCGCGCCTGCGGCAATAAGTTGGAATATTGTCCGCCCGGTATTTCATGTTCGTACACTTCGGCAGTACCCGATTTTAATTCGCTTTCAAACGGATAGTAGTATTCGCGTACTACTTCAAAATAATTTGAGTAGGTATTTAATGAATGCAGGTTAACAGGCGTTTCGCGCTTGTGCCCCTTCATCATAGCCACAATTGAATTAAAGTTGGGCTGCGATGTTAAGCCGCTCATACTGGCTAATGCCACATCAATGGCATCGACACCTGCTTCCACAGCTTTTAAATAAGTAGCAGCTTGTAACGATGAAGTATCGTGCGTATGCAGGTGTACGGGTATTTTTATATTCTTCTTCAGTTCACCAATTAATAGCTCGGCAGCATAGGGTTTTAAAAGCCCAGCCATATCTTTAATACAAAGCAAGTGTGCGCCTTCGCTCTCCAATTGTTTAGCCAGCTCGATATAATATTGCAGGCTATACTTTTGCCTATCAGGATTCATTATGTCGCCGGTGTAACAAACGCATGCTTCGGCTATCGAATTTGTTTTTTCGCGTACGGTGCGTATGCTCATCTTCATCCCCTCTAACCAATTCAACGAATCGAATATGCGGAAGATGTCGATACCGTTTTCGGCACTTTTCTCAATAAATTTTTCAATCAAATTATCGGGGTAAGCCGCATAGCCTACGGCATTAGTACCCCTAAACAACATTTGCAATAATATATTCGGCGCTGCTTTGCGTAATAATTGCAGGCGTTCCCACGGGTCTTCGTGCAAAAAGCGCATGCACACATCAAAGGTAGCGCCACCCCATACTTCCATCGAAAACAATTCGGGATGTTGGTGCGCCATGCCTTCGGCTACATTCAGCATATCGATATTGCGCATACGTGTTGCCAATAACGATTGGTGCGCATCGCGCAAAGTAGTATCGGTATATAATATAGCGTTATTGTTGCCGTATAAGCGCTTGCCCGATTGTATGTATTCTAAAAATTTATCGCGGCCTAACTCAGTTAAAAGGTCTTTATAGCCTTTGGGGTATTCAGCCTTTTTATTGTACTCCGGCAATATAGGTGTGCGGAATTTTTTATCGGGGTCGTACGCTTTTATGTCAGGATGGCCATTCACTTTCAACTCGGCGAGGTAGCGTATAATTTTTGTGCCCCTGTCCTTATCATAACCCCACTTAGGTATTAAAAGTTCAGGATTGTTTGCTATAAAACCAACGGTGGCTTTACCTGCCTGAAACTCCTCGTTCTCCATTACATTAACCAGAAAAGGGATATTGGTTTTTACGCCACGTATCCTAAACTCCTGCAAGGTCCTGTCTAACCTTTTAGTGGCGCCTTTAAGGGTGCGGCTCCATGCCGATACCTTTACCAACATTGAATCGAAGAAGGGAGAAATTTTAACGCCTGAATAAGAGCTACCCTCATCTAACCTGATACCAAAACCACCTGCATTGCGGTAGGCTACAATGGTTCCGTAATCTGGTTTAAAATCATTCTCGGGGTCTTCGGTAGTTATGCGGCATTGTATAGCAAAGCCGTTGCATTGCACATCGTCCTGGCTTTTTAAAAATATTTGGTTGTGCGAAAGCGGGTGACCTGCGGCAATAATAATTTGCGAGCGTACTATATCAATACCTGTTATCTCTTCGGTAATGGTATGTTCCACCTGTATACGCGGGTTTACTTCAATAAAGTATATGTTGTCGTCCTTATCAACCAAAAACTCAACTGTGCCTGCATTGTTATAGGCTACGTGTTTAGCTATGGCTAATGCGTAGTTGAACAATTTTTCGCGGGTGGGTTGCTGTAGTATAGATGGGGCTACTTCAATTACCTTTTGGAACCTGCGCTGCACCGAGCAATCGCGCTCGTATAAGTGTACAATGTTGCCATAGTTATCGCCCAAAATCTGTACTTCAATGTGCTTGGGGTTGTCAATAAATTTTTCAATAAACACGGTGTCGTCGCCAAACGCTTTTTTGGCTTCGCTGCGCGCATCGAAAAAGGCTTTGCTCATCTCCTCTTCGTTATGTACTACACGCATACCACGCCCGCCGCCACCTGCTGCTGCTTTAAGCATTACGGGGTAACCCACCCGTTCGCCTTCGGTTATTGCATCGGCTAATTTTACTAAATCTATATGGCTATCGGGTATCAACGGAACGTTCACTTCCATAGCTACCTTTTTGGCAGCAACCTTGTCGCCAAGTTTTTCCATTACATCGGGGCGCGGGCCTACAAATATGATTTCCTCCTCGGCACATCGTTTAGCCAGTTGAACGTTTTCCGATAAAAAACCATAGCCCGGGTGTATGGCATCAACGCCAATGTTTTTGGCTACGCGTATTATTTCTTCAATATCTAAGTATGGTTTTAATGGTTCGCTGTTGGGGCCTATTTGGTACGATTGGTCGGCTTTATAACGGTGCAGCGAGTAACGGTCTTCGTAAGTATAAACCGCTACTGTTTTAATTTTCAATTCACTTGCGGCCCTTAGTATACGTATGGCTATTTCACCACGGTTGGCAACCAATAGCTTTTTAATTTGCGTTGCAGACATCAGTATCAGTATTTAAGCACCAAGTTTACAGTTTATAGTTGAGGCATACAAAATGTTACTTGTGTATATGTGCAAATGCTGATCGGGTACTTCTTTATAATTCAAACTGAGATTACCCTGTAAAGCCAATATATGAAATACAATAGAACGCTGATCATCATGATTTTTATGATTGAATTATGATTAATACAAAACACAATCATTTTTAGTTTGAAACCGATAGCTGTAAAGGTGAAGCATTGTATATTGTTAGCAGTATTTTATGGGTATGACCAGTTACAAATACCCACCTCTTCCTCCCGGGTTAGTTGGGACTATGTGGCAGGCCAAATTCCATTTAAACCTACCCGGAAGAGGTGGTATTACTTAAGTGTATTGGGCATCTTACCGGGTTTGCTCAACTTTAGGTTAAGCCCGAAAAGAAATGAAGTGGAGTTGTTATACTTATTGATGGGAAATACATCGGCGTTGTTATTAACCTTTGCAAAGCCCATATTATTGCGCGCCTCGAAAGTAAGGGCAACCATTTTGCCAATGGGGAAAGCTACGCCCATGCCCGTTACCAAGCCGCCATCTATTTTGTTGGTGGCAGCAGTAGTATTTAAGGTGTAGTTATTAGAGGCTGCCGTTTGCTCGGTTGATTGGTACAGGTAATCGGTATTACTAACCGAGCGGATTGAGTTTAGCCTAAAGCCTGCATAAAAACCAACATTGGCAAAAAACCGGATGGTTTTGCCAAAACTTAGCTTGGCGTACATGGGCATGGTTATGTAGTTAATGCGGTCGTAAGCTGTGTTGGCCGTATAAATAACCTGTTCGCCTGTGTTGTTGTAGGTATAGGTGTGATATAGAATATCGCCAGTGCGCTGATAATTCAACTCGCTTACAATTGATACTATTTTAGGAAAGTTGTATTGGTAGCTGAAACCAACAGCAAATGCATTGGCAGTTGGCTTATCAGGTGTGCGCGGGTTTTGTGCAGGGTGCTGGTTATATAGTAGGCTTATACCCGGCCCAACGTGTATGCCTATTTCGCTATTACCCAAGTTTTGAGTTTGGGCATTGGCGGTGTATGCCAATGTTAGGGCGCTTAATACTGCGGTTAGTTTACTAATCATGATACAGCAATTTGGTTTTTGAGTTAAAACTTCAAACTTCACCTGTCAAACCTCACTTTTCGAGTACAACTGTATCATGTTACTATAACGGGCATAGCAATTTTTATTGTTTAAAAAATTATAAATACTTTATTATCAATTAGTTATTTCAATAAAGCTAATTACTTACGTATAAGCCTTGACAAAAGTTACGTAACCTTATATATTGTTAGTGTTACCTGAGACATTATTTATAATTCCCTGCAGATAAAGGCACTGAAAGAGATAAATCGTATTTATCTCTTTGCCTGTTTAATACTATTTGAAATGGAGAATAGAATAATGCTTAACCCCAATGCCGCTACCGATATTAGCCAATATCGGGGACGAATTATTTCGTTCCTAAGGTTAAAATTAACCGGCGACTGCAAAATTGATAGCTGCATTATCAATTTCTTCAATAAAAACGATGCCCCCGAAAACATTGCTTCACTTAAACTTATTCAGCCCGAATTTAGCACAGCCCAAACTTTAGTACCCTATCAGGGTGGTTGTCTGTTAATTATGGATTACGACTATTGTAGAATTACAGATATTAACGGAAAATTGAAAAACGGCGATGAGATGTTCGTTATATTGAACGACGCCCCTATAGCTTAACCCCTCCTTGTATGTTGATTTACAGCATTTTGTACTGTAATGTGCCCAACTTTTTAAGGCATGTGTTGATAACATTTTACCCATATAGCCTTAACACAGCCAAAAATTCTATTTTTGAGCGCTACGAAAATTTCGCTTTATGAGGAAATTATATTTTTCAGTGCTGTTTGTTTTGGCGTTATTATCTTCTTATTCGCAACAGGTAAAACTTTACGGTAAGGTTTCCGACGATAACAACAGTAATCCACTATACAACGCATTAATTACTATCAGAGAAACCAACGCTTCGGCCCGCACCGATAGCGATGGCATGTACCAATTAATGATTGAACCCGGAACTTATACCGTTGAGGTAAGCGCCGATGGTTATGTAACTGCACCTTACACAGGGGTGGCAGTTAACGGACTTACCGATGTTATGCTGGATGGTAAATTGAAATTGATAAATGCAGGCAACACCCCAAAGGCCCGCATACATGGTACCGTATTAGATGACAAAGATAATGCACCAATGATGGGTGTATTAGTAATTGAGAAAGGCACCCCGTACGGCGCACAAACCGATTCGGTAGGGCATTATGAATTGGCTTTAGCGCCCGGCACCCACAACTTAGAGTTTAGCTACTTAGGTTATGGTAAACGTAATATGAGCGTTACAATATTTGAGGCGAAAGAGAGGCAGTTAGATATAAAAATGACTGCCGAAGGCACCGACTTGGATATAATAGTAGTTACCAGCAGCAAGTACGAAAAGAAATTGAGTAGCGAAGTGGTATCGATGGAAGTATTAAAAGCCAGCACCATTACGCAAAGCAATGCCAAAATGGACGAGGCCATGAATAAGGTGCCGGGTGTAAATATGTTAGGCAAAACCATATCAATACGTGGCGGCAGCGGCTTTAGCGATGCAACCGGCAACCGTGTATTAGCCTTATTAGACGAAATGCCCATTATTAGCCCCGAAAACGGAAGCATAATATGGGACATGGTACCTATTGAAGAATTGGAGCAAGTAGAGGTTATAAAAGGTTCATCCTCGGCTTTATATGGTTCATCGGCGTTAAACGGAGTGCTTAATATGCGTACCGTTAACCCCAAGCCCAAAATGGAAAATAAGGTATTAATTACCTATGGTTTGTACGATGAACCCCGCCAAAAAACCTGGGATAGCTGGTGGACCACAGAAATAGTAAATAAGCACGGCGATACCCTGCATAGGGTACAGCACCCGATGTTTGGTGGCGGATCGTTTTTGCATACAAAACAATACGGCGACTTAGGTGTAGTATTAAGCGCATCGTACCAACAAGACCAAGGCTTTAGGCAAAATAACGATTACAAAAGGGCGCGCTTTAGTAATAAATTGCGTTATACCCCACATAAACTGGCAGCGCTTACTGTTGGCTTAAACATGAATTTCTTTCACCAAACATTGAAAGATTTCTTTGCATCGAAAGGGGTGGCGTATAATATGTATATTCCTTCGGAAGTGGCCATTACCCGCCAACGTACGTTTAATATTGATCCTTATTTAAACTATTACGATAAGAAAGAAAACCGCCACAGTCTTAAATTCAGGATATTTAATAACCTGTACAACTCAACCACCGGCGATAGCACTACCTCAACCCAGTTTTTCTACGACTATTCATTCCTGCGCAACTTTAAAAAAATACATTTAGTAATTACAGCGGGTTCAAACGGTTATTACTCGGTAATACAGGGTAAAACCTTTGGTGATTTAGTGGCCGATATACGCAAACTTAAAACCTTTAACACCCGCGATATTTATAACGTAGCAGCCTACATACAAGTTGAAAAGAAGTTTTTTGAAAAGCTTACCGTATCGGGAGGTTTAAGGTTGGAATACGCCCGCTTGGTAGATGAAACAGTTTTAAACCGCCTGCCTTTAATTAATGCTTTGGCAAGTTTAAATAAGAGTACCAAATCTAACATAAAATCGCCGGTTACTCCCCTATTCCGTATAGGCTTAAACTATCAGGCTACTGAAGGGACATTTATACGAGGTTCATTTGGCCAAGGCTTCCGCTACCCATCGCTTGCCGAAAAATATATTTACACCTTACGCAGCGGTGCACAGGTGTTTCCTAACGATTCATTACGCCCTGAAAACGGATGGAGCGCCGAAATTGGTATTAAGCAAGGGGTGAAAATAAGTAACTGGATGGCTTATTTTGATGTTAGCGGCTTTATAATGCGCTATCATGATATGATTGAGTTTCAGGCATACAACGCACCAGACTCCATTAACGGCGAAAAGGTGGTTAAATACGGTATCCCGTTTCAAGCCACTAACGTTACCGATGCCCGTATTATGGGGGTAGAGGTTTCGGCTATTGCCAATGGTAAAATATTTGGCGTACCCTTAAACTTCATTATCGGTTATTCTTATTTAGATCCACGTAACCTTTCCTACGACCCTACAAACCCAAATTCCACCAAAATATTAAAGTACCGTATTCAGCATTCGTTTAAAGCCGATATACAAACTACTTACAAAGGTGTAATGCTGGGATTAAACATGTTTTACAATAGTTACATGAAGGAAATTGACAATGTTGGCATTGGTGCGCTAAAAGTAGTTAGCGACTTTAGGAGAACCCACAACAAAGGCGATTTTGTGATGGATTTACGTGCAGGCTATAATTATAAAGATAAATTTACATTTAATTTTATTTGTAAAAACATATTGAACCGCGAGTACATGTTGCGCCCTGCCTTAATTGAGGCCCCACGGAATTATACTTTCCAAATAGGCTACAGTTTCTAATTATAAAATATATTACTTCAAATTTGCGAAGGCTGCCAGTTGTAAAAACAGGTAGCCTTTGTTATTTAATAATTTTTCTGTAGCAACTCATTTTCAACATCTAACAATAATTTTAATTTTAGCACGTCACCACGATAAGGGATATTTTCTTCATTTTTATTTAAATCATAGTTATTAATGTATAAAGTAGGTACAGGTAAGGGCGATATTACAGCATTTGTTAAGGGAGTAGGCATGTTGGGTTATGGTATACATTATAATACTATGGAAGGTATTGAAACACCCTTATCGGCACGTACATTTGTATTAATTAATGAAAATACCGGCCGAAAAATTGCTTACGTAAATTGCGAACTAGCCTTTATAACCATAGCTATTAAAAAGGGTGTGCTTAAATACCTGGAAAGGCACCACCCTGAGTTTATGTATGATGAAGATAACCTGATGCTTACTGCACAGCATACCCACAGCGGGCCAAGTGGGTTTTCGTATTATGGATTATATAACTTAAGCACACCGGGGTTTGTATTAGAGGTGTACCGCAAAATTGTAAAAGGTATTGTTGAGGCTATAATAAATGCCGAGAATAACATTAAGCCTGCTAAGTTAAGCATAGGCACAGGCACCTTTGCACCCGATAAAGAAGTAGGGTTCCAGCGTTCAATTGATGCCTATAATTTAAACCCTGAAGTAAAGGAAAAAGTAAGTTTTGAGAACAGGCATTTGGCGTTTGACCGCGAAATGACCTTGCTGAAATTTACAGGAGAGGATGGCATAGAAATCGGGTCTATCAACTGGTTTGCTGTACACCCTACCAGTTTGCCGAATACTAACAATAAAGTTTGTTACGATAATAAAGGTTATGCTGCTGAATACTTAGAAGAGTATTATAAAAGCAAAGGGCAGAGTGACTACTTAGGTGCATTTGCACAAGGCACCTGCGGCGATGTTACCCCTCGCTTTGTTCGCAACCCGGTGTACCCATACCAACGGGGGCAATGGGAAGGGAAATATCCTGATGATTTTGAAAGTGCGCGTTACAACGGCAGGCTGCAATTTGATAAAGCAAAAGAAATTGCAGAAACGCCTAACCTAACCGTAATAGATGGTGATATAGATTATGAATTAATGTTTGTAAACTTTGGCGATGTTACCTGCGACCCTAAATTTACTAATGGGGCAAACTTAGCACAAACAGGGCCTGCGGCTATGGGTATCTCGTTTTTTGCAGGCACCGTTATTGATGGGCCCGGATTACACCCTATAGGCGCCGATGTATTAAGGGGTATAGCCCGCGTAATTAAGTTTATTGAAAAAACACGCGCCCGTTTTAGCAGCGAAAAATATAAAAAGGTTATTGAGCGTAAATACCGTACGCAAGGCAAAAAAGATATACTGGTTGAAACCAATACGCGCCGTGTATTAGGTACTAAACATATTGACAGGATACCAGTACCCGGCTGGGCCGACCCTGCCATTGCAACTTTTAAATACTTTTATAAAAAAGCAGGGGATGTAAACAAGCCTTGGACACCTAAAATACTACCGCTACAACTAATTATTATAGGCGAGGTAGCATTGGCAGGGTTTCCGTTCGAGATTACTACCATTGGTGGAAAACGTTTGCGCGAATCGTTGCTTGAAACACTTGCCCCGCGTGGTATAAAACGCGTTATATTATCGCCTTATGCTAACGGGTACTCGGGTTATATAACTACGTACGAAGAATATCAGGCACAGATATATGAAGGCGGCCACACCGTATTCGGCGAGTGGAGCCTTGCAGCCTTACAAACCAAGTTTGATATACTGGCTAAGCAGCTACTGAAAGAAAAAGCAAACAGGCAAATACCGCACGATGCCATACCGCCCGATTTTACAGAAGAGGAATTAAACCACTTCCCGTTTTATAAACGAGCATGGTACATAAGGCAAGAGCTTATACGCGCCCGCCGCATGGAACGCAAGGAAAATAAAAAGCCGGTAAGCAAGTAATAATTATATGCCAAGAGCCTCTATGCGTAAAACACATAGAGGCTCTTTTTTATTTGGTCAAAGTGCTATTATTTTATGTATTCCTCATCAGTTACGTGCTCCATCCATTCCACTACTTTACCATTAACGGCCTCTTGTAGCGCAATATGGGTTAAGGAAGTGGTTGGGGTTGCGCCATGCCAATGGCGCTCATTAGCGGCAATAATAACTATATCGCCGGGCAGTATTTCCTGTACAGGCTTGCCTTCAAGTTGTACCCATCCGCAACCGGCTGTTACAATAAGTGTTTGGCCAAGGGGGTGGGTATGCCAGGCTGTGCGTGCACCGGGCTCGAAAGTTACAAATGCCCCGCGTAAACTTGCTGGGCTTATTTGCTCAAATGGCTGATCGAGCCTTACTGTTCCTGTAAAATATTCACTGGCACCTTTTGAAGATGACTGAGAACCGTTTTTGATAATGTGCATAGAAATTCATTTTATTCAAATTGAAATCAAATATAAGCTTCAACGGCGTTTTTATCTTTAGCTATTGTGGTTGCTAATAATGTAGCAACAGCTGTGTTCTTGTTTTTATTTAAAAATTTAGTTAGCATCAATTTTACTTAAGTATACATTCAAACCTAAGCAAAAACACTTGATAAGAACAGGCAATATGGAATTGAAAATAAAGGATAGCGTTGAGGTTATTGAGTTATACCTATACTACGGAGCCACCTAAAGGAGATAATACATTTATATTGTTTCCCTAAAAAGGAAGATTAGCTTTGTGTATAGAAGTAATACTATGAAGGAGTTTCTGAAAAAATGGTGGCTTTTACTGGTGCTTATAGTTTTCCAAAGTATAATATCTATATGGATAGCCTACTCCGGTAATTTCTCTCATCAAGCGTATCGCGCCTCTATAACCTTTACTATGCGTTACTGTACTGTAATTTTTTCGTTGGCTTACATGGCGCGCGGGCTGCACGTTATATTTAAAACAAGGGTAACCCGTTTTTTACTTGCCCAGCGGAAGGTAATTGGTATTGCTTTTACTTATTCGTTTCTTTTCCATTTATGTCAGCTTGCCTTTTTACACAATACAATAACCATGAGCCCCTTTATGTTTGGCCTGCAGCTAATACCTATTGCTTTTATAAATTTAATGGGCTTTACATCTATACCTATAGTGCAAAAAAATATGTCGGGTAAATTATGGAAGTTGATACACCAATGGGGTTCAGTAATTATATGGCTGGCATTGTTTAAAAACTATATCCTTGTTTTCTTTGTTCCCTCGTTATTGGGAGATCGCAGCCTATTTTATTTGGGAACTTTTTTAGTAGTTATAACGCCTTTTGTACGATTGTACCTTATTTACCGCAAAACACGCAGCCAGATAGCTACGGTATAGCTGCCGTTGTAATATCCGGTATTGTGTTGGTGTAATCTAAGTTTAAAGTATTCAGTTTCGCCAATGTAATAGCGGTTTAACGTATCGGAATAAATAATGTATGTGCAGTATTCAATAATTAGTAACAAAAAAGCCCCAATACTTTCGTACTGAGGCTTTAAAGTTGTGGGAACTACTGGGTTCGAACCAGTGACCCTCTGCTTGTAAGGCAGATGCTCTGAACCAGCTGAGCTAAGCTCCCTTTTCCTGCGTTAGCGGAGCGCAAATGTAAATTGAAATTTCATTTTTCAAAATACCTGCGCCATTTTTTTTATTTAGTAATGCTTTTTACCCAATTACTTATGTAATTACTACCAGCTTTAAAAGCAAAAAGCGCGCTGTTTAGTGTAACAGTGCGCTTTTGCATAAGTTTTATAATTGGCTTATTGTACTATTTGCACATTGCCGCCTGCGTTATTTGCAAATGTATTGGTGGTGGTAATATCATTATTATAAGTACTGCTGCGGCTTATATAAATGCCATTGGCTGCGCTGTTGCTAATTGTATTGTGGCGTATTACTACATTACTGCCACTGGTTATGTTAAGCATGCCGGTATTAACAGCATCTACCCCACCGCCAATTATATTACAGAACTCTATACGGTTATTTGATGAGGTTGATGATACAAAACGAATGTTTTTCCAAGCACCTTGCTCGCCATATACCGATGATATGATTATAGGTTGAGCGCTATACCCTACTGCGCTAAAAAATGATGTTCCCGTTTGGGTGCCATCAATAATTACTTCAGCATCATAATCCATAAATACACGCGCGCCCGGCAATACAGTAAATGAATTGGCCGATACTACTTTACCGCTAATCATGTATGCCTGATCGAGTTTTTTAAGTACAATAGCCTTAGTAATGGATTGATCGCCTTTGCCATATAAACGGATGTATTCTTTACCATTATTACCCATAGTATTACCATTGTCAAGCATTTGTGCATCGGCAATAAATACATTTAGTGGGAACGAACTGTTGGGACTGATGTTATTACCTACAAAACCTATTAGCTTGGAACCTTCAGCCACACTAATGCCGTATTCAGCGCTGGTGCTTATTTGGCTATTGCTTATTTCAATTTGGGCAGTATTGGTTGTGCTACCTACTATTACGTTAGCTGTACCGTATTCATTTTCGCTACCGCCTTGTTCAATTTTGCAATATTCTAAAACGTTTTTATTACTGTTACTTAGCACCGTAACACCCCTCCAGGCGCCACGTTTTCCGGCTTTTGATGTAAAAAGTATTTCATTGCCATCAGCGCCAATGGCTACCAATGTACCGGTAGCATTTATTTGTAAGCCGGCACCGTCCTCAAACATTAAGGTTACACCCGGCTTTATGGTAAGCTTAGCATTAACCTGTAAGTTATGGGTAATCATATAATCAACGCCATTTACGCGGTCTTCAAGCACCATATCGGTATTCATATCGCTTTGGTCAATTACCTGGGCTTGTGCTGCATCCTTACGTGTTAATGATATATTACTTAAACTGTCGTCGTCTTTTTTGCAGCTGCTAAGTAGTAGCACTCCTGCTGCCACTACAGCTATTTTTGTAAATAAATTTCTCATAGCTCAATATTTAATAGTTTCAAATTCCTTTACGTTCTTTTATACCTAATTGTTTCAATAATTGTTCCACACATATAAGTTCCACAATTTTCTACGACGTATTGAAAGCTGCCGTACTTTAATAAAATACGTTAAGCCTACACGGGCATTTGTTAATGGGGTTATCTTTGCAGCCGCATGAATAGCAGACTCGTAAATATTATTATAGTGGCTATTACCATTGCCCTTATAGGCTTGGTAATTATTCAGTTGAATTGGATTAAACAAAGCTATGCCGTGCGCGAGGAGCGATTTGATCAAGGCGTATATCTTTCGCTAAGCAATATTGCCCAACATATAGAGCGTAGCGAAGCCGTAAATTATTTTGAAACCGCCGGCCTTAACGATTTTGGGCGCGACATTAATAAGATGTACGATACTGTGCAAACTATTAAAACTTATACCCCAAAATTTACCTTAGTGGACTCGGTAGGCCAACACGCCATGAAATTTGGTATCAGCGATACCAGCGGTGGGTTTGTATCGAAATTTATAGGCAGTGTTACTTACTTAAAGGAGCACGCCTCTAAGCTGCACGAGTTTAGTAAAGATAAGGATATGTTTACCAACGATGCCGACCGCGAAAGGCATATAATTGAAATGCAGTTTAGTAAATATAACCACATGTTTCAGGACCTTGCCATGCAGTTTATGCTGGATGATAAGTGCCTAAAAGAGCGCGTAGCGGATATACAAGCCGACACCCTTTTAACCCAGGAGTTTCAAAAAGAAGGCATTACCACACCTTTTAAATATGCCATTTTCGATAACTGGAGCCCAGGTATGCTGGCAGGCAACATGAATATTACGAAGGAAGAAGCCCGCGCCCTTAATTTCTACTCCATCCCTCTGTTTCCTAATGATTTGTACGAAAATTCGGGTATATTGATAGTAAACTTTCCCCAAAAGCGCAATTACATATTCCAAAGTATGTGGATTATGCTAACAGCTACGGTGGCATTCATTTTTATCATATTAGCATCGTTCGGAGGCTCGTTTTATATTATTTACCGCCAAAAGCGGTTAGACGACCTTAAAACCGATTTTATTAACAATATGACCCACGAGTTTAAAACGCCCGTAGCTACTATATCATTAGCCAGCCAAATGCTTAAAAACCCTAAGGTAATTGAGAATAAGGATAAAATTTTAAACTATTCGAACATAATTGATGAAGAAAATAAGCGTTTAAGCGGCCATATTGAGAATGTGTTACAAGCTGCACGTTTAGACAGGGGCGAGTTTAAATTGAAAAAAGAAGAAGTAAATGTGAATGAGTTACTGAAAGACATTAGCGACTCGCTTGAACTTAGGATTGAGAATGAAAACGGGGAGTTTTATATCAATTTAGATGCAAAAAAGGCCACTATTTACGGCGATGTATTCCACTTAACCAATGCGTTTTACAACATTTTCGATAACGCTATTAAATATAAAAAGGACGATAGCTTAAAAATATCGGTAAGCACTAAGAACAATGAAAGAGGGATTATTGTTACCATAACCGATGAAGGCATTGGAATTTCGAAAGAAAACCAGAAAAAGATTTTCGAGAAATTTTATCGTGTGCCCACAGGTAACATACACAATGTTAAGGGTTTTGGGTTAGGCCTTAGCTATGTAAAAGTAATAATTGATGCCCACGATGGAGAAATACAAGTAGATAGCGAGCCCGGTAAAGGCACACGTTTCGATATATTTCTACCGTTTGCATCTGTTAATAAATGATAAGTACATTGCATTGATTTTAAACCTGCAATAGCTTTGAATAGTTAAATTAACAATCACCAAAAAATTAGCCATGTCAACCAAAAAGAAAATCCTCTTGGTGGAGGATGATATGAACCTCGGCAACTTGCTTCAAGACTCGTTAGAAATTAAGAATTACGATGTAGTACTGAAGCGAAATGGCGAGGATGCCTTTAATGATTTTAAGGTTAACAAATACGACATGTGCATCTTTGATGTAATGATGCCGAAAAAAGACGGCTTTACCCTTGCCAAGGATATACGTCGCATGAACAATAACGTGCCTATTATATTCCTTACCGCCAAAGCTATGAAAGAAGATACCATTGAAGGGCTTAAATTGGGTGCCGATGATTACTTAACCAAGCCTTTTAGCATGGAAGAGTTAACCCTGCGCATGGAAAATATATTTAAGCGCTTGCCTAAAACCGAGGTTAGCAACCAAAACAAGTTTCAGATAGGCGAGTTTGAGTTTGATAACACCATACGTACTTTAAAACGTGGCGAAACGGAAGTTAAGCTTACTACTAAGGAATCGGAATTACTTAAAATGCTTGCTATTTACCTTGACCGGGTACTTGAGCGCGAAGTAGCCCTGAACGCTGTGTGGGGTACCGATAGCTACTTTGCAGGCCGTAGTATGGATGTGTACATTGCTAAGTTGCGCAAATACTTAAAAGAGGATCCGAATGTTGAAATACTGAACATACACGGAACCGGCTTTAAAATGATTGTAAAGAAGTAGAAGTACTATAAAATTATATAAACAATAAACCCGCTCAGTTTTGAGCGGGTTTATTGTTTATTATATTAAAATTTAGAATAAAAAGGTTATTTAGCCCATGTAAACCCATCAACATTAAATTCAATAATTTGATTTCCCGCATCGTAAAACGGAGCTTCTAACTTTAATTTTTTTGCCGTTTTAAGTTTTGAAATAATTTTTTTGGCATCATCAAAAAATATAACATCCATTTTAGCGCCTTGTGCTGAATTATAAACAATGGTTAAAGGTGGCTCATCATCAAATTTAAACCGGCATGCCTGGCTACCCATAATGCTTGTTAAAAACTGCCCCTTACTTACAGATAATAATACTTCATTGCCATTTCCCATATTTCTTACAGTTAAATCAAAAGTTGAACCGCCGCTATATGGAAATTTAAATTCAATTTCATTAGTCGAAGTTGTTGTATTAAAAAACTGTGCTTCTCCGCTCATTTCATCTTTCGATTCGCTGTAATTCCAATTGCTTTTAGGCTCATCGGCTTTGGGGGCATTTTCAGTATTTGTTGATGTTTTACCATCATTCTTTTTGTCATCTCCGCTTGCAATTGCCATTACTAAAAATAAAGCAACAACAGTAATTGATAAAAGGTGTTTAAGTTTTGTGTTCATTTTGGGTTTATTTAGTTGTTATTAAATGTGCATTTTTTTGAATAGTAACTTTTATAAGTATAAAAGGTAGTACCGATGCAATAATCAGAAAGAGTAAATCCAGTATATCAAAGGTGCCGGGTATTATATTAAAAAATTGGCCTGCTTCGGTTAATATACCGGCAAAAGGTACAAGCAAAATCCAAAATGCTGATATAGATGAAAGCTTATTATCCCACAAAATTATCATCAGGCTAGTAAAACTATACATCCATAAAGCATCAGGCATATTATATAACAAAATTGCGGGTGGCAAAAAATGAACATTTGCTTGTAACTGGTTAATTAATCCATAAATATTAATATTCATATTAATCAGCCAATGAGAAAGCAATAAACTATTGGGCCTAAATAAAGCATATATTATAAGCCCCATTAAAATGGGGATACAAACATGCAACATTATGTTAATTAATTTTTTCATGCAATTTTTCGTTACATACAGAACGCAATACTATTAATTATACTTCAAAGTTAATAGCGATTTGCAAATATAATTAGCAAACTAATATTAATAGTATTTTGTTTAAAAATTACTTTGCTATTTTAGTTGTGGTTAGTACTTTAGCGGGTTTTGCCAATTTTCAATTAATGAGGCGAGTTAAAAATGTGCTCATTACCCCTATTACAACTTATTATATGCTTTGTAAATTGCTTCTGCTATTTGGTTGCCCGTAGTTGAGCTCATTAAAATTTTATAATTATGCTGTAATACAGGTTCCATTTCTTTATAGATACCTATCAACTCAGCTTCGCTATATTTACCTATTGATAATATTAGGCCGGTTATCATTTCCATTCTCTTAATAGGGTCAATAACGGTATCGTAGCTTTCGTCCCACCATTTCGAAAAAGTTTGATAACCCTTGGTTTTTAATTCGCGTAATATAAAAGGGTTACCTATCATAATAAAGGGCATAAAATACGCTATTGGCTTATATGTTTTTTCGGTAAGCCTAAAAGTTTCCGAAGGCTGTTGGCTACCAAACGATGTTTCGGTAACAATCCAGCAAAATGAATTGTTCATTTCATTAAAGGGCACAGTATCCCAATCATATCCCGATTGGTGGGCTGCATCAATAAGCCATGGCAAGGTATTTTTAAAAGCTTCAAATTGTTGTGCATCCACATTATTCCAAAACGCTGTATTGGCGTTGTAGCCGAACATAAAATCTTGTTCGCCTGTATATTTATCTTGGCTAACAAAAGCTTTATCAAGCAAATTATTAGCATACAAAAAGTACGATATGTATAGCCTGTAATCTTTTACGGTACGGTTAAGGCATATAAAATGCTTTAAGCTGTCTTCAAGCCTCTGTATATGGGCAAGTTTAAAATTATAATCGTAGGCGGGGTAATAAAGTCTTTTACTATAGGCCATAGCCTCTTCAAAGTAATCGGCCACGTATATGTTAAGCCTTTTTTGTTGGGGTGTAAATACACGCTTAATTTTGGAGAAGATAGTTTGGCTGCTACGTTTTACATTTGCCCAATCGCCGGATAGGAGTATGAATGAACCAGCAATACCAAGTTGATTAAGTTGTATGTTTAACTCGGCAGAATAGTTCCTAAAATAGGTAGTACCGTCTAAATCGTTATATACAAGTAACGCAGTACCTGATTTACAATCTTTTACTACGAATTTGGGCACTATACTGAATAGATTATCGGCATGGATCGATGCAAATTCACGAAATTTTTTAAATGTTATTACATAAATATACTTATCGGGCTTTAATGCCTGGCGGCTGTGCAATTTTATGGTAGCATTCGGAAAGTACTTCTCTATTAATTTGTATACAGGTAAGTAGTTATCGTAACAGCAATAGGCGGCATTGCCATTTACGGGCATATTTTTATCGGTGTATCTATCAAAATAAGTTTCGTTACCGCTTTGTTGTTCGTAATAAAAATTAATAGAATCGGGGCTGCTATTTTCCAGCAGCTCTGCAATTTCTTTATTATCTTTCTCAACAAGTTTTTTTAATTCTTCTACATCTTTATCGGTGTAATTAATAGTGGCATGCAGTAATTGCTCAGGGGTAATATCAAGCATTAATCTTTTAAACTCAGGGAAAGATTTTTTACCTTCTAATACTGCTTCTAATTTTATGATGTTTGCTTTGCAAAGCGCGTATCGCTCCTCATCTATTATTCCATTAAAATACGCCGATTCAATTATCGTCTTTTCATGTTGCACTATTTCTATAGCATC
>Ga0164241_10001014_pt1 | contig 39272 bp, 25 predicted proteins | sample OricomyardsoilBY_FD_108780 | JGI IMG/M metagenome (GOLD analysis project Ga0164241, IMG submission 108780) | Backyard soil microbial communities from Emeryville, California, USA - Original compost - Back yard soil (BY) | ecosystem: Environmental > Terrestrial > Soil > Unclassified | place: USA... | reverse complement strand
GCCCAGCACGACGCTGCCGGAGTCGGTCAGGATCGTGCCCGCTGGCACCCCGGAATTGGTCGCGTCGGGGTAGCCGCAGGAGCTCGGTGCGGAGAAGCAGGGGGCGGCGGACGCCGAAGCGGCGGCGCGGGGGGAGGACGAGTCGGACGAGGGGCCGAGAGCGCTGAGCAGGACTACGAGGATCAGGGTCAGCATCGGGTCAGGAGCGCAGCGGAAGGGTGCGGTCGCGCGCCTCCATGGCGGCCTTCCTCAGCACCGGCCAGGGTTTCCAGCGGGGCGAGGGCACATCTTTTGCCGAGACCTCGTCGGCGTGGCGCAGGCGCAATTCCAGGTCGGCCTCGCCAGCGGCGGGGAGGGAAGACCCAAAGGGGACGGGGGCGCCGCTGCCGACCGACCAGCCAAGCAGCCGCTCGCTTTCGGCGCGCGGCGGTTCGACGATCAGCTCGCCGACGCCGGCGGGCGGGCGAACTCTGAGGCGACTCGTGTAGGGGCGCAGGCGCAGGACGTTGCCGTCACGCCGCGAGGCATAGTTCGAGGCTGCGATCTCGCCGAGCGAGCACCAGCGAGCCTCGCCAATGCGGCGTACGCGCCCGGCGATCTCGGCCAACGGGTCGAGCCCCTCGGCGAGATCCTCATGGTGTCCGTAGAAGACGAGCGGGTAGCCGAGGAAGGCGCGCAGACCGATGTCGGCATCTGTCGATGCGAAGTGCAGGCGCGGGATAACAGGGCAACCTTCGGCGAACTCAGCCGGGTCCCAGCCGTTGAGCGGGTGACTTGCCGGGGGGCGCTCGGTCCAGGGAAGCGGGTGGATCGCGCAGAGACCGTCAAAGCCGACTGCGCCGAGAGCGCGGGCGACGTTCGCCGAGCAGATCCCGTGCGGCGGTGTCATCACACGGTCCATACGCAGGCCATAGCGAGCTTCGAAACGCTCCGCGCGCCGGATCGCCTGTGCGGCAAGAGCGAGAGCGCTGCGCTCGTTGCTTGACCGCATCAGCTCTTCGCTGACGTGGTTGTTGCCGTGGAAGACGAGCGAGAGGTACTCGGAATTGCGGCGAAAAAGGTCAACGGTGGCGCGATGCTGGAAGCGGCCATCGAGAGGCACCATCGCCATCGAGGCGTGGTAGCCGTGGGCTCCGGCGTGCTCGAGTAGGCGCCTAAAGTCGATGAACCCGTATGTCGGCCAGCGCAGGTTTGGGTCATCGAAAAGGATCGATGCCCTCAGCGGTGGCGGGGCAAAGGCGTTGTCCTCGCTCACCGAGCGCAGAAAATGGACCAGGGCGACCAGGGCCAGCGCTCGGTCGACGAAAAGGTCGCGGAGGATCTGTTCCGCTCCCAGCTCGGGCAGGGAGGAGCGGACCCGGTGAGCGGGCACCTCGCCTTTAGAGATCGTCCAAGCGGGACCTGATCGGGCGCTAGCCAGTACCTGCGAGCCGTCGAGCGAGTCGATCGCCGGCCCGCCGAGCCGGTCGGGCAGGCCGAGGCTGCGCACGCGCCGGTCGACCTCCGGGGAGTCGGCGAGGACCGCCATTTCAGTCGCTCCGCCACTGCCTTTTTCGCCACCAACCACGAAGACCGGCTTTCCCCCGTGCGATAGCCGATCGGTATCGAGCGACTGGTCGCCATCAACGAAGGCGATGATCGCCGCTGCGCCGCTGCTCTCGACCGACTGGAAGGAGACCGGGAAGGCCGTTTCGAGAGTGTCGAAGAGCCGTGGACGTTCGGCGAGCGCACGGCTTGGCTGGACCGCAATGGTGGCGCGGCGGTCGAGGTCGAGGTCTTGTGCGTGCATATCCAGTCGATCAACGCTCCCTGGATTTGGCTTCTTGCGGGGCCAAAGGTTCGCCCGCGCAGGCGAAAAAGACGGAAGAACGATGGATGGGAGACGTTACTTGGGGGCAATGGACGAAGAGAGCCGGTAGGCCATGCGCCTCGGAATGCATATGCGCGAGCTCTGGGAGCACAAGCTCGGCTTCGTGATTGCCCTGACGATCGCCCTGCTTGCCGGCGGTCGCATGTACGGCTTCAGCCTCTTCCCGCCGGGTCTGGAGCGCTCCAGCGACAACGGTCGCGCGGCGACGCACGTCCTCGTCGACACTCCGCGGTCGACGACCATCGACCTGCGCCAGGGCACCTTTGACCTCGAGGGGCTCACCAATCAGGCCTTGCTGGTCGGTAACGCAATGGCGAGCCCGGCCGTGCGCGAGCGCATCGCCCGCAGCACTGGGGTCTCAGTCGATGCGATCAGGGTTAGTACCCCGCTGAACGCGGAGCGCGTCGAAAGCGGCGGTGCGCAAGGGGTGGAAGGTCTTCCCCAAGTCTTTCCATATCGCCTCGACATCCAGGCGAACCCGACCGTGCCGCTGGTCGACATCAACACCGAGGCACCGACAGAGGATGCGGCGGTGAAGTTGGCTGACGCCGCTGCCGCCGGGCTCAACTCCTATCTCGCCACGATCGCTGGGGGCGATGCCGCCCCAGCGGATTCAAGGGTCGACCTCGTTCAACTGGGACGAGCGCAGCCGGTGGCCACCAGCCGTGGCGCCGGGCCGTTGTCGACTCTGCTCGTCTTTGTGCTGGTCTTTGCCGCCGCCTCCGCAACAGTGCTGTTCGTCACTCGGGTGCGGAAAGGCTGGCGCGCGAGCGACAATGCGCTCGGCGCCAACCTAGCCTCCTGATCTAGCGATGAGCCGAACGATGCAGCTGCTGAGGAGGGCTTCCGACGAGCGGTCGCGCCGTCGCCGCAGGCCACCGTCGATCCAAGTTGGAGCGGGGGGCACGGGGCCGGAGGCGATCTACTACCTCTGCCCTGACCACAGTGCGCCGAGCGGTGGAGTCCGAGCCCTCTACAAGCACGTCGACATCCTCAACGAGGCGGGGAAGAACGCCGCGATCCTTCATCACCGAGAGGGGTACTCGTGTCAGTGGTTCGAGCATTCGACGCGGATCCTCAGCGCCGGGTCTGTTCGCTTGCAGCCGCACGACGTACTCGTGGTCCCGGAGATCTACGGCCCCCACTTCGATCGTTTGCCGCACGGTCCCAAGCTCGCTGTCTTCAATCAGAACGCCTACCTGACCTTTGCCCACCTGCGCGCCGGGCAGCAGCTCTCCTACGAGCGCTTCGCAGCTGCGTTGACCGTCTCCGACAACAGTGCCGAGTACCTGCGCTTTGCATTTCCGGGCCTCGAGGTCTCGGTGGCGAGCAACGCGATCGACCCGGAGATCTTCAGCCCGGAGCCGGACCCACCACGACGCCGGATCGCGATGATGCCGCGAAAGCGGCCCGAGGAGGCAGGGCAGATCCTGCGTCTGCTCGGTGCCCGGCTCGACGGTTGGGAGGTCGTTTCGATTGAGTCCTCCTCCGAGGCGGAAACCGCCGCGGCCCTGCGCTCGGCGCCGATCTTTCTCGCCCTCGGCAGGCAGGAGGGGTTTGGCCTGCCGGCGGCTGAGGCGATGGCCTCCGGCTGCTTCGTCGTCGGCTTCCCGGGCTTTGGCGGGCGGGAGATCTTCGATTCGGCCTTCTCGGCGCCGGTCGAGGACGGCGACGTGCTCGCCGCGGCGGGGGAGCTGGCGGCGGCGATGGCCTCCTACGAGAACCGGCCGGAGGACCTACGTGGAGTTGGCGCTCGCGCTCGCGAGCACGTTGTCGAGCGCTACGCACCACGGCGCCAGCGCGAAGAGCTGATCGCCTTCTTCGAGCGGCTCTGAGCCGTTTCTTACTTGTCGGGAGTGCCCACGGAGGCAAAGGCGGAGCGAACGCTGACCAGGAAGCGTGACTTCGATCCGCCGGCCCAGCGCAGCAGCACCCAGGCTCGATGGGCAACAGCAGTCAACCTGGCCGACGGCTTGCGGCTGACCCTGAGGACGCCGAGCAGGGGCGCAAGCAGGGCCAGTCGGAAGAGGCTGCCGGCGCCAACAGCGGCGGCAAAGGCGCGGGCGGACCAGGCCCCGTGGAAGCGACGCCGGTACATCCAGGGCGCCTGGCCGCTCGCCATCGCAAAGAGAAGATCACCTTGCGGCGAGCGGCTGGAGCTATACCCGCCGTCATGAACGACGACTGCGGTTGGCACGTAGAGAAGGTCGAGGCCCGCCCGTCCGATGCGAGCACAGAAGTCGAGGTCCTCCAGATACATCGGCATCGTCTCGTCGAGAACCCCCACGCTCTCGAGCACCGACCGCGGGACCATCAAAGCGGCTCCGCTGAGGCACGGCACCGGGACGGTCTGATCGTGGAGAGAGGGGGCGAGCATCTCACCGCGTCCGACCTTCTCGAGCAGCGGGCGAATGCCCAGCTGCTGAGCCAGCGCCTGCCAGGGCGTCGGAAAGCGCCTTGCCGCGCTCGGCTGCACCTCTCCGCCGGACTCGACGATGCGTGGACCGACGGCCCCTGTGCCGGGATCGTCGTCGAGCGTCTCGATCAACTGGCGAAGCGCGCCCGGCTTGAAGCTGGCCTCCGGATTGAGGAGCATGATGCGCTCGCCTTGTGCCTGGCCAATCCCAAGGTTGACCGCCGGGGCGAAGCCCAGGTTGGCTCCCGTTTGGAGGATCGTCGCGGTGGGGAACCCGCTTGCGACGATCTCGACGGTTGCATCGCTGCTGTTGTTGTCGCAGACGATTGTCTCTACGTCGCCGCCACCCTCCTCGATGATGCTCCGTAGGCAGTCATCGATCACCTCTGCGTTGTTCCAGGTGACGACGATGACGGATACCCCCGGGACCACCGGGGCCCGGCCACTCGGCGCCGCTGAGGCTTTTTCCGACGTCTGGGTCGTCACGACAGACCCACTAGCTCGCGAAGATCGCGCAATTGCGCATTCCAACGCTCTTCCTGCACTTCAAGGGCCTGGTCGACCTGAAGTCTCAGCTGGTCGTGGCGTTGCAGCGCCTCACTGACTCCCGCCACCACGCCATCGATCGAATTCGAGACTCTCACCGCGTAGGGGAAGTACCTCTCGAGGGCGGGCCAATCGCTGACGATCAGGGGTCGACGGGCGAAGACCGCCTCGTTTGCGACCCGATTTACGGCCTCGGGCCGGTTGGTAAGGGTCATCACGACGTTTGCATCGACCAGGGCGTCGCGATACGCAGATTGATCCAAAAAGCCCACGAAGCGCAGATTGGAAGCCGGATGCTCCAGCAACTGCGGCGGGCACTTACGCAGGTCGCCGGTGACGACGATGTCCACGTCGGGAAGCTGCTGTGCTGCCTCGAAGACCAGCTCGACGGGTTCATCGACGTTGAAGTTGCAGACGAGCAGAACAGTTGGACGTCCTTGAAGCGACGGAGGCGGAGATGACGCCCACAACGAGGGAGCCTCGTGGACTATCGCCGCCCTCCCTTCTCGTTGCTGAACCCTTTCCACCAGGTCCTCGACCGAGACGATGCTGCCCTGCACCCGCGGGATGAGGAAGTGGTGCAGCGGCATCAGCAGCTTGATGAACTTCTTGCTCTCGTAGAAGCCGAACGCAGCGGGGTGGCTGTCGAGCACGATCGGCGCCCCGGTCAGGCGACCGTATAGATAGGCAATCAGCCCTGGGATCACGGGTGGATTGGAGGCGATCACCGCCCGAGGCCGGCGAGTGAGCAAGTACAGAACGGTTTGCACGGCGCTGACGGCGTAGCGCAGGGGGGTCCGCTCCGGGTCGACGAAACGGAAGTCATAGAAGCACTTCGACTCTCCTCCCAGAGCCTCGGCGATCTCCGTCGAGCGCTCGGATACCTTGCTCCAGGCAATGAAGGAGACTGGCGGCCGCGCGCGGGCCTCGGCTTCGAAAAGGCGTTCTGCGCTCGCTTCAATCGAGGGCTGAGAGCCAGTTGCGTTCACACGGGAAATAACGCCCCGCCGTATTCGCAACTTCCGGGCGGTCGTGGAGATCAGACCGGGACCGGGACCGTACTCGGCCTCTCGTCGGGCTCACCGATATCGGGCGGATCGGGGCTGAGCAGGGTCGGGGCGTCTCGATCGGCCGCCACAAGTCGGTCACGCTCCTGCTCGGCGCCGGCGATCACCGAGAGCAGGCCGGCGAGGGTGAGCAGGATGTAGGGCGCGTGGGGGAACGACATGATGTCGAATAGCGCCGAGAGCACCAAGAAAGGCGCGGCGGCGGCGGCAATCGCCAGCGCTGGGGGGGCACGGGCAGGGTCCCGCGAGCGGATGATCGGCGCCGCGACGGCGATTATCATCACGACCATCAGGACGAAGGCGACAAGGCCGGCGATCCCCGACTCAACCAGGCGCGTCAGCAGGTCGTTGTCGAGAACGCGGTAGCTGGTGTGGTCGTAGGAGCCGTAGCCGCGGCCGAAGATCGGGTGAGAGAGAATGTCCGGCCTGATCGCGTCGTAGTCGGAGACGCGATCGCTGACCGTCGATACGCCAAGTTTGTTCGGCTGGAACTGGTCGAGGACCGAGCCGAGGGCGTTCGGGGAGATAACCGGGATCGCGATCAGCAGGATCAGTCCGAAGGGGGCGAGCTTGAGTAGCTCGCGGCTGCGGAAGTAGGCGAGGACGAGACAGGCCGAGATTGGCGCCAGGATCCCGCTCTTACGGTAGGTCGAGAGCGTTGCGCCGACGACTACGCAGATCGCGAAGCCATAGAGCAGACGCTCGCGGCGGCGGGTTGCCTGCATCAACCCGACGATCGCGATCGGCAATGCCATCGAGAGCATCGCGACCACCTCGAGACTGTGCTCGGCGGGCCCGACCACGAGCCTGCGGCCGATCTCGTCGATCCCACTGGTGCCGTCGGCGCTGAACTGGAAGACGCCGGGCAACAGCTTTTCCGACCAGCTGTAGAAGAGGTTGAATTCGAAGCGGAACTCGCAAAGCACTCCGAGCGCGCAGATCACGGCGAGAACGAGGATGAAGTTGAGAAAGGGACGGACCTCGCTGCGGCGGACGACGCTGGCGACGATGAAGAAGGTTGAGAGATAGGCGCCGAGAAGCGCCAGCTTCTTCACCGCAAGACCGAGCTCGAGAGTCTCGTTGAGGTAGGAGGCGTTGAGCACGACGCTCAGCCCAGCAACGGCGGCAAAAGCGACGATCGCCGCGTGGATCGGAGTGAACCTCCAGCGCGGGCCGCCGCGCCCGCCCACCGCAAAGGCGAGCACCCAGCTGAAGACGATTGCCGGCAGCACCAGCCGGTCGAGCTTGAGATCGATCGGCAGCGAGGCCTGTAGCTGGATGCTGTTGAAGGGAACCACCCAGAGCATCGCGATGAAGGCGGCGATCATCCAGGGCAGCGCTCTCGTCGTGTTGGGCCAGTTCCCGCCGGGCTCCGGCTGCGGCTGCGGCGCTGTGGGTACCCCGACGGTCATTGCCGGCAGCGCACTCTTGCCGGCGTGCAGCCAGCCGCGCCGGACCTCGCCGATCAGGACGAGGATGCCAAAGCAGACGCCGAAGACGATCGCGAAGGTGAGTGCGAAGATCACCACCGGTGCGGTCGGGTCGAGCTGACCGCTGTTGGCGGAGCCGAGCTGTCTCAGCTGGACGTGATTGGAGACCGGGATGCCGTCGCGGTCAGCGAGGTCGCCGACGTAGTCGTTGCCGACCGCGGCGGTGGTATCGGCGAGCCGCTTCGCTTTCGCGGCTGTCGGCGCCTGTGCATATACGTCGAGGACCGGCAGCGTCGGCTTCGCCTGGATGTCGAGGCGGTAGGGGTCGTGAGAGTGCAGAATCTCGTTTGCACGGCGCTCGTTGTTCGGCTCGGTGAGCGCCGCCGGAACGCCCTCGGTGATTTGCGCAGAAGCGGTGAGCTCGCCGCTGTCGATGCCCATGCGTGAGGCGATCCGCTCGAGAACCGGAGGACTGGCAAGCACGTGGCCGACCAAGCTCGTTCGCTTGGTCATCGCGTCGAAGTGGTCGGCGCTGACGTGACTGTTCTCTTCCTCCGGCAGGGCGACCAGGACGTGAGTCACCGCGGCACCGGCTTGCAGCTCCCGCATGGCAATTTCCGGCGGCAGCAGGCTGATCCGACAGAGGCTCGCGATCGCGGCCAGCAGGGCGACGACAGCGCTGGCGGCTGCAAAGGCAAGCAGCCTGCGCCTGCGGGCGATCTGTGGTGTCGGTGGAGTCATCTGCGCTGGGGCAAGGGGCGCGAACACACGCTGCGCTCCTTATAGGAACGAGATAAAGGGCCCGCGCCTTCCTTAGCGGTGAAACCGATTTTCCCGTGGAAAGTTCGCCGCCGCGCAGCCGTTGCTTATCCAGCAAGCACGACCACGATCGGCGTGCAATCCAGTCCCCCACAGATCGAGGACAAGCGTGATCAAAGGCCAACGAATACTCGTCACCGGAGGCGCCGGCACGATCGGCTCGACCCTGGTCGATCAACTCGTCGAGAAGGGCGCAGCCGATGTGATCATCCTCGACAACTTCGTGCGAGGGCGCCGCGCAAACCTTGCCGCGGCAGAGCAGAGCGGCAGAGTGACGGTCGTCGATGGCGACGTCTGCGACGCCGAATTGGTCCGCGCGGTAACCGAGGGTGCCGACCTCGTCTTCCATCAGGCTGCGATTCGCATCACTCAGTGCGCCGAGGAGCCGCGCCTCGCACTCGAGGTGATGGTCGACGGGACCTTCAACGTGGTCGAGGCGGCCGCCGAGCTGGGAGTCGACAAGCTGATCGTCGCCTCCTCGGCCTCGGTCTACGGATTGGCCACCGAGTTCCCGACCCGCGAGGACCACCATCCCTACGCGAACGACACTCTCTATGGCGCCTCGAAGGTCTTCAATGAGGGCCTACTGCGCAGCTACCACGCGATGAAGGGGCTCGACTACGTCGCCCTGCGCTACTTCAACGTCTACGGCCCGCGGATGGACGTCCACGGGGTTTACACCGAGGTGCTGGTGCGCTGGATGGAGAGAATTGCCGCCGGCAAGCCACCGCTGATCTTTGGCGACGGCACGCAGACCATGGACTTCGTCTGCGTTCCCGACATTGCCCGCGCCAACGTCCTCGCCGCCGAAGCCGACGTAACCGACGTGGTGTTCAACGTCGCCAGCGGCGTCGAGACCAGCCTCAACGACCTTGCCAACGCGCTGCTTCGCGTGATGGACTCTGAGCTCGAGATCGAGTACGGGCCCGAGCGCGCCGTGAACAAAGTCTCGCGGCGGCTGGCCGACACGAGCGGCGCCCGCGAGGCACTCGGCTTCAGCGCCGAGATCGATCTTGAAGAGGGCCTCCGTCAGCTCGTCGACTGGTGGCGACAGGCACAAGATGCCGAGGCCGCCGGCCTGGTCTCCTCGGAGGCCTCGTGATGGAGGTCCCCTTCGCACGTCCGTGGTTCGGCGGCGGCGAGGCCGAGGCCGTTGCCGAGGTGATCGCCTCAGGCTGGCTGACCCAGGGTCCGCGCGTAGAGGAGTTCGAGCGCGCTTTCGCCGATCGCGTCGGGGCCGCTGAGGCGGTGGCGACGACAAGCTGCACGACGGCCCTCCACCTTGCTCTGTACGCCTCGGGTGTTGGGCCGGGCGACGAGGTGATCGTCCCCTCGCTGTCCTTCATCGCGACGGCGAACGCGGTCTGGCAGTGCGGGGCGACGCCGGTCTTCGCCGACATCGACCCACTCACCTACAACCTCGACCCAGCCGACGTGGAGCGCAAGCTGAGTGAGCGGACCAAGGCCGTGATGCCCGTCCACCAGGTCGGCTTGCCGGCTGACATGGACAGCTTCCTCGAACTCGCCGAGCGCCACCGCCTCGTGCTGCTCGAGGACGCGGCGTGCGCGATCGGTGCCCTGCATAGGGGGCGGCCGATCGGCTCCTTTGGCACCGCCTGCTTCTCCTTCCATCCCCGCAAGGTGATCACTTGCGGCGAGGGCGGGATGATCGCCCTCCAAGACCCCGAGATGGCCGAGCGGCTGCGCAGGCTGCGCCAGCACGCGATGGACCAGTCTGCACTGGCCCGCCACGCCGCCAACGACGTCGTCATCGAGCACTACCCAGAGCGTGGCTGGAACGCGCGCATGACCGATCTGCAAGCCGTCGTCGGGTTGCGACAGCTCGACGTTCTGGACACGATTCTTGCCGAGCGCCGCCGTCTGGCCGCGCGCTACTCACGGGCGCTGCAGAGCATTCCGTGGATCGAGGTCCCGCAGGACCCCGAGTACGCCGAGCGCACCTGGCAGTCGTATCCAATTCGAGTCAGGCCGCAGGGCCCCATCGACGCCGCGGAGCTGATGCGCCAGCTGCTGCGCGACGGAGTGGCAACTCGGCGTGGGGTGATGGCCATCCACCTCGAGGAGTCCTACGCCGAACCCAATCTCGATCTTCCGCACACCGAGGCGGCGGCACAGGAGGTCGTGCTGCTGCCTCTCTTTCCGGGGCTCGCCGACGATGCGCAGGACTACGTCGTCGAGCGGCTCGCCGAGGCCGCGATCGCCACGGTGACGTGACCGGCGATCCGACAGCTCGGGCCTCGTCGACGAACGGATCGGTAGCCGTCGCCACGTCCCTGCCACGGGTGCTCAGTCGCGACGTGGGGGAGAGAGCTGTCCGTGAGGAGATCGGGACCGTGTCCACCTCGCGGCTGACCGAGGGCGCAATTCGGTTGCTCGATTTGCTCGGCGCGATCGTCCTGCTCGTCTTGCTGTCCCCACTGCTCCTTCTCGTCGCGGCGATCGTCAGACTCGACTCGCCCGGGCCCGCAATCTTCCGGCAGCGCCGGCTCGGTAAAGACCTGGCGCCATTCACGGTTGCCAAGTTCCGCACCATGCGGGAAGGCGCCGGCGCCGACGCGCACCGCTCACACGTCGCCAAGATGATCGCCGACGAGCATAAGCAGGGGGCGCGGCCGATGACCAAGCTGCAAGAGGACGCGCGGGTGACGCGCGCTGGCGTCTACCTGCGCCGGTTCAGCATCGACGAGCTGCCCCAGCTCTGGAACGTGCTGCGGGGAGACATGTCGCTAGTCGGTCCCCGGCCACCGATCCAGTATGAGGTCGACGAGTATCCGCCCGAGGCTTTTCGCCGCTTCGCGGTGCGGCCCGGGCTAACCGGCCTCTGGCAGGTCCGCGGCCGCAGCCTGCTGACCTTCCCCGAGATGATCGCTCTCGACGCGGAGTACGTCGAGAGTCGTTCCCTGCCCCTCTATCTCAAGATTCTCCTGCTCACCCTGCCAACCGTGCTGCACGGGAAAGGCGCCGCGTGACGGCGCCGAGCCGGGGCCGCTTGCTGTTGATCAGCGAGAACGCGCCGCTTCCTCAGGATCGCCGGGTATGGAACGAGGCGCGTGCCCTGGTCGGGGCGGGTTGGGAGGTGACAATCGTCTGCGCAGTGACCGCCGATCGTCCGCAGCCGGCGATGGAAACACTCGAAGGGGTGGAGATACACCGCTACCCGTTGCGCCCAGCCGAGGGCGCCCTCGGCTACGCCCGCGAGTACGGGCAGGCGCTGTGGCGAATCCGCCGACTGGTCCGCAAACTGCAACGCCAACGGCCCTTTGACGTCGTGCACGCGGCCAGTCCGCCTGACTTCCTTTTGCTCGCCGCACTGGCCGCTCGCCGTGGCGGTGCCCGCCTCGTATTCGACCATCACGACCTGACGCCGGAGCTCTTCCGCTCCCGCTACGGTCGCGCCGGGCTCCCGTACCGGGTGTTGTTGGCGATCGAGCGCCGCACGATGCGCGCCGCAGACGTCGTCATCTCGACCAACGACTCTTACCGGCGGATCGCGATCGAGCGCGGGGGGGTGGCGCCGGAGGACGTCTTCGTAGTCCGCAATGGGCCCGACCTCGAGCGCTTTCGTCCCGTTGCAGCGGACCCTGATTTGCGGCGCGGGCGCCGCTATCTGCTTGCCTACCTCGGCATGATGGGGCGCCAGGATGGGATCGACCACGCGCTGCGCGCCCTTGCGTCATTGCGTGGCCTGCGCGAAGACGACTGGCACGCGGTCTTCATCGGCGAGGGCGAGGTCCGCGAGGAGATGGAGGTCCTGGCGCTGGAATTGGGGCTTGCCGAGCAGGTCGAGTTCGCTGGCTGGCGCGACGACGACGACATTCGGCGCATCCTCTCGACCGCCGACGTCTGCCTGGCCCCCGATCCGCCCAGCCCACTGAACGACACTTCGACGATGATCAAGATCCCGGAGTACATGGCGATGGGATGCGCAATTGCGTCCTACGATCTGGCCGAGACGCGAATCTCGGCAGGGCCGGCGGCGGCGTACGCCAGAACGCCGACTCCGGCGGACCTTGGCGCCTGCGTACAGGAGCTGCTGGAGGATCCCGCGCTGCGGGAAGAAATGGCCGAGTTGGGCCAGGAGCGGGTGATCGATCTCTCCTGGCAGCGCTCCGAAGCGGTGCTGCTCGATGTTTACGGGCGCTTGGCCGGTGACGCGACTTCTCCGCTGAGCCGGATTGAATCGCCTACGGAGCCAGTCCGTGTACCAGGCTGAAGCGTCCAGAGTCCTGCTCAAGCCGAAGACGTGGGCCTCGCCGGCCGCACGGCTCTCGGTTCCCCGCAACGTAGTTCTGCTCGGCCTGGTCAGCATGCTGACCGACATCTCGGCCGAGATGGTCGCCACCGTCCTGCCGCTCTATCTCGTCTTCTCACTCGGCGTGACCCCGCTCGTGCTTGGCGCGATCGACGGCCTGTATCGCGGCGCTGCGGCGATCGTGCAGGTTGCCAGCGGCCTCGCCTCTGACCGCTGGCGTCGTCCCAAGGAGGTCGCCACGATCGGCTACGGGCTGTCCGCCATTTGCAAGGTGGGGCTGGTGGCGATCGGCAGCTCGGTCGGGGCGATCGGTGCTCTGGTTGCCACCGATCGGCTCGGCAAGGGCATGCGCACCGCACCCCGCGATGCGCTGATCTCGCTGTCGAGCACGAAGGCTGGGCTGGCGACGTCCTTCGGCGTGCACCGTGCCATGGACAGCGCCGGCGCGATGCTCGGGCCGCTGATTGCCTTCGGGGTGCTGCTCGTGGCGCCGGCCCGCTTCGATGCGGTTTTCGTGATCAGCACCCTGTTCGCACTGCTTGGCTTGGCGGTACTGGTGCTGGCGGTCCAGGGACGGCCAGAGCGGGCGCCTCGATCCGCCAACGCTCCCTCGCTGCGCCTCGTTGCCCAGGGCGTGCTCCGCGAGCGGCGCTTCCAGCTCCTCCTTCTCGCCGCGGGCGGTCTGGCGCTCGCCAGCGTCTCCGATGCCTTGATCTACGTCGCCCTGCAGCGCCGCACCGAGTTCGAGCCCACCGTCTTCCCGCTGCTCTTCGTTGTCACCGCGGTGGTCTTCATGGTGCTTGCCATCCCCGTTGGCCGGCTCGCCGATCGCCTCGGCCGCGTCCCGGTCTTGATCGTCGGTCACGCGCTGCTCTTGCCGGTCTACGGGCTGCTTCTCACTTCTGCCGGGACCACAGCGGTGGTTCTCTCTCTCGTCGCACTCGGCGCCTACTATGCAGCGACGGAAGGGGTAACCACGGCGCTGGCTGGAGCGATACTGCCCGACAGTCTGCAGGCCAGCGGCATAGGAGTGCTGATTACGGTGATAAGCCTCGGACAATTCGCATCCTCGCTCGCCTTTGGCGCCCTCTGGTTCGCGCTTGGGCTGCAGAGCGCGGTCTTGATCTTCGCGGTGGCCCTGGTCGTGGCGCTGGTCGTCTCGGCCCCCTTGCTGATGCGCTTGCGAGAGGAGCCTGTGGTTGAGTAAGCGGCGCAAGCAGGCGCTCGTTGCGATTACGGTGCTCTGCCTCGGCGGCGGTCTTCTCTTTCTGGTCCTGGCCTCGCAGAGCCCGAACCAGGTGACCGCGGATGCCCGGTCGCTTCCCGGCCCCAGCACCGAGCTGGCGGGGTCGCAGCTGATCGTGCGTACGGTCGATCGCGAGGATCCGCGCCTCAATGGCGAGGTTTTCGTCCTCAAGGGAGGCCACCCCAGGCGTCTGGCCGGCGCGGAGCTCGATTGCGAGCGGGTCCACTTCGCCGCCGGTCGCGGGCTCTGTCTCGCCACCGCCGAAACCGGCATCGGCTACCAGGCGACGATCTTCGACTCCTCGTTGCAAGAGCTGGACGAGCTGCAACTCGCCGGCCTGCCCTCCAGGGCAAGGGTCTCCAAGGACGGCAAGCTTGGCGCGATGACCGTGTTCGTGAACGGGCATGCCTATCTGGGCTCGGGCAGCTTCTCGACGACGACCACGATCGTCGACATGCAAACCGGAGAGCAGGTGGCCAACCTCGAGAGCTTCACGGTGAGCAAGGAAGGAAAGCCCCTCGACGCGGTCGACTTCAACTTCTGGGGGGTCACCTTCTCCGAGGACTCGAATCGCTTCTTCGCGACCTTGAGGACAGAGGGGCACTACTACCTGGTCGAAGGGGACCTCGCAGAGGGCACGATGCGAGTGCTGCGCGATCGTGTCGAGTGCCCCTCGCTCTCGCCGGATGGGACGCGAATCGCCTACAAGAGCCGGATCGGCGATGAAAATCGCTGGCAACTGAAAGTGCTCGACCTGGACACCCTGCACGCCCACGCGATCGCGGACCGACGGCCGATCGACGATCAGGTCGAGTGGCTCGACGACGACACGCTTGTCTACTCGGACGGCCTCGACGTCTACACCGCCTCCGCGGACGGGGGCGGACGGCCCCGCCTGGTGCTGCGCGACGCCACTTCGCCGACCGCTCTTTAGAGAGCTAACTCTAACCCTTGAGTCGAGGGTTAGAAACGACCCCGAAGACCTGCCTTTGGATCGCCGCTAAGGGCAGTTCGACCCAGCCGTGAAAAAAGGCACGTATTTCACCCGTTGTTGCCCATAGCTGGGCACCGGTACGGGTTCTGCGAGGAACCGTCGCCGGAGGGTCGACTCCAACCAAAGAAGGAACCAGAGATTTCGGCGTTCTCCAGGATCTGTGCGGGCATCTTCGCCTTTGCCGCGCTCCTTTTCGGAGCGCAGGCATCGCTGGCCGAAAGGGCGTCTGCAGCACCGTGCGATCCGCCTGCAAATCCGATCGTCTGTGAGAACTCGAAGACGGGGGACCCGCAAAGCGAGTGGGATGTCGATGGCGCCGGCGATCCCAGCATCCAGGGATTTGCGACCGAGATCAGCGTCGATCAGGGCGAGACGGTCGACTTCAAGATCGATACCGACTCGACCAAATACCACCTCGACATCTACCGGATGGGCTACTACGCGGGCGCCGGCGCCCGCAAGGTCGACACAGTCGAGCCCTCGGCGAGCCTGCCGCAGGATCAGGATCCCTGCGAAACCGAACCGTCGACCGGGCTGATCGACTGCGGCAACTGGGGGGTGTCGGCGTCCTGGCAAGTGCCGGCGGATGCCGTCTCCGGGATCTACTTCGCCAAGCTCCAGCGAACCGACCAGCCCTCGGAGGGGAGCCACATCGTCTTCGTCGTTCGCGATGACGACGGCGGTTCGGACCTGCTGTTCCAGACCGCCGACACCACCTGGCAGGCCTATAACCAGTACGGCGGAAACAGCCTCTATGTGGGTGGCCCCGGAACGAACCCCGGCCGGGCCTACAAGGTCAGCTACAACCGCCCACTGACGACTCGGGGCACGGGCCCCGAGGATGCGCCGTTCAACGCCGAGTACCCGATGGTGCGCTGGCTGGAGCGAAACGGATACGACGTCAGCTACTTCAGCGGCGTCGACGCCGCTCGCAGAGGCGGCGAGATGCTCGAGCACAAGGCGTACCTGTCGGTAGGCCATGACGAGTACTGGTCGGGAGAGCAGCGCGCCAACGTCGAAGCGGCACGCGACGCCGACGTCAACCTCGCCTTCTTCAGCGGCAACGAGATCTTCTGGAAGACGCGCTGGGAAGACAGCATCGACGGCAGCGGAACCGACTACCGGACGCTGGTCTCATACAAGGAGACTCACGCCAACGAAAAGATCGATCCAGAAGCAAACGTCTGGACCGGGACCTGGCGGGATCCACGATTCAGCGCCACCACCGACGGCGGCAAGCCGGAGAACGCGCTCAGCGGCACGATCTTCCAGGTCAACTCGACCACTGCCGCGATCGAAGTCCCGGCGGCCGATGGGAGGATGCGCCTCTGGCGCGGCACGAACATCGCCTCGCTAGGGGCAAAAGAAACGGCGACGCTTGCGGACGGCACGCTGGGCTATGAGTGGGATGCCGAGCTCGACAACGGCTTCCGCCCGCCCGGCCTGGTCGATCTTTCCTCGACGACCGTAGACGTCTCGCAGCAGCTGCTCGACTACGGATCCAACTACGGGCTCGGCACGGTCACTCATCACCTGACCCTGTACCGAGCCGAGAGCGGGGCGCTGGTCTTCGGCGCTGGGACCATTCAGTGGTCCTGGGGGCTGGATGGCGAGCACGATCGAGGCAGCTCGACGCCAGACTCGCGCATGCAGCAGGCCACTGTGAACCTGCTGGCCGATATGGAAGTGCAGCCAGGGAGCCTGCAGGGAGATCTGCTGACGGCTACTCAGACGACCGACTCGAGTCCGCCGACGACCACGATCAGTTCGCCGACAGACGGCAGCGACGTCGAGAGCGGCGAGACGATCGTGATCAAAGGCATCGCTACGGACGTCGACGGAGAGACCGCGGGAGGACAGGTCGGCGGCGTCGAAGTCTCGACCGACGGGGGTCAAACGTGGCACCCAGCCGAAGGACGCGATCAATGGACCTATTCCTGGACGCCTGGTCCGATTGGCGACGCGGAGATCATTGCCCGGGCCGTGGACGACAGCGGAAACCTCGAGGAGGACACTAGCCAGGTCGACGTCAATGTCGTCGAAGCGACTTGCCCCTGCTCGATTTGGGGAGATTCGCTCACCGCGCCGCAAGATTCGGACTCGAGCTCGGTCGAAGTCGGCGTTAGGTTCCGTTCGGACAGCGCCGGTCTTATCACCGGCATCCGCTTTTACAAGACGGCTGGAAATACCGGCCCTCATGTCGGCTACCTGTGGACGTCAAGCGGCGGCCAGCTTGCCGAGGCGGCCTTCACCGGAGAGTCGCCTTCGGGGTGGCAGGTGGTCAACTTCGATCAGCCGGTGCCGATCCATCCCGGCACGACCTACGTTGCGTCCTATCACGCTCCGCATGGCCACTACGCCAGCCTGTCCGACTATTTCTCTCTCGTCGGTGCGGACAACCCACCGCTGCACGCGCTCGCCGACGAAGTTGCCGGTGACAACGGCATCTACAAGTACGGGCCCCCCGGGGCCCTCTTCTCGGATGGGGGGCCTGAATCGTTCCAGGCGAGCAATTACCTGGTCGATGTCGTGTTCGACGATCAGGTCAGCTCGGATGTCACACCGCCGTTGATCAACAGCCGCGCACCCGCCGCTGGCGCGACTAGTGCCAGCGTCAAAGCTAGCGTCAGCGCGACGTTCAGCGAGGGGATGGATCCAACGACGATTTCGGGCAGCACGTTCACGCTGCGCGATCCCTCCAGTGCGTCGGTCCCCGCTGCGATCAGCTATAGCGCTGCGACTCGACAGGTGAAATTGGATCCGGCAAGCCCGCTCAGCTATTCCACCACTTATACGGTCACCGCCAAGGGGGGGCTCGCGGGTATCAAGGACCTGTCCGGCAATCCCCTTGCCGCCGATTCCACTTGGTCCTTCACGACCGGGGCCGAGCCCCCTCCGTTTCCCGACGACGGCCCTGGCGGGCCGATCCTGGTGATATCGAACGCCGGAAACCCGTTCAGTCGCTACTACGCCGAGATCCTTCGCGCCGAAGGAATGAACGAGTTCGCGGTCAAGGACGTCTCGACTGTCACGGCACCGATCCTGAGCTCATATGACGTGGCGATTCTCGGGGAGGTGCAGCTGTCCCCTGGCCAGACATCGATGCTCGCCAGTTGGGTGGGTCAAGGCGGAAATCTGATCGCGATGCGCCCTGACGCTCAACTGGCGGGCCTGCTTGGGCTGAGTAGCGCCGGCGGCACCCTTGCGAACGGCTATCTGAAGGTGGATACCGGCACGAAAGCCGGTGCCGGGGTGGTGGGGGAGACGATCCAGTTCCACGGCTCGGCCGATCGCTATACGGCAGCGGGCGCCCAGACGATCGCAACGCTCTACTCGGGTCCCGCAACGTCGACCCCGAACCCAGCGGTCACCCTGCGCAGCGTCGGCACGAACGGAGGACAGGCTGCCGCCTTCAGCTATGACCTGGCGAAGTCAATCGTCTACACACGCCAGGGCAACCCCGCTTGGAACGGGGAAGAGCGCGATGGACAACCTCCCGTCCGCTCCGATGACCTCTTCTTCGGCGCCAAGGCTGGCGACGTCCAGCCGGATTGGGTGAATCTCGACAAGGTCGCGATTCCCCAAGCGGACGAGCAGCAGCGCCTGCTCACCAACATGATCGGGCGGATGAACATGGACCGCAAGCCGCTGCCGCGCTTCTGGTTCCTGCCGCGTGACGAGAAGGCCGCGATCGTGATGACCGGCGACGATCACGGCAACGGCGGCACCGTCGCTCGCTTCGATCAGTACGAGGACGAAAGCCCCTCTGGCTGCGTGGTGACTGACTGGCAGTGCGTCAGGTCGACCTCCTACATATATCCCAACACGCCGATAAGCGACGCGCAGGCCTCTGCATTCACAGCGGCGGGTTTTGAGCTCGCGTTGCACGCGGTCACAAATTGCGTTGACTGGAATGAACGGTCTGAACTCGAGGACTTCTATTCGAGTCAGCTGGAAGCTCTCGCCGGCACCTTGCCAAGCCTGCCGGCTCCAGTCACCAACCGGACCCACTGCATTGCCTGGGGCGATTGGGCGACGCAACCGAAGGTGGAGCTGGAGAACGGGATCCGCCTGGACACCAACTACTACTACTGGCCGCAGGCCTGGGCCCAGGACCGCCCCGGCATGTTCACGGGCTCCGGCATGCCGATGCGCTTCGCCGATCTCGACGGCTCGATGATCGACGTCTACCAAGCCGCCACCCAGATGACAGATGAGTCAGGCCAGTCGTACCCGCTCACCCCAGACACCTTGCTGGACAACGCTCTTGGCTCGCTCGGCTATTACGGGGTCTTCACCGCCAACATGCATACCGACGATGCGGAGTCGGCCGGCTCGGACGCGATTGTCGCCTCCGCGCTGGAACGGGATGTGCCGGTCGTGTCGGCCAAGCAGATGCTCAGCTGGCTGGACGGCCGCAATCAATCCTCCTTCGGGTCGATTGCCTGGGCGGGCGACAAACTCACCTTCACAATCAATCCCGGGCCGGGCGCCAACGGTCTGCGCGCGATGATTCCAGTGACCTCGCCGACTGGAAAACTCGTCTCCGTCGAACGTGGCGATACTCCCGTCGCGATAACCGCGCGAACGATCAAGGGGACCGAGTACGCGTTCTTCGACGGGGCGGCCGGGAGCTACACAGCGAGCTACGCCTTCCAGCTGACCAACATCGTCCCCAGCTCGCCGGCCAACCAGAACTCGCCCAAAATCCATGGCATCGCACCGGACGGATCGACAGTGCGCATCTACACGTCCTCCGACTGCTCTGGCTCGCCGCTTGCGACGGCCGACGCGGATCAGCTGGCAGCCGGGGTGACAGTCTCGGTTCCCGACAACACAACCACCGAATTCCACGCCACCGTCACCCCGGAAAGTGGAGCTGCCTCAGGATGCTCGGTGGCGCTCATCTACATCGAGGATTCGAGCCCGCCCGAAGTGGCAATCGACTCCGGTCCCAGCGGTGCGACGCAAGCCACGACTCCGTCCTTTGGCTTCCACGTCGAGCCCGGGGCTCTTGTCGAGTGCTCGATCGACACGGGCACGCCGGACTACGGTCCATGCACGGCCACTACGTCGCACAGCCCCGAGGCGCCGCTCGACGACGGTTCCTACACCTTCCGTATCCGGGCTACCGACGCGGCTGGTAATCAGGCGAGCGCCAGCCGCGGATTCAGCGTCGATACGACAGGGCCAACCGCGGCAATCGACAAAGGCCCCGATGCCCTGACGGCCTCAGCTACGGCGGTCTTTGAGTTCTCTGGAGCCGACGCTGGCTCAGGCATTGCCTCATTCCAGTGCCGTCTGGATGCCGGCGATTGGGAGCTATGCGACTCACCGCAGGAATACGCCTCTCTTGCCGACGGCGCTCATAGCTTCGCGGTACGGGCTATCGACGTCGCCGGCAATACCGGCTCGCCCGGGAGCGTTGACTGGACGGTCGACGCAACGGCTCCGACGGCGAGCATCGACAAAGGCCCGGCGGCTCTCACTGCGTCGGCGTCGGCAGCCTTTGAGTTCTCAGGAGCGGATGCCGGTTCAGGTATTGCTTCCTACCAATGTCGTCTGGACTCCGGTGATTGGGAGTCCTGCCATTCACCACGCCAATACACCTCGCTTACTGACGGAGCCCATGGCTTCCAAGTACGCGCGATCGATCAAGCGGGCAACATCGGGCCACTCTCTAACGCGGAGTGGACGGTCGACACCACGGCTCCGACAGTCGCGATTGATGAAGCGCCAGCAACTCTCGTCGCATCGGCCTCGGCCAATTTCGAGTTCTCCGCCACTGATCCGGGCGGTTCAGGTATCGCCTCCTTCCAGTGCCGTCTGGACTCCGGCGATTGGGAGCTCTGCGATTCGCCACAGGAATACGCCTCGCTCCCCGACGGGGATAACAGCTTCGCCGTGCGGGCCATCGACGTAGCCGGGAACGTCGGATCACCAGTCAACGCTGACTGGACGATTGACACGACGGCGCCTACCACGACCATCGACAAAGCGCCCGCGGCCCTCACCACATCCGCTTCGGCCGTCTTCGAGTTCTCCGCCACTGATCCAGGTGGTTCGGGCATCTCCTCTTTCCAGTGCCGCTTGGATTCAGCGGACTGGGAGTCCTGCGATTCGCCGAAGGTCTACGCATCGCTTGCAGACGGCGCACACGGCTTTGCGGTGCGAGCCATTGATGTCGCAGGGAACGTTGGATCACCAGCCAGCGCGGAGTGGACCGTTGACACCACAGCTCCGACGGCGAACATTGACAAAGCGCCTCCAGCCTTGACCTCCTCTCCCATTGCCGTCTTCGAGTTCTCAGGAGTCGACGCCGGCTCGGGCATCGCCTCGTTCCAATGCCGCAAGGACGCAGGTGACTGGGAGCCCTGCCACTCACCACAGGAATACGCCTCGCTTGCCGACGGAGCCCATGGCTTCCAGGTACGCGCAATAGATCAAGCCGGCAATATCGGGTCACTTGCCAACTCCGAGTGGACAGTCGATACCACGGCTCCGACAGCCGTGATCGACAAAGCACCAGCGACCCTCGTCGCATCGGCGACGGCCGTCTTTGAGTTCTCAGGGATCGACGACGGCGGCTCCGGCGTTGCCTCCTATCAATGCCGCTTGGACTCAGCGGACTGGGGGTCCTGTGCTTCGCCCAAGTCATATGACTCACTAAGCGACGGATCCCATAGCTTTGGTGTGCGGGCTATCGACGTCGCCGGAAACGTTGGCTCGCCCGCCAGCGCTGAATGGACGATCGATGCCACGGCACCTACGGCGACCATCGATAAAGCCCCGACTTCTCTCGTCGCCTCGGCTACCGCGGTCTTTGAGTTCTCAGGGGCGGACGGCGGAGGCTCAGGCGTCGCTTCCTTCCAATGCCGACGTGACGCTGGGGCCTGGGGGTCGTGTGACTCTCCACAGGAATACGCCTCGCTTTCCGACGGCGATCACAGCTTCCAGGTGCGCGCAACCGACGTCGCCGGCAATGTCAGCTCGCCGGTGAGCTCTGACTGGACGGTCGACACCACGGCGCCGACGGCAACGATTGACAAAGCGCCCGCGGTGCTCGTCGCATCTGCTTCGGCCAACTTCGAATTCTCAGGGGCCGACGGCGGGGGCTCAGGCGTCGCTTCCTTCCAATGCCGCAAGGACGCAGGCGATTGGGAGCTATGCGATTCGCCCCAGGAATACAGCTCGCTTGCTGACGGCGATCACAGCTTCGCCATGCGAGCGATTGACGTCGCGGGCAACGTTGGGTCACCTACAAGTACAGAGTGGACGGTTGACACGACGGCTCCGACGGTGACGATCGACAAAGCGCCGGCTTCTCTCGTTGCATCGGCCACGGCCAACTTTGAGTTTTCGGGTTCCGACACAGGTTCGGGCATCGCCTCCCTCCAGTGCCGCTTGGATTCGGCCGACTGGGAGTCCTGCCACTCACCGCAGGGATACGCATCGCTTTCGGACGGGGCCCACAGCTTCGCGGTACGCACCATCGACATCGCCGGAAACGTCGGCTCACCGGCTAGTACTGAGTGGACCATTGACACCACAGCTCCGGCGGTGAGTATCGACAAAGCGCCGGCCCCGCTCATTGCGTTCGCTTCAGCCAACTTCGAGTTCTCGGGTTCCGACACGGGTTCGGGCATCGCTTCCTTCCAGTGCCGACGCGACGCTGGCGACTGGGAGTCTTGCGATTCGCCTAAGACCTACAGCGCCCTAGGTGACGGAGCCCACAGCTTCGCTGTGCGGGCTACCGATGTTGCCGGAAACGTCGGCTCGCAGGTTGGCACCGAGTGGACGGTCGACACGACGGATCCAACGGTCCAAATCGACAAAGGCCCCGACGGGCTGACGGCCTCAGCCACGGCCGTCTTCGAGTTCTCTGGGGCCGATGGCGAAGGCTCGGGAATTGCCTCATTCCAGTGTCGTCTGAACTCCGGTGATTGGGAGCATTGCGAGTCGCTACGGGAATACACCTCACTTACTGACGGCAATCACAGTGTCGCGGTACGAGCCATCGACGTCGCGGGGAACGTTGGATCACCGGCCAGCGCCAACTGGACGATCGATACCGCGGCACCCATCACCACGATCGACAAAGCGCCAGCCGCTCTCACTGCCTCAGCCTCGGCCAGCCTGGAGTTCTCTGCCGCTGACCCGGGTGGCTCAGGGGTTGCCTCCTTCCAATGCCGCAAGGACGCTGGCGATTGGGAGCTATGCGAGTCACCGAAGACCTACACGTCGCTCGCTGACGGCGATCACAGCTTCGCCGCGCGAGCCATAGATGTAGCCGGCAACGTTGGCTCGCCAGCCAGCGCGGAGTGGACCGTTGACACCACGGCTCCGACTGCAACGATCGACAAAGCCCCAGCTTCTCTCGCTGCCTCAACCGCGGCGGTCTTTGAGTTCTCAGGGGCCGACGGCGGTGGCTCAGGCGTCGCCTCCTTCCAGTGCCGACGCGATTCTGGTGACTGGGAGTCCTGCGACTCACCGATCGAATACACGTCGCTTGCCGATGGTGCCCATAGCTTCCAGGTACGGGCAATCGACGTGGCGGGCAATGTTGGCTCACCGGTCAGCGCTGAGTGGGCCGTTGACACAACGACTCCGACGGTGACGATTGACAAAGGCCCCTCCGGCCCTACCAATGACGCAACCCCGAGCTTTGAGTTCCACTCCTCAGAGCCCGGCTCTGACTTCGAGTGTTCAATCGACGCCGGCACTCCGGACTACGTCCCCTGCTCTGGCCCAGGCGCCCACACACCCGACAACCCTCTGGCCGACGGCCCCTACAGCTTCCGCGTGCGGGCCATCGATGTCGCGGGGAACGAGGGCACTGCAACCCAAGCCTTCTCGGTCGACACCGCCGCCCCGCCAACTCCAGGGCTGAGCGCCACGGTCCCGGCCTCGCCGGCCAACGAGAACTCGCCCGAGATCTTCGGCTCGGCCTCCGCTGGCTCTACGGTGCGCCTCTACGCAGGCGCCGATTGCTCGGGTACGCTGATCGCAGCGGTCTCAGCCGCTGGGCTGGCCGCCGGCATCACCGTTTCGGTAGCCGACGACTCGACCACCGCATTCCGGGCGACCGCTACCTCTGAAGTTGGCAACTTCTCGGCTTGCTCGGCGCCGCTCAACTACGTCGAGGACTCGAGTTCGCCGAGCGTGACCATCGATAAAGCCCCGGCCTCTCTCGTCGCGTCGGCTACCGCCGTCTTTGAATTCTCAGGGACGGACGGCGGTGGCTCGGGCGTTGCCTCATTCCAGTGCCGACGCGACGCTGGCGACTGGGGGCTATGCCATTCGCCACAGGAATACACCTCGCTCGCCGACGGCGATCACAGCGTCGCTGTGCGGGCCATCGATGTCGCGGGGAACGTCGGATCACCAGTCGACGCCGACTGGACGATTGACACCGTCGCTCCGACCGCGAGCATCGACAAAGCGCCTATGGCCCTCACCGCATCGGCCTCAGCCAGCTTCGAATTCTCCGCCGCTGACCCAGGCGGATCGGGCGTCACCTCCTTCCAATGCCGCAGGGACGCAGGCGTTTGGGAGCCCTGCGAGTCACCGAAGAGCTACACGTCGCTCGCCGACGGCGCCCACAGCTTCGCCGTGCGGGCTACCGACATTGCAGGCAATGTGAGCTCCCCGGCCAGCACTGGGTGGACCGTCGACACGACGGCTCCGGCGGCCTCGATTAGCAAAGCACCAGCGGCCCTGGTCACATCAGCCTCCGCCGTCTTCGAGTTCTCGGGGGCCGACGGCGAGGGCTCCGGCGTCGCCTCATTCCAATGCCGCAAGGACTCCGGCGACTGGGAGCTATGCGAGTCACCGAAGACCTACACGTCGCTCGCTGACGGCGATCACAGCTTCGCCGCGCGAGCCATAGATGTAGCTGGCAACGTTGGCTCACCGGGCAGCGCTGAGTGGACGATCGATACCACGGCTCCCGCCGTGACGATCACTAAAGCGCCTCCAGCCTTGACCTCATCTGCCACTGCGAACTTCGAGTTCTCAGGATCCGATGCCGGATCAGGCATTGCTTCCTTCCAATGCCGCTTGGACTCCGGTGATTGGGAGTCCTGCCATTCACCACGTCAATACACCTCGCTTACTGACGGCCCTCACAGCTTCGCGGTCCGGGCAATCGACGTCGCCGGCAATACCGGCTCGCCGGTGAGCGCTGACTGGACGGTCGACACCGCTGCCCCACCGGCCCCAGAGCTGAGCGCCACGGTCCCGGCCTCGCCGGCCAACGAGAACTCGCCCAAAGTCGTCGGCTCGGCCGTGCCAGGCTCCACAGTGCGCCTCTACGCGGGCGCCGATTGCTCGGATGCGCCGATCGCAACGGTCTCAGCCGCTGAGCTGGCCGCCGGCATCACAGCTTCGGTGGCCGATGACTCGACCACCGCATTCCGCGCGACCGCTACCTCTGGAATCGGCAACCTCTCGGCCTGTTCGGCGCCGCTCAACTACGTCGAGGACTCGAGTGCGCCGAGCGTGACTATCGGCAAAGCACCGGCCGCCCTCGTCGCCTCGGCCACAGCTAACTTCGAGTTCTCAGGCTCCGACGGCGGCGGCTCAGGGGTTCTCTCCTTCCAATGCCGACGCGATTTTGGTGACTGGGAGTCCTGCCACTCACCGCAGGAATACACCTCGCTCACTGACGGTGCCCATAGCTTCCAAGTACGCGCAGTCGATCAAGCCGGCAACGTCGGGTCGCTCGCTAACGCGGGGTGGACGATCGACGCCACGGCGCCAACCACCACGATCGACAAAGCGCCGGCGTCTCTTACTGCTTCAGCCTCGGCCAGCTTCGAATTCTCAGGGGCCGACGGCGGGGGCGCAGGCGTCACCTCCTACCAGTGCCGTCTGGACTCCGGCGATTGGGAGCTCTGCGATTCGCCCAAGGCCTATACATCGCTCGCCGACGGCGATCACAGCTTCCAGGTACGGACCATTGATCAGGCCGGCAACGTTGCGTCACCGGCTCATGCTGGCTGGACGATCGACACCACGGCACCGACGGTGAGCATCGATAAGGCACCCGCGGCTCTGACTAGATTCGCCACGGCCGTCTTCGAGTTCTCGGGAGTCGACGCCGGTTCAGGTGTCGCCTCCTTCGAGTGTCGCTTGGATTCCGCGGACTGGGAGTCCTGCGATTCGCCTAAGACCTACAACGCCCTAGGTGACGGAGCTCACAGCTTGGCGGTTCGCTCAAGTGACATTGCGGGGAACGTCGGCTCGCCGGCCAGCACTGAGTGGACCGTCGACACGACGGCTCCGACAGTCACGATCGACAAAGCACCAGCGGGTCTTGTCTCATTGGCCACGGCCAACTTTGAGTTCTCAGGGGACGACGGCGGCTCGGGCGTCGCCTCATTCCAGTGCCGTCTGGACTCCGGCGACTGGGAGCTATGCGATTCACCACAGGAGTACACCTCGCTCACTGACGACACCCACAGCTTCGCGGTGCGGGCCATCGACGTGGCTGGCAACGTCGGCTCTCCGGCCGGCGCTGAATGGACGGTGGACACCACCGCGCCGACTGTCGCGATCGACTCCGGCCCCTCGGGCCTCACCAATGACGCGACCCCGAGCTTTGAGTTCCACGCGAATGAGCCCGGCTCCGACTTCGAGTGCTCGATCGATGCCGGCATTCCGGACTACGGCCCCTGCTCTGGCCCCGGCTCCCACACACTCGGCAGCCCCCTGGCCGACGGCCCTTACAGCTTCCGCGTGCGGGCCATCGATGCAGCGGGCAACGAGGGCGAGGCGGCAACCCAAACCTTCTCGGTCGACACCGCTGCGCCGCCGGCTCCAGAGCTGAGCGCCACGACCCCCGCCTCGCCGGCCAATGAGAACTCGCCCAGGATCTTCGGCTCGACCCCGGCTGGCTCGACGGTGCGGCTCTACGCAGGCGCCGATTGCTCTGGCACGCCGATCGCAACGGTCTCAGCTCCCGAGCTGGCTGCCGGCATCACAGTTTCGGTAGCCGATGACTCGACCAACGCATTCCGCGCGACCGCTACCTCTGGAGTTGGCAACCTTTCGGCTTGCTCGGCGCTGCTTACCTATGTTGAGGACTCGAGTGCCCCGAGCGTCGAGATCGACGGCCGCCCCGCAGATCCCACTCGACAGGACACGGCGATCTTTGTCTTCTCCGGGACCGACATCGGATCAGGCATCGCCTCCTTCCAGTGCCGCTTGGACACAGCGGACTGGGAGACATGCTCTACCCCAACGAGCTACAGCACCCTTGCCGATGGCAACCACGATTTCGAGGTCCGCGCGATCGATCATGCGGGAAATACCGACGCCAGCCCCGCCAGTTTCAGCTGGAGAGTTGACACCATCCAACCGCAAACCGAAATCGACTCTGGCCCCTCGGCCCTGGCTATCTCGGTTTCGGCTGAGTTCACCTTCTCAGGCTCTGACAGCGGCTCGGGAGTCACCTCCTTCGAGTGCCGCCGCGATACCGAGAACTGGGGGGCGTGCTCATCGCCAACGTCACTCGCGGCCCTTGCCGATGGCAGCCACAGCTTTGAGGTTCGAGCTATCGATGAGGCGGGGAATACCGATGCCAGCCCCGCCATCCATAACTGGAGCGTCGACACCGCTGCCCCGCCGGCTCCAGATCTGAGCACCACGGTCCCGGCCTCGCCGGCCAACGAGAACTCGCCCGAGATCTTCGGCTCGGCCCCCGCTGGCTCCACCGTGCGCCTCTACGCAGGCGCCGATTGCTCAGGAACGCTGATCGCAACCGTCTCAGCTGCTGAGCTGGCTGCCGGCGTCACTGTCCAGGTGCTCGATGACTCCGTCACCCAGTTCAGCGCCACCGCCACCTCGGCGACCGCCAACCCTTCGCTTTGCTCGGCGCCAATCACATATAGCGAGGATTCCGGCGCCCCGTCGACCGAGATCAATGCCGGTCCCGCCACCGCCAGCACTGCCGCCTCGGCGACGTTTGAATTCTCCGGATCAGACACTGGTGGCGCAGGTATCGCTTCCTTCGAATGTCGCCTGGATGCCGGCCAGGCAGGGGAATGGGGGATTTGTTCCTCGCCCAAGGCATACGCCGCGCTACCCGATGGCAGCCACAGCTTCGAGGTGCGAGCCATCGACCTGGCCGGCAACGTCGACGCTAGTCCTGCTACCTACGGCTGGGACATCGATACCGCGACGCCCACGAACCCCAGCACTTCGTCGACCGATTCCACCCGGCCCACTCTTTCCCCGGGCCCCCTGCGCCTCTTGCGCATCAAGCTCAACAGGCGGCAGGGGATCGCGCTGCTCGTCCTCGACGTTCCCGGTCCAGGGAGGCTTTCGGTAGGCCCCGCGAAGGCATCGCCGAGCAAAGGCTTGCGCAAGCAGCGCGCGACCCGGCACAGAGAAGCGGCTCAGGTCCAGCCGAGTCGTGCTCGGACGATCGAGGCCGGCGAGTTCGAATTGCCGGTCAAATTCACTGCCCCGGTTAGAAAGCTCCTGCTGGAAAACCGTAGAACAAAGATCAGGCTGAAGATTGTCTTTGAGGCGGACGGCGAACCGCCGGTGAGTCAGGCCGTGACGATCACCCTGAAAAAGCGCCAAGGCCTGCGCACGAAGTAGAAGCACGTGGCCGGCGCTGGGCGTCAGTCTTTGTTGCGAAGCTTGCCGGATAGGGGGTAGTCGGGCGCCGGGTCGAAACTGGCGCCATCGGCGAATACGCCTGTACCAGGGACATGGTTGAGCTCGAGCCTGATGCCTTCCGGGTCTCGGAAGGAGAGCGAGTAATAGCCCGGCGCCCAGGGCCCTTCCTCTGGTGCACGCACTATGTCCGCGCCTATGTCTCGCAGAAATGCGTAAAGGGCGTCGACATCCTCGCGCTTTCGGGCCCTGAAGCAGAGGTGGTCGATTCCAGGCGCGGTCTCTACGTGCTCGGCGTCAGCGTGTTCTGGGTCAGCACGCCGAATCGCGAGTGCCGTACGGCCGCCCACGTAGTAGACGAACTCGTCAGAGCGAGGCTGAACGGCCTGAAGACCGAGAAACGGCATGAGCTGGTCGTAGAAGGCGATGCACTGCTCGATGCGATTGACCCTGAAGATGACATGGGCGACACCGTTGATGTCCAGCCCGTTGCGGGAATCCGGCGCCTTCGACATGGTGTCGCGCAGCCTATGGCCGCGAGCGACGGCTAAGCGGCGACGAATCCAGCTACTGCTGTTGCGATTCGCTCGATTTCCCGCTCCTCGATGGTGGGGAAGATCGGCAATGAGCAGCTCTCGACAGCGAGTCGCTCGGCATTGGGCAGGCTGCCCTGCTTCATTCCCAAGCCGGCATATGCAGGCTGGAGATGAATCGGCGTCGGGTAGTGGATCGCGTTCGAAATTCCGTTTGCGTCGAGATGCTCACGCAGCCTGTCTCGCGCGGGCGAACGCACTACAAAGAGGTGAAAGACATGGTCGCCATCCGCGGCAGCGGCAGCCGGCACCGTGACGTTGCCTTGGTCGAGAGCGGCGGAGAGGAGAGCCCCGGCGTTGCGACGACGCTCATTTGCATCGTCCAGCCGCTCCAGCTTGACGCGGAGAATCGCCGCTTGTAGCGCATCGAGGCGGTCCGTTCGCGCCGGCAGCTCGTGATTGTGGCGAGTTGCCTCACCGTGGGACCGAAGCAGTCGCACCTGGGCGGCCAAGTTCGAATCGTTCGTGACCACGGCTCCGCCGTCTCCCCAAGCACCGAGATTCTTCGTCGGGTAGAAGCTGAAGCAGCCAGCGTCTCCGAGCGATCCCACCGGTCGGTCTCGGTATCGAGCGCCGTGAGCCTGGCAGGCATCCTCGACAACAAAGATGCCCCGCTTGGCGCAGAGCTCGAGGAGAGGACCCATCTCAACGGTGCGCCCATAGAGATGCACCGGAATGACGCAGCGCGTGCGTGGCGTAAACGCTTGCTCCGCGATCGCCGCGGTGAGCAATGCAGTCTGCTCGTCAACGTCGACGAGGACCGGCGTTGCACCTGTAGCGCTAACCGCCTCGGCGGTCGCGATGAAGCTGTTGGTGGGAACGATGACCTCGTCGCCGGGGCCAATTCCAAGTCCGCGCAGCGCAAGCTCCAGCGCGGCCGTACCGGAAGAAACGCCAACGGCGTGTGCGGAGTTGCACCATGCCGCGAACTCTCGCTCGAAGGCCTCTACCGCCTCGCCCAGTGTGAATGCAGCGTTGGCGGCGACATCAGCAACGACCTCAAGGAGCTCCGCGAGCAGCTCCGGGTCAGCGTTGTCAAGCCGCGTAAACGGCACGCGCGCAGGGGTCGTCTCGCTAGGCGTGAGGACGCTGGATCCGTTGTGAGAGTTCATGCAGTCGTCTGCTCCGTGGGGTCTTGGTGGTTGACGGTGGCTACACCGGCTGCCGACTCGAGATCTGCGAAGACCGCAACGGCCTCCTTGCGTGAGTGCACGCCGAACTTCGTAAAAACCGAGGCAAGGTGGCTCTTGATCGTGCTTTCAGCGAGGTAGAGACGCTCCCCTATCTCCGCGTTGGTGAGGCCCTGTCGGACGAGCGAAAGCACCTGATGCTCGCGGTGCGAGAGGTTCGGCCGTTCGACGCTGGCGCGAAGCTTGCGCGGAACGACAGTCTGGCCGCTGGCCACCGCACGAACCGTCGCCGCAAGGGTGAGCTCGATCTCAGGCTCGAAAACCAATGCATCGGCGCCAGCGTCGAGCGTGCGACGTACGCCTGCCCCGGTCGCCGGCGGTGAAATCACAAGGATCGCCGGTTCGCTCACTTCACGACAGAGCTGGCGCAGGCTGGTGATCTCCTGCGGAATGTCGACGGCGCATACGAAGATCACGATCGTCGACTCATCTGTCTCAAGTCCACCGATCGCTTGCGGGGACTCGACCGCGGCCGCAAGTTGCAGGCCGTGGTCGGCAAGGGCAGCGGCGATCCGATTTCTCATCGACGCGCTATCGGCGACTACGACCGCGGTGGATAGATCTTCGACGCCATCCAAGGCGCCGCCCACCGGTCGCTGATCCACAGCTGACATGCAGATAGAACGGCGGCAAGACCTCGAAGCTTGCGCCGACAAATCGATTCGTCCGCCGCGCAAGCAGCAGGGGGTGGAGGTCGTTCATCCTCTATATGTCTGATTTGACGTCTGTAGCGCCGGCCAACGGAGCCGAAAGTGGAGCGCCCGCGAACGACGCGCCCTATCGCTGCCTCGACGATGTCATCTTCGAGGCAGATGTCGTCGTTCGCTCCTTCGCCAACTTGTACGGGTGCCGAATCGGCTCACGCTCCCAGGTCGGAACCTTTGTGGAGATCCAGCGCGGCGCCGTCATTGGCTCCGCCTGCAAGATCCAAAGCCATACCTTCATATGCGATGGCGTCCGAATCCATGACGGTGTCTTCATCGGCCACGGGGTCACCTTCGTCAATGACAAGCTGCCGCGAGCCACCAACGACTCCGGTGACCTTCAGGTCGATTCGGATTGGGAGCTGCTCGAGACGACAATCGAGGACGGCGTCTCGATCGGATCGGGGGCGACGATCCTCGGTGGGGTCCAGATCGGCCGTGGCGCCGTCGTCGGCGCCGGTGCTGTCGTAACCAAGGACGTGGCAGCCGGCGCGACGGTCGTTGGCAATCCCGCCCGGTCGATTGCGGATTCGAAGGCCGGCCACCAGCCAGCCCACCGCTGAGGCGGTACCTCTCGTGAATATGAGCGTTGACATGCGTGTAGAGGACGAGCGGAACGGCGCTTCGCGTGACGTCTGCCTGGTCGTTGCCGGCGACAACGACAAGCACCGGCTGGTCACGGCGCTACGGAGCACGCTTGAGCAGGCTGGCTGGCTCGAGCTCGATGCCGTGGTCGTTGACAACAGCGACTCCGGCGTGGCTGATTACGTCGATGAGCATTTTCTGGACGTGCCCACTATTCGCTGCCAGAACCGCGGTCTGGGCCATACCTATAACCGCGCCTTGGAAACCGCCAACGCTCGCTACGTTCTCCTACTTGGCCCCGAGGTCGAAGTCTGTGAGACCAGCCTCGCCACCCTGGTCGCCTCCCTTGACAGGCGTCCGGAGATTGGCCTGGCTGGGGTACGGCAGCTGAACAGCGACGGTTCCCTTTCACCCAGCATTCGGCGCTTTCCATCCGCCCGGCACATGCTCTCCGAAGCCCTCGGGATCGATCGGCTTCCCTGGCTGAGGCGAATCGCCGGCGAGTACGAGCGGGACACCCGCAAATACGAGCAAACGACAGCCTGCGACTGGAGTTCTGGCTTCTTGCTGGTCCGCTATGCGGCGCTGGAGAGAGTCGGCTGGTTCGACGAGCGGCTCCAGCCCTTCGCCGGCGAGGCCGACCTCTGCCTGCGGTTGAAACGAGCGGGATGGCAGGTGGCCTACATGCCCTGCTTGACCGTACGGCGTCGCAAGGGTCGCCGCTGGGACAACGCTCGCCTCGAAGCACAGGCTGCCTACGCCCGGATGCAGTTTGCGCGCAAGCACTTTCCGCGGGCGGCGGCCGACTACCGCTGGGCTCTCGCGCTTCGCTACGCGCTGCGGGTATGCGCCTTCTCGTTCTCGGGGCGCGGCCGGCAGCAAGCGGCTCGCGCGGCCCTCACCACCGTGCTCAAAGGCCAAGCGCCCCTCGATGAGCAGTCCGCCTAACTAGGAGGGGCTAGGAGACGACGGTGAGTGCACCGGGATCGATGCGCAGCTCGATCCGCGTCTTCTCGCCAATGTAATCGCCGTCGACCTGGACTGGGAAGGGGCGGGTGACGCCATCCTTGTTCTCTGAGATCGAGGCGATGCTGGCCTCACGGACGTCGGCAAAGTGGATGATCTGACGGTGTTGGGAGCCGGCGCGTTTCTCGCTGATCAGGCGAGGGATCAAAGTTGGCATGTCGCGCTGGGCGGCCCGCCTCAGCACTCCCAGCGCAAGCGCGCCGTCGTCGATCGCGATCCCCTCGCAGACCCGCACCTGACGGCTGGCAAAGTAGGTGAAGGGGTCGGAGTTTTGCGCCAGCGCGGTTACGCCCTCGACCTCCTCTCCAGCGGAAGTCTGCGCTCGCAGCCGAACCGGGTTGTGCAGGTAGGCGCGATAGAAAGCTGAGATCGCCGCCCAGGTGAAGTAGTAGGGGCCCGCCGCCGACTTCAGTCTCGGATGCGCGTCGACTCGCTTGACTACGGTCGCGTCGATCCCAGCACCACAGGAAAAGACAAAGTGGCGGTTGTCGACTTTGCCCAGGTCGATCCGTCGCGGCTGCCAGTCGTCGACCATGGCCAGCAGGTGCTCGGTTGCATCGACGACGTCGTTGGGGATGCCAAGCGTCCGGCAGACGACGTTGGTCGAGCCACCTGGCAGCACCGAGACCGGAACGTCGGTGCCGACGAGCCCATTGGCGACCTCGTTCAGCGTGCCGTCACCGCCGAAGGCAACGACAATGTCGTAGCCGTGGTCGCGTACCTCGCGACCAATCTCGGTGGCGTGGTTCTGCGCTTCGGTGGCGACCGTTTCGACCTCGTAGCGTCCCTGCAAGGCGTAGACCACGAGGTTCTTGAGCCGGTCGGAGACCGTGGTCGCATAGGGGTTGACGATGATCAGCATCCGCTTCTTGGCGGAGCGCCTTGGCTTTCTAGAGCGGATTCTGCTGGTCATGCGCCGTGCAGCGTATTGCGAAGCACCGCGCTCGCGCTGCTGGGTTGGCGGGTGGGTCGGGAAGGGAAAGGGTGGCGACTACGTGAGGAGGGCACAGGCGCGAAGCGCGGCCGGTGTTGGCTCCACGATCTCATCGTCGCGGTCGGCGAATAACCCGAACTCGCGGAGGTTGTTGATCGCCTGAGTTGCCGTCCCGACCTCCCTGGCGTCGTCGGCGTTGCTGATGATCTCCAGCGACAGCTCCCTGGCGGTCAGGTTTTGGGGGTGAAGCTCTGCGGCGACTTGGAGGATCACCGCTTCGACTATCGCAACGTCGTATTTGGGTGAGGTTTCGCTATCGGTCACGGCACCGCGCCCGCGCTGGTCGACCCGCATGCGCAGGACACGGCATAGCCCTCGCTCATGGGAATGACCAGCGTTTTTGACTGCCTGTCAATTCACCGTCTCCTCGCATCGGGCAGACTCGTCCTGTGCCTACCTCGCTTGTTCAAGGGAGGGCGGCGAACGTGGCCCGGACACCGCCCTCCCTGTCCATCACGCAAGCACCGGAGCATTCGCGCGCGGGGAGCCTCCAGCTGACGGCAGCCCCCAAGGCCAAACGCCCCGGTGCGGGCGCGATGGTAAACAAGCAGGAAATTTGTCTTAACCGGATTTTTCGTGCGATTTGAATCAGGCGCGCTTCTTCCGCTGGCGCTTCGGCTTCTTCTTGGTCGGGGTTGCCTCCGTCTTGCCGTGCTCCGAACCAAAGACCAAGACGGCGGCAGTGGTCCAAATGTGCTCGCCGTCGCCTTCGCCATTCGCCCGCCGCTGCGTCGTTTGACCACCAAGTGCGAGGTAGCGCTTCACGAACTCATCGCATAGCTCCTCGGCGTCCTGACAGCCTTGGCCGTCTAGGTCTAGCGGGGTCCAGCTCGCGTGCCAGTCCTCGCGCTCATAGAACTTTCCCGACTTGAGCGACGCGCCAACGTCCTTGTCGATTTTCTCCAAAATGCCATTTCCAATGATGCGTTGCGCCGACTTCGGGATGCATCTCGCCATGCCCGACGGAAAGAAGGCTCGCTCCATAGCCCGGTAGTAGTGCTCAACTGCGCCCCGTCTAGGCTCGGTTTTCGTCCCCTCGATCAACTCGAAATCCCTGAGAACTTTGACGTGGTAGCTGACCTGGCTTAGCCCCTCGTCCAGCTCAATCTGAAGTTCTCTGGGGCTCCACTCGCGCTCGTTCATCAAGTCAAGGATTTGGACGCGCATGGGGTGAGCCATCGCCTTTAGGAGTTTCTGATTCAGGGAGAGCTTTTTCTCCTTTGACTCTCTGCCTGCCGACCCGCGTGTTTGCCTTTTCTTCGCCGCCACGTTGACTCCCTCTCTCGCCCGTTCTGGTACTTCGCCCTTTTTCCATTGGTACGGGCTTGTTGATTTGGAGGGAAATCTAGCCGTATATGCGGCGTGGGGTCTCCGAGCTTTCTGATTGCTTTAATATTATTTTAGTAATCAGGAAGATATCCGGCAATACACAAGGGGGTGAGCCGCGATGACAATGAATCCAATTCCGACCGTCGTTCCGCTGCTGTCTAGCTTCAAGAGTCGATGAGCCCGAGAGCAGGGCTTGGCTAGCTGGCGACGCCAAGCCCTGCTCTGCTTCCTCGTGAAGGGAGGGAGATTCAATGACGATCAATCCTTGTCCGATGGTGGCTCCGCTGCTGTCCACTTACAAGAACCGCTGAGCTCAGAGCAGGGCTTGGCAAGCTGACGACGCCAAGCCCTGCACTTGCCGGCAAGGGGGTGACGTACCGATGACGATCAAGCCGAGCTCGGCTGTAGTTCCAATGCTCTCGCTCGTCAAGAACCGCTGAGGATCAAGGACAGGACTTGGCTGGGTTGAGGGCCGCCAAGTCCTGTCCAGTCTCGCCTGGCGCCGTGTTTGCGCCTGAGCTCTACGGTCCTCCGGTTATGGGACCCCGAACCCGCCGAATTGCGTGTCGAGGTCGTGGGCGATATCGACCAGCGCTTTCAGGTGTGCCGACAGCGCCGTGACGACCCCGGACATGAGGTCGGAGCTGTCTTCCTCCTCGGTCCCCGCCGGGACGGGCGCCTCCGCCAGCCTCTCTTCGATCTCCTCGGGGTCGCTCACCTGCTCGGCGACGACACGTTCGATTTCCCTGCGATGCACGGTCACCGTCTGGGCCATCCCCCGAAAGAACAGCTCCAAGGTCATCGCTTGATCGCCCTGGACGTGGGCGTCGAGCCAAGCAGGAGCGCGGTTGAGCATGCCCGGCATGTTCTCCATCAGCTCGGCTCGGGTCTCTGGGGACACTGAGAGGCGGGCGAGGATCTTTCCCTGCCGGTTCACTAGGGTGGCCCAGTTCTGGAGTATCACCCGGTCGTCGTCGAACGGCGGCGCGCCCTCCGGGCGTTCGGCTTCGAGCAGCTCCCGCGATTTGAATGCTCCCCCAACCATCGCGAACACCCACGCCTCGAGGTTCTCTGGCATCTCCTCGGCCATTGAGGATGTCGAGCGTAGAGCTTTGGGTACTTGCAGAGGCTCCTTCCAGCTCGCCAGGCCAGACGCGGTGCAGCGCATTGCGATCTAATCCAGCGATGCCCGCTGAGCTCAAGCACGTCGACCCGAACCGGCGGCCTGGCTTGTTCAGACGCATCTACGCCCGGCTCGCCAACACCTGGCTGGGCAGGTTCATGTCGGTCCACATCGTCTGGAAGCTCGACCCGTATTTGATGAGGGCAACGCGCGGCCGCCTCGGATTGGGCCTCGTCATGCCCACTGCCCTGCTCGAAACGCAAGGCGCGAAGAGCGGCGCTTTGCGGCGCAACGTGGTCATCTACTTCCACGACCGTGACCGGGTCACGATCGTCGCCTCGAAACTCGGCCTCCCGGAGCATCCGGCGTGGTTCCACAACCTCTGCGCCCACCCGGACGTCACGTTTGGTGGGATTCCGATGCGGGCGACGGTGGTTGGCGACGACGCTGAGCGTGACCGGCTCTGGACACTCGCCGACCGCGTTTTCGCGCCTTACGAGGCGTACCGCCGAGAAGCGGCGAAGGCGAACCGGGCGATTCCGATCGTCCAGCTCACCGCACGCGAGTCCTAGCCGGTCGCCTCGTAGCGGGTCACCTCTCCATCGTCGACTTCGCGCACGCGACCCTCGTTGACCAAGAGATCGGTGTGGCCGATCACCTCCGAGAGGGTTAGGAAAGCCTGGGTGACGGCGACGTTGCCCCAGATCGACTGGGCCAGCTCGTAGCCGCTGCGAGGTTGCTCGGCGATCAGCTTGTAGATCTTCTCCTTGCGGCGCTCGTGCCCGGCGATGCGGTCGTCGATCAGGGCGACGTGGTCGACGACCGGCTCGCCGTGACCGGAGAGAACGATCTCGGCTGGCATCTCGCGCGTCTTGCGCATCGACTCGATGTAGGTGACGAGTGCCTGCGGCCGCTGCTCGGAGCCGTCCAGCGGCCGGCTGATCAGCGGGTTGGAGGAGATGTGGGCGATCAGGTGATCGGCGGCGATGAGGATCTTGCGCTGCTCGTCCCAGAAGACGGTGTCGGAAGGGCTGTGCCCGGGCCGGTGGATCGCCCGCAGGGTGCGATCCCGGAAGGCGATCTCCTCACCGTCGGCCAGCGGCTTCGTCACCGTCACCTGCGAGCCCCAGGCGCGGAAGCTGCGTGAGACGCTGCGCAGCGCCACCGTCACCTCCTCGGGGATGCCGTTGCGGATCATCAGCTCGACGGCGAAGCGATCCTCGGCCTCGGCGTCCTCGTCGAAGTTGGCCAGGCGCTCGGCGGCCGCTCCTAGCGCCGCCACCTCGGCACCTGAGTGCTCGACGACGATCTCGACCAGGCCGAGGTGGTCGATGTGCTGGTGGGTGACGATGACGAGCTCGAGATCGTCGATCGAGTGGCCGCGCTCAGCCAGCTGCGACTGCAGCTCGTCCAGCGCCTTGCCCGAGTTCGGGCCGGTATCGACCAGGGTCAGCGGATCGTCCTCGAGCAGGTAACAGTTGACCCGCCCAACCGCGAAGGGAGTGGGAATGCGCAGGCGGTGGATACCGGCCAGCGCCGCCTGCTCGAGCGCTTGCTCGGGGGTCAGGGCACTCACGCGCGGATCAGCCCGAGCACCTCGTCGCGCTTGGCCTCCATGTCCTCGCGAGAGACCAGCGACTCGAGATTGAGCCGCAGCAGCGGCTCCGTGTTCGAAGGCCGCACGTTGAAGTGCCAATCCGGGTAGTCGACCGAGATACCGTCGAGATGGGTCTGCTCGCCGTCGGAGTAGCGCTCGGCGATCTCGGCCATCTTCGCCTCCGGGTCGTCCACCTCCGAGTTGATCTCGCCGGAGATGAAGTAGCGCGAGCGGAACTCGCCCATCAGCTCGCCCAGCGAGCGCCCGTCGACGGAGAGCAGCTCCAGCATCAGCAGGGCCGGGATCGTGCCCGTGTCGGCGTTCCAGAAGTCACGGAAGTAGTAATGGCCGGAGACCTCGCCGCCGAAGACGGCGCCCTCCTCCCGCATGCGGATCTTGAAGAAGGCGTGGCCGACACGGGAGAGCTCGGAGCGACCGCCCTCGGCCGCAACCAGGTCCGGAACGGCGCGGCTGGAGCGGGGGTCGTAGAGGATCGTCGCGCCGGGGTTCTTGGCCAGCGCCGCCCGGGCGAGCAGGGCGCAGATGAAGTCGCCGTCGCAGAACTCGCCGCTACCGTCGATGAAGAAACAACGGTCGGCGTCGCCGTCCCAAGCAATGCCGAGGTCGGCGCCGCTCGCCTGCACCCGGTCCATGATCATCTGCCTGTTCTCCGGCAGCAGCGGATTCGGCTCGTGGTCGGGGAACTCGCCGTCGGGCTTGAAGTACATCTCCTCGAGGTCGAGCCCCAGCCCGTGCAGGGTCGGCGCGACCATCGGCCCCGCCATGCCATTGCCGCCGTCGACGACGACCTTCATCGGCTTCACCTTGGCGGCGTCGATAAAGGAGAGCGCGTGGGCGCGGTACTCCTCCCAAATGTCGACCTCCTCCAGGGAGCCGCCCCCGGGCGAATCGCCGATCCCGGCTTCGATCTCACGCCGTACGTCGCCGATCCCGGCGTCTCCGGAGAGGGCAAGCGCTCCCTCGCGAACCAGCTTGACGCCGGTGTAGGCCTTCGGGTTGTGCGAAGCGGTGACCATCGCCCCGCCGTCGAGCTCATGTGAGCCGACGAGGTGGTAGAGCATCTCGGTGGCGACCATGCCGGCGTCGAGCACGGTGGCGCCCTCGAAGATCAGGCCGTCGCGCAGCTCCGCCGCCATCGAGGGCGCGGTGAGGCGCATGTCGCGACCGAGCCCGACTCGCAGTTCGTTGGGCTGCTTGCCCCGCAGCTTCGCCAATACCCGGGCGAAGGCGCGCCCGATCGCCAGCGCGGTCGTCTCGTCCATTTCCGATCCGTACAGGCCGCGAATGTCATAGGCCTTGAAGATCTCCGGCGGGGCAAGAGTCGGCTGCTCGCTCAAAACGCTCCCTTCAGTGCCTCGTAGCTCTGCTCGAGGGTCTGCGGCATCACCTTGGTGTCGGCGATCACCGGCATGAAGTTGGTGTCGCCGCCCCAGCGCGGAACCACATGCATATGTATGTGGTGCTCGACCCCGGCACCTGCGACGCGGCCCTGGTTGAAGCCGACGTTGAAGCCGTGCGGGCTGTAGACGTCCTCGAGCCGGCTCATCGCCAGCTGCGCGAAGCCCATCATCTCGGCCACGGTCTCAGCGGGCAGCTCCTGGATCCGCCCGATGTGCTCGTAGGGAGCGACCATCAGGTGACCGTTGGTGTACGGGTAGAGGTTGAGGATCACGAAGCTGTGCTCGCCGCGGTGGACGATTAGGTTCGCCTCGTCATCCCCCGCCGCCGGCTTGGCGCAGAAGATGCACTCGTCCTCGTTGTCCTTGGCTGCGTCCTTCACGTAGGCGAGGCGCCAGGGCGCCCAGATGCGGAAATTTGCCACG
>Ga0164241_10001013_pt1 | contig 39325 bp, 40 predicted proteins | sample OricomyardsoilBY_FD_108780 | JGI IMG/M metagenome (GOLD analysis project Ga0164241, IMG submission 108780) | Backyard soil microbial communities from Emeryville, California, USA - Original compost - Back yard soil (BY) | ecosystem: Environmental > Terrestrial > Soil > Unclassified | place: USA... | reverse complement strand
CCCGAGGTGCGTGAGCTCATTCATTCGATGTGGCTGCCGCGGCTGCATGACTTCAGGCCGCAGATGATCTTCATCTCGGCCGGTTTCGACGCCCACCGCGAAGACGATCTCGGCCAGCTCGGCTTCGTCGAGGCCGACTATGAATGGATCACGCGCGAGCTGATGGCCGTGGCCGCACGCCATGCTGGCGGCCGCATCGTCTCGTGCCTGGAAGGCGGCTACAACCTGGGCGCGCTCGCCCGCAGCGTGGCCGTGCACCTGCGCACGCTGGCCGGGCTCTGATGGTCAGCGCGCTGTCGGCCCGCGAGCTGAGCCAGCTCGTCGACGACCTGCTGCGACCCACCGCCGCCATTGAACTGGTGGTGCTCGGCGGCTGCCTGCTGCTGGCCTGGGCCGTGGTGCGTGTGTGGCGCGGGCCGGTGCCGATCGAAGGCTCGATCTGGTTCGGCCGCGCCGTCGTCGACGGCCTGCTGTTCCCGCTGTTTGCGCTGCTGTGCGCCACGCTCGGGCGCTGGGCGCTCGTCGGCCGCGTGCCGCTGGCGGTGTTCAAGATCGTGTTGCCGGTGCTGGTGTCGCTGGTGATCATCCGCTTCACCGTGCGCGTCGTGCATGCCGCGTTTCCGGCGTCGTCGTTCGCGCGCATCGTCGAGCGCAGCGTCTCGTGGATCGCCTGGATCGGTGTTGCGCTGTGGATCACCGGCGTGCTGCCGCTGGTGCTGGATGCGCTCAAGGGCATCCAGTTCAAGATCGGCAGCACCGAGGTCTCGCTGCGCGGCCTGCTCAATGGCGCGCTCACCGCCGTCGTCGTGCTCGTCGTTGCGCTGTGGATCTCGTCGGCGCTCGAAGAACGGCTGCTGCGCGGCGCCACCGGCAACCTGTCGATCCGCAAGATGGCGGCCAGCGCCTTGCGCGCGCTGCTGCTGTTCATCGGCCTGATGTTCGCGCTGTCTGCCGCCGGCATCGACCTCACCGCGCTCGGCGTGCTCGGCGGCGCCATCGGCGTCGGCATCGGCTTCGGACTGCAGAAGCTGGCGGCCAACTACGTCAGCGGCTTCGTCATCCTGGCCGAACGCAGCGTGCGCATCGGCGACATGGTGAAGGTCGACGATTTCGAGGGCCGCATCACCGACATCAACGTGCGCTACACGGTGGTGCGCGCGCTCAACGGCCGCGAGTCCATCGTGCCCAACGAGATGCTGATCTCGCAGCGCGTCGAGAACCTCTCGCTGGCCGACCCCAAGGTGGCGCTCAGCACCGTGGTGCAGGTGGCCTACGGCACCGACCTCGATGCGCTGCTGCCGCAGTTGGTGCAGGCCGTGCGCGCGGTGCCGCGCGTGCTCGCCGATCCGGCGCCGGGGGTGCAGCTCTCGGCCTTCGCGGCCGATGGCCTGGAGCTCACGGTCGGCTTCTGGATCGCCGACGCGCATAACGGCCAGGGTGGTGTGCGTTCTGACGTGAACCTGGCGCTGCTGCGCACGCTCAATGCGCTGGGCGTGGAGATTCCATTTCCGCAGCGCGTGCTGCAGCTTCAGTCTCTGCCGCCGGGCATGGCGGCAGCGTCAGCACCACCCGCAGGCCCCCGGTCGCCCGGTTGAACAGCGCGATGCGCCCGCCGTGCGCCTCGACGATCTCGCGTGCCAGCGCCAGCCCGAGGCCGGTGCCGCCACGTTTGGTCGAATAAAACGGCAGCAGCGCCTGTGCCAGCATGGTGTCGTTCATGCCGGGCCCGGCATCGGCCACTTCGAGCCGCTGCTCGAGCGCATGGCTGGTCACCGCCAGCGTCACCGCGTCGGCGTTGCCGCCCGCCTCGGCGGCGTTCTTCAGCAGGTTGATCAAGGCCTGTTCGATCTGCGCGGCGTCGAAGTGGCCGGGCGTCGCGGGCAGCGCGCCGGCGAAACGGAAGCGGCACTGCGCCGCCAGGCCTTCGATGAACGGCGCCCAGGGCACGGCGCGCGGCTGCGGTGCCGGCAGCTTGGCGAAGCGCGCATAGGCATCAAGGAAGCCGTGCAGGTGGCGTGCACGCTCGCCGATGATGGCGAAGACGCCGGGCAGGCGTTCGATGTCGCCGCGCCGCGCCAGTTCGGCGCCGCTGTGCGCGAGCGACGAGATCGGCGCCAGCGAGTTGTTCAGCTCGTGGCTGATGACGCGGATCACGCGCTTCCAGGTCGCCACCTCCTGGCGCGACAGTTCACGCGTCATGCGGCGGAACAACTGCAGCCGGTGCGGCCGGCCCTGCAGCCGGAAAGCGCGCTGCGACCAGTGGAAGGTTTCTTCGCTGCCGTCGAGCGTGGCGCTGAAGAGAGCGTCGTCGCCTGCCGCCACCGCCTGGCGCAGCGCCGCCGGCGCTTGCTGCAGCAGCAGTGTGAAGTCCGTGCCTTCGAGGCTGCGCCCCTGGCCCAGCAGATGGCGCGCCGCGATGTTGGCGTAGACCACACGTTCGCCGGCGTCGATCAGCAGCAACGCCACCGGCGTGTTCTGCACCACGGTGTCGAGCAGCAGTTCACGCTGTTCGAGGTGCTGGCGCTGTTCGCGCAGGGCATGGCCCAGGGCGTTGTGCTGGGCCACGAGGTCGCCGAGCTCGTTGTCGGCACCGGCGGCCAGCGAGGTGCTGAAGTCGCCGTCGCGATAACTCAGCACCGCGCCTTCGAGCGCGCGAACGAGGCGGCGCAGCGGCGCCAGCAGCCGCGCCGAAGCCCAGAGCGCGGCGGCCAGCAGCAGCGCGGCGCCGGGCAGCGCCCACCACGCGGCAGGAGCCGCAGGCGCGGCGTGCACAGCCAGCCAGGCCCCGAGCAGCGCACCGGCCGCGGCCGCCGCCAGCAGTGCCGCGGCCACGCGCAGACGCAGGGTGTTCAGGCGCACGGTCAGGGCGCGCCGCCGATGCCGTAGCGCTCCATGCGGCGGTACAAGGCCTGGCGCGACAGGCCGAGCGCTGTCGCTGCGCGGGCGACGATGCCGTGCGCCTGCGCCAGCGCCGCCAGCACCGCGTCGCGGCTGGGTTCGTCGAGCGTGCGCGGCGCAGCGGCCGCCGAGGGCGCTGCGGCAGGCAGCGCCAGCAGCGCCGGCGAAATCGGCGCACCGTCGGCCAGCAGCGCCGCGCGTTCGATGACGTTCTTCAGCTCGCGCACATTGCCCGGCCAGCCGTGCGCGAGCAGCGCATCGCGCGCGGCGTCGGTGAGCACGCCGCGGCCGGCGAGAAAAAACTCGGCCAGCGGCAGGATGTCATCCTGCCGCTCGGCCAGCGCCGGCAGATGGATCTCGATGACGTTGAGCCGGTAGTACAGGTCTTCGCGGAAGGTGCCCGCCAGCACCATCGCCTTGAGGTCGGCATTCGTCGCGCTCAGCACGCGCACGCGGGCCTGCTGCGTGCGGCTGGACCCCACGCGCTCGAAGCGGCCCGACTCCAGCACGCGCAGCAGCTTCACCTGGCCGGCCAGCGGCAGGTTGCCGATCTCGTCGAGGAACAGCGTGCCACCGTCTGCGGCCTCGAAGCGGCCGCTGCGCGCCCTGTGCGCGCCGGTGAAGGCGCCGGCGTCGGCGCCGAACAGCTCGGCCTCGATCAGCTCGCCCGGCAGCGCGCCGCAGTTGACGGCGACGAAGGGGCCGCGCCGCACCGCCGAATTGGCATGCACGATGGCCGCCACCCTTTCCTTGCCGCTGCCGTTGGGGCCGGTGATGAGCAGCGGCACGTCGGCACGCGCCACTTGGCCGGCGAGTTCGAGCGCACGCTCCATCGCCTCGGATGCAAACACGACGCCGCCGAGGTCGAAGCGCTGCGCCAGCGCGGCCTGGCGCGCGCGCCGCTGCAGCCGCAGGCGCGCCACCTCCTGCGTCGTCTCGGCCAGTTCGAGCAGGTTCTCCACCGTGGCGAGCAGCTTCTCGTCGTCCCAGGGCTTGGCCAGATAGTCGGCGGCGCCGGCCTTCACCAGTTCGACCGCGCTTTCCAGCCGCGTCCACGCGGTGAGCAGGATCACCGGCATGTCGGGCGAGCGTTCGCGCAGCGCGCGGAACAGCGCCACGCCTTCTTCGCCCGAGGTGGTGTCGGCGCTGAAGTTCATGTCCTGGATCACAAGACCGACCGGCTGGCGCGAGAGCAACGCCAGGCCCTCGGCCGGCGACGTCGCCACCAGCGCGTGGATGTCGCGCAGCGACAGCAGCAGGCTCAGCGCATGGCCGACCTCGGGCTTGTCGTCGATGATGAGCACACGGCGCATGCGCGGCAGGATATCAACTGCGCAGCGCCGCCACCGGGGGCAGCGCGGCGGCGCGGCGAGCCGGTGCCAGCACCGCGGCCTGGCCCAGCAGCCACAGCGCTGCGGCGCCCAGCGGCAGGTAGCTCCACGGCAGGCGCGGCAGTTCGTAGTTCGCCATCAGCACCAGGCTGATGCCGTAGGCCGCCACCATGCCGAGCACGATGCCGGCGCTGGAGAGCAGGAAGTTCTCGAGCTGGAAGTAGCGCAGGATCTGGCCGCGCGTGGCGCCCAACGCGCGCCGCGTGCCGATCATGCGCGAGCGCTGCGCGACCCAGAAGCTGGCCAGGCCGACGATGCCGAACGCGGTGACGACGAGCAGCGCGACGATCACGCCGCTCATCAGCCAGACCATCGCGCGGTCTTCGGCGTAGTAGGTGCGGCGCATTTCCGGCAACGACTTCACGCTGGCGACGATGCGCGTGTTGTCCACGCGCTCGATGACGGCGGGCGCAGCCTTCATCACCGCGTCGGCCTGCGCCGGGTCGACGCGCAACAGGTAGACGCCGCCGCGAAAGCTCGGGCGGATGGGGAACAGCATCGAATAGCCTTCCTTGTTCTGCGCCTTGCCGGGATACGGGTGCGGCAGTTGCTCGACGACGCCGACGACGGTGGACGGCGTGTCGTCGAAGACGAGGATGTTCCTGCCCAGCGCCGACTGGCCCGGCCACAGCCGCTCGGCCAGCCTGCGGTTGATGATGACCTGGCCGATGGACGGCTGTGCCATCTTGTCGAACACCGCGCCGGTGACGTATTCCTCGGGCAGGAAGTCGCGCCCGGCGAGCAGCTTCAGGCCCAGCGTCGAGATGATCTGTTCGCGACCGTAGTACTGCGAGGCCTGGATGGCGCCGCTGCGGTCCGACGGGTCGAGCTTGACGCCGCTGTTGCTGCTGTTGTTGCCGTAGACGATCTGGTTGCTGATGGTCGCGCCCTTCACGCCGGGCAGCGCGCGCAGTGCCTGCAGGTCCTGCGCGGTGTCGTCTTCGGTGTCTGCGGGGCCGCCGGTGCCGCGCACATCGAGCACGACGAGTTCGCTCTCGGGCAGGCCGGTGTCGTGGTTCAGCAGCGCCAGCCGGTTGGCGATCAGGTGCAGCGCGTTGCAGACGATGGCGCTCGTGATCGCGACCTCGACGACGATCAGCAGGGCCGCCGTCTTGTGGCGGCGCAGTGTCGAGAGAATGGGCCTCAGTTCCATGGTCTCACCTCAGAGGGTTTTCAGATAGCGCGCGGGCGCCACGCGCGCCGCGTGCCAGGCCGGCAGCACGCCGGCCAGCACACTGGCCACGAGCGCCAGCACCAGCGTCAGCGCCAGCATCGGCCAGTCCATCTGCGCCAGCGGCGCGTATTCGGCCGGGCTGTGGCGCACCAGCCAGAGCCCCAGCCAGGCCAGCCCCAGACCGAGCACGCCGCCGGCTGCGCCCAGCATGCCGGCCTCGACGACGAACTGGGCGAAGATCGCGCCGCGGCTGGCGCCGAGTGCGCGCCGCACGCCGATCTCGGTGCTGCGGCGCAGGCACTTCGCGAGCAGCAGGCCCACGGTGTTGACCAGGCACACAAGCAGGAAGCCGAACGCCAGCCAGACCTGCAGCCCCACGTCGGCGGGCAGCACTTCGCGATGCACGAGCCAGTCGGTGACGTTGCGCAGGCGCACGTTGGGCGGGCGCTCGAAGCGGCCGGCGCGCTGCTGGTCTTCGGAGTAGCGCGTCAGATAGGCCTTGAACGCCGGCGCGTCGGCGGCCGAATTCAGTTCGACCCAGTACTGGACCCAACTGCAAGGCGCGCTCAGGTCGCCGGGGCCCGCACCGCCCGAACTGCCCCAGCAATCCCGGTTGCCCGAGCTGCCGATCTTCATGTCCATCGCGGTCGAAAACGGGATGAAGACGTCTTCCGCCTTGGCGTAGTTGCCCAGCGTCAGGTCGTAGTAGTGCGGCACCGGCCGCCAGTCGTTCATGACGCCGACGACGCGCATCGCCTGGCGCCGGATCGTGATGTCGCGGCCGACGCTGTCGACGCCGCCGAAGACCTTGTCGTTGAGCGACTTGGAGATCACGACGACGCGCGACTTCGCGGCGTCGGCCGCCGCGTCCCAGCCGCCGCCGTGCAGGAACGGTGCTTCGAACATCGGGAAGAAGTCGGCCGACGTGAGGCGCGCCGGCGCGTAAAAGGGCTTGATCGCGGCCGACTCCGGCTGCACCGGCACACGCGCACCGCTCATCATCACCTGGCGTCTTGCATGCCCGGCGCGCAGCAGCGCCTCGGCGTCGAAACGTGTGAGCTGGAACGTCGGCTCCTGGCCCGGCTGCCAGCCGGCCTTGTCGGCGGCGTCGAGTTCAATGTCGAACAGGCGCGCGCTCTTGTGCGGGATCGGATCGCCCGACAGCACGTGATAGACCGTCAGCGTCGTCATGCAGGCGCCGATGCCGAGTGCCACGGCGAGCACCATCAACGCGGTGAGCATGCTGCTGCGGCGCAGGCTGTGCAGCGCGAGTTCGAGGTAGTAGCGCAACATGGTCCGGGGTCTCCTACTGCAAGAGCGCATTGACGGCGGCGAGGTCGCTCTCGCCGACACGGCCCACGGCCTGCTGCAACTGCAGCCGGCTCAGGATGAACTGGTGGCGGGCCTGCGAGTACGCGTTCTGCGCCGCGGTCAGCGTCTGGATCGCCAGCAGCAGGTCCGTCATCGTCTGCGTGCCCAGACCCTGGCCGACGCGTGTGGATGCCAGCGCCTTTTCGGCCGCCTGCACGGCCGTGTGCTGCGCGGTGGTCTGGCCGATCGCGGCGAGCACGCCGCGGTACTGCGCGAGCACGTCGCGCGCGGTGGCGCGGCGGCGCTGTTCCAGCGTCTGCAGCGCGCCATCGCGCTGGTACAGCGCCTGGCGCACGGCGGCCTGCTGCGCGCCGCCGCTGAACAGCGGCACGCTGAGCACGAGGCCGACGGTGGTGACGTTGCGGCCGTTGTTGTCCAGCGGCAGCGGCCAGGCGGCGCCACGGCCGATACCGAGGCTGGCGCTCAGCGTCGGCAGGTAGGCGGCGCGCGCGGCGCCGATGTTCTTTTCGGCCGCGCGCAGGTTCGCGCGTTCGGCCAGCAGCAGCGGGTTTGCAGCCCAGGCGGCGTCGACCCAGGCCTGCGCGTCGGCCGGTTGCGGTGCCGCCATCGGCAGTTCGTCGCGCAGCGACTTCAAGCGGCCGGGCTCGACGCCGGTGATCTCGGCCAGCGCCTCGCGCGCATCGGCCAGCGCCTGGCGCGCCGCAATGCTGCCGGCCTGCGCCGACGCGTGGTAGGCGCGCGCCTGCTGCACATCCACCGCCGCCGACAAGCCGTTGCGGTAGCGCTGCTCGGCCTGTTCGACCTGCTGCCGGTAGGCGTCTTCGTTGGCCTGCACGTTGGCCAGCGTGTCCTGCGCCGACAGCACGTTGAAGTAGGCCTGTGCGACACGCACCACCAGCGCTTGTTCGGCGGCCTGGTAGCCGGCGTCCTGCGCGTCGGCCAGCGCATGCGCGCTCTTCAGCCGCGCCAGCGCGCCGACATCGACGATGGCCTGGTTCAGCGATGCACCGACGTTGCGCGCGCGGTTGTCGTCGCTGCCGGCCGGCCGCGTCTGCTCGAAGCTGGCGCTGGCACTGGCCTGCGGCAGCAGCGGCGCGCGCGCCAGCGTGATGCCCTCGTGCACGACACTGCGCGCCGCGTCGGCCGCCGCCAGCACCGGGTCGGCCGTGCGCGCCTGCGCATAGACCTGCAGCAGATCTTCGGCGTGCCCGCTTCGCGGCGCCGCGGCGAGGCCGATGCACAGCGCCAGCAGCGGCGTGACGAGCAGGCGGGGTTGACGCATGGAAGTGCCCAAGCTCTTCAGGCCGCCGCCGGCTGTGCCAGGCGCAGTTCGCCGGCCACGCCCACGGACTGGCCGTCGACGACGTGCACGTTGCGCTGCGCGCGCGCCGCGAGCTGCGGGTCGTGCGTCACCATCACGATGGTCGCGCCTTCGCGGTGCAGGTCTTCGAGCAGGCTCATCACGCTGCGCGCCATGTGGCTGTCGAGGTTGCCGGTGGGCTCATCGGCGAGCAGCAGGCGCGGGCTGCCGGCGAGCGCGCGCGCGATCGCCACCCGCTGCTGCTGGCCGCCCGACAGCTCGGAAGGGAAGTGGCGTTCACGTGCGCCCAGGCCCACACGCTGCAACGCCTGCTGCACACGCTGGCTGCGTTCGGCGGCCTTCATGCCGCGGTAGCGCAGCGGCACCTCGACATTGTCGAAGACGTTCAGGTCAGGGATCAGGTTGAAGGCCTGGAAGATGAAGCCGATCTTCTCGTTGCGGATGCGCGAACGTGCGTTGTCGTCGAGGCGGCCGACCTCGACACCGTCGAGCTCGTAGCTGCCGCCGGTGGCCGCTTCGAGCAGCCCGGCGATGGTCAGGAACGTGGTCTTGCCCGAGCCCGACGGGCCGGTGACGGCGACGAACTCGCCTTCCTTCACTTCGAGATCGAAGTCGCGCAGCGCATAGGTCTCGACGACTTCGGTGCGGTAGACCTTGGACAGGCCGGTCATCTTGAGCATGGGATTCCTTCGCTGCGGAAATGAAGAAAGGGTCAACGGTTGACGGCCACCTGCGGCGCGCCCTGGAAGGCTTCGGCGCCCGAGATCACGACCTCGTCGCCGACCTTCAGGCCGTCGAGGATCTCGACCTTGTCGATGCTGCGCGCGCCCACGCGCAGCGGCCGCTTCACGGCCAGCCCGTCCTGCAGCACGTAGGCATAGGCGCCGCCCGATTCGTCGACGAACGAGCCGCGGCGCAGCGTCAGCACGTTGTCGCGCCGGTCCAGCAGCACACGCACCGACAGGCGCTGGTTCTGGCGCAACTGGCTCGGCGTGGCGCCGGCAAAACGCAGCCGCGCCGCCACTTCGTTGTTGACGACTTCGGGCGAGATCGTGCTCACCAGCGCCTTCCAGCTCCGGCCGCCGCCGCTGATCTCGCCGGCCATGCCGGGCGCGAGGTCGCGCGCAAAACTCTCGGCCACCTGCATCTGCACCTCGAGCGCCGAGAGGTCGATCACCGACAGCAGTTGGGCGTCCTTCGCGACGTTGGCGTGCTCGGCGATGAAGAGCTGGCCGACCTGGCCGTCCACCGGCGAGCGCACCGCCAGTTCGCCCACCTGGCGCTGCAGGTCTTTCACCAGCAGCAACTGGCGCGCGTGCGCCAGCGCCTTGGCCTGGACGTCGAACTTCAGGCTGTCGTCCTTCAGGCTCAGGCCGTCGCGCGCCTGGCTGAGCGCGATGCCGGCCTTGTTCAGCGTGTCGCGCGCGTGTTCGACCTGCATGCCCGAGACGGCACCGGCGTCGAAGGCCTTCTGCTGGCGCGCGAGGTCGTTGCGCGCGGTGGCCTCGTCGATGCGTGCGTTGTCGAACGCGCTGCGCAGCGCCGCACGCTGCTGCTTCGCGTCGACTTCGGCGCGCAGGCGCTCGGCCTGCATCGCGTCGGCGTTGGACTGCTCCTGCGCCAGCCGCGCGCGCAGCTCGGGGCTGTCGATCACCGCCAGCACCTGGCCCTTGCGCACGCTGTCGCCGGCATGCACCTGCAGCGTCACGGCGCCGCCGCTGGTGGCGTACAGCGTCGGGCTGACGGCGGCGACGACCCTGCCTTCGGCGGTGATGTCGCGCACGAAGGGGCCGCGTTCGACGGCGGCGATGACCAGGCGCGACGCGTTGAACGACTGCTGGGCCGAGAGCGCGCGCCGCAGCGCCGGCAACGCGAGCACGACGGCAACCAGCAGCACGGCGGCGCCGACGATGGCAAGCAGCCGGCCGCGTCGGCGCGGCGGCAGCGGGCGGTCCTGGGCGGTGGTGTCGCGAATCATGCGGCGCCTGATTGCAACTGCCGTGCCTGCACGCAGCTCGCGCGCAGGCGTTGCGAATCAAGGGCTTGCGGCGCCTGCGGCGCAGCGCCCGGTGTCCGCGGACAGTCCGCCGAACAGTGGCGGACAGCGCCCGAACTTCAGCGCATGCGCCGCCGCAGCGCAAGCGCCAGCGCGCCCATGCCCATCAGGGCCCAGCTCGCCGGCTCGGGTACGCCGGGCACGGTGGCATCGCCGGCGACGCTGATGCGCATGCCCAGGCCGGGCGACGGGCTGTAGTAGTTCAGCACGCTGGGCACGACGAAACCCAAGGTCTGGCCGAAGGCCAGGGCGTTGCTGCCGGGGCCGGGGCCGCCGTTCATGTAGGCCCAGTTCACGAGCGCGTGGTTGTTGCCGAGCACGATCCAGTAGTCGCTGCCCGCCGCGAGTGCGGCGCCGCCGGCGAAGCTGCCGCTGGCCACGCTGCCGTAGTCGGCGCTGCCGTTCATCGACAAGGTCTGCAGCGCGCTGCCGAGACGGCCGCCGTCGTCGCTGTAGAGATCGACCGTGAACGACGGCTGGCCGTAGGCGCTGAGCGTCAGCGTGTCGATGTAGCCGGCGGCGCTGGCGGTGAAGCGCTGCGCCGTCAGGTAGGAGGTGTCGAAGACCGGCAGGTAGCCACCCGACAGCGCGTAACCACTCAGGCCGTGGCCGGTCATCGAATCGACGACGACGGTGGAGGCGTGGGCACTCAGCGCCAGCAGGCTCGTGGCTGCGGCCGATAGGGCGATGTTCGATATCTTCATGTCAGTCCTCCTTGGCGGCCACCAGTGGCGGCCTGTGGTTCAGATACAGGTGCAGCGCGCGCACGTCGGTGTCGTTCATCTCGCGCAGCGATTCGAAGGGCATCACGCGCACGGCGCTGCCGTCGGGCCGGTGGCCGGTCCGGAACAGGCGCATCAGCGCTTCGGCGTCGGGGTAGCGCGCCAGCACGCCGTGTCCGGGCGCGCTCAGGTTCGCCGCCGCGGGCCAGTCCGGCGGTGCGCCGGGCATCCTGCCGCCGGCCAGCAGCGGGCCGTGGCAGCCCTTGCACATGTTGGCGACGTACTCGCCATGCGCCAGCGTCACGCCTTCGACCACCGCCTGCGCCGGTGGCAGGCGGTGGTCGATCTTCGCTGCCGCGTCCTGGATGAAGCCGAAGCCGTAGAGCACGCGCGCGGCGAGCGGCAGTTCAAGCGTCGCGACGCCGCCGGCGGCCGGCGGCAGGCTGCGCACATAGGCCACCAGCGCGGCGATGTCGTCGTCGCTGAGGCGGTTGAAGTCTTCGCTGGGCATCACCATCAGTGGCCGGCCGTCGGGCTTGACGCCGTGGCGCAGCGTGCGTTCCCAGTCGGCCGCCGCATAGTGCGCGACGACGCTGCCCGGCCCGGGGCTGATGTGGGGTCCGGCCAGCTTCAGGCCGTGGCCGTCGTCGACGAAGGTGCGGCCGGCGCCGTTGCGGCCGTGGCAGTCGGCGCAGCCGCGCGACGCAAACAGGTAGTGGCCGCGTGCCACCGCCGCGGCGTCGCTGCGCAGCGCGAGTGCCGACGGCGCGATGTCGATGCGGCGATTCATCTTGTGCTCGGCCAGTTGGCGGCCGGTGACGACGGCAGCGGCGGCCGCCGCCAGCAGCGTGGCCAGCGTATACAGGCCGCGCCGGATCCAGGTCTTCATGGCGATGTCTCCTCGCGCGCGGCGTCAGGCGGCCACGAGGCCGGGCACCGGCGCGCGGCCGAGCGCTCGCGCCAGGCGTGCCCCGCGTGTGTCGTCGAGCTGGCTGCGCGCGATGCCGAACATCGCGTCGAAGGCCGGCGGCGGCGCCGTCTGGCGCATGCTGTCGAACAGCAGCACGAGTTCATCGTCGTTCAGCGACGCCGCCATGCAGCGCACCACCAGCGCCATCTCGTGCGGCGGCACCGAAGCCAGCAGGCGTTCGTGAATGGCCTGCAGTTCGGCGTCGTCGTACAGCGCCCACAGCGCGGCGTTGTTCTGCGTCTCCTCGACCTGCATGTGGATCAGGTTTTCGCCCACGAATTCGGCCAGGTGGCGGTACAGGCGCAGCGCCTGCGGCGCGCGCTGGCCGGCGCGCTGGTCGCGCAGCGCGCGCAGTTCGTCTTCGAGGTTGGCGATGGCGTCCAGATGCTGCAGGTGGTCGTCGGCGGTGTGGCGCGCGCCGCCCGGGCGGCGCGCTTCGATGGCGGTGTGCACGAAGTCGTTCTCGTGCTGCAGATGGCCGCGCAACTGCGTCAGCAGCACCTGCACGTCGTCGAGCACGGCGGCGCTCGTCTCGGCGTTCTCGGCGTCCATGCAGCCCAGGCGCAGCAGCGTGTGGCTCATCAGATGGCGCAAGGCCTTGTGGATGAAGCAGTAGAAGTCGTGGCGCGGCGCAGGGGCGGCGTGGGCCTGGGCTTGGGCATGACTTGGAGCAGACAGGGCGCCGAAGGTGTTGCCGGGCAGGCTGGCGAGATCGGACATGGTGGGTTCCTCGAACGGGCTGGAGTGCGCTGCCGGCGACATGTCGGCATGTTCGTCAGTGTCCCGATGGAGGCGGGGCGCTACATCGCCCGATGGAGCCACTGCGCGCGTTGCGATGGGCCATGGCCCGCGGCGCGCGCGGGGTTCGTCGCACTCGCCGCAGCCGCTGCGCTCGCGCGTTCAGCGCTGCGTCAGGTACCAGGCCGCGGCCTGGCCGCGCGAATCGGCGCCGAGCTTGTCGAGGATGTTCGCGACATGGCGCTTCACGGTGTGCGGGCTGAGGTCGAACGCACGCGCGATCAGCTTGTTGCTGTCGCCCGCCGCCAGGCGCTCCAGCACTTCGAGTTCGCGCGCGCTCAGCCCGGCCGGTGGCGTCGCGCTGCGCGCCGTTGGCGGCGCAGATGCGGGTGTCTCTGCGGGTGTCTCTGCGACTGTGGACGGGGGCGTGGACGTGAGCCGCGACGCGGCCGCCGCATCACCCTGCGTCAGTGCCCACCAGCGCCGCAGTTCCTCGTGCGACGCGGTGTCGAGCCGGCCCTGCCAGTCGGCTGCGGCCAGGCGCTGCAGCGCCGGCCGGGCCAGCAGCACGGCGCCGACGCCGGCACCGCCGGCCACACGTTCGAACACCGGCTGCAAGGCCTGCGCGGCAGCGGCCACACGGCCGCTGTGCAGCAGCGCGTCGGCGTAGAAGATCCGGGTCTCGATGTCGTGCCCCAGGCGGCTGAGCTTGTGCGGGCTCTGCAGCGCACGCTCCCAATGGCGCAGCGCGCTGTCGGTGTCGCCGGCGAGCCAGGCCGCGTGGCCGCGCAGCGGCGCCAGCAGCCGCAGTTGCGCCGCCGGCAGCTTGATGTCGCCGCTGCTGCGTTCCAGCCACGCCAGGTGCTCGTGCAGCCGCTCACGTTCGCCGAAGATCGCCGCCACGCGCGCCGCGCTGTGCACGCTGCCGCACAGCGACCACGCGCCGCGGCCCTGCGCATGTTCATCGATCAGCGCCTGCGCGGCGGCCAGCGCGCGCGGCCGGTTGCCGCGCATCGTGTGCACGAAGGTCGCCAGAAGCTGCGCCATGCCCTTGACGTTGCTCGGCTCGCCGAGCCAGCGGCCGTCGTCCTGCGCCGCACCCAGCGCCTCTTCGGCGGCGTCGAGGTCGCCTTTCTGCCAGGCCTGATGCCAGCCGTCCTGAAGCAGCGCCAGCGCGCGCATCGGCAGCGGCTTGTCGCCGGCCAGGCGCAGCGCGCCATGCACAAAACGCTGCAGCGCCGCTGCCGTGCCGGGCAGGCCGTTGACACGCGGCACCGGCATGCAGCGGTACCAGAGCGAGGCGTCGGCGCTGGCTTCCAGCAGTTCGAGCATCTCGTCGAGCAGCGCACCGACGCTGTCGTCCTGCCCGGCGTCCAGCGCATGCCACAGCGTGGCCAGCAGGACCAGCGCCCGCGTTTCGGGCGTCGCCGGCAGCTCGCGCAGCGTGGCCAGGCGGCCCGCGCTTTCGCCATGGCGGCCGAGCGCGTTCAGCGCCAGCGACTGGTGCGCCGTCGCTGCCAGCGCGCGCTCGGTCTGGCCGCATTCGTTGAAGCCGACCTCGGCGCGCCGCGTGCTTTCGACCATCGTCGCGAAGTCCCAGCGCGCCCACGCGAGCAGGCCGTGCACCATCTGGATCAGCGGCGAGCGCGCGCCGAACTCGGGCGGGAACTGCTCGAGCAGATGCGTCACGGTGACCACCGCACCGTGCGTCAGCAGCGTCGGTGCCTGCGCATACAGCGCCTGCGCCGCGCTTTCGAGGTCGCCGCTGCGCAGCAGCATCACGAGCTTGCGCACCGGGTCGGGCTCGCCGGCGGCGGCGCGCTGCCAGAGCTGGTTGCATTCTTCGGGGTGCACGCGGCGCAGGCTGTGTTCGAGCGCCTCGCGGAACAGGTCGTGCAGCTTCAGCGTCGGCTCGGTGGCGTCGAGCACGCTGACGAACAGGCCCAGCCGTTCCACCTTGTCCATCAGGTAGGCCGCGCGCGGGTTGCCCGAGACGGCGGCCGCGCGCGACGCCGTCAGCTCCGGCAGCACCGCGGTGCGCAGCAGGAAGCTGCGCAGTTCGGGGTCGAGCTGCGCGATGACCTCGCTGGCGAGGAAGTCGAACATCGCGCGGTCGCTGGCCACCGGTGCACGGGCACTGCCGCGCGACAGCCCCAGGCGCAGCCCTGCGGCCCAGCCCTGGGTGCGCGCGAGCAGCATGCCGGCCTGCGCGGCATCGCCACCCACGGCTCGCGTCAGCGCCAGCACCTCGTGATGGTCGAACTGCAGCTCGGCCTGGCGGAACTCGGCCAGTTCGCCCAGGGCGCGCAAGCGCGCCAGCGCCAGCGGCGGATCGTGACGGGTCGCGATGACCAGCGTCCAGCGCGGGCTCAGGCGTTCGAGCAGGTGGTCGAGAAATTCGAAGAACGGTGCGTCGACGACGCGATGCAGGTCGTCGAAGACGATGACGCCGTGGCCGACGTCGCAGGCGTCCAGCGTGTTCAGCAACTCGGCCGCTGCCTGGCTGCGCCGCGCGGCGCAGCCGTGCGCAGCCAGGCCGATCAGGGCCTCGGGCGCCGTGCGCCATGGCGGGTCGTGGGGTTCGAGCGCGCCGATCAGGCATTCGAGCAGGCGGTGCAGGTCGTCGCCTTCGTCGGCTGCCACCCAGGCCAGCGCAGTGCCTGCGGGCAGGCGCGGCAACTGCTGCGCGAGCGCCGTGGTCTTGCCGTAGCCGGCGGCCGCGCTCAGCAGCACCAGGCGCTGCTGCAGCAGTGCGTCGGCCAGCCGGGCGTTGATCTGCACGCGCTCGACGAGCGTCGCCGCGCGGGGGCGCGGCGGCTGGATCTTGGTGCGCGCGAACGCCATCGCCCGAGGCGCCTGTGCCTGTGCCTGCGCCGCCGCGGCCAGACGCACCGGCGGCGTGCGCACAACGGCGCTGGGGGCAACGGCGGTGGCAACCATTGGGGGCAGTGTCGATCGAAGGGCGGCGCTCATGCACCTGCGCTGCGACCAAGCACGCTCATCGCGGGACCAACTGCAGCGCCGGGCGACGAACGATCAGCATCGCGCCGCGGTCCGCGCCTGCATGCGCTGGTGCAGATGGGCCAGTTCGCCGGCGCTGATCATCTGCCGCGCCAGCATCTGCGCGGTGAGGGCCGCGAGCGCTTCGCGGACGCGCCGCACGTCGCCATCCTGGCCCTTGGCGTGGGCCTCGCCACAGGCCTGGATCAAGGCCTCGAGTTGCTGGAAGCTGTGCTGCGGTTCGCTGTGCATGGTGTCGTCGTCCATCGAAAGTGCATGGATTGTGAAAACCCGCGCCGCCGTCGGCATCACCCGAAGGAGCCATTCACGGCGCCGCCAAGGGGGCCAATGGCTCGCGGCCTTGCGCGCCGCGCCGTGGTGTATCGCTACACTGCCCGCAGACAAAAGGACAGAGGCATGGACACAGTGTGGCGCACGGCGCCCGCGGCCGCGCTCTGCGTGTGGTTGGGACCGGCCGGGGTGGTGACGCAGGCCAATGCGGTTGCCGCGGCATGGGCGAGCGGCCATGGCGTGGGCGATGAGGAATGGCAGGCGCTGGCCAGTGCGCAACTGGCGCAGTCCGCATCCGGCGTCGTGGCCGAAGGTGCCACGGCCGAGGCGAGCGTCGGCGGTGTTGCCGTTCGCGTCGCGCGCGTGCCGCTGCTCGACGGCCGGCTGCTGCTTTGGCTGACGTTTGCCGAAGACGACGATCGCGCGGCTGTCGTGCGGCGGGCCACCGGCTTTCTCGACCGCGCGCTGAACCTGGCCGGCATCTCGGTGTGGCGCATCGATCTGCGCACGCAGCGTGTGCATTTCAACGGCACCGGCTTTGCGCTCCAGGGTCTGCAGCAGGATCCGGCCGGCCTGTCGCTGGCGCAGGTGCGCGAGAGCATCCACCCCGATGACCGCGAGGCCGTGCTGCGCGCCGCCGACGAGGCCATGCGCAGCGCCCGTGTCGTCGATGTGGAGGCGCGCTACAGGCGCGGCAGGGATGCCTGGCAAACGCTGCTGACACGACGTGTGGCCGACCGCGACGACAACGGCGTCGTCACCGGCCTGGCCGGGATCTCGATCGACCTCAGCGCGCAGGCGGCCGAGCGCCAGCGCGCCGACACCCTGGCCGCCAGCTCGCGTCTCGTGGCCGAGGCCATCGGCGTCGGCTTCTGGACGCGTGATCTCGACGCCGGCACCGCGCACTGGGATGAGCAGATGTACCGCATCCACCGGCGCCCGCCGGAGGCCGGCCCGCCGGGCTACGAGCAGTGGATCGAGCTCTACGTGCACCCGCTGGATCGCGCCTGGGTGATGGAGATGCACCACGCTGCCAGTGCAGGCTGGGAACCGACGATCGACGCGACCTTCCGCGCGCCCGCGCCCGACGGCAGCGAGCGCTGGATCCGCACCTGGACACGGCGCCTCGTGCGCGACGGCCACCGCCTGGCCTTCGGCATGCATCTGGACGTCACCGACCGCCACCAGGCGCAGGTGCTGATGCAGCGCGAACGTGCGCGCGCGCAGTTCGCGACCGAGGCTGCCGGCGTCGGTGTCTGGGAGCGTTCGCTGGACGGGCACATCAGCTACTGGAACGCCGAGATGTATCGCCTGCGCGGCCTGCAGCCCGCCGATCCGCGGCCGCTGGACGAGCTCGGCGCCGCCTGTCCGCATCCCGACGACCTGCCGCTGCTGAGCGCGATGGTCGAGCGCCACCTGCGCGAAGGCACGCCGTACCGGATGGAATTCCGGGTCCGGCTGGCCGATGGTTCATGGCGCTGGCTGGTCACCCAGGGCAGCGCGATGACAAACGCCGAAGGCCACTTCATGGGCATGGCCGGCATCAACCTCGACATCACCGAACGCAAGCAGGCCGACGCGCTGAAGCTGCAGAAGGAAGGGGCCGAACGCGCCAGCCGCGACAAGTCGGCGTTTCTGGCGCGCGTCAGCCACGAGTTGCGCACGCCGATGAATGCGGTGCTGGGCTTTGCGCATCTGCTGGAAGACGACAGCGCCGACCCGCCGACGCTGCGCCAGCGCGAGCGTCTGCGGCGCATCAGCGAAGCCGGCACACAGATGATGGCGCTGGTGGATGACCTGCTCGAGCTGGCGCACCTGGACAGCGGCGCACCGGCGTCGGCCGGAGAATTGCTGAACCTGGCCGACGTGGCGCGTCAGGTGCTCGAGCCGCTGGCCCCGCTGGCGGCGCAGCGCGGCGTCGCCTTGCGCACGCTGCTGCCGCCGGCTGCCGTGTTGGTGCGCGCCGAGCGGCGCCGGCTGGTGCAGGTGCTCACGCATCTGCTGGGGCACGCGGTGCGCCAGCAGCGCTCGGGCGGCCGGGTCGAGCTGGCGTGCCAGCTCGACGATGGCGCGGCCGGCGCCACGATCTGCGTGCGCGACGACGGCCGCGGCTACGACGCCGACGAACTGGCGACGCTGTTCGAACCGTTTCTGCGTCCGGGTGCCAGCGCACGCAGCGGCGAGGACACCGGCATCGGCCTGAGCCTGGCCCAGCGCGTGGCCACGGCGATGGGCAGCCGCATCGAGGTCAGCAGCCAGCGCGGCGACGGCACCGAATACAGATTGCGCCTGCCAGCGGAGACCGCACCGCAGCCGCCGGCACCGCCAGCGCCGGCGGCCCTGCTGCCGCTGACGCCATCGGCCGCCGGCGCGCGGCCACTCAAGGTGCTGTGCGTGGAAGACAACCCGGTGAACCTGCTGCTGGTGCGCGAACTGCTGTCGCTGCGGCCCGACGTGCAGTTGTTCGAGGCCGTGGATGGCTGTTCGGGCCTGGCGTGCGCGCTGGCCGAGCGGCCCGACGTGCTGCTGCTCGATCTGCAATTGCCCGACATCGGCGGCCTCGAGGTGCTGGCGCGCCTGCGCGCGGATCCGGGCATGGCCGGCTGCGTCTATGTCGCGCTGTCGGCGAACGCGATGCCCGACCACATCGACGCCGCGCGCCGCGCCGGCTTCGACGACTACTGGACCAAGCCGATCGACTTCGAGCGTTTTCTCGGCGGCATCGACCAACTGGCCGAACAGGTTCAGGGCGCCAGACGCTCGCGCAGCCAGGCGGTGCCGTCCAGCCGGTAGCGCAGGCGGTCGTGCAGGCGGCTCTTGCGCCCCTGCCAGAATTCGAAACTATCGGGCACCAGGCGATAACCACCCCAGAACGGCGGCCGCGGCGGGTTCGTCAGGTGCCGGGCTGCGACCTTGGCCGCGTTGCCGACCAGCACCGCGCGTGACGCGATGACGTCGCTTTGCGGCGACGCCCAGGCGCCGAGGCGCGAGTCCAGCGGCCGGCTTGCGAAATAGGCGTCCGATTCGGCGGCACCGGCCTTCTCGACGCGGCCTTCGATGCGCACCACGCGTTCGAGTTCGACCCAGTGGAACTGCAAGGCGGCGAAGGGATGCAAAGCCAGTTCCCGGCCCTTGCGACTGTTGTAGTTCGTGTACCAGACGAAACCGCTTGTATCGAAGGCCTTGATCAACACGATGCGTGTCGACGGCCGGCCGTCGGCACCCACGGTGGCCAGCGTCATCGCATTGGGTTCGGCGATGCCCGCCGCCAGTGCCTGCTGCATCCAGGTTTCGAACTGTTGAAACGGGCTCGCCGCCGAGGCGGTTTCGTCGAGCGCGTCGCGTTCGTAGCTCTTGCGAAGGTCGGCGATGTCCATGACCCGCAGTATAGGAATCGGCGCCGCGAAGGCCCTGCAACATCTGTCAGATGGGTGCTTCCCTTACGTGTAACGCCGTAAGTGATGGCCCCACTACCTGCCGAGAGACATCGCGCCCATTCTCAGATCACAAAGGGGCTTCGGGGCGAACCGGGGACGACACAAGAGCATCATGAAGATCAGTCCCACCATCGTGGTTCTGGCCGCCGGGCAGGGGCGGCGCTTCGGCGGCAGGCACCACAAGCTGGCGCAGACGCTGGGCGATGCCAGCGTGCTGAGCACGACGCTGGCGCACGCCATCGAAACCCGCTTGCCGGTGGCGGTGGTCACCACCGCCGCGCTGGCGCCGCTGGTGGCGGACCAGATCGCGCGCCGCGACACCATCGTTGTCAGCGACGCCGATGCCGAGCGCGGCATGGGCCACAGCATCGCCGCCGGCGTGGCCGAGCGCGCGGCGGCGCCGGGCTGGCTGCTGCTGCCGGGCGACATGCCGCTGGTGCAGTGCGCCACGCTGCTGGCGGTGGCCGAGGCGATGGACGAGCACCCCATCGTCCATGCCCAGCATCGCGGCCGGCGCGGCCACCCGGTGGGCTTTTCGGCCGAGCTGTTTTCCGAGCTCGTGATGCTCACCGGCGACGAAGGCGCGCGCCGCCTGCTGGCGCGTTACCCCGCTTTTGCCGTCGATGTCGACGACCCCGGCGTGCTGGTCGACATCGACACCGAAGACGACCTCGAAGCGGTGCGCGCCACCGTGTCCTGAGCCGCTGCGGCGCGGCACGCCACAGCGGCTCAGGCCAGGCCTTCGCGCCGCGCCAGCCCCATCAGGCGTTCGATCTCGCGGTCGCGCAGGCCGCGTTCGCGCAGCGCGCGCGCCGTTTCGGCCAGGTACGCCAGCGTGCTGCCGTAGCGTCCGCTGGCGTGCCGCAGGATGTGCACCACCTGCTCGTCGGCAATGCGCCCCATGTAGCTTTCGCTGCGCCGGCTGAGCGTGAAGGCCAGCGCCGGCACCACGCCCTGCGGCGTGCGGCACGGCAGCAGGCGCGGGTCGTAGACGCCGGTGGGCATCTCGCGCGCCCACAGGCGTTGCAGTTCGTCTTCCGCATTTTCCGGGCGCAACCGGTAGACGACGCCGCGACACGCGCCGCCGGGCAGCAGCGCGAACACGAGGCCGGGCTGCTCGGGGGTGCCTCGGTTGACGCGCGAGCGCATGCGCAGCGCCCGGTGCCAGCCGTGCACGAGCGCAGTGCGGTGTTCGGCGGCGTCGAACTCGGGGCGCCAGATCAGCGACGCGTAGCCGAAGATCCACAGCTCGCTGTGCCGTCCCCATTCGGCGCGCAGGCGCGCCAGTTGCACGGTGGGGTCGCGCAGCATCAGCGGCGCTGGAATGGAACTCATGGCGTCGCGCAGCATCGCACGAGGCTGATCGCCTTGGCAATGCGGGTGTTGCGTCGTCAGCGGCGATGCAACACCGCGACAGCGGCGCGACGGTTGCGCTCTTTTGGTGATGTAACTCAGTTACTTGATAATCGACCTCATGGTTACACTCACGACGCCCCGACATCACGACACCACGACGCACCGATGAAAGCCGCCCTGGTCGAAGTCACGCAGCGCATCCGCGAACGCAGCGCCGCCACGCGTGAGGCCTATCTGGCGCGCGTCGCGCGCATGGCGCTGCGCCCGCGCGGCAGCGACCGCCTGGGTTGCGCCAACATCGCGCACGCCTTCGCAGCGCTGCCGGCCAACGACAAGCTGCGTGTGGTGGCCGAGCGCGCGCCGAACATCGGCATCGTCAGCGCCTACAACGACATGCTGTCGGCGCACCAACCGTACGAGAACTATCCCGCGCTGGTGCGCGACGAGGCACGGCGCCACGGCGCCACGGCGCAGGTGGCGGGCGGCGTACCGGCAATGTGTGACGGCATCACGCAGGGCCTGCCCGGCATGGAGCTGAGCCTGTTCTCGCGCGACACCATCGCGATGGCCACCGCGGTGGCGCTCAGCCACGACGTCTTCGACGGCGCGCTGCTGCTCGGCGTGTGCGACAAGATCGTTCCCGGCCTGCTGATCGGCGCCCTGCATTTCGGCCATCTGCCCTGTGTCTTCGTGCCCGCGGGGCCGATGAGCAGCGGGCTGTCGAACGTCGCGAAGACGCAGGTGCGCGAACGTTTTGCGCAGGGCCGGGCCGGCCGCGACGAACTGCTGCAGGCCGAAAGCGCCGCATACCACGGGCCCGGCACCTGCACCTTCTACGGCACCGCGAACAGCAACCAGATGCTGCTCGAGGCGATGGGGCTGCATGTGCCGGGCGCCGCCCTCGTGCATCCGCACGACGGGCTGCGCGAGGCGCTGACGCGCGAAGCGGTGCGCAGCCTGCTGGCCATCGTCAACAGCAGCGACGGCCACCGCTTCACGCCCATCGGCCGCCTTGTCGACGAGCGCGTGATCGTCAACGCGATGGTCGCGCTGCTGGCCACCGGTGGCAGCACCAACCATCTCATCCACTGGGTGGCGGTGGCGCGCGCGGCCGGCATCGTCATCGACTGGAGCGACTTCGCCGAGCTCTCGGCCGCGGTGCCGTTGCTGGCGCGCGTGTACCCGAACGGCAGCGCCGACGTGAACCAGTTCCAGGCCGCGGGCGGGCCGGCCTACGTGCTGCGTGAACTGATGGACGGCGGCTGTCTGCACACCGACGTGACGAGCGTCGGCGCCGGCGGCCTGCGTGCCTACACCGAGCTGCCCACGCTCGACGACGGCGGCCGCCTGCGCTGGCGCGCGCTGCCGGCGGCCAGCGGCGACGACAGCGTCGTGCGCCCGCTGGCAGCGCCGTTCTCGGAGAGCGGCGGCCTGAAGCTGCTCAGCGGCAACCTCGGCCGCGCCGTCATCAAGACCTCGGCCGTGCCCGACGACCGCCATGTCGTCGAGGCCCCGGCGCGTGTCTTCGACCACCAGGAGGCGCTGATCGCCGCGTTCCAGGCCGGCGAGCTCGAGCGCGACGTCGTCGCCATCGTGCGCTTCCAGGGGCCGCAGGCCAACGGCATGCCCGAACTGCATCGCCTGACGCCGCCGCTGGCGGTGCTGCAGGGTCGGGGGTTTCGTGTCGCGCTGGTCACCGACGGCCGCATGAGCGGTGCGTCGGGCAAGGTGCCGGCGGCGATCCACGTCACGCCGGAGGCGGTGTGCGGCGGACCGCTGGCCCGCGTGCGTGACGGCGACCTCATCCGCATCGACGCCGACCGCGGCACGCTCGCGGCGCTGGTGGACGCCGATGTCTGGGCCGCGCGCAGCGCAGCGACAATCGATCCCGCCCAGGCCGAAGCCCATCAGCACGGCCTCGGGCGCGAACTCTTCGCCGGCATGCGGCGTAATGTGAGGAGCGCCGAAGAAGGCGCGGTGACGTGGTGATGGACGTTCTGGACCTCAGCAAGCACGGGCCGGTGATCCCGGTCATCGTGATCCAGCGCCTGCAAGATGCAGTGCCGCTAGCGCAGGCGCTGGTGGACGGCGGCGTGCGCGTGCTGGAGGTGACGTTGCGCACGCCGGTGGCGCTGGAGTGCGTGCGTGCGATCGCCGCCGCGGTGCCGCAGGCCATCGTCGGCGCCGGCACCCTTCGTTCGGTGGCCGATGCCGAAGCGGCGCAGGCCGCGGGCTGCCGCTTCGGCGTCAGCCCGGGTTACGACCGCGCCATCGGCCGCGCCTGCCGCGAGATCGGCCTGCCGCTGCTGCCGGGTGTGGCGACCGCAAGCGAGGTCATGGCCGCGACGGCCGACGGCTACAGCTTCCTGAAGTTCTTTCCTGCCAGCGCGGCCGGCGGGCTGCCGATGCTGAAGGCGCTGGCGGGGCCGTTCGCCGATGTGCTGTTCTGCCCCACCGGCGGCATCACGCCGGAAACCGCGCCGCAGTTCCTGGCGCTGCCCAACGTGCGTGTCTGCGGCGGTTCGTGGCTGACGCCGCAGGACGCGGTGGATGCAGGGGACTGGGGCCGCATCACGCGGCTGGCGCGCGCCGCCGCGGCGCTGGGTGGCGAGCGTGAAGCGCGTGGAGCCGGCTAAGCGGCGCGCACCAGATCGGCCATCGCGCCGCCGATGCCTGCGGCCACGCCGGCGCGGTCTTCGGCGCTGCGGTTCTGGCTGACCTTCCACTTGCCGACCAGCCGCGTCAACGGGATCTCGATGCCGACGATGGCGCGCAGCATCTGCTGCACATAGTCGGCCGGGGCATCCGTCACCGCCCACGGCAGCGCGCGCGCCGCTTCGTGGCGCGCGGTGAGGCGGCTGACGAAGTCGTGCAGCCACGCCGCGTCGTCGTGCACGCGCAGCGTGCCGTGCGCGTGCACGACGGCGTAGTTCCAGGTGGGCACCGCCTTGTGCGTCGCCGCCTTGCCGGGGTACAGCGATGGCGACACGTAGGCGTCGGCGCCGGTGAAGACCGCCAGCACCGGCTGGCCGGCGGCCTGTTTCCACAGCGGGTTGGCGCGCGCGACATGGCCGCGCAGTGCATGGCTTGCGGCGTCGTATTCCAGCGGAATGTGATCGGCCGTCAGGCCGTTGGCGTTGCTGCTCACCAGCGTGGCCAGCGGGTGTTCGTGCATCAGCGCCTGCAGCGCGGCGGGGTCGTGTTGTTCGAAGTGGGCGGGCAGGTACATCGGTGGCGGCCTCGGTGCGACGCTGAATCAGGGCCGCGGCTTGACGCTGCCGCAGTCGCTGCCAAGCCACTTGCCGCTGAGCTGCATGTCCATGTGCGAGACCTTGGCATCGGCGCCGCGGTCAACCGTCATGTGGCCGCGATAGGCGTGCTCGCCGGCGAAGGTGTACTCGCCTTCGCCGTGCGTCGGCGGCGAGCCGTCGCAGGTGAACCTGAACTTCACGCTGTTGCCGCTGCGTTGCAGCGCCTCGCGCTTGCAACGGCCGTCCTGCGGGAATTCGTCGCGCGCCGCCTGTTCCGGGGTCAGGCAGACCTGCACCGTGGTGGGCTTGCCGGCGCCGCCCAGGCTGATGCCGCGCTGGGCCATCATGTCTTCCATCATCTTGCGCTTGTCGGGGGGCATCGCCGCGAGTTGCGCTTGCATCCCGGCCATCGCCTGGCCGCTCTCGCCGCCCGCTGCCTGCACCGTCATCGCGTGCTCCCACAGGCCGGGCGCGAGCTTCTGCGCCTGCGCCGAAGCGCAGGCGAAAACAGCAACGGCCATCACGGCCAGCAGACGGGTCGGGCGCATCGAGCTTCTCCTTTGCCTGTCATTCAGGACGCTGTATGAGTTCGATCTTGTAGCCGTCGGGATCCTGCACGAAGGCGATCACGGTGCTGCCGCCCTTCACCGGGCCGGCCTCGCGCGTGACGTTGCCGCCCGCCTCGTGGATGCGCGCGCAGGCCGCCGCCGCGTCGGGCACGCCGATCGCGATGTGGCCGTAGGCGCTGCCGATGTCGTACGCCGACACGCCGTGGTTGTAGGTCAGTTCGAGCTCGGCGTGATCGGGGTTCCTGCCGTAGCCGACGAAGGCCAGGCTGTAGTGCTGCGACGGGTTTTCGCTCGTGCGCAGCAGCGTCATGCCGAGCACGCCGGTGTAGAAGTCGATCGACCGTTGCAGGTCGCCGACACGCAGCATCGTGTGGAGCAGTCTCATGCGCGCGATTGTGAAGGAATCTCGAACACCAGGCAGGTGGTGCTGGCGTGGGCGTACAGCGTACCGTCGGGGCCGACGAGGCGCGCGGTGGCGGTGGCGAGCTGGCGCCCGCAGTGCTGCACCTGGCCCTCGGCGCGCACCCGGCTCACGCGCGCAGGGTGGATCGCGCGCACCAGGTTGATGCCGAGTTCGGCGGTGGTGTAGGCGCGGCCCACCGGCATCATCGAATGCACCGCGCAGCCGAGCGCCGAATCGAGCAGCGTGGCGAACCAGCCGCCATGCACCGTACCCAGCGGATTCAGGTGCGCGGCCAGGGGCTCGCCCTGGAACACCGCGCGCCCGCGCTCGATCTCGACGAGCATGAAGTTCAGCGTCTGCGCGATCTCTGCGTACGGCAGCTCGCCGTTCATCATGGCCTGCATCGTCTGCAGGCCGTCGAGCCCGGCCAGTTGCTCCGGCCGCGCGACGCCGGGCCCGGGGCCTCCGACCTGACGGGCCTTCTGCGCGGCTTCGTCGGCCAGCCACTGTGCGATCAGCGATTCCCGGGTCATCGTCACTCCTTCATTTGTATATGCAAGTATGTCGCGGTGATGGCGACCCCGACACCCGGCAGCGCGCCGCGAGGCTGCACCAATCTGAAGCTGCGCCAGGCCGCGCGTCTGGTGACACGCCACTACGAGACGCAGATGGCCGAGGCCGGGCTGACGATCACGCAGTATTCGCTGCTGTCGCACGCGGTCGTGCTCGGCCCGCTGCGCGCCGGCGAACTGGCGGCGGCGATGCAGCTCGACGCGTCCACGCTGACGCGCAACCTGCGGCCGCTGGTGGCCGCCGGCTGGCTGCGCGTGCAGCCCGGCGCCGACGCCCGCAGCCGTGTGGTCGAGGCCACCCCCGCCGGGCGGGCGCAGCGCGCCGCGGCGCAGAAGGCTTGGAAGCGCGCACAGCTGGCGCTCAACCACAAGCTGGGCAGCGCGCGCGTGGCCGCACTGCATGCGCTGCTGGACGAGTGCATCGCCAGCCTCGAAAGCCAGGACCACGCCGCATGAACCGAAACACGCGGGCCGCGCTGTGGGTGTTGTTCGCCGCCGCCGGCCCCTTTGCGCTGACCACGGGTGCGCGCCAGTCGCCGCGGATTGGGTGGCCGCGCTGCGGACGCTGGCCGGCCTGACGCTGCCGGTGCTCGCGTTCGTGCTGGCGCCGAAGACAGCATCGGTGCTGCTGGTCTTCGCCGCCGTGATGGGCGTGACCTTTCTCTCCACCGCGCCGCCCACGGCGGGGCTGGTGGCGCGCTTTTCGGCCCCACGCACATGGCAACCCTGTTCGGCCCGGTGACGGTGACGCACCACATGGGCGGCTTCCTCGGCGCCTGGCTTGGCGGCAAGGTGTTCGAGGTGAGCGGCAGCTACGACCGGGTCTGGTACGCCGACATCGCGCTCGCGCTCGGCGCAGCGCTGATCCACCGGCCCATCGTCGAACGCCGGAGCGTGCCTGCCGCGGCCTGATCAGGCCAGCATGCGGCCGACATCGGCAAAGGTCTCGGCGACCTCGACGAGGTCGATGGCGTGGCCGAGCTGGCGCTCGATCTGCGCGCGCGAGACCACGCCGCTGACGCGCAGCGGCGCGTCGGGCGTGTCGTCCTGCACCACCAGCAGATGGTTGCGGCCGTGCAGCTTCAGCGTCGCGATGAGATTGCTGACGCTGGCGCGGCGCATCGCGTAGTGGCTGATGGCGTCGAGCGCGGACAGATCGACCATCACGTCGCCGACGGTGAGCTCGTCGTGGCGCACGCCGCGCTGCTGCACGACGCGCATCGCGCGGATGCCACGCAGGTCGGTGCTCGTGATCAGGCCTTCAAGATCAGGCATCTCGCTGACGACGAAGAGCATGCGCACGCCGAGGTAGATCATCAACTGTTCGGCCTGGCGCAGGCTCGACTTGGGGCTTGTCGCGGCGGCCTTCACGTGTGCCAGATCGGTCATCACCGACAGTGCCGGAGAATCGAGCGTGACGGGCTCCGACAGCCAGGGTTCGGACTGGACGAGCGACGCGCCCGGCGCCAGCAGACGGGTGGGCAGTGGTGATTCGGGATGCATGCACGACTCCCTCTTGCGTGCCGGCGCGGCCTCGCCCGTTGCCAGGCTTGTGCCGACACTGCCGAGGCGGCTGTTGCAGCCTCTTTCAAGCGGACCGTTGCCGCAACAAAAGGTTCAGTGCCTCAGGCCCGCGAGGCCGTTTTTGGCGCGCCGCTGCAAGGTCACCGAAAGGTTCTGTCGACGCGCCGAGCTTCAGGCCGGCATCGTGTAGTTCAGCGTCATGCGGCCGCCGTCGACGACGACGATCTCACCGGTGACGTAGCTCGCCGCATCGCTCAGCAGATAGGCCACCACATCGGCGATCTCGCCCGGTTCGCCCAGGCGTTTCATCGGCGTGCGCAGCATGATGCGGGCCTTCGCGTCGTCGCTCGTCAGCACCGCATTTTTCGCCAGTTCGGTGGCGATGGTGCCGGGTGCAACGGCGTTCACGCGCACGCCCTTGTCGGCAAACGACAGCGCCATCACACGCGTGAGCTGGTTGATCGCGCCCTTGCTGGCGTTGTAGCTGGCGATGCTGGGAATCGTCAGCGTGCCGTTGACCGAGCTCATGTTGACGATGGCGCCGCGGCCGTTTTTCACCAGCTCACGCGCCACCGCCTGGCCGACCAGGAACGAGCCCTTCAGGTTGACGTTGATCACCGCGTCCCAGTCGGCCTCGCTGATGTCGAGGAACTCGGCGGCTTTGAAGATGCCGGCGTTGTTGACGAGGCCGTCGACGCGGCCGAAGGCGGCCAGCGTGGCGGCGAGGGCGGCGTCGACATCGGCCTTGCGGGCGACGTTGCAGTGCTGGTACAGCACTCGCTTGCCGGCCGCGCCGAGCTCGGTGGCGAGCGCCTGGCCGGCGCCGTCGGCCACGTCCCACAGCGCGACGGCGGCGCCGTCTTGCACGAGGCGGCGCGCGCAGGCTTCGCCTATGCCTTGCGAGGCGCCGGTGACGATGAACACACGTTTGTCGAGCGCGAAATGGACTTGTCGGGTCATGAGCGTTCCTTGGTTGAAGGGCGGTCGAGCCAGACCGCCATGCCCTGGGCGTTGAGTTCGATGTCGATCGCCAGCAGTTCGGCAATCGTGCGCGTGTCGAGCGTGCAGCCGTGGGCCGCGAGGCTGTCGACGTACAAGGCCTGCAGCCGGCGCTTGAGCACGGCGTGGCGGTTCGCGGCAGCGCGCTCGGCGTCGCCGATGGCCACCGTGCGCGCCAGCAGCTCGAGCACCTGCGCGCCGAGTTGCGCCACATTGCCGACGCGGCCGTAGTGGGTCAGGTACATGCACTCGGGCGTGAACGACAGCAGGCGCTTGACCGAGGCCTGCATCGCCTCAGGCTCGAACTGCACCGGAGTCGAGGTCGGCATGATCCACGCGCCCTGCGCGGTGTCGAATTCGCGGTAGCTCAGACCGAAGGTGTCGCCGCTGAACCAGCCGCGCGACGTGGCGTCCCACAGGCAGTGGTGGTGCTTGGCGTGACCCGCCGTGTGGGCGATGTGCAGGCTGCGGCTGCCGATCTGCACGCTGCCGTTGTCGGCGCTGGGCACCACACGTTCGGCGGCCACCGGCAGCAATTCGCCATACGAGCGCGCCATCTCGTCGGCGCCATAGACCGCGAGTGCACCCTGCCACAAGGCCGCGGGGTCGACCATGTGGCGCGCGCCGCGCGGATGCACCAGCAGGCGTGCCTGCGGCAATGCGCGCATCAGCGTGCCGACGCCGCCCGCATGGTCCAGATGCACGTGGGTCGGGATCACCCAGTCGACGGCGTCGCGTGCTAGGCCCAGCGCGTCGAGCGCGGCCAGCAGCCGCGGCACGGCGAAATGGGTGCCGGTGTCGATGAAGCCGGCGCGGCCGTGGTCGACCAGCACATAGGCAGCGTCGAAGCGCGGCCGGTGAAAGCCGGTGTCGATGGCATGGATGCCATGGCCGAGCGCTTCGACGAAGTCCGGCAGCGCGCCGGCGATGGGTGATGCGGGCGGATTCATGGCGCCATTCTGGACGACGCCAATTGCTTTACTTCTAAACTATTTCGCTGCGACAATCGGCGGCGAGGAGACCCACCCATCCCATGCGCATCGTCTGCATCGGCGGCGGCCCCGCCGGCCTGTACTTCGCGCTGCTGATGAAGCAGCTGGACCCCGCAAACCGCATCACGGTGGTCGAGCGCAACCGCCCCTACGACACCTTCGGCTGGGGTGTCGTGTTCTCCGACGCGACGATGGACAACATGCGCCAGTGGGACCGCCCCACGGCCGACGCCATCGAGGTTGCGTTCAACCACTGGGACGACATCGAGCTGCACTTCAAGGGCCGCTGCATCCGCTCGGGCGGCCACGGCTTCGTCGGCATCGGACGCAAGAAGCTGCTCAACATCCTGCAGGCGCGCTGCGAGGCGGTGGGCGTCGAGCTCGTCTTCGAGACCGAAGTCGACGACGACACCGCGTATGCCGATGCCGACCTCGTCATCGCCAGCGACGGCGTCAACTCGCGTCTGCGCCAGAAGTACGCCGATGTGTTCCAGCCCGACATCGTCACGCGGCCCAACCGCTTCATCTGGCTCGGCACCAACAAGCTGTTCGATGCCTTCAATTTCCTGTTCGAGAAGACCGAACATGGCTGGTTCCAGGCCCACGTCTACAAGTTCGACGACCAGACCACGACCTTCATCATCGAGACGCCGGAACACGTCTGGCAGGCACACGGGCTGGACCGGGCCGATCTCTCGCAGTCGATCGCTTTCTGCGAGCGCCTGTTCGCGCAGCATCTTGACGGCCATGCGCTGATGAGCAACGCGCGCCATCTGCGCGGCTCGGCTTGGCTGAACTTCCAGCGTGTGCGCTGCCGCCAGTGGTCGCACTACAACGGCCACAGCCATGTGGTGCTGATGGGCGACGCGGTGCACACCGCGCATTTCGCGATCGGCTCCGGCACCAAGCTCGCGCTCGAAGACGCGATCGAGCTCACGCGCTTGTTCAAGCAGACCGGCAACGACGTGAAGGCCGTGCTGGCGCAGTACCAGGCGGTGCGCGAGATCGATGTGCTGCGGCTGCAGAACGCGGCCTGGAACGCGATGGAATGGTTCGAGGTGGTGGGCACACGCTACTGCGACCAGTTGCCGCCCGAGCAGTTCATGTATTCGATGCTCACGCGCAGCCAGCGCATCAGCCACGAGAACCTGCGCCTGCGCGACGCGGCATGGCTCGAAGGCTACGAACGCTGGTTCGCCGAACGCGACGGCGTGGCGGTGGGCGGCGGCCGCGCCCCGAGCCCGATGTTCACGCCCTTCACACTGCGCGGGCTGACGCTGGCCAACCGCGTCGTCGTCTCGCCGATGGCGATGTATTCGGCCGCTGACGGCCTGGCGAACGACTTTCACCTCGTGCACTTCGGCGCGCGTGCGCTCGGCGGCGCCGGGCTGCTGTACACCGAGATGACCTGCGTCTCCCCCGACGCGCGCATCACGCCGGGCTGCGCCGGTTTGTGGAACGACGAGCAGGGCGCGGCGTGGCAACGCATCGTCGACTTCGTGCACCGGCGCTCGCGCGCGAAGATGGGCATACAACTCGGCCACGCCGGGCGCAAGGGCAGCACGCAGCTCGGCTGGCAGCAGATCGACGAGCCGCTGGCCGGCGGCAACTGGCCGCTGGTGTCGGCGTCGGCCATCGCGTATGGGCCGAATTCGCAGACGCCGCGTGCGATGACGCGTGACGACATGCAGCGCATCACGGCCGACTTCGTCGCCGCGACGCGGCGCGCCGCGGCTGCCGGCTTCGACATCCTCGAACTGCACTGCGCGCACGGCTACCTGCTGTCGAGCTTCCTGTCGCCGCTGACGAACCGGCGTGATGACGACTACGGCGGCAGCGTCGCCAACCGCGCGCGCTGGCCGCTGGAAGTGTTCAGCGCGGTGCGCGCCGTCTGGCCGCACGACAAGCCCATCTCGGTGCGCCTGTCGTGCCACGACTGGTTTCCCGGCGGCAACACGGCCGACGACGCGGTGGCCATCGCGGCGCTGTTCAAGGCTGCGGGCGCCGACATCATCGACTGCTCCTCGGGCCAGGTCGTCGCCGAGCAGAAGCCGGTCTACGGCCGCATGTGGCAGACGCCGTTTGCCGACCGCATCCGCAACGAAGCCGGCATCGCCACCGTGGCGGTGGGCTCGATTTTCGAGGCCGACCACGTGAACATGGTGATCGCCGCCGGCCGCGCCGACCTCTGCGCGGTGGCGCGGCCGCATCTGGCCGACCCCGCGTGGACGCTGCACGAAGCGGCGAAGATCGGCTTCGAAGGCATCGCGTGGCCCGAGCCCTATCTGTCCGGCCGCGCCCAATACGAAACCAACCTGCACCGCAAATGAAAAGCTTCCAGCACTACGACGCGCGCCATTTCGGCTGGGCCTGCAGCGACGACGGCCGTGTCGCCACCATCACGCTGAACCGGCCCGAGAAGAAGAATCCGCTGACCTTCGACAGCTACGCCGAACTGCGCGACCTCTTTCTCGGCCTGCAGCACGCCAGCGACGTGCGCACGGTGGTGCTCACCGGCGCCGGCGACAACTTCTGCAGCGGCGGCGACGTGTTCGAGATCATCGAGCCGTTGACCAAACTGCCGGCGCCGGAACTGCTGCGCTTCACGCGCATGACGGGCGACCTGGTGAAGGCGATGAAACGGGCGCCGCAGCCCATCGTCGCCGCCGTCGACGGCATCTGCGCCGGCGCCGGCGCGATGATCGCGCTCGCCGCCGACCTGCGTCTGGGCACGCCGTCGGCGAAGACCGCGTTCCTGTTCACGCGCGTCGGCCTGGCCGGCGCCGACATGGGCGCCTGCGGTTTGCTGCCGCGCGTGATCGGCCAGGGCAGGGCGGCCGAGTTGCTGTTCAATGGCCGCGCGATGAGCGCCGGCGAAGGCCTGGCCTGGGGCTTCTTCAACGCGCTGCACGAGCGCGCCGAACTCCACGACAAGGCCTTGGCGCAGGCCCGATCGCTGGCCGACGGCCCGTGGTTCGCGCACACGGTGACGAAGACGATGCTGAACCAGGAATGGGCGATGGGCATCGAGGAGATGATCGAAAGCGAAGCGCAGGCGCAGGCGCTGTGCATGCTGACGCAGGACTTCAAGCGCGCCTTCGACGCCTTCGCGGCGAAGACGACGCCGAAGTTCGAGGGCAACTGATGGCTCGCCTTTCGCATCTCGAACTGCCGTTCTTCGACGACGGCCACCGCGCGCTGGCGGCAGCGCTCGACGACTGGGGCGCGCGGCATCTGGCGCACGTCGACCACCACGACACCGACCGGAGTTGCCGCGGCCTGGTGGGCGCACTCGGCGCCGCCGGTTTTCTGCGCCACTGCGTGCCGGCGGCGTACACGCGAGACGCGTCCTTCGGGCCCGCGGGCGGCGCGCGCGAAGCGCTCGATTCGCGCGCGCTCGTGGTCTGCCGCGAAACGCTGGCGCGCCACGACGGCCTGGCCGACTTTGCCTTCGCGATGCAGGGCCTGGGCAGCGGCCCGGTCACGCTGGCCGGCAGCGATGCGCTGAAGGCCGAGGTGCTGCCGAAGGTGGCGCGCGGTGAATGCATCAGCGCGTTTGCGCTGACCGAGCCCGATGCCGGCTCGGACGTTGCGGCGATGAGCTGCCGCGCGCGCGACGACGGCGATGCGTACGTGCTCGACGGCGAGAAGACCTGGATCAGCAACGGCGGCATCGCCGATGTCTACTGCGTCTTTGCGCGCGACGCATCCCTGCGACCCCCTCCGGGGACCGCGGGAGAGGCACCGGGCACACGCGGCATCAGCGCCTTCCTGGTGCATGCCGATGCACCCGGTTTCGAGATCGCCGAACGGCTGCAGGTGATGGCACCGCACCCGCTGGCGCGGCTGCGCTTCAACGGCTGCCGGGTGCCGAAGACGCAGTTGCTCGGCGCACCGGGCGAGGGCTTCAAGCTCGCGATGCGCACGCTCGACATCTTCCGCGCCTCGGTGGCGGCGGCGGCGCTGGGCTTCGCGCGGCGTGCGCTCGACGAGGCGCTGCAACACGCGAGGACGCGCCGCATGTTCGGCCAGACGCTGGCCGACTTCCAGCTCAGCCAGGCGGCGTTCGGCGACATGGTCGCGGCCATCGACGCCGCCGCGCTGCTGAGCTACCGCGCCGCCTGGCAACGCGACGTCAAGGGCGGGCGCGGCACGCGCGAAGCGGCGATGGCGAAGATGGTGGCCACCGAAAACGCGCAGGCCGTGATCGACCGTGCGCTGCAGATGCACGGCGGCGGCGGTGTGCAGGTTGGCAGCGTGGTCGAGAGCCTGTACCGCGAGATCCGCGCGCTGCGCATCTACGAGGGCGCGACCGAGGTGCAGCGGCTGATCATCGGCCGCGATCTGTTGGCAGCGAGTCCTTGAGCCGGCCCAGCAACTCGAACAGCAGTGCCTGGCCGGGTGTGTCCATGCCGGCGAAGAGTTCGATCACCCACGCTTCGTGGGCGCGCGCCATGGCGCGGAACTGGCGCTTGCCTTCGCCGGTCAGCGCCACCGTGTAGGCGCGGCCGTCGCCGGGGTCGTCGCGGCGTTCGACCAGGCCTTCGGCCACCAGCCTGTCGGTGAGGCCGGTGACGTTGCCGCCGGTGACCATCAGCCGGTGCGACAGCTCGCGCATCTTCAGGCCGTCGGGGTGGCGGTCGAGCTGCGCCATGAGATCGAAGCGCGGCAGCGAGCCGGCAAACTGTTCGCGCAGCCGCGTGCGAAGCGGCGCTTCGACGAGGTTGTTGCAGGCCAGCAGCCGCAGCCACAGCCGCAGCGCGAGGTGGTCGTCGTCGGTGGCCCGGGTTTCCGCGTCAGGCGGCGAGCCTGCCGACGGCGTCAGGGCGCTCCGGCGACCAGCCACAGGCGCGCGATGTCCGCGACGCCGTCATTGCCCTTCACGCTGCGCAGCGTCTGCGTGGCGGCGGCCCTGCCCTTGCCGGACTGAAGCTGGGCCATGCCCAGGCGCAGCTTGGCGTCCTCGGGGTACTTGAGGCCGCCCTTGGCGATGCCCTTCTTGATGAGCGTGATGCCTTCGTCGACCTGGCCGCGTGTGACCAGCGTATAGCCGATGCGTACCAGATCGTCACCCGCCTTGCTGGCTTCGGCCTCGCTGACCTGGTGCTCGATCGAGGCCTTCTGCTCGGCGTCTTTCTTGTCGGCGAGGCTGCGCAGGCGTTGCTGGCGCGGCGCTTCGGGGCCGGTGCCCAGCGCCCCCGACTTGTAGCCCTGGGCGATGATGCGCTGCGCCTCGGCGGGCAGGCCGGCCTGCAGCGAGAGCTGCGCCATTTCCATGTAGTCGTCGGTCTTGCTCAGCGTGCCGGTGGCCAGGCGCAGGCGCATCACGTCCAGGCTCAGGCGGTCACTGAAGTTGGTGCGGCGCGGCAGTCGGCCGAGGTAGGCGCTCCAGTAGTCCTTCTTCGGGTAGTTGAAGACCAGCTTCTCCAGCGTGTTCACATAACCGTTGGTGTTGCTGGTGCGCTGTTGTGCATCGGCCAGGCGCAGCAGGTCACCTTCTTCGGGGCGCCGACCGGCCTTCTCGGCGGCGGCGACGGCGGCGCCCGCTTCCTTGGCGATGGCAGCGTAGTCACCGCTGGCGGCCTGCAGGTAACTCTGCATCTGGCGCACGCTGGCGCTGTTGTTGCCCGCCTGCACGGCCTTGTTCAGCCATTCGGCGGCCTTGGCGTTGTTGCGCTGCTGGGCATAGGTGGCGGCCAGTTGTTCGGCGATCTGCCCTTTTTCCGCGCCACCCACCTTGTCATAGACGGCCTGCAGGGCCTGCGCCGCGGTGGCCGAATCGCCGGCGCGCTGCGCGGCGGCGGCCTTCATGCGGTCGATCGTCAGGTTTTCCGCCGCCGTGCGGTTGCCCACCCGTTCGGCTTCGTGCACCCTGGCCAGCGCTTCCTTGGCCTTGCCGGCCTTCAGCAGTTCGGACGCCTGCTGCAGCGGCTTGCCGACCTCGGGCCGCAGGCCCTGGGCCGCAGCGGTGCTCAGGCAGGCCGCGGCCAGCAGGCCGAGGGCGATGCGGCTCAGGGCGGGCCAGTTCGTCTTCGTCATCATCGTCTACAGGAATTGCTCGTTGCCGACGATGCCGATCTTGGTCACGCCCAGGCGCTGCGCACTGGCCATGATCATCGCCACCACCTTGTACGGCACGAGCTTGTTCGGGCGCAGGTGAACCTCGGGCTGATCGGCCGTGGCGGCCACTGCCGAGAGGCGGGACTCGAGCGTCGCGCGGTCGGGGATGACCTCGCCGTTCCAGCCAATCGTGCCGTCGAAGTCGACGTCGATGCGGATGATCTCCGGCGGCTTCGGCGGCGGCTGGTTCTGGTTCGGCGTCGGCATGTTCATCTTGACCGCATGGGTCTGGATCGGGATCGTGATGATGAACATGATCAGCAGCACCAGCATCACGTCGATCAGCGGCGTGGTGTTGATGTCGACCATCACCTCGTCGTCGGCGGCCGAGCCTACATTCATTGCCATGGTGCGTTCCTGCTGCTTATCTGGCGGCGATGCCAGCCGGTGGCTCGAGGATGAAGCCGACCTTGAAAATGCCCGCGCGCTGGCAGGCGACGACGACCCGGCCCACGGCTTCGTAGCGCACCTCGGCGTCGCCACGGATGTGCACCTCGGGTTGCGGTTCCTTGACCGATTCGACCTTCAGCCGGGTGACCAGCGTTTCGATGTCGCGCACGCGCTCCACGCCCCAATACATTTCGCCCTCACGGTTGACCGACAGCACGATGTTCTCGGGTTTGGTCTGCAGCGGGATGTTTCGTTCCTTCGGAAGCTGCAGTTTGACGGTCTGCGTGACGACGGGAATCGTGATCAGGAAGATGATCAGCAGCACCAGCATCACGTCCACCAGCGGTGTCGTGTTGATGGTGTTGTTGAACTGGTCCTCGCCGCTGTCGTCAGCGGCGCCTACGTTCATGGACATGGAGGCTCTCCTGGCTCAGGCAGGGCGTTTCAGCGCTTGCCGGCGATCAGGACGTTGTGCAGGTCACCGCCGAAGGCGCGCGTCTGGTCCATCACCGCCTTGTTGCGGCGCACCAGCCAGTTGTAGCCCATCACCGCAGGCACCGCCACGGCCAGGCCGATGGCGGTCATGATCAGCGCCTCGCCCACCGGGCCGGCGACCTTGTCGATCGAGGCCTGGCCGGAGATGCCGATCTTCACGAGCGCGTTGTAGATGCCCCAGACGGTGCCGAACAGGCCGACGAACGGCGCCGTGGAACCCACCGTCGCCAGGAAGGACATGCCGTCCTGCAGGCGGCTCTGGATGCTGCCGATCGCACGGTCCACGCTCATCGTGACCCAGGTGTGCTTGTCGATCTGCTCGACCATCGTGCCTTCGTGGTGGTCGCTGGCGCGGATGCCTTGTTCGGCGATGTAGCGGAAGGCCGAACCTTCTTCAAGCGCACCGACGCCGGTCTTCACCGAACTGGCCTTCCAGAAGGTGTCGGCCGATACGGTGGCGCTCTTCATCATCTGGCGCTGTTCGAACAGCTTCGTGAAGATGATGTACCAGCTTCCCATCGACATGATGACCATGATGACCAGCGTGCCACGGGCGACGAAGTCGCCCTGCAGCCACAGCGCTTTCAGCCCGTAGGGGTTGTCCACGGCCTCTTCGGCGACCGCGTTGGTCGCTGTGGGTGCCATCGCGGGCGGCGGGGCCTCGGCCGGCGCCGGGGCCGCCATCGTTTCGGACGCCGCGCCCTCCGGCGCTGAGGCCTGGGCATGAGCGGCGCCGGAACCGAACAGGGTCAGGGTGGCGAACAGTGCGGCCGCCAGAGGGGCGCGCAGGGCAGTGGTCAGGGACATGGTGACTCCAGAAGGAACCGCGCCGATGGATGAGGCGCTGACGAACGGTCGCGTGAGGGAAGCGGTGGATTCAGAAATGGCAAGAGATAGCCGTCATTGGATTTTCCAGACGTACTCGACGTCGAATGAACCACCAACCGCATGGCCGTTTGCGTCGAGGCCGGGCTTGAAGGTGCATTCGCTGAGCTTGCTCAGTGCCACGCGGTCCAGCATCTTGTGGGCACGCGAACTGCCGGCCGACATGATGACTTCGGCGCCCGCCAGCTTGCCATCGGCATTGATGCTGAAACGGATCTTGGTGGTGCCGGTGGCCTCTTCCTTGAGCGCGGCGCGCGGGTAGTCGGAATTGCTGGGTGCGCAATCGCGCGCGTTGGCGATCGCCGGCCGCGCCGCACGCGGTGGCGGTGCCGGCGGCGCGGGCGGCGCCGGCGGCGTGATGCGCACCGGCGCGGGTGGTGGCACCACGGTGGTGGTGGTGATGGTGGGTGCCGGGGTCGGCGGCGGATTCACCACCACTTCGGGCGGCGGCACGAAACTCGGCGGCGGCGGCGCGAACTTCGGCGGCGGCGGCAGGTTCTCGGGCGGCGGCGGCGGCGGTGGCTTGACCTCTTCGATGATCTTGGTTTCGATCGGCGCCTTGATGACGTCGACCAGGCGCTGTGCCAGACCGTTGATCAGCGCCCAACCCAGGATGAGGTGCATCGCGATGACGATGCCGATGCCCACCGCATGCTTGCCTGGGTTGCGTTGTTGTTGGGCGTAATCCACTCGACTCCTCCAGTCATCTCCGCACGCCAATCAATGCGGAGAGCTGCGCTTATGAAAACCTCTGCAGCAGCCTCGTGAGCCGCCTGCGGTCGGGGTCGGCCGCGAAGGGCGCGACTATATCGCGAAAGATCGGCGCGGCAGGTCGGGGCATCACCTGAGCCAGGGCATGCAAACGCTGTGCGACCGCGCGCTGGCTGCGCAAGTTCGAGGCCCATGCGAGGCCGCGATACGCAGGATGCGCGGCTGCCATCGCCCCCGCGTTCAGGGGGTCGTCTTCGACGCCGCCTGTGCGGCCAGGCCGCGGATCGCCAGCGCGTAGCCGTCGATGCCGAAGCCGATCACGATGCCGGCGGCGGCCGGCGAGATGTAGGAGTGGTGACGAAAGGCTTCGCGTGCATGCACGTTCGAGATGTGCACCTCGATCAGCGGCATCGGTGCGACAGCCTTGATGGCGTCGTGCAGCGCGACCGAGGTGTGCGTGTAGGCGCCGGGGTTCATCACCACCCCCAGCAGTTCGCCGGCGCCGAAGCGCTGGCTGGCGGCATGCAGCGCATCGATCAGTGCGCCTTCGTGGTTGCTCTGCAGGCACTGCGCCGCGTGGCCGAGCGCGGCGGCGGTCTCGCGGCACAGCGCCTCGACATCGGCCAGCGTGGCGGCGCCGTACACACCGGGCTCGCGCAAGCCGAGCAGGTTGAGATTGGGACCGTTGAGCACGAGCAGTGTGGACATGATGGGTCAGGGTCTGGGAGCGGCGTCGGGGCCGGGTTCGCGGGGCATCGTGCAGGCCGACAGCGTGGTGGTTCCGGCGCCGACGGGCACCCAATGCCACAGGCGTTGGCAGCCCGCACCTTCGATGCAGAGTTCGTAGTCAGGGACGAATTCCGAGCGTGCCAGCACCACGGCGTGCCGCCAGGGGTCGGCCAGCCGGTAGTGCCAGACGCCATCGACGAGCTGCGCATTCGGCGGCGGGTCCATGCCGGCGCCCGAACCGCGGATGCGCGCCTGCGTCAGCACCAGCCACGAGCCGACGACGTCGTAGTCCTCGGCCCATTCGATCTTCTCGATCGAATGTTGCCAGCGCAGCGTGAAGCTCTTCAGCGGCAGCCTGGCATGCAGGGCACCGGCCGCCAGGCACAGAGCCGCGATCACCGCCACCGGCGGCGCCTATTTCATCAGGCCGACTTCACGGTAGTACTTCTCCGCTCCCGGGTGGAAGGGCACGACGGTGCCGGTGACCGCACCCGCCTTCGTGATGCCCTTGGCCGCGTTGTGCGCGGCCACCAGTGAATCGAGATGTTCGAACATCGACTTCGTCATCGTGTAGATGGTGTCCGTCGAAACGCCTTCGTGCGAGACGAGGAAGTTCTTGATCACGATCGTTGCCGTGTCGCTGGTCTGGCCGGTGTAGGTGTTGGCCGGAATGACACCGTGCTGGTAGGCCGCGTCGCCGACCTTGTCGACCACGTCCTGAGGGATCGGCACGATGACGATCTTCACCGAGGTCGCGAGGTCGCGGATCGACGACACGCCCAGCCCCGCGGACTGCAGCGTGACATCGAGCTGGCGGTTTTTCATCAGTTCCACCGATTCACCGAACGGCAGGTATTCGACCTTCGAGAAGTCGCTGTAAGCCAGGCCGGCGGCCTTCAGGATGGCGCGCGCGTTGAGTTCGGTGCCGGACTTCGGCGCACCGACCGAGATGCGCTTGCCCTTCAGGTCGGCCAGTGTCTTGATGCCCGAGTCGCCGCT
>Ga0164241_10001012_pt1 | contig 39365 bp, 41 predicted proteins | sample OricomyardsoilBY_FD_108780 | JGI IMG/M metagenome (GOLD analysis project Ga0164241, IMG submission 108780) | Backyard soil microbial communities from Emeryville, California, USA - Original compost - Back yard soil (BY) | ecosystem: Environmental > Terrestrial > Soil > Unclassified | place: USA... | reverse complement strand
GGGGCGCCGCCGCGCGATCGTGCACGCCGCGGTGGCGGCGATCGCGGAGGTCGGCGTCGGGCAGGTCACCCACCGGCTGATCGCGGCCCGCGCCAACGTGCCACTCGGCTCGACCACCTACTACTTCCCGACGCTGGACGACCTCGTCTCGGCCGCGCTGCGCGAGGCGACCGAGAGCGCGCGGGCGCTGCTCGAGACCTGGGCCGACGAGCTGACCGTGAGCGACGACCTCGCGGCCACGTTCGCCGACCTGGCCACCCGCTACCTCGCCGACCGCGACCAGGCGCTGCTGGAGTACGAGGTGTGCCTGGCCGCGGCGCGCACACCGGAACTGCGACCGGCGGCGCGGCTGTGGATCGACGGGCTGCGCGGGATCTGCGCGCGGTTCGCCGGCGGCCCGGACCGCGGCTACGCGCTCGCCGCGCTCGTCGAGGGGGCCCTGCTGCAGGCTGTCGTTACCGGCGACGACCTCGACGCCGACGGACTGCGCGCCGGCGTCGAGGGGCTCGTGCTCAGCCGCCGAACAGCGGCAGAACCGACTTGATCGTCATGTACAGGCCGTAAAGAAGCGGAATCCCGACGACGAGCCAGGAGACCACCAGCCGTGCGGTCTGCGTGCCGGACGCGGTCGTGGGTTCGGTCATGACGTCACCTCTGTCCCGTCGCGCTGGTCCGGTCCGTTGTGGACCCGGTGGAATCCGCGGCCGCCGCCTCGGCGAACGCGTCGCTGTGCTCGCCCGCCTCGTGGAAGCGGTCGGCGACCGGGCGGATCAGCAGGTTGGCGATGAACCCGATCGCGAGCACACCGACCATCGTGAACAGCGCGGCCCGGTAGTCGCCCGCCACCAGCTCGCCCGGCTTGCCGCGCGCGTCCAGGAAACCGTTGATGATCAGCGGCCCGGCCACACCCGCGGCCGACCACGCGGTCAGCAGCCTGCCGTGGATCGCGCCGACCTGGTAGGTGCCGAACAGGTCGCGCAGGTAGGCCGGCACGGTGGCGAAACCGCCGCCGTAGAAGGAGATGATGATGCCGGCCAGCAACACGAACACCGCGGTGGCGCTCGACCCGACGGTCGCCAGCAGGATGTAGAGGATCATGCCGACGCCGAGGTACATGATGTACGTCGGCTTGCGGCCCAGGAAGTCCGATGTGGACGACCAGGCGAACCGGCCGGCCATGTTGAACAACGACAGCAGGCCGACGAACGCGGTGGCCGCCGTGCCAGCCACGCTGGAGGTCTCTCCCTCGCGGAAGAAGTCCTGGATCATCGGGCTCGCCTGCTCCAGGATGCCGATGCCCGCGGTCACGTTGCAGAACAGGACCGTCCACAACAGCCAGAACTGCGGGGTCTTGATCGCGTTCGCCGCGGACACGTTCGCGGTCGTCACCAACGGCTTGGACTTGAGCTTCGCCGGGTCGAAACCGGCGGGCGTCCAGCCCGGCGCGGGCACCTTCACGGTGAACACGCCGAACATCATCACGATGAAGTAGACGATGCCGAGCGTGAGGAACAGTGCCGCCACCGCACTGCCGGAGGCCACCGACGTGGAGTTCGTCGGGTCGTAGTCCGAGTCGTAGAGCGCCAACAGCTGACGCGACAGGGGAGAGGCGATGAGCGCGCCACCACCGAAGCCCATGATCGCCAGGCCCGTCGCGAGGCCCGGCCGGTCCGGGAACCACTTGATCAGCGTCGACACCGGCGAGATGTAGCCGATGCCGAGCCCGATGCCGCCGATGAACCCGTAACCCAGGTACACCAGCCACAGCTGGCCAGAGGCCACACCGAGCGAGGCGATCAGGAAGCCGGAACCCCAGAAGCACGCGGCGGTGAACATCGCGGCGCGCGGGCCGACCCGCTCCACCCAGGTGCCCATCACGGCGGCGGAGACGCCGAGCATCACGATGGCGATCGAGAAGATGATCCCGATCGCCGTCAGGCTCGTGTCGAAGGTCTGGACCAGCGCCGTCTTGTACACGCTGGTGGCGTAGGCCTGACCGATGCAGAGGTGGATCGCCAGGGCGGCCGGCGGGATCAGCCAGCGACTGAAGCCGGGGCGAGCCACCGTATGTTCGCGATCGAGAAAAGACAGCGCCAAGACGCACCTCCATGTGCCGTCCGGAGTGTCCTGAGAGGACCCCGCGGCGCCTGCGCGCGAGTATCCAGACGCTACTGACCCAAGTGGTTGAGGGTCAAAATATTCTGAGTAATGATGCGATAGGCACGGTTTATCACCCACGGTCAAGGCCGGTGGCTCGCAAAGTATTCTCGTGAATCGAGAAAATCAGGTGAGGTAACGCTGCAGCAACGCGTCCAGCTCGGCCTGCAGATCCACCTGGTGCGTGGTGTCGAGCAGCGCCCTGGCCAGCATCGGCTCCGGGTCGCGATCGGCGAGCACGAGACCCACCTGATGGGTGCGCCGGGGCCGGTTGAGCGGCACCACCTTCAGCCCCTCCGGCACACCGAACACGTGCAGCCACGCGTGCGCGATCACGCTGGACCACCGTTTGGTGCCGACGTGCGCGTAGATCGCGGAGACCGCGTCCGCCTCGATCGACGGCGTCACCGTCACCCCGGCCTCGGCGAAGTTGCGGTCGAGGATCCGCCGGTTCTGCATCACCGAGGACAGCATGCACAGCGGGGTGTCGGCCAGCTCCTCCCAGCCGACCGTCACGTGCTCGGCGAACGGCCCGTCCGCCGGCGTGAGGAGCATGTAGCGCTCGCGGTAGAGCGGCACCACGCGGACCGTGCCCAGCGGCTCGCCGTCGATGTAGGTCATGCCGATGTCGAGGTCGAACTCCGCCAGCCGGTGCACGATCTCGCGCGACGACAGCGACTCGATGGACACCCGCACCTGCGGGTGCTGCTCGGCCAGCGGCGTCGTGAGCAGCGACGCGACCGTCAGTGTGGTCGGGATGGCGCCGATGCGCAGCATGCCCGACAGCCCGCCGCGCATGCTCGCGAGCTCGTGGCGCATCGCGTCCTGCTCGGCGAGGATGCGGTGCGCCCACAGCAGGACCTGCTTGCCCTCGGGCGTGAAGCCCTCGAACCGCTGGCCGCGCTGGACGATCTGCACGTCCAGCTCCGCCTCGAGCTTGCGGATGGCGGCCGACAGCGCCGGCTGGGAGACGTGGCAGGCCTCGGCGGCCCGACCGAAGTGACCCTCGCGCGCCAGCGCGCTCAGGTACTCCAGCTGGCGCAGCAACATGGCCAAGACATACCCGCAAAGTGCCAGAAGGTAAAGCCGACCGGCGCCGGGCCGGTAGTTTGATCTCATGCCGACCGCCCCCAGCGAGCCCACCCCGTCTGGCGGATCGGCGATCCGCGACGTCCTGCTCGCCGTGCACGGCGGCGCGGGCACCGTGCCCCGGGGCGGCATCTCCGCCGAGCTGGAGCGCGCCTACCACGAGGGCCTGACCGCGGCGCTGCGCGCGGGCCAGGCGGTGCTCGCGGCGGGCGGGCCGAGCCTCGATGCCGTCGAGGCGGCCGTGCGGGAGCTCGAGGACCACCCGACCTTCAACGCGGGCCGGGGCGCGGTGTTCACCGCCGACGCCGGCCACGAGCTCGACGCCTCGATCATGAGCGGCCGGGACCTGACGGCGGGCGCGGTCACCGGCGTGCGGCACGTGCGCAACCCGATCTCGTTGGCCCGCCTGGTGATGGAGCGCTCCGACCACGTCCTGCTCGCCGGCGACGGCGCCGAGGCGTTCGCGTTGCGGCACGGCCTGGATTACTCCACTCAGGACTACTTCTTCACCCAGCAGCGGTGGGACGCGCTGCTGGCCGCCAAGAAACCGGACGCCGAGCGCGAGCCCGGCGGCGGGACCGTCGGCGCCGTGGCGGTCGACGCTGCGGGTGACGTCGCGGCCGCCACCTCAACCGGCGGGATGACCAACATGCAAACCGGCCGCATCGGCGACACGCCGGTGATCGGCGCCGGCACGTATGCCGACAACCGCACGGTCGCGGTGTCGTGCACCGGCGCGGGCGAGGTGTTCCTGCGCGGGGTCGCCGCATACGACATCGCCGCGCTCATGGCCTACGCAGGCGCGGACGTGTGGCGGGCGACGCGCACGGTGATCATGGAGAAGATCCCCGCGCTGGGCGCCACCGGCGGCGCGATCGCGCTGTCGCCCGGCGGGGGGCTGGCCACGCCGCACTGCAGCCCGGGGATCGTCAACGGCTACCTCACCCGCGACGGCCGCATCGTGACCCGCGTGTACGACGACGAGACGCCGGCTACTGGGTGATCCGGATCGGGTTCACGATGTCGGCGGTGATCGTCAGCAGCATCACCGCGCCGCCGACGAGGACCAGCACCATCGTCACCGTGGACAACCGGGTGAAGTCGACCGGCGCGGCGGCGGTCTTGCCGCGGCGCTCGCGCAGCCAGTTGCGGATCCGCTCGTAGCCGATGATCGCGATGTGGCCACCGTCCATCGGCAGCAGCGGCAGCAAGTTGAACACGCCGAGGAAGAAGTTCAGCCCGGCCAGCAGCAGGAAGAACAGCTGCCACAACCCGGCCTCGACCGCCTCGCCGCCGATCCGGCTCGCACCGACCACGCTGACCGGGGTGTCCGGGTCGCGTTCGGCGCCGAAGATCGCGCTGACGACGGCCGGGATGCGCTGCGGGAACTGGGCGAGCTTCTGCGCGGTCTGCCCGATCATGTCGGCGGAGAAGCCCGCGGTGGCGCCGATCCCGTCGAGCGGCCCGTAGGCGAACGACGTGCTGGCGGACACCCCGGCGACGCCGACCGCCGCGGCCTGGCCCGGCCGGTCCAGCTGCGGTACGTCCACGGTCAGGTGCAGGACCGCATCGCCGCGGCGGACGTCGAACACGGTGGGGCCACTCGAGGCCTGCACGGCGGCGACCATCGCGGTCCAGGTCGGCGTGGCGGTGCCGCCCACGCCGACGATCTCGTCGCCGGCCCGGATGCCCGCGGCCTGCGCGGGGCCGGTCGAGCCGGCCGCGCAGCTGGGGTGGCTGAGCTGCTCGGTGGTGCGCGCGTCGCCTACACAGCTGGAAACCTGGGAGACGACCGGCTTCTCGCTGACGTTGGGCAGGCCCAGCGTGGTGGCGAGCAGGTAGAGGATGCCGAACGCGAGGGCGAAGTGGGTGATCGGGCCGGCGAGCATGACCGTGATCCGCTTCCACGCCTTGTGCTTCCACATGGCGCGGCGTTCCTCGTCGGGGGTCAGCTCGTCGAGGGTGGTCATGCCGGCGATGTCGCAGAAGCCGCCGACCGGGAGCCACTTGAGGCCGTACTCGGTCTCCCCGCGGCGGAACGAGAACATGGTCGGCCCCATGCCGACGAAGTAGCGGCGCACCTTCATGCCGAACGCCTTGCCGGCCAGCAGGTGCCCGAACTCGTGCAGGGCGAGGGAGATCCCGATCCCGAGGGCGAACAGCACCACACCGACGACGTAAGCCACGCGCGTCCCTTCCGCCGCTCCGCCCCGACCGCTCTGACAGTGCCATCGACGGAGTGAAGCCCGCGTTGAGAACCACAACGAGTGGCGTGACTAGGCGGCCAGGGCCTCCAAGATCTGCTCGCCGTACTTGGCCAGCTTGTTCTCGCCGACGCCGTTCACCGTGCCCAGCTCTGCCAGGGTGGACGGGGTTTGCGTGGCGATCTGGCGCAGTGTCGCGTCGTGGAAGATGACGTAGGCCGGGACGCCCTGCTCCTTCGCCGTGGCCGCGCGCCACGCGCGCAGGCGCTCGAAGACCGGCTTCGCCTCCTCCGGCATCTCCGCCGCCGCGGCCGCCGACTTGCCGCGCGACGACGAGGACGACCGGGCCGCCCGCTTCGGCTCGTGGCGCAGGCGGACCTCGCGGCGCCGGCCCAGCACCTCGCCGCTCGCCTCCGTCAGCACCAGCGTGCCGTGGTCGCCCTCCACCGTCAGCAGGCCCTGCGCCAGCATCTGGCGCACCACGCCCCGCCACTCCGGCTCGGACAGCTCCGTGCCCACCCCGAACACCGTCAGCGACTCGTGGCCGAACTGGTTGACCTTCGCGGTTGCGCGGCCGAGCAAGATGTCCACGACGTGCCCGACGCCGAACTTCTGCCGCCGCTCGCGGTCCAGCCGGTACACCGCCGAGAGCACCTTCTGCGCGGGGATCGTGCCGTCCCACGACTCCGGCGGCGACAGGCACGTGTCGCAGTTGCCGCACGCCTCCGCCTGCTGGCCGAAGTAGTTCAGCAGCTGCGCCCGCCGGCACTCGACCGTCTCGCACAACGCCAGCATCGCGTCGAGGTGCACGCCCAGCCGCCGCCGGTGCGCGTCGTCGCCCTCCGACGTGGCGATCATCTTCCGCTGCTGCACCACGTCCTGCAGCCCGTAGGCCAGCCACGCCGTCGACGGCAGACCGTCGCGGCCGGCGCGGCCGGTCTCCTGGTAGTAGCCCTCGACCGACTTCGGCAGGTCGAGGTGCGCGACGAACCGCACGTCCGGCTTGTCGATCCCCATGCCGAACGCGATCGTCGCGACCACGACCAGGCCGTCCTCACGCAGGAACCGCGACTGGTTGCGCGCACGGGTCCGCGCGTCGAGGCCCGCGTGATACGGCAGCGCCTCGATGCCGTTCTGCGTGAGGAACGTGGCGGTGCGCTCGGTCGACGCGCGCGACAGGCAGTACACGATGCCCGCGTCGCCCCTGTGCTCGGTCGACAGCAGCTCCAGCAGCTGCTGCTCCGGCTTGTTCTTCCCGACGATGCGGTACTGGATGTTCGGCCGGTCGAAGCTCGACACGAAGTGCCGCGCCTCGGTGAGGTTGAGCCGGGTGGCGATCTCCTTGCGCGTGGCGTCGGTGGCCGTCGCCGTCAGCGCGATCCGCGGCACCGTCGGCCAGCGCTCGTGCAGCGCCGACAGCGCCAGATAGTCCGGGCGGAAGTCGTGTCCCCACTGCGCGACACAGTGCGCCTCGTCGATGGCGAACAACGCGATCGTGCCGCGGTCCAGCAGCCGCAGCGTGGACTCGACCTTCAACCGCTCGGGCGCGAGGTAGAGCAGGTCGAGGTCGCCGGCCAGGAACGCCGCCTCGACCTCGCTGCGCTGCTCGAAGTCCTGCGTGGAGTTGAGGAAACCGGCACGCACGCCGAGCGCGGTGAGCGCGTCGACCTGGTCCTGCATCAACGCGATGAGCGGCGAGACCACCACGCCGACGCCGTCGCGGACCAGTGCCGGGATCTGGTAGCACAGCGACTTGCCGCCACCGGTCGGCATCAGCACGAGCGCGTCACCGCCGCGCACCACGTGGTCGATGATCTCCTGCTGGTTGCCGCGGAAGGCGTCGTAGCCGAACACCCGGCGCAGGGTCTCGGCGGTCCGCTGGATGTGCTCGTCGGTGTGCTCGTCGGAGTCGGCGGGGACAGTCACGCGGGCGATTCTATGGGCGCACCCCGACACACCCCGGGACTTGTCCACAGGGGTGTCACGCGTGTCCGCCGACCGTCACCTCGCCGATGGTCAACGACGGGGTCGCCTCGAGGATCGTGCCGACCCGCGCCACCTGCTCGTCCAGCTCACGCAGCCGCCCGCGAGACAGCGTGCCGAACGGCTCGACGGTGATCGCCACCCGCTTGCCGGACCGGCGCTGGTGCCACAACCCGCCGACCACGCCGTCGACCAGCAGCACCTGGAAGTTGCCCGCCGCGCGCCGTGCCGCGATCCCCGGGTTGAGCCGCGCCCGGTCGTTGCCGACCGCGTACGCGTAGGTGTCGAAGTAGGGCAGCAGCACGAGCCCGCGCGGCGGCTCGTCCGGCACCTCGGTGTCGCCCTTGCTCACCCAAGCAACCTCGCCGTCGACCTCGACCTCCGCCAGCGCGGCCGTCTGGAAGACGTTGCGCGCCCACGCGAGAGGCGCCGACAGCCAGTTCGCGAACCGCGCCGGGGTCGACGGGCCGAAGGCGTACAGGTAGCGGGCGAGCACGTCGGGCACCGCGTCCGCGGCGGGCTCGAGGTCCGGCAGCCAGCGGCGCGGGCTCGTGTAGGTCACCTTCCGCCCGCGGTTGGGCCCGAAACACAGGGCGCCGCGCATCCCGGCGAGGTGCATGACCTGCCGCCAGCGCGGCCACTTCCCCTGGAACGCCTCCATCACCGGATCGCCCGCCCACGACCCGCACACCGCGACGACCGCGCCGGACAGCTCGTCGATGGTCAGCTCGGCATCGGCCACCGCGTGCTCGATCGCGGCGAGCACCGCCTCGGTCTGCTCCTCGTCCATCCGCGTGGCCTCGGGCATCGGGTTCTGCCACGGCACGGCCGCCAGCGCGGCGGTCCACATCGGCAGGTCGCGGGTGGCGAGCAGGTGCACGGTGCCGCGCGGGCCGTAGGTCTTGACCAGGCTTCGCTCCACCCACAGCGCGTCGCGCACGCCGGAGCGGGTCACGCCGTCGAGCCGCAGGCCGATGGACAGCTCCGCCGCGGACAGCACCTGCGCGTGCGTGCCGGCGACCGTCGCGGCCACGTCCGCGGGTGTGCCCGGCAACGGCGCGGCCAGCCCGTGGCGGGCCAGCCGCCGCGCGCACACCTGCGCCCAGGTCAGCTCGGTCATGACGCGAACGGCTGGGCGCTCGTCACGTACTCCATCGCGGCGGCGAACTCCGGCCGTGCGGCGCGCTCCTCGACCTCGGCGGGCGTCAGCTCGGCCACCCGCTGCTGGATCCACCACAGGTTGCCGAGCGGGTCGCGGACCCGGCCGACCTTGTCACCCCAGAACAGCTCGGTCGGCTCGGTCACCGCGACCGCCCCGGCGGCCTGCGCGCGGCGGAACGTCTCGTCCGCGTCGGCGACGTACACGCGCAGGAAGCACGGCGTGGCGGGCCAGCCGTCCGGCCGGTCGAACAACAGCACGATCGCGTCGCCGATGCGGGTCTCCGCGTGGCCGATGCGACCGTCCTCGCCCACCACCCTGGCGATCTCCTCGCCGTCGAACGCGACCCGGATGAACTCCAGCTCCGCCGCGGTGTCCGTGCTGATCAGCCAGGGTGTGACGGCCGTGTAGCCGTCGGGGATCGTCTTCATGAGCACGACCGTAGCCGCCATATAGGCCGGATATTGTCCTAGATGACTGACATGCTGGCGGGCATGAGCGATCCGTCGGGCCGGCTGCTCGCGCTGCTGTCGCTGCTGCAGACCCCGCGCGAGTGGCCGGGCAGCGAGCTGGCGCGGCGCCTCGAGGTCAGCGCGCGCACGGTCCGCCGCGACGTGGAGCGGCTGCGCGAGCTGGGTTATCCGGTGGACGCGACGAAAGGCGCCGAGGGCGGCTACCGGCTCGCCGCGGGCGCCGCGATGCCGCCGCTGCTGCTCGACGACGAGGAGGCCGTCGCCATCGCGGTCGGGCTGCGGTCGGCGGCCGGGCAGCCGGTGGCCGGTATCGAGGAGGCCTCCGTCCGCGCGCTGACCAAGCTCGAACAGGTCCTGCCCGCGCGGCTGCGCTACCGGGTCGGCGCGCTCGGCGCGGCCACCGTCCCGCTGCCCGCCGACCAGCCTGCCGTCGACCCGGCGCACCTCACGCTGTTCGCCGCCGCCATCGCGAACCACGAACGCGTCCGGTTCGGCTACCGCAACGCCGAGGGCGGCGAGAGCCGCCGGCACGCCGAGCCGCACCGGCTCGTGTCCGCGCACCGCCGGTGGTACCTGCTCGCGTTCGACCTCGACCGCGCGGACTGGCGGCTCTACCGGGTGGACCGCATCGGCGAGCCGTTCGCGACCGGCGCGCGGGCCACGTCGCGCGAGCTGCCCGACCGGGATCCCGCCGCGTTCGTCACCGCCATGATGTACTCCGGCGCGCCGGTCCACGCCGCCGTCGTCACGCTCGACCTGCCGACCGCGCCCGCGCATCTCGGTGGGACGGCGACGCCGCTGCCGGACGGCCGGTGCCGGTGGGAGAGCCCCGAGGACACCCTGGAGTGGCTGGCCTTCCGCCTGCTCGCGCTCGGCTGCGAGATCGACGTGCACGAGCCGCCCGAGCTGGTCGACCACCTCCGGGACCTCGCCGCCCGCGCGTCCCGCGCCGCGGGCGACGAAGAAATCTGAACCTCCGTGTCGAATTCGCGCGCGCTCGTTCGACGCGTGGTCAGCGGCTAGGTTGACGGCCGACGGAAGGGGTTGGACGTTGCGGTTCATGATCATTCGCAGGGCGGACGAGGAGACCGAGGCGGGCACGTTGCCGTCCGAGGAACTGTTCGCGGCCATGACGAAGTACAACGAGGAACTGGTGAAGGCGGGCGTGATGCTCGACGGCGCCGGACTGCAGCCCAGCGCGAAGGGCATGAAGGTGCGCTTCAGCGGTGGGAAAAGGTCGGTGATCGACGGGCCGTTCGCCGAGGCCAAGGAGCTGATCGCCGGCTACAGCGTCATCGAGGCCGGCTCGCTCGCCGAGGTGGTCGAGCTGGTGAAGAAGTGGCCTGTCGAGGACGGCCACGGCAACGCCACGATCGAGATCCGCCGGGTCGCGGACATCGACGAGTACGACACCGCCACACCCGAGATCGTCGAGCGGGAACGGCGGATGCGCGCCGAGACCGGCAACGCCTGAGAGAAAGGGGAACGCATGCGCTTCATGGTGATGGTCAAGGCGAACCCGCAGTCCGAGGAGAACATCGCGCCGAGCACCGAGGACCTCGACGCGATGAGCCGGTACAACGACGAACTCGTCAAGGCAGGCGTCCTGCTCGACGCGAACGGCCTGACCTCGTCGGCCGACGGCGCGCTCGTGTCGTTCACCGACGGCGAGCCGACGGTCATCGACGGGCCGTTCACCGAGGCCAAGGAGCTCGTCGCGGGCTACTGGGTCCTCGAGGTGAAGTCCCGCGAGGAGGTCGTCGAGTGGGTCAAGCGGGTCCCGTTCGAGGGCGACGAGGAGGTCGAGATCGAGATCCGGCAGGTCTACGAGGCCGGCGACTTCGGCCCCGGCTACACCGACGACATCCGTGACCGGCAGGACGCGATGGCGGCCAAGATCGCGGAGCGCCACGGCTAGTCGCTTGCCGCCGACCTGCCGACCTGCTCTGATGGCGCCGTGGCGACGTTGGAGGTGCACCGGACGGTCGACGCGGTCTGGCGGATCGAGTCCGCGCGGCTCATCGCCGGGCTGACCCGCATGGTGCACGACGTCGGGCTGGCCGAGGAGCTCGCGCAGGACGCGCTCGTCGCGGCACTGGAGCAGTGGCCGGAGTCGGGCGTCCCGGACAACCCGGGCGCCTGGCTCATGGCCATCGCGAAGCGGCGGGCCATCGACCAGTTCCGCAGGCGGGAGACGCTCGAGCGCAAGGTCACCGAGATCGGCCGCGACCTCGAGACCCAGGAAGGCCCGTCCGCCGAGCCGGACTTCGACGCCATCGACAGCAACATCTCCGACGACATGCTGCGGCTGGTGTTCATCTCCTGCCACCCGGTGCTGTCCACCGAGGCACGCGTGGCCCTGACGCTGCGCCTGCTCGGCGGGCTGACCACCGAGGAGATCGCCCGCGCGTTCCTCACGCCCGAGCCGACCGTCGCGCAGCGGATCGTGCGGGCGAAGAAGACGCTGGCGCAGAAGAAGATTCCCTTCGAGGTGCCGAACGCGAGTGAGCTGGGCGAGCGGCTGGCCTCCGTGCTCGAGGTCGTCTACCTCGTGTTCAACGAGGGCTACTCGGCCACCGGCGGCGACGACTGGATGCGGCCCGCGTTGTGCGAGGACGCCATGCGCCTCGGCCGGATCCTCGCCGAGCTCGTGCCTGCCGAGCGCGAGGTCCACGGGCTCGTCGCGCTGATGGAGATCCAGGCGTCCCGCTCCCGGGCGCGGCTGGGCCCGTCCGGCGAGCCGGTGCTGCTGTTCGACCAGGACCGCACCCGCTGGGACCGGCTGCTGATCCGCCGCGGGCTCGCGGCGCTGGCCCGCGCGGAGGCGCTGCCCGGGGAGGCGGGCCCGTACGAGCTGCAGGCGGCCATCGCGGCGGGCCACGCGCGGGCACGCACCCCGGAGGACACCGACTGGGCACGCATCGCGGCCCGCTATGCGCGGCTCGTGCAACTGGTGCCCTCGCCGGTTATCGAGCTGAACCGGGCCGTCGCGCTGTCGATGGCGTTCGGGCCGGAGGTGGGCCTGCGGATCGTGGACGAGCTCAACGACGAGCCCGCGTTGAAGAACTATCACCTGCTGCCGTCGGTGCGCGGCGACCTGCTCGCGAAGCTGGACCGGCACGCGGAGGCGCACGAGGAGTTCAGCCGCGCGGCCGAGCTGACCCGCAACGAGCGCGAGCGCGCGCTGCTGCTCGCCCGGGCGCAGGAGAGCGCGGCCGCGGCCGGGTGAGCCGTGACGCGGGCCGCGTCCGCGCTGATCTAGCCTCATTCCCAGAGCAGGCGTGGCGGGAGGGGCGATGACCAGCGGTTCGCCGGGGATGAAGGACGTTGCCGCGCGCGCCGGGGTGTCCGTCGGCACGGTGTCCAATGTGCTCAACCGGCCGCAACTGGTCAGCGAGGCCACCCGCAGCCGCGTCCAGGCGGCGATCACCGAGCTCGGCTTCGTGCGCAACGAGACCGCACGGCAGCTGCGCGCGGGCCGCAGCCGGACCATCGCCTACGTCGTGATGGACGCGGCGAACCCCTTCTTCAACGACGTGGCCCGCGGCGTCGAGGACACCGCGCGGGGCGAGGGCGTCGCCGTCTACCTCTGCAACAGCAACCAGGACGCGGATCGCGAACGCGAGTACCTCGAGCGGCTGCGCGAGCAGCGGGTGCAGGGCGTGCTGATCACCCCCATCGACCCGTCCGGCGAGCGGCTGGCGGAGATGCCCGGCCGCGGCACGCCGGTCGTGCTCGTCGACTGCCAGGCGCCGGACCCGACGTGGTGCTCGGTCGCCGTCGACGACGAGCTGGGCGGCGAGCTGGCGCTGACCCACCTGCTGGAGTCCGGGCACGAGCGGATCGCGTTCGTCGGCGGGCCGATGTCCGTGCCGCAGGTGCGCGACCGGCACCAGGGCGCGCTGCGGGCGCTGGCCGCGGCCGGCCTGCCGCCCTCGGCGCTGGTGCTGCTGGAGACCGACGCGCTGAAGGTCGCCGAGGGCAGGCGGGCGGGGGAGCGGCTCGCCGGGCTGCCCGCGTCGGCCCGGCCGACCGCCGCGTTCTGCGCCAACGACCTGCTGGCCCTCGGGCTGCTGCAGGCGATGACCCGGCTCGGCCGGGCGGTGCCCGAGGATCTCGCGGTCGTCGGCTACGACGACATCGAGTTCGCCGAGGCCGCCGCCGTGCCGCTGACCTCGGTGCGCCAACCGCGGGAGCTGCTCGGGCGCACGGCCGCGCAGCTGCTGTTCGAGGAGGCGGCCGAGGACGAGGAGCACGTGCACCAGCAGGTCCGGTTCTCCCCGGAGCTGGTCGTCCGCGCGTCGACACGAGTCAAGCGCGCCTCGTCTTGACACTGCTCCGCGTCCGCCAGCATGCTTCCGGTGATGGTTGAAACGTTCAATTCGCCGGACGCGGTCGACGAGCTGGTGCGCCGGAGCAACCGGCTCGGCGCGGACCCGCGCAACACGAACTACGCGGGCGGCAACACCTCGGCGAAGGCCACCGGCACCGACCCGGTGACCGGCGGCGACGTGGACCTGTTGTACGTCAAGGGATCCGGCGGCGACCTGGGCACGCTGACCGCGGCCGGGCTCGCGGTGCTGCGCCTGGATCGCCTCCGCGCGCTGACGGACGTCTACCCCGGCGTGGACCGCGAGGACGAGATGGTGGCCGCGTTCGACTACTGCCTGCACGGCAAGGGCGGCGCGGCGCCCTCGATCGACACGGCCATGCATGGGCTCGTCGACGCCCCCCACGTCGACCACCTGCACCCCGACGCCGGCATCGCGCTGGCCACCGCGGCCGACGGGCCCGCGCTGACCAAGCGGTGCTTCGGCGACCGGGTCGTGTGGGTGCCGTGGCGGCGCCCGGGTTTCCAGCTGGGGCTGGACATCGCGGCCGTGCGCCGCGAGCACCCGGACGCGATCGGGGTGATCCTGGGCGGGCACGGCATCACCGCGTGGGGCGCGACGAGCGACGAGTGCGAGGCGCGCTCGGCCGAGATCATCGAGACGGCACAACGGTTCCTTGACGAGCACGGCAGGCCCGACCCGTTCGGCGCCGTCGTCGTGCAGACGCCGGACACCGCCGCGCGCCGGTTGCTGGCCGCCCGCCTGGCGCCGGTGATCCGCGGCCTCGCCTCGACCGACCGCCCCCAGGTCGGCCACTTCACCGACACCGAGGCCGTGCTGGACTTCCTCGCCCGCGACAAGCTCGCCGCGCTGGCCGCGAAAGGCACCAGCTGCCCCGACCACTTCCTGCGCACCAAGGTCCGCCCGCTCGTGCTGGACCTGCCGCCGACCGCGCCGGTCGAGGATCTCGTCGGCAGGCTGCGGGAGCTGCACAAGACCTACCGCGCGGACTACCGCGCCTACTACGAGCGCCACGCCGACCCGGACTCGCCGCCGATGCGCGGCGCCGACCCCGCGATCGTGCTGGTGCCCGGCGTCGGCATGTTCAGCTTCGGCAAGGACGCCCAGACCGCACGGGTGGCGGGCGAGTTCTACGTCAACGCGATCAACGTGATGCGTGGCGCGGAGTCGGTGTCGCGGTACGAGCCGATCGGCGAACGGGAGAAGTTCCGCATCGAGTACTGGGCGCTGGAGGAGGCGAAGCTGCGGCGGCAGCCCCCGTCCAGGCCGCTGTCCGCACGGGTCGCGTTCGTCACCGGCGGCGGGTCGGGCATCGGCCGGGCCACCGCGCGCCGGCTGGCCGCGGAAGGCGCCTGCGTGGTGGTCGCGGACCGCGACGGCCCCGCCGCGGCGGCGGTCGCGGCCGAGTTCGGCGGGCACGCGGTCACCGTGGACGTCACCGACCCGGCCGCGGTGGCGGCGGCGTTGCGCGAGGCGTCGCTCGCCTACGGCGGGGTCGACCTCGTGGTGAACAACGCCGGGCTGTCGATCTCCAAGCCGCTGCTGGAGACGACCGAGGCCGACTGGGACCGCCAGCACGACGTGCTCGCTAAGGGCTCGTTCCTCGTCGCCCGCGAGGCCGCGCGGATCATGATCGAGCAGGGCATGGGCGGGGACCTGGTGTACATCGCGAGCAAGAACGCGGTGTTCGCCGGCCCGAACAACGTGGCCTACGGCGCGGCGAAGGCCGACCAGGCCCACCAGGTGCGGCTGCTCGCGGCGGAGCTGGGAGAGCACGGTATCCGCGTCAACGGCGTCAACCCGGACGCGGTGGTGCGCGGGTCGGGGATCTTCGCCGGCGGCTGGGGCGCGCAGCGGGCGGCCGTGTACGGCGTCGCCGAGTCCGCGCTGGGGGAGTTCTACGCGCAGCGCACGCTGCTGAAGAAGGAGGTGCTGCCCGAGCACGTGGCGGCGGCGGTGGTGGCGCTGACCGCCGGGGACCTGTCGCTGACGACGGGCCTGCACGTGCCGGTGGACGCCGGCGTGGCCGCGGCCTTCCTGCGATGACCGTTCGGGTCGCGGCCGTCGATCTCGGCGCGGCGTCCGGGCGGGTGATCGTAGGGCGCGCCGGCCGGGACGAACTGTCCATCGAGGAGTGTCACCGGTTCCCGAACCGGCCCGTGGCCGTCCGCGGCACGCTGCACTGGGACATCCTCGACCTCTACCGCGAGGTCCTCGACGGCGTGCGCGCGGCGGGCGAGCTGGACGGCGTCGGCATCGACACCTGGGGCGTGGACTACGGGCTGCTGGACGGATCCGGCGCGCTGCTGGGCAACCCGGTGCACTACCGGGACGGGCGAACGGCGTCGGCGTCCCCGGACCGGTTCGGCGCGGCCCTGCTCTACGAGACGACAGGCCTGCAGTTCCTGCCGTTCAACACGATCCACCAGCTCGCCGCCGAGTCACCGGAGCGGTTGGCCGCGGCGCGGCGGCTGCTGATGATCCCGGACCTGCTGGCGTACTGGCTGACCGGCTCGGTCGGCGCGGAGCTGACGATCGCGTCGACGAGCCAACTGCTCGACGTCCGGTCCCGCACGTGGGCAACGTCGCTGGCCGTGTCGGCCGGGCTCGACCCGGCGGTGCTGCCGCCGCTGCACGAGCCCGGCACGGTGCTCGGCACGGCCGGCGTGCTCGGCGACGTCCCGGTGATCGCGGTCGGCGCCCACGACACGGCGTCGGCGGTGGTCGGCGTGCCGGCGTGTGACGAGCGGTTCGCCTACATCTCGTGTGGCACCTGGTCGCTGGTCGGCGTGGAGCTGGCGGCGCCGGTGCTGACCAAGCAGAGCAGGCTGGCGAACTTCACCAACGAGCTCGGCGTCGACGGCACGGTGCGCTACCTGCGCAACGTGATGGGTATGTGGCTGCTGCAGGAGTGCCTGCGCGTGTGGCCGGACGCGTCGCAGGCCGACCTGCTCGCCGAGGCGGCCACGCTGCCGCGCCGCGCGGTGATCGACCCGGACGACCCGGTCTTCCTGCCGCCGGGCGACATGCCGGGACGGATCGCGAACGCGTGCCGCCGCCGGGACCAGCCGGTCCCGGCCACCCGCGCCGAGACCGTGCGGTGCATTGTGGACAGTCTGGCGCAGGCCCACCACCGGGCCGTCGACACCGCCACCCGCCTCAGCGGCCACCCGGTCGACACCGTCCACATCGTCGGCGGCGGCGCGCGGAACTCGTTGCTGTGCCAGCTGACCGCCGACGCGTGCGGCCTGCCCGTCGTCGCGGGCCCGGTGGAGGCGACCGCGCTGGGCAACGTCCTCGTGCAGGCCCGCGCACTGGGCGCGGTGGACGGCGACCTCGCGGCGCTGCGCGCGCTCGTGCGCGCCACCCAGCCCACCACCCGCTACGAGCCGGCCAGTTGATAACACTCGGCGCGGTGTGAGCGAAGAACCGTCCAAGACGTCTTGTCCGAAGACGATCAGCCTTGGGAGCAGGTTTGAGCACCGCTGGTGAGCCGCCGATCCGGGTCTTTCTGAGCTACGCCCGCGCCGATGACAAGTTGCTCGAGTTCATTGATCCGTTCACGACGTCACTGCGGCATATGGCGCTCGCCGACCAAGGGCGGGACCTGGACATCTTCGTCGAACGAGAGTCGGTCGACTGGGGAGAGAACTGGCAAGATGCCATTCGCGCCGGGATTGACAGTGCGATGATTTTCATGCCCGTCGTCACTCGTCAGTACTTCGATCGTCCGGCCTGCCGCGAGGAGCTCCTCAACTTCTACAACGAGGCGAAATCGCTGGGCGTGACGAGCCTGTTGCTTCCGGTCGTGCTGCTCGGTCATTCATATCTCTCCGAAAACAGTGAGGATGTCGCGGTTCGCATCATCAGTGAACGGCAGTACCGCGACCTGAAGGAGGCGTGGATCGCCGGACCTCAGTCCCTGGCGTGGCGGTCTTCGATCGTTCAGCTCGCAGCCGAGTTGGTCGGCGCAGCCACTGCTGCGGAACGCGTGCTTGCCAAGGCGCTTTCGGTGCCCGGTCCATCGAATCGGTTCGTCGAGGCCATAGACGATGCTCCCGGTGCGTCTGAGGTGAGCGAAGCGCTCGAGCAGTTCGCCGAGGAAAGCCCGCGCCTGGTCAAGTCGCTCACCGATATCCTGTTGGAGTTGACCGGCGTCATAGCCGACTCGGACAAAATTGGAGAGAAGTCTCCTGGAGAAGTTCGGCAGGTACTGTTGGAGATGGCGTCACAACTGCAGCCGCTCGGCGCAGGCTTCCAGGAGACCGGGCGCGAACTCGAATCGGTCACCACGAAGACCGACGAGATCATGCGCGGCTACATCCGCTACCTTCGGGAAAATCAGATGTACGACATTCTGGAGAGCGAGCGGGCGTCTTTGGCGGGAGTAGAAGAGGCGTTCGAGCCGATCGCCCAGATCGAGGGGTTTGTGGCCGAGTTTCTCGACCAGATTCGGCCTTTGGAGATCAGTAGTGCGCCGATGCGCAACTCTCTTCGCGGGTTCCGTGAAGGGGGAACCGCGGTCCGAAGTGCGATAGCGATCATGGGAACCTGGTCGAAGGTGCTCGACGACAAGTAACCTCCACTCAGGATTCCGGCAGGCGCAGGGATTCCTCGCCGAGACCGAGTCCGGTCAGGATCGCGCGGTAGGCCGCGCGGTGCTCCGCCGCCCGCTCCGCGTCGTCCAGTCCTGTGTGGACGATGGCGAGGCGGGCCAGGAGGCGGGCCTGCTCCAGCGCGGCGGAGAGCTGGCGCCAGACGTCCAGTGACGCCGAGAGCGGCTGCACCGCCGCCGCCGGATCGCCCTGTGCCATGGCCAGCTCGCCGCGGGCGCGCAGGACCTCGGCCAGGCCGTCGCGGTTGCGGCGGGACTCGAACTCCGCCTGGGCGTCGTCCAGGCGCGCCACCGCCGACGCCCAGGCGCCGCGGCGGATGTCGATGTCGGCTCGGGTCTGCTCCACGTACGCCGCGTGCAGGTCGTCGCCCAGCGACACGGTGATCTCGGCGGCCTCGTCCAGGGCCGCGGCGGCATCGTCGAGACGGTCGGCGTCGATCAGGGTGTACGCGTAGATGATCAGGTTCTGCGCGGTCAGGCGGGTGTTCTGTTCGCTGCGCCGGATCTCCAGCGCCCGCTCGACCAGCGGCAGGGCCGTACCGAACGCGCCGCGGTCCCGATCGGTCTCCGCCCGGTTCACCAGCACCGACGCCAGCACCGTCGGCGGGTCGCCGGGGCCGATCGTCGCCAGGGCCTCGTCCAGGATGGCCGCCGCCTCGGTCAGCCTGCCGAGGCGGCGGGTGGCGAGGCCGGCATGCAGCAGCGCGCGGACGAAGCGGGTGTGATCGCCGACCGTCCGCGCCAGCGACAGCGCCTCGGTCGCCAGCTCCGCCATGTCCGACGCCCGCCCCAGCTGCGAGTACACCCCGAACAACGCCTGCATCACCGCCAGCAGCAACGGCTCGGACCCCGGCGCGCGCAACGCCGACGCCGCCACCCGCAGCGCCTGCTCCCGCTCGTCGTCGTACGCGCGCAGCGTCAGGAACCCCGACACGCGCAGCGCCAGCTCGCCCGCCAGCTCGGCGTGCCCCTCCGCGGCGGCCTGCTCGATCGCCGTCGACAGGCTGTGCCGCTCGGTCTCCAGCCACTCCCTCGGCCGCTCCCGCACCGGCGCGGCAGGCGCCCGCGCGGCCGGCTCGGACGACCCGTTGTCCAGGTCGGCGCTGTAGCTCGTGTGGTGCGCCGCCCGCTGGTCCGCCTCGCCGGCCAGCGCCAGCCAGCCGGACAGCATGCGCGACACCGCCGCGCCGCGCTCGGTCGCCGACTCCTGCGCCGCGGCCCGCTCGGCGGCGAAGTCGCGCACGAGCCCGTGCAGCCGGTAGCGCGACTGGCCCACCGCGTCCCGCCCCGCGGGCTCGACCAGGTGCACCTCGACGAGCTGGTCCAGCAGCCGTTCCGTGGCGCCGGGGGTGGGGGAGCCGAGCAGTTCCTGAGCGACCCACGCGGGCCAGTTCGTCGCCAGCACCAGCCCGAGCCTGCGCAGCAGCGCGCGCAACGGCTCGTCGAGCGACTGGTAGCTCAGCTCGATGCTGGCCCGCACGTTCAGGTCGCCGACCGCCAGCTCGTCGAGGCGGTTGCGCTCGTCGGCCAGCCTGCGCCGGAAGTCCCCGAGTGTCCATTCGGGATGGACGGACAGCCGGGCCGCCGCCACACACACCGCCAGCGGCAGATTTCCGCACAGCGCGGCCACTTCCGCCGCCGCCTGCGGTTCGGCCGCCGCCCGCTCGGCGCCGATCACCGCGGCCAGCAGTGTCACCGCGTCGTCGCCGGACAGCACCGGGATCGACCAGCGCGCCGCCTCGACCAGCGCACCCAGCTGCCGCCGCGAGGTCACCAGCGCCCGTGACCCGGCCGAGGACGGCAGCAGCGGGCGCACCTGCTCCTCGCTCGCCGCGTCGTCGAGCACCACCAGCATCCGCCGGCGGGCCAGCAGGCTGCGATACATGCCGACGCGTTCGTCGAGGTCGTCGGGCAGGCTCGGGCCCGCCACGCCGAGCGTGCGCAGCAGCCGGCCGAGCACCGTGTGCGGCACGGCGGACGGGTCGTGGGTGCCACGCAGGTCCGCGTACAGCTGGCCATCCGGGAAGTCCGCCGCCAGCCGGTGCGCGGCCGCGAGCGCGAGCGTCGTCTTGCCCACCCCGCCCGGGCCGACGAGCACGCGCACCGGGCCGCCCGCGGCACCGACGGCGTCGTCGCGGCTCAGCTCCGCGCAGATTTCGCCGAGCAGCTTGTCCCGCCCGGTCAGCACCGAGGTCGCGGCGGGCAGCTGGCGCGGCACCGGCGGTCCGGCCGCGGCCACGCTCTCGCCACGCAGGATCCGCTCCTCCAGCCTGCGCAGCGGCGGGCCCGGCTCCACGCCGAGATCGTCGGCCAGCCGCCGGTACAGCCGCCGGTACGCGGCGAGCGCCTCCGCCCGCCTGCCGGACGCGGCCAGCGCCGACATCCGCAGCTCGTGCAGCCGCTCCCGGTACGGATGCTCGGCGAGCAGCGGATCCAGCTCGCGCAGCACGTCGTCGAACCGCTCCAGCGCGAACTGCGCGTCGAGCCGGGCCTCCGCGGCGGACAGCCGTTCCTCGTGCAGCACCTGGCGGATCGGCTCGGCCAGCTCGTCGGACACGTCCGCGAGCGCGGGTCCCCGCCACAGCGCGAGCGCGTCCGCGAGCAGGCCCTCCGCTCGCGCCGGGTCGCCGGCGGCCATCGCCTGCCTGCCCTCGGCGATCAGCTCGCGGAAGCGCAGCACGTCCAGCTCGTGGTGGCCGAGGTGCAGCTCGTAGCCGGTGGCCCGGGTGATGATCAGGTCGTCGCCCGCCTCGCGCAGCCGCCGGCGCACGTTGCTGATCATGTTGTGCAGCTGCGCCCTCGCGGTGCTCGGCGGATCGCCCCACAACGCGTCGACGAGCCGGTCGAGCGAGGTCAGCCGCTCCGCGTTGAGCAGCAACGTGGCCAGCACGAAGCGCTCACGGCCGCTGCCGGCCGGTACCGCTGTTCCGTTGTGCCGGGCTACCACCGGCCCCAGGAGCCCGAACTCCACCGGTCGAGTCTGGCAGAGCTAGTGGCCCACTGCGTCGAGGGTGGTGATCTCGTCGGCGGAGAGGCGCAGGTCTATCGCTTCCACCGAGTCGCGGATCGTCTCCGGCCGCGACGAGCCCGGGATCGGGATCACCACCGGCGACTTCGCCAGCATCCAGGCCAGGCACACGCGTTGCGGGCTGACCCCGTGCGCCCGCCCGACCTCGGCGAACGGTGTGAACCGGGAGCCGAGGTCGGCGGCGCGCGACGCGCCGGCGAGCGGCCCCCACACCAGGAACGCGATGCCCAGCTCGTCGCACAGCTCCAGCTCGGGCTCGCTGGAGCGGAACGCTGGCGAGAACTGGTTCTGCACGCTGACCAGGCGGCGATCCAGGATCTCGTCGGCCTGCCGGATCTGGTCGGGGTTCGCGTTGGAGATCCCGGCCATGCGGATCTTGCCGGCGTCGAGCAGGTCGCGGATGGCGCCGACCGAGTCGGCGTAGTCGACCTTCGGGTCCGGCCGGTGGAACTGGTACAGCCCGATCGCGTCCACGCCGAGCCGCTTGAGCGAGGCGTCGCAGGCCTGCCGGAGGTGCTCGGGCGAGCCGTCGACCGTCCACGAGCCGTCGCCCGGCCGTAGGTGCCCGCCTTTTGTGGCGATCAGGATGCCGGAGGTGTCGCCGCCGTAGCTCGCGAGCGCCCGCGCGATGAGCGACTCGTTGTGGCCCACCTCGCCGGCGTGCTGGTGGTAGGCGTCCGCGGTGTCGATCAGTGTCACGCCCGCGTCCAGCGCGGCGTGCACGGTCGCGACCGACCGCTGCTCGTCGGGCCGTCCCTCGATCGACAGCTGCATGCCGCCGAGACCGATGGCGCTGACGGCCACGTCGCCGATGCGGCGAGTCTGCATGATGTTCCCTTCGCCCTTCCGGTGTCCCGGGTCCCAGTCTGCTCCGGCGGCCGGCGGACTGCTTGAGACAAGGGCCACGCCGGGTGCTCCGATCGGCACGAGTTCGGGTACTGACCGGGCGGCCGCTACCGGGGAAAACTGTCTACTGTCCGTCTGTGTACCGATAGAAATGCAGATCGTGGCCCCCCATCTGGACGACCACGACGCGAACCGGGCGTACTGTCAGTGAACTGGCACGTTGACGACTTACAGAAATAGGCAAACAATGCCCGTACTGGGTGACCCGTCGTCGTAGGCGGGTGAACTAAAACTGGGGAATGGGGAGATCGGGTCATGGCCAACGCGAGATCCGGCCGTTCCGCCGCACGTTTGCCAGAACCGGTCAACAAGATCACGCCGTATCAGCGTCTGAAGGAAGCGATTCGCGCGGGGGATCTCCAGCCGGGGCAGCAACTGGTGGAGTCGGTGCTGGCGGAATGGTGCGAGGTGAGCCGCACGCCGATCCGGGAGGCGCTGTCGAAGCTGCAGCACGACGGACTGGTGGAACGCAACGAACGTGGGCTGGTGGTACGCGAGCGCAGTCCGGAAGAGGTCCTGGACATCTACGAGACCAGGATCGCGCTGGAGGGCACCGCCGCGCGGATGGCGGCGGAGCGGCGCAACTCCCACGACCTCATCCTGTTGCGCAGAGCAGTTGCCCGGCTCGAGGGAGTGACCGGCGAGGACATCGACGGGATGGTCCGCGCGAACCGGCAGTTCCACACCGCCGTATGGCGGGCGAGTCACAACTCGTCGCTGATCGACCTGCTGGAGCGGCTGGATCTGCATCTGGTGCGCTACCCGGCCAGCACGCTGGAATCCCCGGGTCGCTGGGAACGTTCGGGCGAGCAGCACCGCTTAATTGTCGACGCGATCGAGGCTCGCGACAGCGACGGCGCCGAGAAGAGTGCCATCACTCACTTCACGGAGGCACGCGACATCCAGCTGGCGCTGTTCGACGAGACATTGTGAATTGAGCGGGATTTCGAACTCTCGAAAATCGTAATTCCTGCGCATGAATTGCATCTGAGTCCGGTGTCGCCTTCGTCCAATGGCGGCCGGGCTGTGTCTGGCAGGGTGGCCCCGTGCGATACGGATATCTGGCGACCATGCGATGCAAGCCCGGCCACCGCGACGACGTGGTGGCGCTGTTGCTCGGCGGTGAGGACGGGCTGCGCGCGGCGGGCTGCGACCTGTACGTGGTGAGCACGTCCGGCGACGACCCGGACATGATCTGGGTGTACGAGGTCTGGCCGACCAAGGGCGACCACGACGCGTCGCTGGAGCTGCCCGAGACGCGGGCGGCGATCGCGACGGCCATGCCGGTGCTGACCGGCGAGTTCACCGGCCAGGAACTGGCCGTCGCGGGCGGCGTCGGGCTGCCGGCCTGATCACATGTTGCGGATCTCCCGGTAGCGCTTGATGTCGGGCAGCGATCGGATGATCACCAGTGCCACGAGGGCGAGCAACAGCACCACGAACAGCTTGCCGATCATGACCTTTCCCTCCCACTAGTCCGGTGCTCCACCTGGTCGAGCAGCGAGGCGACGGTGTCGTCCCAGGTGGGCAGTGTGTGGGCGATCTTGTAGTCGCGCAGGGCGTCGAGTGTGTGCCGGGACAGGCGCAGCCAGCCGCTGTTCGGGAAGTGCACGTCCACGGTCTGCCGCCACACCTCGACGGGCAGGCCGAACGCGCTCTCCTTGCTCCACGGAACCTGCGCGACGCTCATCCGGCCGTCCCGGACGCTGAAGATCGTGCCGCTGAACAGCAGCAACAGCGGGATGGCGCCGTCGGCCAGCGCGTCGAAGTACTTGGTCGACGCGATCTCCAGGTCGTAGGTGCAGGGCACGGGCAGGTCGAGCGTGGTGGCGCCGGTGAACCGCGGCACCATCGCGGACACCGTCGTGAACTGCATCGGCTTGACCGTGTCCGCCCAGCGGGCCGGGTCGCCGAACAGGTCGTGCAGCGCCTCGGCCTCGGTCGCGGAGTAGCGGCGCAGGTGTGGCTCGATGCGGATCTGGCAGCGCAGCGCGATCGCGTCGACGGTCGCGCCGGTGGTCTCGGTGATCCGCAGCTCGAGCGTGAGCAGCGGGACCACCGCGTGCCGCTCGGCCCGCGCCCCGAGGCAGTCGAACACCAGGTCGGCCACCGGTCAGCCCCCCAGCGGGGTGGCGCTGCGGCGGACCGTGGCGAAGAACTCCTCGATCCGCTCCTTGGCCTCCGCGCCACCGTCGAAGCCCTGCCAGTACATCCGGACCGTGCCGACGAGCTGGTAGCAGACGTCGACCGGGACCAGGAAGCACTCCACGTCGCTGTCCTGCTCCGCGCGCACCAGGACCGCCTCGACCTCCGGCTCGGCGGCGGCCAGCAGCGGGTGCGCGGCGACCAGCGCGGCCCACGCGTCGAGGTCGAGCAGGCACTCGGTGGCCCCGGCGGGGCTGGGGTAGAACGCGGTGGTCCCTTCCTCGCCGCGCAGGAAGAACGCCGAGCCGACCGGGATGCCCAGCCGCTCCCACTCCGGCCGGGTCAGCGCGTGGGCCGGGTCGTGGAGGTACCGGTCGGGGACCGCGCGGAACCGCCCGCCGCCCGCGTCGGGGCGGGTGAACAGCAGGAAGCACGGCCGGCACGCGCACAGCAAGGCGCGTTCGCCCGTGTCGACGACGTGGCCGTGCGGCTCACCCGCCGGGTTGCCGCACAACTCGCAGCGTTCCAACAGGGCGGGGCCGGGTTTGTCCTGCCGGGCCGGAGGCCCGACGAACCGGCGCAGGCCCGGGTTCACGTCACGACCTCCCCGGGCACGGCGACCCGCACGCCCGCGCTGTCGGACAGCAGCGGCAGCGGGTCGAGGTGGTCGGTGGCGCCGTCGAGCCCGCGCCCGGCGAGCCGCGCGTTGAACTGCGCGCCGCACGCGGGGCAGGCGAGCACGTTGCCGTTGAGCGTGCCCTCCGAGAGCGCGCCGCCGCAGGCCGGGCAGCCGTCCCGATAGGCGTAGAGCGTGCCGCGGATCGAGCAGACGACCACCGCCAGGCCGGCGAGTTCCACCCGCACCGGGCGGCCGGTCGGCGGGCCGAGGTCCGGCAGGGTCGCCCAGCCCGGCCCGGCGGTCGAGGACGGGGCGGGTGCGGGCTCGGCGGCCGCCCAGCCCGGTGGCGGGCCCATGCCGACCTGGAGCAGGGGAGCGGCGGGTGGTTCGGCCACGCCGGCCACGTCGATGCCGGTCAGCTCCGGTGCGGCGTCCGCGATGGCGCCCTCGATGGCCATCCGCACGGTCTCGGTCGACGACGGGCAGCCGTCGCAGTTGCCCTGCAACCGCAGCCGGGCCATGCCGTCGCCGTCCACGCCGAGGAACTCCACGCCGCCCGCGTGCGAGCCGAGGTAGGGCCGCACCGTGTCGAGCGCGCGCTGGATGCGGGTCTCGGTGTCCACCGGGTGCAGGTCGTGCAGCAGCAGCAGGCTCTCGACGAGCTCGTCCTCCGCGAGCCGCTCGACCATCGCCGGGTCGCGGTCGCCGAGCACGGTCACAACCCGGCGAAGCCCCTCGCCGTACATCTCGACGAGGAGGTGGACCAGCTCCTCCGCGGTGTCCTTGTGCCGGGTCGCCGCCAGTCCGGCGAGCAGCTCCTCGATCCGGTCGCCGACCGCGCGGGCGTTCGGGACCTCGCCGTCCGCCATGTCAGTACTCGGCGTTGAACGCGTGCGGGGTGTGCAGCTTCTTGAGCACCTTGCCGGTGCCCAGCGACATGTGCACGCCGCAGGGCAGGCACGGGTCGAAGCTGCGGACCGCCCGCATGATGTCGATGCCCTTGAAGTTCTCCGGCGGGTTCTCCTCGAAGATCGGCGTGTTCTGCACCGCGTCCTCGTACGGGCCCGGGGTGCCGTAGGTGTCGCGGACGCTGCCGTTCCACGGGGTCGGCGGGTAGGGGTGGTAGTTCGCGATCTTGCCGCCCTTGATCACCATGTGGTGGGACAGCACACCGCGCACCGCCTCGGTGAACCCGACGCTCACACCCTCCTCCGGCACGGTGAACGACTCCCACGTCTTGGTGTGGCCCGCCCGGATCTCGGCGAGTGCCTTCTCCACGAACGTCAGTGCCAGCGCGGCTGAGTAGGCCTGGAAGTAGGTCCGTGCCCGGTTGCGCTCGATCGCGTTGCTCCACTGTGGAATCTTCCACTCGAACTGCACCGCGGGCTTGGTCGCGCTCCTCGGCAGCGCGATCTTGACGCTGTGCCCGGTCGCCTGGATGTAGTCGGTGTTCACCAGGCCGGCGAGCGCGGTCGCCCACAGGCGCGCGATCGGGCCGCCGCCGGTGTCGAGCGCGAGGTGGTCGGTGCCGTCGAACCAGCGCGGCGACATCGTCCAGGAGTACTTGTCGTCGAAGTCGCGCTTTGCCGGCCGGGGGATCGTGTGCTGGTTCCACGGATGCCGGCGGTCGACGGGGTTGCCCAGGGGATCGTGGGTCACGAACATCTCCTGGTCTTCCCAGTCGTCGTAGAACGAGTGTCCCAGCAGGATCCGGATGCCGAGGTTGATGTCCAGCAGGCTGGTGGTGACGAGCTTGCCGTCGACCACGACGCCGGGGGTGACGAACATCTTGCGGCCCCAGGACTCCATGTTGCGGTAGCTGAAGTCGCAGTGTTCGGGGTCGTTGAGGCTGCCCCAGCAGCCGAGCAGGATCCGCCGCCGGCCCACCTCCTCGTAGCCGGGCAGCGCCTCGTAGAAGAAGTCGAACAGGTCGTCGTGCATCGGCACGACCCGCTTCATGAACTCCACGTAGCGCATCAGCCGGGTGAGGTAGTCGGTGAACAACTGGACCGTGGCCACCGTTCCGACGCCGCCGGGGTACAAAGTGGACGGATGGACGTGCCGGCCCTCCATGAGGCAGAACATTTCCCTGGTGTACCGGGAGACCTGCAGCGCCTCGCGGTAGAACTCGCCCTCCAGCGGGTTGAGCGAGCGCATGATGTCACCGATGGTCTTGTACCCGTGCTCGCCCGCGTGTGGTGACTCGGTGCGGTTCGCGAGCTCCAGCACGCCGGGGTTGGTCTCGGCGACCATCCTCTCGCAGTAGTCCACGCCGACCAGGTTCTCCTGGAAGATGTTGTGGTCGAACATGTACTCGGCGGCCTCGCCCAGGTTGATGATCCACTCGCCGAGGTGCGGCGGACGGACGCCGTAGGCCATGTTCTGGTTGTAGACCGAGCAGGTCGCGTGGTTGTCGCCGCAGATGCCGCAGATGCGGCTGGTGATGAAGTGCGCGTCGCGCGGGTCCTTGCCCTTCATGAAGATGCTGTACCCACGGAAGATCGACGAAGTACTGTGGCACTCGGCGACGGTCTTGTTCGCGAAGTCGATCTTCGTGTAGATGCCGAGGCTGCCAACGATCCTGGTGACCGGGTCCCACGCCATCTCGACGAGCTCGGTGTCCTTGGCCGTAGTCATGGTGGTGGCTCCTTACCAGTCCGCCTCATAGCCCGTTAAGAGTTTGTCGCCCTTGGCCCGCCACTTCGGCTCCTCGTCCACGGTCTTCATGGTGAAGCCGCGCAGGGCCCGGATCACCGTGCCGTACATGCCGCTCGCCGCCGACGACACGCGGGCGCCGGGCGGTTCGTCCATGAAGGGCATGAACTTGTCGGGGAAGCCCGGCATGGTGCAGGCGATGCAGATGCCACCCACATTCGGGCAGCCCCCGACCCCGTTGATCCAGCCGCGCTTGGGCACGTTGCACTTGACCACCGGTCCCCAGCAGCCGAGCTTGACCAGGCACTTGGGGGAGCCGTACTCCTTGGCGAACTCGCCCTGTTCGTAGTACCCGGCCCGGTCGCATCCCTCGTGGACGGTCGCGCCGAACAGCCACTGTGGCCGGAGCGCCTCGTCCAGCGGGATCATGGGTGAGACGCCGGCGGCCTGGTAGAGCAGGTACAGGATCGTCTCGGAAAGGTTGTCCGGGTGGATGGGGCAGCCGGGCACGCAGACGATCGGGATGCCGGCCTTGGACCGCCAGTCCCAGCCGAGGTAGTCGGGCACGCCCATGGCGCCCGTGGGGTTGCCCGCCATCGCGTGGATGCCGCCGTAGGTCGCACACGTCCCGACGGCGAGTATGGCCAATGCCTTGGGGGCCAGGCGATCCAGCCACTCGCTGGTGGTCATGGGCTGGCCGGTCGCGGGGTTGTTGCCGAACCCGCACCAGTAGCCTTCCGGCTTGATCTCCTCGTTGGGGACCGAGCCCTCGACCACGAGCACGAACGGCTCGAGCTCGCCGCGGTCGGCCTTGTGCCACCACTCGATGAAGTTGTCGGCCCCTTGTTCGGGACCGCACTCGAAGTCGATCAGTGGCCAGTGGACGGCCACCTTCGGCAGGCCGGGGAGCGCGCCGAGGACGATCTCCTCGATGGAAGGCTGCGTGGCCGCGGTGAGCGCGACCGAATCCCCGTCGCAGCCGAGACCGCCGTTCATCCACAGAATGTGAATCACCGGTTCGGTATCGGCCGTGGTCATCAGCGACCTCCTCGCCGCAAACGAAATTGGGCGAGCCATGACTGGCCCGGAAAAGACGGTAGACCCGCCGGTGCGACGTCACAAGACGTAGTCGTCCGATCGGTGGGACACAAATGTCCGACTACTTGGCGGGTTCAATCGGGCCGCTCCTGCCGTAGGCTGCTAGCGGGTCACAGGGGCGAGGGATTGATGCAGGTGAGCGAAGCGCGCCAGCCGTCGCGACCGCCGGTCGAGGTCCAGCCGATCGTCGTGCTGTCCAGAACCTTCCCGGCCCGGCCGTCCTCGATTCCCGAAATCCGGGAATTCGTCCGGCGCAGCCTCGCGGAATCCCCATTGACCGAATCCGACAATCGTGAGGTCAGCCAGACGGTATTCCGCGCGCTGCTCGACGCGGCCGGCCCGACCGGCACGATTCAGGTGTCGTTCCGGATCTTCCCGGAACAGGTCGAGGTCGACGTCCTGCACTCGCATTCCGGCCTGCCCGACGATCCGACTCTCGCCCAGCTGAGCGACGTCGCGCCGATGGTGCGCACGCCGTCGGGCGAGCCCGCGACCTTCGCCCAGTGGATGTCCTCGGCGCTGCGCCGCGAGGGCCTGACCCACGAACAGGCCGCGCGCCAGCTCGGTGTCTCGGTGAAGACCGTGAGTAGGTGGGTGGGTGGCGAGACCGAGCCGCGGCTGCGAGATCTTCGCCGATTGCAGGAGCGTTTTGGTGACCTTCCACTGTCGTGATCCGGACCTGATCTCGCGTCCTGGCACGGGTTCCGGGATTCGCGGATCGTGGTATCCCGTGGCCTCGAATGGATGATTGACGTCTGGGCCGAAGGGGCGAACACTTGTGTCCGCTTCCGTAGGACAGAGGTGTCCGATGAGTTCTCCACGGCCGAGTCCAGCCCGTGAACGGCACTGGACCTGCGCCCAGCGTCTCCGCGAAAGGCGCTTGCAACTCGGTTTGACACAACGAGAAGTGGTCGGACGTCTCGACCGTCGGGGCAATCAGACCAGCAATCGCGCACTGAGCGCGATGGAGAACGGCCGGGGCCTCGACCTCGGCCTGCTTCCGGAGCTGGCGGAGTCGTTACGTTGCACGACCACGTACTTGCTGGGTCTGACCGCCGACCCCCAGTCGTGGGCGCCCGATGGCTGGCTGACCCCGGTGCCGGATGATCACCGGAGCCCGATGGAGCTGATCGCGCCCGAAGTGCCGCGCGTCGGCCCCTTCCGCTAGCCGCAGGGTCGACCCCGCTCCCACCCGAGGTGTTCGTCATGCCGACGACGTCACCGGTATCCGCGACAGACACTGCCGACGTGTTCGCCCGCCGCGCCGAGCCGCTGCGCGACCTGGCCGACCATGCCGGTGATGTCGCGCGGATCTGCCATGCGATGGCGTTGCGCTTTCACCGCGGCGGCAAGCTCGTCGTGTTCGGCAACGGCGGCGACAGCACCGACGCGCAGCACGTGGCGGTCGAGTTCGTGCACCCGGTGATCGTCGGCAAGCGGGCGCTGCCTGCCTTGTCGCTGACCGCGGACGTCGCGACGCTCACCGGGATCGCGAACCGCGTCGGCCTGGCGGAGACGTTCGCCCACCAGCTTCGGCTGCTCGGCGAGCCGACCGACATCGCGCTCGGCCTGTCCACCGACGGCGACTGCGCGAACGTCCTGCGTGGGCTGGCACAGGCCCGCGCCATGGGCATGCTGACCGTCGCGCTGGCCGGCGGCGACGGCGGCGCGATCGCGGCCACCGGCGCCGCCGACCACCTGCTGGTCGCGGACGCCACCGACCCCCGCGTGGTCAAGGAGGTGCACGTGACGACCTACCACGTGCTGTGGGAGCTGGTGCACGTGTTCCTCGAGCAGCCCGGCGTGCTCGGCCCGGCGGTGGTGACATGACCGTGCCCGAGTGTCACGACGACGTGTGCATTACCTGCTCCGACCAGGCGGTGCCCGTGACCGTGGTGCGACTGCTCGACGACGAGCTCGCGGTCGTCGACACCGGCCGGGGCGTGGAGGAGGTGAGCGTCGCGCTGGTCGCCGCCGCGGTCGGGGACACCGTCCTGGTGCACGCCTGCGAGGCCATCGCCGTGCTCGGGGGTGACCGATCGTGACCCGCAACGGATCACCCGGCCCGGACGTGGCGGCACTGTACCCGTTCCTCTACGCCGACGACTCCGATGTGGACGCCGTGGTCGAGCAGGTCAAGCGGTCCACTGTGGACAAGACGCGGGAGATCGTCGAGCTGCGCCGGACGGTGCTCGCCGCCGATGGTCAGCGCATCGCCGACTGCGCGGGCGCGATGGCCGAGCGGTTCGCGGGCGGCGGGCGGCTGCTGGCGTTCGGCAACGGCGGCAGCTCGACCGACGCGCAGGACCTGGTGAGCCTGTTCCTCAGCCCGGCCGGACAGTTCCGTCCGCTGCCGGCGTTCTGCCTCACCAACGACATCGCCGTGGTGACCGCGCTGTCCAACGACGTCGGGTTCGACGTGGTGTTCGCCCGCCAGCTCGCGGCGTTCGGCCGCGCCGGGGACGTCGCGGTGGGCCTGTCCACAAGCGGCAACTCGGCGAACCTGCTGCGCGCGTTCGACGAGGCGGGCAGGCGCGGCCTGCTCACCGTCGGCATCGCGGGCTACGACGGCGGGAAGATGGCCGAGCTGGACAGCATCGACCACCTGTTCGTCGTGCCGTCGCCGTCCGTGCACCGCATTCAGGAAGCTCAGACCACGATCTACCACGCCCTGTGGGAGCTGACGCTCATCGCACTCGACAGATCTGTTCCCGGCAGAGGAGGCGACCGCTCATGACGACAACGTCCGAGCAGGAACAGGTGGTGCACATCCTCTGGATGAACGGCGGCCTCGGCTGCGACGGGGACTCCGTCGCATTGACGGCCGCGACGCAGCCGTCGATCGAGGAGATCGTCCTCGGCGCCTTGCCCGGCCTGCCGAAGGTGGCCGTGCACTGGCCGTTGATCGACTTCGAGTGCGGTCCCGAACAAGGGGCCGACAACTTCATCGAGTGGTGGCACAAGGCCGACCGCGGCGAGCTCGAGCCGTTCGTGCTGGTCGTCGAGGGCTCGGTGCCCAACGAGGAGATCAAGTCCGAGGGCTACTGGTGCGGGTTCGGCAACAACCCGGCGACCGGCCAGCCCATGACGACGTCGGAGTGGCTGGACCGGCTGGCCCCCAAGGCGCTCGCGGTGCTGGCGGTCGGCACCTGCGCGACGTACGGCGGCATCCACGCGATGGCGGGCAACCCGACCGGGGCGATGGGTGTGCCCGACTACCTCGGCTGGGACTGGCGATCGAAGGCCGGCCTGCCGATCGTCTGCGTACCGGGGTGTCCGATCCATCCGGACAACCTGTCGGAGACGATTCTGTACCTGCTCTACCAGGTGGCCGGCGAGGCGCCGATGATCCCGCTGGACGAGGCGTTGCGGCCGCAGTGGCTGTTCGGCGCGACCGTCCACGAGGGATGCGACCGCGGCGGGTACTACGAGCAGGGTGATTTCGCCAAGGAGTACGGCTCGCCGAAGTGCCTGGTGAAGCTGGGCTGCTGGGGACCGGTCGTGAAGTGCAACGTGCCGAAACGTGGCTGGATCAACGGGGTCGGCGGCTGCCCGAACGTGGGTGGCATCTGCATCGCCTGCACGATGCCGGGCTTCCCGGACAAGTTCATGCCCTTCATGGACGCGCCGCCGGGCTCGCGGGTCTCGGCGACCGGCAGCCGGGCCTACGGCAGCGTGATGAAGCGGCTGCGCAAGATCACCGAGCGCAAGGTCGACCGCGAGCCGGCCTGGCGCAAGAAGGGCAAGGAGCTGACCACGGGATATCAGGCCGACTGGTGACCACCAGCGCACTCGAGCAGGTCCGCGCGATCGCCGACGCGGTGTTGTACGAAGGCTACCTGCTCTACCCCTACCGGGCCTCCGCCGCCAAGAACAGGGTCCGCTGGCAGTGGGGCGTGCTGATGCCCCGCGCGTACGCGGATGCCGGCACCTGCGAGCGCGCCGGCTCGCTGACCGACGTCCTTGCCGAGCCCCGCGACGGCGCCGTGCTGCGCGCGCGGCTGCGCTTCCTGCACCTGGTGCACCGCGTCGTCGAGGTGCCGGACGACGTGTCGGGTGACGGCGGCTACCGGGCGGTGCCGTCGCTGACCGTCGACGGGCGCGAGCACACCAGCTGGGACGAGGCCGTCGAGGTCGAGCGGGACGCGGTGCTGCCGTTCGCGTCGCTGGTGGGCGTCGACACCGTCGTGCCGATCCGGGTGGAGGCCCGCGAGGACGTCGAGGACATCGGGCACGGCGCCCGGCTGGTCCGCCGCCGCGAGCGGCTCGATGGTGAGCTACAGGTGCGGGCCGACCCGCTGCCCGGTCCGTTCGGTGGCCACCGCCTCACGCTGCGGGTGACCAACGCGTCGTTGTGGCACGAGCCGGACGCCACCCGCGACGACGCGCTCGCCCACGCCCTGATCGGCGCGCACACGCTGCTTTCCCTGTCCGCGGGCGGTTTCCTGTCCGCGACCGACCCGCCGGAGTGGGCGTCGCTGCACAGCCGCGAGTGCCGCTACGAGGGCACGTGGCCCATGCTCGTCGGCCCGGCGGGCAGCAACGACACCGTGCTGTGCTCGCCGATCATCCTGCCCGACCACCCGCAGGTCGCACCCGAGAGCGCCGGGAACCTGTTCGACGGCACGGAGATCGACGAGATCCTCACCCTGCGCACGATGACGCTGACCGACGAGGAGAAGCGCCAGGCGCGGGCCACCGACGACCGCGCGGCCGAGCTGATCGACCGGGTGGACAACCTGCCACCGGAGCTGCTCGACCGGTTGCACGGCTCGATTCGCTACCTGCGGTCGGTCACCGGCCCGGCACCGGTGGAGACCGTCACCGCCCGTCCCGACGTGCCGTGGTGGGACCCGGGCGCCGATGCCTCGGTGTCGCCGGAGACCGACCGGGTCACGATCGCCGGGGTGTCGGTCGGCAAGGGCTCGCGCGTGCGGCTGCGGCCACGCAAACGGGCCGACGCGCACGACATGTTCCTCGCCGGCGCGGTCGCCGTCGTCCAGGCCGTCCTGCTCGACATCGACGGCGAGTGGCACCTCGCGGTCACCCTCGAGAACGACCTCGGCGCGCAGCTGTACGCCGCCCACGGGCGCTACCGTTACTTCGGCACCGACGAGGTGGAGCCCCTATGACCAGGGTGCTGGTGGCGGGAGTCGGCAACATCTTCCTCGGCGACGACGGGTTCGGCGTCGAGGTGGCCCACCGGCTGTCCACTCTGGACCTGCCGGACTCGGTGACGGTCACCGACTACGGCATCCGCGGCATGCACCTCGCCTACGACCTCGCGGGCGGCGAGCACGAGCTGACGATCCTCATCGACGCCACCGCCCGCGGCGAGCCGCCCGGCACCGTGTACGTCATCGAGCTCGACCCCACCGACCCCGGCGAGCACCCGCCGCTGCTCGACGCGCACGGCATGCAGCCCGACGTCGTGCTGGGCCTCGTCCGCGTGCTCGGCGCCGACCCCGGCCGGGTCCTGCTCGTCGGCTGCGAGCCGGCGTCCCTCGACGAGGGGATGCGCCTGTCCGAACCCGTGACCGCCGCGGTCGGCACCGCCGTCGCGGCCGTCCTCGACCTGATCAGCCGGCTCGACGAACAGGAGCTGACATGTGCCTCGGCATTCCCGGAGAAGTGATCGAGATCCTCACCGACCGGCCGGACCTGGCGAAGGTCGACGTCAGCGGCGTCAAGCGGGCCATCAACATCGGCCTGGTGGCCGAGGAGGGCATCGCGCCCGGCGACTGGGTGCTCATCCACGTCGGGTTCGCACTGTCCAAGATCGACGAGGTGGAGGCGAAGGCGGCGATGGAGTTCCTCGAGAGCATCGGCAAGGCCTACGAGGACGAGATCGCCGCGCTGCGCGACTCCGAGATCGTGTAGGGAGGCACGGCATGCGGTTCGTCGACGAGTTCCGCGACGCGGACAAGGCGCGGGCACTGTCCGCCAAGATCACCAGCCTGTGCGAGCCTGGCCGGCAGTACAAGTTCATGGAGGTCTGCGGCGGGCACACGCACACGATCTACAAGCACGGCCTCGAGGACTACCTGCCGGAGAACATCACGCTCGTGCACGGCCCCGGCTGTCCGGTGTGCGTGATCCCCATGGGCCGCATCGACGACGCCATCCACATCGCGCGGCAGCCCGGCGTGCTGATGACGTCGTTCGGCGACATGATGCGGGTGCCCGGCAGTGGCGGCAACTTCTTCGACTCCAACGCCGAGGGCACCAACATCCGCATGGTGTACTCGCCGCTGGACTCGCTCAAGATCGCCCGGCAGAACCCCGACATGCACGTGGTGTTCATGGCCATCGGGTTCGAGACCACCGCGCCGTCCACCGCGATGACCATGCTGCGCGCGGCGAAGGACGGCATCGACAACTTCTCGGTGTTCTGCAACCACATCACGATCATCCCGGCCATCAAGGCCATTCTGGACTCGCCGGACCTGCGACTGGACGGGTTCATCGGACCGGGCCACGTGTCCACGGTGATCGGCTGCCGGCCGTACGAGTTCATCGCCCGCGACTACGGCAAGCCGATCGTGGTGTCCGGGTTCGAGCCGCTGGACATCCTGCAGTCGATCTACATGTTGATGGTGCAGCTGAAGGAAGGCCGCTCGGACGTCGAGAACCAGTACTCGCGGGTCGTGCCGTGGCACGGCAATCCCACCGCGCTGCGGGCGATCGCGGAGACGATGGAGCTGCGGCCGTACTTCGAGTGGCGCGGCCTCGGGTTCATCTCCCACTCGGCGCTGCGCGTACGTGAGACGTTCGAACGGTTCGACGCCGAGCTGAGGTACGAGATCCCCGGCGTACGGGTGGCCGACCCGAAGGCCTGCCAGTGCGGCGAAGTCCTCAAGGGCGTGCTGAAACCGTGGGAGTGCAAGGTGTTCGGCACCGCGTGCACCCCGGAGACGCCGATCGGCACGTGCATGGTCTCGCCGGAGGGGGCCTGCGCGGCGTACTACAACTTCGGCCGGTTCACCCGCACCCGGGTACGGGAGGCAAGTTTGTCCACAGTGGACGATCTGGCCGCGTCGGCGCGGCGGGTGCCGTCATGAGCAACGCGACCGCACCGTCCGAACGGGAGCAACAGGTCCTCGACCGCATCGAGCGGGCAAGGCGGCGCCGCGCGAAGGTCAAGGAGGAGCGCATCACGCTCGCGCACGGCGCGGGCGGCAAGGCCACCCAGACACTGATCGAGGCGGTCTTCCTGGACGCGTTCCGCAACCCGCTGCTCGAGCCACTGGAGGACGCCGCGTCGTTCACCGTCGACGGCTCGCGGCTCGCGCTCACGACCGACTCGTTCGTCGTCTCGCCGCTGTTCTTCCCGGGTGGCGACATCGGCGACCTCGCGGTCAACGGCACGGTCAACGACCTCGCGGTGGCCGGCGCGGTGCCGAAGTACCTGACGGCGGGCTTCATCCTGGAGGAGGGCTTCCCGGTCACCGACCTGATCCGGATCGTCGAGTCGATGCGGGCCGCGGCGCAGACGGCCGGGGTCGCGATCGTCACCGGCGACACGAAGGTCGTGCAGCGCGGCAAGGCGGACGGCTGCTACATCAACACCGCGGGCGTGGGGGTGCGCGAGTACCCGGGCCCGCTCGGGGCGGCGACCGTGCGACCGGGCGACGCGGTGCTCGTGTCCGGCCCGGTCGGCGAGCACGGCGTCACCGTCATGCTGGCCCGCGGTGAGCTGGACATCGAGGCCGACCTCGAGTCCGACACGGCCGCCGTGCACGGCCTGGTCGCCGACCTGCTGGCGGCCACACCCGGGGTGCGTGCCATGCGGGACGCGACCCGCGGCGGCGTGGCCACGATCCTCAACGAGGTCGCCAAAGCCGCCGAGGTCGCGGTCGTCGTCGACGAGGACGCCGTGCCGGTCGCCGCCGAGGTGCGCGGCGCGTCCGAACTGCTCGGCATCGACCCGCTGTACGTGGCGTGCGAGGGTCGGATCGTGGCCTTCGTGGACGGTGCGGCGGCGGGCAACGCGCTGGCCGCCATGCACCGCCATCCGCTGGGCCGCCAGGCCGCGATCATCGGCACGGTCCGGGCCGACCCGCCCGGGCTGGTGCTGCTCAACACCGCGTTCGGCGGCACCCGGATCTGCGACCTGCTGGTCGGCGACCCGCTGCCGAGAATCTGCTGAGGCCTCCTGATGCACGAGCTGTCGATCACCCAGTCCGTTGTCGAGGCCGTCGCCGATCGGGTGGGGGAGCGGCGGGTCACGGTGGTCCGCCTGTCGATCGGCCGGCTGTCCGGTGTGGTCGTCGACTCGGTGCGGTTCTGCTTCGACCTGGTCGCCGAGGGCACCGTGATCGAGGGCGCGGTGCTGGAGGTCGACGAGCCCACGGGGCACTGCCGCTGCCGGGACTGCGCCGCGGAGTTCGATGTGGACGATCCGATCGTGCTGTGCCCGAGATGTGGATCGGCCGATGTGGACGTACAGTCCGGACGGGATCTGCGGATCGTGTCGGTGGAGGTGACTACGGCGTGTGCGACACCTGCGGCTGCTCCGACGGCGAACAGGGCGTGAGGCTGGTCGAGTTCGGCAACGGCAACGGTCATGACCACCACGACCACCCGCACACCATGCTCCTCGAGCAGAAGGTGCTGGCCCGCAACGACGAGCTGGCGGCGGGCAACCGCGCATGGCTCGCCGAGCGGGAGATCCACGCGGTCAACCTGATGAGCTCGCCCGGCGCCGGCAAGACGACGCTGCTGGAACGAACCATCCGCGGGCTGATCGGCGAGGTCGGCATCTCGGTCGTGGAGGGTGACCAGGAGACCCTGTTCGACGCGGAGCGCATCCGCGCGACCGGGGCGCGGGTGATCCAGGTGAACACCGGCGCGGGCTGTCACCTGGACGCGAACATGGTCGCGACCGCGCTGCGCAGGCTCGACCCGGCCTTCCAGTCGGTGGTGTTCGTGGAGAACGTGGGCAACCTGGTGTGCCCGGCGCTGTTCGACATCGGCGAGCACAGCCGGGTGGTGGTCACGTCGGTCACCGAGGGCGCGGACAAGCCGGTCAAGTACCCGCACATGTTCCGCACCGCGGACGTGGTGCTGCTGAACAAGATCGACCTGCTGCCCTACGTGGACTTCGACCCGGCCCGGTTCACCGAGGGGGTCGGCCTGGTCCGCCCGCGGACCGAGATCATCCAGGTCTCCGCGACCCGCGGCGACGGCCTCGACGAGTGGTACGGCTGGCTGCGCACCCGGCACGGGCGCTCTGTGCTGTCGACCTGACCTGGCAGTCTCACGTTCCGTGGGACCCGGACGTCTACCTGGTGTGAGACCTTTCGAGCAGATCGTCGCCGAGTACGGGCCGATGGTGCTGCGCGTGTGCCGGGCGCTGCTCGGTGCCGTGGACGCCGACGACGCGTGGTCGGAGACGTTCCTGTCCGCGCTGCGTGCCTACCCGGACCTGCCTGCGGACGCGAACGTGGAGGCCTGGCTGGTCACCATCGCGCACCGCAAGGCCATCGACGTGCACCGGGCAGCGGCCCGGCGGCCGGTCGCGGTCGGCCAGGTCCCGGACCGGCCGGCCCGCGCTGGTCGGCCGGAGGACTGGGACGGCGACCTGTGGGAGGCGCTCGCCGCGCTGCCCCATAAGCAGCGCGCGGCCGTGGCCTACCACCATCTCGCGGGCCTGCCGTACCAGGAGGTCGCGGCCATCACCGGCGGCAGCACCGACGCCGCCCGCCGCGCCGCGGCCGACGGCATCAAGCGGCTGCGCTCGACCTACCCGAGGGGAGACGACGATGACTGAGCTGTTCCCGCTCGCGCCCGTGCCGGCCCACCTGCACGCCCGGTTGGCGGCTGACGCCGAGCGCGAGGGCGTACTGGACGTGGCGTACCGGACGGTGGACACGCCGGTCGGCACGCTGCTGCTGGCCGCGACGCCGGCCGGCCTCGTGCGCGTGGCGTACGGACCGGCGTCCGAGGCACTCGACATGCTCGCGGACAAGGTGAGCCCGCGGATCCTGCACGCGCCGGCCCGGCTGGACCCGGTGGCGCGGCAGCTGGACGAGTACTTCGCCGGCACGCGGCGCGACTTCGACGTACCGCTGGACCTGCGCCTGGCGACTGGGTTCCGCCGGGCCGTGCTGGACCACCTGCCCGACATCGCCTACGGCCGGACGGCGAGCTACGCCGAGATGGCGGCCGTGGCGGGCAGCCCGCGGGCGGTGCGCGCGGTCGGCACCGCGTGCGCGCTCAACCCGGTGCCGGTCGTGGTGCCGTGCCACCGCGTGGTCCGCTCGGACGGCTCGATGGGCCGGTACGCGGGCGGCGAGGACGCGAAGCGCACCCTGCTGGAGCTGGAGGCGGCGTGACACCGGACATCGACTGGGACGCCGTGACGGCAGAGCTGAACGAGCACGGCTGCGCACTACTGCCCCAGCTGCTGACCCCGCGTGAGTGCGCCTCGATCGCCGCGCTGTATGAGGACGTGTCCCGGTTCCGCGCGACGATCGACATGGCGCGCTACCGCTTCGGGCAGGGCCAGTACCGGTACTTCGCGGCCCCGTTCCCGCGGCTCGTCGCCTCGCTCCGGGAGGCGCTCTACCTGTCGCTTGTCCCGCTCGCCCGCGACTGGGCGACGAAGCTGGGCCGCCCGGACACGTGGCCGGACACCCTCGCCGAGTGGCTCGACGAGTGCCACGCGGCGGGGCAGACGAAGCCGACCCCGATCCTGCTGCGCTACGAGGAGGGCGACTGGAACGCACTGCACCGGGACCTGTACGGCGACAAGGTCTTCCCGCTCCAGGTGGTGATCAACCTGAACGCCCCGGGCGAGGACCACACGGGCGGCGAGTTCCTGATGGTGGAGCAGCGGCCCCGGGCCCAGTCGCGCGGCATCTCGACGCTGATCCCGCAG
>Ga0164241_10001011_pt1 | contig 39378 bp, 37 predicted proteins | sample OricomyardsoilBY_FD_108780 | JGI IMG/M metagenome (GOLD analysis project Ga0164241, IMG submission 108780) | Backyard soil microbial communities from Emeryville, California, USA - Original compost - Back yard soil (BY) | ecosystem: Environmental > Terrestrial > Soil > Unclassified | place: USA... | reverse complement strand
TCCGCGTATTGCTTGACGATCAACGGTTCGGCGCCGGCGCGCCGGACCTCTTGCACGGTGCTGAGCGTCCCGCCGCTGCGCGGGAGCACCTCGGTGACGACCGATCCGGGCGGCAGGACGGCGTCGAGTGACAGGGAGTGCACGCGGCGGAACGTAGCCCGCGCCCGGCGGGCCGGGCGAGCGGATTTTCGGCGTCCCTTTAAGCTGCGGGTATGCGTGCGACCGGGAGATTCCGCTGACCGTGACGGACTCGGCTTCGGTGAGACCGGACGTCCCCGCGCGGGCCGTCGTCCTGGTCTCCGGTTCCGGAACGCTGCTGCAGGCCGTGCTCGACGCGAGCGCGGACCCCGCCTACCCCGTGCGCGTGGTCGCGGTCGGCGCGGACCGGCCGGACATCGAGGGGCTGGCGCGCGCCGAGCGGGCCGGGCTGCCCGCCTTCGTCACGCGGCCCGGCGATCATCCGGACCGGGACGCCTGGGACAAGGCGCTGACCGAGACGGTCGCCGCGCACGAACCGGACCTGGTCGTGTCGGCCGGTTTCATGAAGATCCTCGGCGCGACGTTCCTTGAGCGGTTCGCCGGCCGGGTCGTGAACACCCACCCCGCACTGCTGCCCGCCTTCCCCGGCGCGCACGCGGTCGCCGACGCGGTCGCGCACGGCGTCAAGATCACCGGCTGCACCGTGCACCTGGTCGACGCGGGCGTGGACACCGGCCCGATCATCGCGCAGCAGGCGGTGAGCGTGGCCCCAGGCGAGGACGTGGCGGCGCTGCACGAGCGCATCAAGGTTGTCGAACGCCGGCTGCTGGTCGACGTGATCGCGCTGATGGCCCGCGAGGGTTACACGGTGCACGGACGAAAGGTGAGCATCCCGTGACTGACGAGCGGCGCCCGGTCCGCCGGGCCCTCATCGGGGTTTCGGACAAGGCGGGCCTGCTGGAGCTCGCGACCGGCCTGCACGCGAACGGCGTGCAGATCGTGTCGACCGGCGGGACCGCGCGCGTCATCGCGGACGCCGGGGTGCCGGTCACGCCGGTCGAGCAGGTGACGGGTTTCCCGGAGTCTCTGGACGGCCGGGTGAAGACGCTGCACCCCCGCGTGCACGCGGGGCTGCTGGCGGACATGCGCAACCCCGGCCATGTGTCCCAGTTGGACTCGCTGGGCATCGAGCCGTTCGACCTGCTGGTGGTGAACCTGTACCCGTTCGAGCGGACCGTCGCGTCCGGGGCCGCGCCGGACGAGTGCGTCGAGCAGATCGACATCGGCGGCCCGGCCATGGTGCGCGCGGCGGCGAAGAACCACGCGTCGGTCGCCGTGGTCGTCGACCCCGGCCGGTACGACTGGGTGCTCGAGCAGGTGCGCGAGGGCGGTTTCACCGTGGCGGACCGGCGCGCGCTGGCGGTCGCGGCCTACCGGCACACGGCGTCGTACGACATCGCGGTGGCGTCGTGGATGGGCTCGGTGCTCGCGCCGGAGGAGGGCCAGATCCTCCCCGGCTGGGTGGGCGCGAGCTGGGAGCGCCAGGGTGTGCTGCGGTACGGGGAGAACCCGCACCAGCGCGCGGCGCTGTACGTGTCGTCGCACGGCGGGCACGGGATCGCGACCGCGGAGCAGCTGCACGGCAAGGAGATGTCCTACAACAACTACGTCGACGCCGACGCGGCGTGGCGCGCCGCGTACGACCACGAGCAGCCGTGCGTCGCGATCATCAAGCACACCAACCCGTGCGGCATCGCGGTGTCCGCTGTGGCGGGCGTCGACGCGGTCGCCGACGCGCACCGGCGGGCGCACGCGTGTGATCCGCTGAGCGCGTTCGGCGGGGTGATCGCGGCGAACCGCGAGGTCACCGTGGAGATGGCCGAGCAGGTGGCGGAGATCTTCACCGAGGTGATCGTCGCGCCGTCCTATGCGGACGGCGCGGTGGAGGTGCTGACGCGCAAGAAGAACGTCCGGATCCTGGTGGCGGCGCCTCCGCAGCGAAGGGGTGCGGAGATCCGTCCGGTGTCCGGTGGCCTGCTGATGCAGACCCGCGACATCGTCGACGCCGAGGGCGACGACCCTGCCAAGTGGACACTCGCGACGGGCTCCCCGGTGTCCGACGCGACGCTGGCCGATCTGGCCTTCGCGTGGCGCGCGTGCCGTGCGGTGAAGTCGAACGCCATCGTGCTGGCCGCGGCGGGCGCCACCGTCGGGGTGGGCATGGGTCAGGTGAACCGCGTGGACGCGGCCCGCCTGGCGGTCGCCAGGGCCGGCGAGCGTGCGGCGGGCTCGGTGGCGGCGTCGGATGCGTTCTTCCCGTTCCCGGACGGCCCGCAGTTGTTGCTGGACGCGGGGATCCGGGCGATCGTGCAACCGGGTGGTTCGGTGCGCGACGCCGAGGTGATCGCGGCCGCGGAAGCAGCCGGGGCAACCCTGTACCTGACGGGCACGCGGCACTTCGCGCACTGACCGCGTGCCACCGGCGGAGCTGCCGGACTGGCTGCCGGCCTGGTGTGCTGACCGGTTGGGTGACGAGCCCGCCTGCGTGCTGTTCGCGGTGCGGTCGATCTCGGCGGTGTTCGGGCTGCGGCTGGCCGGCGGGCGGGACGTCGTGGTGAAGGTGCGCGAGGACGACGGGCGCGCCGTGTCGTGCGTCGCGGCGCAGACTCTGTTGGCGGAGCGGGGTTTCCCGTGCGCCCGGCCGCTCACGCCCGCGGTCGGCGTCGGTGCGCTGGCCGTGCACGCCGAGGAGTCCCGGCCCGGCGGTGAGCTGCTGCGCGGGGACTCGCCGGACGTCGCCGTGCGCTACGCCGCGGTGTTCGCCCGGCTGATGGCCGAGCTGGTGGGCGCGCCGATCGAGCCACCGCTGCCGAACCCGCGCTGGGCACGATGGGACCACCAGGACCCCGGGCTGTGGCCGGCGATCGGGTTCCTCGACGACCGGGACCAGAGCGTCGTGCCCGCCCACGTCACCGATACGGCCGCCCGGGCCCGCGCGCGGCTGCTGGCCACCGACCTGCCGTGCGTGCTGGGCCACGCCGACTTCGAGGCGCAGAACCTGCGCTGGCACGGCACCGACGTGTGGGCCGTGCACGACTGGGACAGCCTGGCGTGGCAGCCGGAGGCGGCGCTGGCGGGCGCGGCGAGCGGGGCGTTCGCCAGTGCCTCGCCCCCGACCCTGGCCCCGATCGAGAGCTCCGCGGCGTTCTTGTCGGCCTACCAGGATCACCGTGGCCGCCGGTTCACCGCGGAGGAACAGGAGATCGCGTGGGCGGCCGGCCTGTGGGCGGCGGCGCACAACGCCCGCTGGGAGGCGCTGCACGGTGACCCGCCGGTGTCCGGCGCCGCGGTCGCGGCACAGGCGGCCGAACGCCTCCGCCGCGCACGGGCCTAGGCGTATCCGCCTTTCAGCCTGCTCGTTGACCAGGCGGGGCCATCCAGGTTTTTACGCACCTCACGACAAAAACCCGTGAAATTCTTGTCATCCCACTTCAACAATTGCCGTCTTCCTGGTCGCTACTTGCGACCAAAGAATGGCCCTGGCTAACCTACTCGGCGGTAATAAACATCGAGTTCGCATTCGTTGTGGCCAGATTTCCGGCGGAGGTGTGGGTTGGGAGTCGAGGTCGCTGTCGACGGGCTCAGCAAGTCCTTCGGGCGCCAGCGGATCTGGCAGGACGTCACGCTCACGCTGCCTGCGGGCGAGGTCAGCGTCCTGCTCGGCCCGTCGGGAACCGGGAAGTCCGTCTTCCTGAAATGTCTCATCGGGCTGCTCAAGCCGAATTCCGGACGCATCGTCATCAACGGGACCGACCTCGTCCGCTGTTCGGAGCACAAGCTCTACGGCATTCGGAAGCTGTTCGGCGTCCTTTTCCAGGACGGCGCGTTGTTCGGCTCGATGAATCTCTACGACAACATCGCATTTCCGCTGCGTGAGCACACCAAGAAGTCCGAACAAGAGATCGGGCGCATCGTCAAGGAGAAGATGGACCTGGTCGGCCTCGCCGGCGCGGAGCGCAAGCTCCCCGGCGAGATCTCCGGCGGCATGCGCAAGCGCGCCGGCCTCGCCCGCGCCCTGGTCCTCGACCCGGAGATCATCCTCGTCGACGAGCCGGACTCCGGGCTCGACCCGGTGCGCACGGCCTACATCTCCCAGCTCCTCGTCGACCTCAACGCGCAGATCGACGCCACGATCCTGATCGTCACGCACAACATCAACGTCGCGCGCACCGTGCCGGACAACATCGGCATGCTCTTCCGCCGCGAGCTCGTCATGTTCGGGCCCCGCGAAGTCCTGCTGACCAGCGAGGAACCCGTCGTCAAGCAGTTCCTCAACGGCAGCCGCATCGGGCCGATCGGGATGTCCGAGGAGAAGGACGAGGCGACCATGGCCGCCGAGCTGGCCGCCGGGTACGCCGAGATCGACGAGATCCGCGGCGTGCCGCCCCAGCTCGAACCCACGCCGGGGCTCCCCGAGCGGCAGGCGGTGAACAGGCGCCGCGAGCGCGTCCGGACCATCCTCCACACGCTGCCGTCCCAGGCACAGCACCACATCATGGCCAGCTACGGGACCGCCCGGTGATCGCGGCGGCCTTGCGCCAGACCGGACGCCTCTATGCGCTCGGTCTCGACGTCGTCCGCCTGACGTTCAAGCGGCCGTTCCAGTTCCGCGAGTTCGTCGGGCAGTTCTGGTTCATCGCCAGCGTCTCGCTGCTGCCCGCCGCCCTCGTCGCGATCCCGTTCGGCGCGGTCATCGCGCTGCACCTCGGCTCGCTCATCACCCAGATCGGCGCCCAGTCGTTCACCGGCGCGGCCAGCGTGCTCGCGATCATCCAGCAGGCCAGCCCGGTCGTCACGGCGCTGCTCATCGCCGGCGCGGGCGGCTCCGCGATGTGCGCCGACCTCGGCTCCCGCACGATCCGCGAGGAGATCGACGCCATGCGGGTCCTCGGCGTCAACCCCGTGCAGCGGCTCATCGTGCCGCGGGTGCTCGCCGCGATGGGCGTCGCCGCGTTCCTCAACGGGCTGGTGTCCGTGGTCGGCGTGCTCGGCGGCTACTTCTTCAACGTCGTCATGCAGCACGGCACGCCCGGCGCCTACCTTGCGAGCTTCTCCGCGCTCGCGCAGCTGCCCGACCTGTGGATCAGCGAGATCAAGGCGGTCATCTTCGGCTTCGTCGCAGGTGTCGTGGCCGCCTACCGCGGCCTCAACCCCGGCCGCGGGCCCAAGGGCGTCGGCGACGCGGTCAACCAGTCCGTGGTGATCACGTTCCTGCTGCTGTTCCTGCTCAACCTGATCCTCACGACCCTGTACCTGCAGGTCGTGCCGCCGAAGGGGGCATGACCGTGACGATGCTGGAAGACAGACCCAACAAGGTCGTCGAGGCCGTCGACAAGCGGTTCACGTTCCTCGACGTGCTCGGCGACCAGATCTTCTTCTTCACCAGCGCCCTGCTGTGGGTGCCACGCGCGATCCGCCGCTACGGCAGGGAGATCGTCCGCCTGCTGGCCGAGGTCAGCTTCGGCTCGGGCGCGCTCGCGGTCATCGGCGGCACCATCGGCGTGATGGTCGGCATGACCGCCTTCACCGGCACCGTCGTCGGCCTGCAGGGCTACTCGGCGCTCAACCAGGTCGGCACGTCCGCGCTCGCCGGGTTCATCTCCGCCTACTTCAACACCCGCGAGATCGCGCCGCTGGTCGCCGGCATCGCGCTGTCGGCGACCGTCGGCTGCGGGTTCACCGCGCAGCTGGGCGCCATGCGGATCTCCGAGGAGATCGACGCGCTCGAGGTGATGGGCGTGCCCAGCGTGCCGTACCTGGTGACCACCCGGATCGTCGCCGGCTTCCTCGCGATCATCCCGCTGTACGCGATCGGGCTGCTCACCTCCTACCTCGCCTCGCGGCAGGTCACCGTCTGGTTCTTCGGCCAGTCCGCGGGCACCTACGACCACTACTTCCACCTGTTCCTGCCACCGATCGACGTCCTCTACTCGTTCGGCAAGGTGCTCGTGTTCAGCGTGGTCGTGGTCCTCGCGCACTGCTACTACGGCTTCCGCGCCACCGGCGGGCCCGCGGGCGTCGGCGTCGCGGTCGGCCGGTCGGTGCGCACGTCGATCGTCGCCATCAACGTGATCGACCTGTTCCTCAGCCTCGCCATCTGGGGCGCCACGACGACCGTGCAGGTGGCCGGATGATCGGCACGAAGCTGGTCCGTCGCAGCGCCGGCGTGGTGTTCCTGGTGGTCATGGCGACGCTCGCGTGGCTCGCCGTGCAGGTCTACCAGGGAAAGTTCACCGACGTCGTCCTCGTGACGCTGCGGACCGACCGGATCGGCAACCAGCTCAACGACTCCTCGGAGGTCAAGGCCCGCGGCGTGGTCGTCGGCGACGTCCGGTCCGTGCACGGCACCAGCCACGGCGCGGCCGTGGAGCTGGCCCTGCAGCCGGACAAGGTGGCGCGCATCCCCAAGGACGTGACCGCGCTGCTGGTCCCCAAGACGCTCTTCGGCGAGCGCTACGTCCAACTGTCCATTCCGGACTCCACGGGGCGGGACCCGATCGAGGCGGGCGACGTGATCGGCCAGGACCGCTCGGCCAACGCCATCGAGCTGGAGCGCGTGTTCGACGACCTGCTGCCGGTGCTCAAGGCCGTGCAGCCCGAGAAGCTCGCCACGACGCTGACCGCCGTCGCCACCGCGCTCGAGGGCCGCGGCGAGCGGCTCGGCCAGGCCATGGCCGACACCGCCGGCTACCTCGGCGACCTCAACCCGAAGGTCCCGCAGCTGACCGCCGACCTCGCCGACCTCGCACAGGTCAGCGACTTGTACGGCGACATCGCGCCGGACCTGCTCGACTCGCTCACCGAGTCCGCCACGACGCTGAACACCGTCGCCGACGAGCGGGCCGCGCTGACCGACCTGTACGCGCAGGTCACCTCGGGCGCCCAGGACGTCACGATCTTCCTGCGCAACAACAGGGACAACATCATCGCGCTGGCCGCGACGAGCCGGGCGCCGCTACAGGTCGCGGCCCGCTACTCGCCGAGCTTCCCGTGCACGCTCAAGGCACTCGCGGACCTCAAGCCGTCGATGGACAAGGTCCTCGGCGCCGGCACCGACGAGCCCGGGATGCACATCGAGGCCCGGGTCACGAAGTCCCGCGCGCCTTACCGGCCGGGTGCCGACGACCCCGTCTACGACGCGACCGGCGGCCCGCGCTGCTACCCGAGCGGCGTCGCGCCGACCGCCGGGGTGGCCGCCGCGCCCGCGGGCGACACGGGCCACCCGCTGCTGCCCGGCTCCGGCGGCGACCTGGGGCTCGCGAACTCCCCGCAGGAGCGCGAGCTGATCGCGGGCATCGCCGGCCCGGCCATCGGGCTCGCCCCGGGGGAGGTGCCGGGCTGGAGCAGCGTGCTCGTCGGCCCGCTCTACCGCGGCACGGAGGTGACGCTGCGATGAGAAAGCTCGCCGCGCCACTGCTGAAGGCGCTCGTGTTCGTGCTGGTCACCGGCTTCGCCACGGCTGTGCTGGCGGTGTCCATCGGCAACACCGGCCTCGGCGACCGGGCGTCCTACAGCGCCCGGTTCACCGACGTCACCTCGCTCAACCCGGGCGACGACGTCCGCATCTCCGGCGTGCGCGTCGGCCAGGTCGACGATCTGTCCATCGTGGACGGACACGTGGCGCGGGTCGGGTTCTCCGTCGACCGCTCGGTGCGGCTGCCCGCGGACGTCACGGCGACCATCAAGTACCGCAACATGGTCGGCCAGCGTTACGTCGCGCTCGACCGCGGCCCGACCGCCACCGCCGACCGGCTGGCCGAGAACGGCGTTATCCCGCTCGAGCGCACCACGCCCGCGCTGGATCTGACCGACCTGTTCAACGGGTTCAAGCCGCTGTTCCAGGCGTTGTCGCCCAAGGAGGTCAACGACCTGTCCGGTGAGATCGTGCAGGTCCTGCAGGGCGAGGGCGGCACGGTCGACAGCCTGCTCGCGCACACCGGCTCGCTGACCGCCACGCTCGCCGACCGCGACCAGGTGATCGGCCACGTGATCGACAATCTCAACACCGTGCTCGGCACGGTCAACAAGCAGGGCGACGCACTGTCCACACTGGTCGGCACGCTCCAGCGGCTGGTGTCCGGCCTGGCCGGGGACCGGGCGGCGATCGGCGACGCGATCGAGGGCATCGGCGCCCTCACCGGTGCCACCGCAGGCCTGCTGAAGCAGGGCCGCCCGGCGCTCAAGTCGAGCATCGCCGGGCTCGGCCGCCTGTCCACGAACCTCAACGCGGGCCAGGCCGACCTGCGGCAGTTCCTGACCGTGCTGCCGGACAAGTTCACCGCCATCGGCCGGACCGTGCAGTACGGCTCGTGGCTCAACTTCTACCTGTGCGAGGCGACGTTGCAGACCGACCCGCCGCAGGGCGTGACCGTGCCGGATCGGAGGTGCACGGGATGAAGTCGTTCGCCGAACGCAGCCCGGTGGTCCTCGGCGTGGTCGGCACGCTCGTGCTGGCCGCTGTCACCGCGCTCGTGTTCTTCTCCGCCGACCTGCCGCTGATCGGCGGCGGCACCGTCTTCTCCGCCGAGTTCACCGAGGCCGCCGGGCTGCGACCCGACGACGAGGTGCGGGTCGCCGGCATCAAGGTCGGCGAGGTCACCGACGTCGACCTCGTCCAGGACGACGCGGGCGACCGGGTGCTGGTGAGCTTCCGCGTGCAGGACGCCTGGCTCGGCGACGCGACCACCGCGGCGATCAAGCTGAAGACGTTGCTGGGCCGCAAGTTCCTCGCGCTGTTCCCCACCGGCCGGACCACGCTCGACCCGAGCCACCCCATCCCGCTGGACCGCACGGTCACCCCGTACGACGTCACCGCCGCGTTCGAGGGCCTCGCGGACACCGCGGGCAAGATCGACACCACCCAGCTGGCGCAGAGCTTCCGCACGATCTCCGACACGTTCGCCGACTCGCCCGCGCACGTGCGCACCGCGCTCGACGGGCTCACCGCGCTGTCGAAGACGATCTCCTCGCGCGACGCCCAGCTGGCCGAGCTGCTCGACAACACCCGCACGATCACCCGCACGCTGTCGGGCACGAACGACGAGTTCGACGCGCTCCTCGACGACGGCGAACTGCTGCTCACCGAGCTGTCCAACCGCCGCGACGCCATCCACGACCTGCTCACCGGCACCACCGACCTGGCCGCCCAGCTCTCCGGCGTGGTCGCCGACAACCAGCGCCAACTAGCGCCCGCACTGTCCCAGCTGGACACGGTCACCGGCGTCCTGCAGCGGTACTCGAATAACATCGACGCCGGCCTGAAACTCGCCGGGCCGTACTTCCGTATGGTGAACAACGCCACCGGCACCGGGCACTGGATCGACACCTACATCTGCGGGCTCGTGCCGGAGAACCGCGCGCCGTGCGTCCCGCCGCGCCTGCCCGGAGCGACCCGATGAGGGCCCGGCGGATCGGCGCGCTCGTCGCGGTGCTGGCCGTGGTCACCACCGCGGGCCTGTGGTGGGTCTTCGCGGGCGACTCCGACCGGCGGGTCACCGCCTACTTCTCCCGCGCGGTCGGCGTCTACGCGGGCTCGGACGTGCAGGTGCTCGGCGTGCGGGTGGGCTCGGTCGACTCGGTGACCCCGCACGGCGACCGGGTCGAGGTCACCTTCAGCCTCGACCGCGACGTGCGGGTCGCCGCGGACACCAACGCCGTCGTGGTCGCGCCGAGCGTGGTGTCCGACCGGTACGTGCAGCTCACCGGCCTGTCCCGCGGCGGGCCGCAGCTGGGCGACGGCGCCGTCATCCCCGAGTCGCGCACCGCCACCCCGGTCGAGCTCGACGAGCTCTACGACAGCCTCGACACGCTGGTCAGCGCGCTCGGCCCGGACGGCGCGAACTCCCGGGGCGCGCTGTCGGAGCTGCTCGACACGGGCGCGGCGAACCTGCGCGGCAACGGCAAGGCGGTCAACGACACCGTGCGCGACTTCGCGAAGGCCGCGCGGACCCTGTCCGGCTCGGCGGGTGACCTGTTCGCCACCGTCGACCAGCTGCAGAGCTTCACCAGCATGCTCGCCGGCAACGACACGCAGGTGCGCAGCGTGAACACCCAGCTCGACCAGGTGTGGCGCACGCTGTCCGCGGACCGCGACGAGCTGTCCGACGCGCTGCGCACGCTGGCCGGCGCGCTCGGCGGAATCCAGGACTTCATCCGCGACAACCGCGCCGCCATCAAGTCCAATGTGGACAAACTGGCGCGGACGACGCAGCTGCTGGTGGACAACCGGGAGTCGCTGGCCGAGGCGTTGGACGTTGCCCCGCTGGCCGCCACCAACGTCTTCAACGCGTTCGACCCGGCCTCGCAGACCCTGCAGGGCCGCGCGATCCTCCTCGAGTACATCGCGAAGTCGCCGCCGCTGCCGGTGCTGGTGTCCAACCTGCGGACCGGAGGCGGCCGATGAGACTCCGCCTGCTCGCGTTGCTGACCGCGCTGCTCGTATCGGGCTGCTCGTCGGTCGGCACGGACGGGATCTACGACATGCCGCTGCCCGGCGGCGCGGACCTCGGCGACCACCCGTACCGGGTCACGGTGCAGTTCGCCGACGTGCTCGACCTGGTGCCGCAGGCCGCGGTCAAGGTCGACGACGTGGTGGTCGGCCGGGTCGAGTCGATCGGGCTCGGCGGCGCGGACGGCTGGACCGCGCAGGTCACGCTCGCGGTCAACGGCGACGTGCGGCTGCCGGGCGACGCGGTCGCGAGCCTGCGCCAGTCCAGCCTGCTGGGTGAGAAGTTCGTCGAGCTCGCCGCGCCCGAGGAGTCGTCGGCCTCGGCGCGCCTGGCCGACGGCGCGCTGATCACCGCGGACCGGACCAACCGGCACACCGAGGTCGAGGAGGTCTTCGGCGCGCTGTCGCTGCTGCTCAACGGCGGTGGCGTCGGGCAGCTGCAGACGATCAACCGCGAGCTGACGAACGTGCTGTCCGGCAACGAGCCGCAGATCCGTGCCTTCCTGTCCAATGTGGACAAGCTGGTGACGGACCTGGACCGCCACCGCGGCGACATCACCGCGGCGCTGGACGGGTTGAACAAGCTGTCCACGACGCTCGCCGGGCGGGCGGGCCAGATCAAGGGCGCGCTCACCGACCTCACACCGGGCCTGCGGGCGCTGACCGAGCAGCGCAGCGCGCTGGTCACCATGTTGCAGTCGCTGGACACGCTCTCCGACGTCGCGGTCGACACGATCGACCGCGGCCGCGACGACATGGTCGCCGACCTCGAGGCGCTCTCCCCGGTGCTCAACCGGCTGGCCGACGCGGGCCAGAGCCTGCCGAGGTCGCTGGAGATCCTGCCGACCTTCCCGTTCACCGACGAGGTGCTCAAGGGCGCCAAGGGCGACTACCTCAACACCTTCATCACGCTGACGCCCGACGACGGCTTCACCCAGCCACTGCCCCCGTTGCCGCTGCCGACCACCGGGGGGCGCTGATGCTCACCCGTACGGTCCGCATTCAGGTGTTCGCGTTCGTGGTGATCTCGCTCGCCGCGGTCGCCTTCGTCGGCGGCACCTACGCGGGCCTGGACCGGTTGGTGGGCAACGACTCCTACACCGTCCGGTTGCAGCTGGCCGACGGCGGCGGCGTGTTCACCAACAGCGAGGTGACCTACCGCGGCGTGGCCGTCGGCCGGGTCGGCGAGCTGCGCCTGACCGACGACGGGATGGAGGCCGACCTCGTCATCTCCGACGACGCGCCATCGATCCCCGCCGACGCGAGGGCCGTGGTGGCCAACCGGTCCGCGATCGGCGAGCAGTACGTCGACCTGCAGCCGCACGGCGTCGCCGGGCCGTACCTCGCCGACGGCGGGGTGATCCAGCGGGGCGCGGCGTCGGTGCCGCCACCGGTCACCGACCTGCTCGGCGACCTGTCCGCGTTCAGCGAGTCCGTGCCGACCGGTTCGCTGCAGACCGTCGTCGACGAGCTGTACGAGGCGACCCGCGACTCCGGTGACGACCTGCAGGTGCTGCTCGACTCGTCGATCTCGTTCACCGAGACCGCGGCCGACCACCTGCCGCAGACCACGACGCTGATCGACGACGGCGCGGTCGTGCTGCGCACCCAGCTCGACTCGTCGACGGCGTGGCGCTCGTTCTCCCGCAACGCCAAGCTGTTCGCGACCGAGCTGGCCGACTCCGACGGCGACCTGCGCCATCTGATCGGCGCCGCGCCGGCCGCCGCGACCCAGCTGTCCCGGCTCCTGTCGGACACCAACCCCGGCCTGTCGGTGCTGCTGGCGAACCTGCTGACCACGTCGGAGATCTTCGACGCGCGCACGGCCGGGCTCGAGCAGCTGCTGGTGATGACGCCGAAGGCGGTGGCCGCCACGTCCACGTCGATCACGCCGGACGGCGGGGACCTGTCGGTCATCCTGCGGTTCTTCGAGCCCGCGCCGTGCGTCACCGGCTACGGGAGCACGCGCTACCGCAAGGGCGAGGACGTCACGCCGGGTCTGTTCAACACGAAGGCCGGCTGCACCCTGCCGAAGGGCGACGAGCGGCTGGTGCGCGGCGCGCAGCACGCGCCACGCGGCGGCGTGCCCGCGCCGGCGATCCCGGGCGGCGGGGCGCGCATGCCCGGCCCGCTCGGCGCACCCGACCTGCCCGTGGCGGGCAACGTGAAGGAGCTGCTGTGGCTGGACAAGTGAGGGCCTGGCCCCCGCGGGCCGCGGTGGCGCTCGTGGTGTGCGCGCTGGCGTTCGCCGGCTGGGCGGGCTGGACGTGGTGGCAGGCGTCCCACGACGACTCGCTGGCGTACTCGCACGCCCGCGACGAGGTGCTGTCCGCCGGACGCTCGCACGTGGCGTTGCTGACCACCCTCGACTCGTCCGATGTGGACGCCGGGATCTCCCGCTGGCTGACCGTGTCGACCGGCCCGCTGCGCGACGAGCTGTCCGCGACGGATGCGAAGACCCGCCAGACCCTGCACGACGGCGGCACCGTGGCGACCGGCCAGGTGCTGGACGCGGCGGTGAGCGAGCTGGACGTGCGCGGCGGCACGGCGAAGCTGCTGGTGTCGGTGGAGATCGACACGTCGGTGCGCGGCGGCGAGCCCGCGAGCAAGCGCAACCGTTTCGTCGCGGGCCTCACCCGCACCGACCGCGGCTGGCTGCTGTCCGCCCTCGACCAGGTGCCGCTGGGCACGCAGTGAGGAACCCCGCGATGACCGCTGACCTCGACACCGATCTCGACCTCGATACCGGCATCGACGGCGTGGCCCCTCCCATACGTGCAACCCGGTCCTGGTTCGGGTTCCGGCCACTCGTCGTGATCCTGGCCGCGACCGCCGTGCTGCTCGCCGGCCTCGGCGGCTGGTTCCTCCTGCGCGCCGCCGACCTGCGCGACGACCCCGCCGCGGCCAACACCGCGCTCGTGGACACCGGCCGCACCGCGGAGGTGAGCGCCGCGATCACCACGGCGCTCAACCGGATCTTCTCCTACTCCTACGACCGCACCGAGGTCACCGAGCGCGCCGCGGCCGACGTGCTGCGCGGCGACGCCCGCGACACCTACGACAAGCTCTTCGCCCAGGTGCGCGAGCTGGCGCCGAGCCAGAAGCTCGTGCTGACCACCCAGGTCGTCAGCGCCGCGGTGCAGGAGCTCGGCCCGGACACCGCGACCCTGCTCGTGTTCCTCGACCAGTCGGCGACCCGTGCGGACAAGGACACGACGAACGCGGCCGCGGCCCAGCTGTCGGTCACCGCGCGGCTCGAGGGCGACCGCTGGGTCATCACCGGGCTGGCGCCGCGATGAGCTGTCCGGCGGTGACAAAATCGCCTGCCGAAATTGTTTCCGCCGGCACAAGGAAAATGAATTCGAGGAGGTGTTCCCAAGCTTTTCCGTTACCTGATTGTGGTCCCTGTTACTCACAGGTAACGTATTGATCGAGGGCCTTCCCGCCTCGACTCGCGAGGAATGTGAATTCGATTCCGCGCGGGCAATTCGGAGAAAGGAAGAGATCGAACACATGCGTAAGCGTATTGCAGGAATGCTCGCGGTGGGTGTCACCGCGCTGTCCACGGTCGTCGCCATGGCCGGCCCCGCAGCGGCCGCGCCGCCGTGGACCATCAGCCCGGGCGGCCACGCCGACGGCACCGCCGGAACGACGAACCTCACGGTGGAGGACCCGCAGAGCGGCGAGATCCAGATGACGTGCTCGTCCTCGACGGTCGGCGTCGACCTGGAGGTCGGCACAAGTGCGGACAACCAGCTGGCCACGATTCCGGCGTCGCCGGGAATCCAGTTCAACGACTGCCTACTCGCCGGATTCATCGAGTTCTCCGTGCAGCAGGTCGGCACCTGGACGCTCAACGGATCCAGCTACAACGCGTCCACCGGCGTCGTGACCGGAACCATTGGCAACATCGAGGCCGACATTTCCGGTCCGGGTTGCGCGGCGACCGTCACCGGTTCGGTGAACGGCACGTACAACAACGGCACCGACGTCCTCACGGTGAATCCGGATCAGACGTTGACCGTGGTCGATGTCGACCCGGTCGACAACTGCCTCGACCTGATTCACGTCGACGCCACCGCCGCGTTCGACGGCGCCTACTCGGTGAGCCCCGGCCAGGAGATCACCGGCTGACCCGTCGCGGGCCCGCCCCACCGCGGGCGGGCCCGCGTCTCTACTTCCGCGGAGGAACGATGCGCAGGACGGTGCTGCTGGCGCTGCCGGTCGTGGCCGGCGTGGCGCTGGCGGCGTTCGGCCCGGCCACGCAGGTACGCGCGGCCGCGCCCGACGTGTCGCACGTGGACCGGACGCTCGGCTACCGCTGCCAGTTCCCGTCCGGCGAGGCACCCGTCGACCTGCGGATCACCGCCGACGTGCCGGTGACCGCTGCGGTGGGCGAACCCGTCGCCCCGGCCACAGCGGGCGTGACCGTGTCGCTCACCGGCCCGGCGCTGACCGACCTGACCGGCGCCGGGGCGGCGTCGGCGAGCGCGGTCGTGCGCCTCGAGGCGGCCGTGACCCAGCAGGGCACCGCCGCCACGGCCACCTGGTCGGGCGCGCGGACCGACCCGGTTCCGGTGCCGGCGGGGGAGAACCCCGTGCTGGCGCTGGACGTCCCGCTCGAGACCCCGCCGCCGGTGGTCGCCGGCGCGGCCGGGGAGGTGTCGGTGGCGGCGGGTGGCCTGACCGTAGTGCTGACCGGCTACGCGGCGGACGGCACGGTGACCGAGCCGCCGAGCATCGAGGTGAGCTGCGCGCTCGCCCCCGACCAGGACACCGGCCTCGCCGTGATCACGGTGTCCGATGTGGACACCCCGGGCACACCGGCGCCCCCTGCGCCGCCGGGCGCGGTGGTCGTCGGTCCCGGTGCGGCGAAACGTCCGGCGGTGGCGTCGCCCCGGGTGGAGATCCCGCCCGACTGCCACGCCATCGACCCGCCGCCCGACCACGCGGCGATCGCGCGGTACTGCGCGAACGTGACCGGCTACGCGAACGTCGCGAAGCTGGGCGCGGCCGTGCTGCAGCCGCTGGGCATCGTCAACATCGGGCCCACCAACTTCTACGCCTGCAACCCGGCGCCGACCCGCTGCCAGCAGGCGAACCTGCTCGCCAACCGGGGCGGCCAGCCCGTGCTGCCCGAGTCAACGTCGTCGTTCCTGCCGTTCGGTTTCGTGCCGACGCAGGCGAAGATGCAGCTGACGCAGGTCGGGCTCGGGTTCGCGGACATCAAGCTGAACCTCACCGACCCGACCGGCGTGACCAACAGCGCGACGGTCACCGGCAACTTCACCGCACGCCTCTACGAGGCGACGGTCAACGGCGTGCCGCTGGACCTCGGCCCGAACTGCCACACGGCGGTGCCGATCGAGATCGAGTTGCACGGCAAGCCACCGACCTACCTGCTGACCGGCGGTGGTCCGCTGAACGGCACCGCCACGATCCCGCCGTTCACGGGCTGCGGGGTCACCGAGGACCTCGATCCGCTGATCACCGGCCTCGTGTCGGGCGGCGGGAACTTCGTGAAGTTGACGCAGGGGTCGATCTGCACGCTCACCGGCTCGAACAACGGGTGCCCGCCCGAGGAGCCGATCCCCGAGACCTGAGAGGTGTTCATGAGACGAGTACTGGCGGCCCTGTCGGTGGCCGCATGCCTTGCCGTAGCCGCGCCCGCGTTCGCCACGGCCGATGCGATGCCGGGCGAATGGTCGGCGTTCGCCGGCTGCCCGGTAGATGCCCCGTCGATGCTCGCGGCCGACGGCGTGTCGGTGATCGCCGCGTGCCTGGGCGGCGGCGCCCCGAACGGCACCATCACCTTGGGCAGCACGACGATGTCGGTCGGGGCCGTGCGCCTGCAGTTCGGCGCCCTGAACCAGAGCGGGGCCTACTCGCTGGTCCAGCCTTCGGCCGGTGGCCTGTCCGGCGACCCGATCACCGTGCCCGGTGGCTTGCTGGGCCTGATGTGCCCGAGCGACATCCCGCTCATCTCGCAGATCTGTGATGCGGTGGTGGGCAGCCCCCTGAACAAGGTCACCGCGACCCTGGAGCCGGCCGGCCCGGCAACGGACTTCGACCTCTCCGCCGCGGTAGGGACAGGCCGCCCGATCATGACCCTCCCGGTGAAGATCCACCTGCAGAACCCGTTCCTGGACAACGGTTGCTACATCGGATCGAACAGCGACCCGATGACCCTGAAGGTGGCGAACCAAACCCGCCCGGCAGCCAAGTTCGGCCGTTTCGACGCCGACGGCACCCCGAACCCGGCAGGCGAGATGAACTACACAGACCTGTCCGGCGCGACGGTCGCCGACACGACGTTCGCCGTCCCCGCGGCCCGCGGCTGCGGCCTGTTCGGCCTGATCGACTCGGTAGTCAACGCGCGCCAGGGCCTGCCGTCGGCGTCGGGGGAGAACAGCCTGACCCTGTCGTCCACCGGCTTCCGCCTGGGCGGCTTCGCCAACCCACGCGCGTACGCCCCGAACCAGGGCGCCGAACTGGCGACCCGCTGGCACACAGCCGCCGGCTGACAGACACCGGCCGGCGCTCCCGTCCCACCGGAAGCGCCGGCCGATGTTCCTTTGTCCACAAGGGCACAAGTTATCCACAGCAAACCCCGAAGACGCCTTTTCGTCGGCCCCCACCGATACGATGGAGTCACGGGGTGCCCCCGGAGAGGGTGGGGGCGTGTGACCGTACGCGCGTGTGCGCGCGAGCGACTCGACAGCCGCGAGACCCTAGCGACGCTGCCGCTGCGCGGGCACGATCACCTTCGGCCGCCCCGCAGGCGAGGCCCGCAACACCAGCTCCAGCTCGAACCGCTGCCGAGGATCATGCAGCAGCTCCCCGAGCGTCACCTCTAGCTGCCGCATCCGGTACCGCACCGTCTGCGGGTGCACGCCCAGCTGCGCGGCCATGTCCGGCACGCTGCCCTGCGCGTCCAGCCACGCCCGCAGCGTCTCCAGCATCCGCTCGCGCTGCTTCACCGTCAGGTCACGCAGCGGCGCCAGCAGCCGCTCCCGCAGGGCCGCCAGCAACCGGTCGTCGGAGTGAACGAGCACAGTGGACAGATGCCGGTCGCAGCGGATCACCAGGCCGTCGGTGATCACGCCCTGCTGCGCGAGCGTCAGCGCCTTGCGCGCCCACCCCAGCGCGTGCGTGACCGCATCGAGCCGCACCGTCGGGCCCACCGAGATCCGGCACTGCGGCAGCGCGGTGCGGATCCGTTCCAGTCGCGCCGTCGTGACCTCGCCCGGCACCAGCAGCCGCGGCTCGATCCCGTCCAGGTCGGCCAGCGCGTCCGCGTCGAGCGTCGGCTTGCGCTGGTTGTGTCCCGTGCCGGGTAGTGCTTGCACCGCAACGGGTGTCGCCCGATCAGGGACCTGCCACCCGATCAGCTGAGCCAGCTCGCCGATCGCCGCGGCAGGCGCGGGCGGGGTCTGCAGGATCATCCCGAGCAGCCTGCGCCGCCACGTCTCCAGCGCGCCCGCCGACGTCGCCTTGGCCTCGAGGTACCCGTCCAGCGCCACCGACGCGAGCTTGTCCATGTACGCGAACACCGCGTCCGCGAGCTGCGACATCACCGTCGACGACAGCCCGTTTCGCTTGCCCACCCGCATGATCCGCCGCCACGACACACGCGCGCCCACCCGGTAGGCCGCCTGCAGGTCGTCGAGGCTGCGCCCCTCGCGCATCTCGTTCTGCCCCAGCTTGTGGTGCACCTCGTAACACTTCTGCACCGACACGTCCGGGTTCGCGATCTGCTCGATGAACAGGCTCGTCGCATGCTGCACGCCGGCCCGGATCGACTTGCCGTACGGGCCGTCCAGCGGCCGCGCGTACGCGGGGATCTTCGCGCGGATCTCGTCCACGATCTCGGTGGCGAGGCTCGCGAGCTCGGGGCGGAGGATGTCGGCGAGCCGCCGCGGCAGGACGTTCCCATCGAGCCGGTACTCCACCGTCATGTGCACAACTCCTAGCGCCGCCCGCGCACCGTCGAGGGGTGACATCCGGCTTATCGGATCGCGCAGCCGAAATGTGTCACCAGATCGCAACAAACAGACTGCTTACTCATTTTGTAACAACTTCACCACCAGTCTTTGCACGTACGCGCTACCCGTCTATGCAGCGGACTACACATACGTGTAGTGTCTTGCTCGTTCGAGTAGTCAACTGCACGACGGGATAGGAGCTATGGCGACCGCACCGGACCCCGAGGACCTGACCGCCCGCGCCCGCATCCGCGACGCCGCCATGCGGCACTTCGCCGACCACGGCTTCGAGCGGGCCACGATCCGCGGCATCGCCGAGACCGCAGGAGTCTCGTCGGGCCTGGTGCGCCACCACTTCGGCTCGAAGCAGGCGCTGCGCGACGCCTGCGACGAGTGGCTCGTGCGGACCATCCGCAGGCTCAACGACCAGGCCGTGGCCGACATGGCGGCCGGCGAGATCCACAACTACGTCGCCGCCGCGCGCGGCACGATGCTGCCCTACACGCGGTACCTCGCGCGGTCGCTCGCCGAGGGAACGGCGGGCGTGCTGTTCGACGAGATGGTCGCGATGACCGAGGAATGGCTCACCGGCTACGTCGACGACCACCCCGAAGCGTCCGATGTGGACATCAAGCACTGGGCGGCGGTGGTCACCGCGATGTCGCTGGGTGTCCCGATCCTCTTCCCGCACCTGTCCCGCGCGCTCGAGGTCGACCTCTCGACGGCCGAGGGCGACGTGCTGCTGTCCAAGACGTTGCTGCACATCTACTCGAACCCACTGCTCACCCGGCAGGAGGCCGCGAGGTTGCGGGCCGGGTTGGAGAAACAAGAAAGGGGAGAACCACGATGACCGACGCCATCTCGGCGGCCGGGCTGGTCAAGACGTTCGGCCCGACGCGTGCGCTCGACGGTCTCGACCTCGCCGTGCGCACCGGCGAGGTGCACGGCTTCCTCGGCCCCAACGGCGCGGGGAAGTCCACCACGATCCGCATCCTGCTCGGCCTCATGCGAGCCGACGGCGGCACCGTCCGGTTGCTCGACGGCAACCCGTGGACCGCCGCGACCGAGCTGCACCGGCGCCTCGCCTACGTGCCCGGCGACGTCACGCTCTGGCCGAACCTGTCCGGCGGCGAGGTGATCGACCTGCTCGGCAGGCTGCGCGGCGGCCTCGACAAGAAGCGCCGCGCCGACCTGCTCGAGCGCTTCGACCTCGACCCGAAGAAGAAGGGCCGCACCTACTCCAAGGGCAACCGGCAGAAGGTGGCGCTCGTCGCGGCGCTCGCGTCCGACGTGGAGCTGCTGCTGCTCGACGAGCCGACCTCCGGCCTGGACCCGCTGATGGAGGAGGTGTTCCGGGACGCGATCCGCGAGGAGAAGCAGCGTGGCGACCGCACGGTGCTGCTGTCCAGCCACATCCTCTCCGAGGTCGAGGCCCTGTGCGACCGGCTCACGATCATCCGCGACGGCCGCTCGGTGGAGACCGGCACGCTCGCCGACCTGCGCCACCTGACGCGGACCAACATCCAGGCCGAGCTGGCCGGCCCGGTCGACGGCCTGGCCGACCTCCCGGGCGTGCACGACCTGCACGCGGACGGAACGCGGGTCAAGTTCGACGTCGACACCGACTCGCTCGACGCCGCCCTGCACCGGCTCACCGGCGTGGGCGTGCGCAGCCTGGTCAGCCAGCCGCCGACGCTGGAGGAGCTGTTCCTGCGCCACTACGACCGCGGGCAGGGCCGTCCGGTGGAGGCTCTGCGATGAAGACGTTGGCCGGCACGGGAAAGCTGGTCCGGCTCATCCTGCGGCGCGACCGCGTGATCATGCCGCTGTGGGTGCTGTTCCTCGGCCTCATCCCGCTGTCCTACGTCACCGCGATCGACGAGCTGTTCCCGGATGCGGCCGGGCGCGCGCAGTACGCCACGACCAGCGCCACCAACGCGGGTTTCGTCGCGCTCTACGGCGGGCTGCACGGCTCGAGCCTCGGCGAGCTGGTCACCTGGCGCGCCGGGTTCCTGCCCGTGATCATCGGGATCGTCGCGATCCTCACGGTCGTCCGCCACACCCGCACCGAGGAGGACATGGGCCGCCGCGAGCTGCTCGGCTCGACGGTCGTCGGCAGGCACGCGCCGCTCGCGGCCGCGCTGGTCGCGACGTTCGCCGCCAACCTCGTCCTCGGCGCGATCCTCGCCGCCGGCATGGTCGGCCAGGACCTGCCGGCCGCCGGTTCGGTGGCCCTCGGCGCGGAGATGGCCCTGTCGGGCTGGGTCTTCGCCGGGGTCGGCGCGGTGGCCGCGCAGCTGGCCGGAGCCGCGGGCACGGCGCGCGGGATCGCGATCACCACGCTCGGCGTCGCGTACGTGCTGCGGGTCGTCGGCGACGTCAGCGGCATGTCCGACGGCCCGCTGTCGTGGCTGACCTGGCTGTCCCCGATCGGCTGGGCGCAGCGGATCCGGCCGTTCGGCGACGACGACCTGTGGCTCGCGCTGCTGGTCATCGCCGTGAGCGTGGTGCTCGCGCTGGCAGCCGTCGCCCTGTCCGCGCGGCGCGACGTCGGTGCCGGCCTGCTGCCGCCCCGGCCAGGACCTGCCGAGGGGGCCGCGACGCTGCGGTCGCCGCTGGCGCTGGCGTGGCGGCTGCACCGCAGCCTGCTGGCCGGCTGGGTCGGCGGGTTCGTGGCCCTCGGCGTCGTGCTCGGCTACCTCGCGGAGGGCGTCGGCGATCTCGTGGGGGACAACGAACAGCTGCGCGACGTGTTCGCCCGCATGGGCGGCGCCACCGGGCTGATCAACAGCTACCTCGCCAGCATTCTCGGACTGCTCGGGATGATCGCCGGCGCGTACGGCATCCAGGCGATGTTGCGGGCCCGCAACGAGGAGGCGAGCGGTCGTGCCGAGCCGGTACTCGGCACGGCGGTCGGCCGGCTGCGCTGGCTCGGCAGTCACCTGGCGTTCTCGCTGCTCGGCCCGGCGGTCGCGCTGGCCGCCGGAGGGGTGGCGATGGGCCTGACGCACGGCCTGAACGTCCGCGACGTCGGCGGCGAGCTGCCGCGGCTGCTGGGCGGCGCGATGGTGCAGCTGCCCGCGGTGTGGGTGCTCTCGGCGATCACTGTGCTGCTGTTCGGCCTGCTGCCGCGCTACGCGGCGGTGGCGTGGGCGGCGCTCGCGGTGAGCCTGCTGATCGGGCTCGTCGGCCCGGCGCTGCAGCTGGACCAGTGGGTGCTCGACATCTCGCCGTTCACGCACCTGCCGCGCATCCCGGGCGCGGACGTCACGGCGACGCCGCTGGTGTGGCTGGTGGCCGTGGCGCTGGTGGTCGGGATCGCCGGGCTGACCGGCTTCCGCAGGCGGGACATCCCGGCCGGCTGATTCGAGGGATCGAGGGGGACGTGTGTGCCGCCGGTTTCGCCGGCGGCACACGTGTGTCCCGGCCTCGCTTCTGGTACTATCGAACAGGCGTTCGAGTGATGCCGCCTTCCCCGCGGCGCGTGCGGAGTTGCGGGGAGGCGTGTGCGAATGCCGGCGTTGGGTGCATCGCTGGCCACTTCCGGTGCGGTGGGGGTGGCCAGCGACCTCGTCAAGGTGCCGTCCGGCCGGGTGCGGATGTTACCCGTGCACGCCGACCTGGCGGGGCTGTTCCCGTCGGGCGGTCTCCGGCGGGGCGGCACCGTGTCGGTGCGTGGCTCGACCTCGCTGCTGCTCGCTTTGCTGGCCACGCCGACGGCCGGCGACTCGTGGGCGGCCGTCGTCGGCATGCCCGATCTCGGCGTGCTCGCCGCCGCCGAACTGGGCGTCGCGGTCGACCGGCTCGCGCTCGTCCGCCATCCCGGCGCCGAGCTGCCCGCGGTCGTCGCCGCGCTGCTCGACGGGATGGACCTCGTCGTCACCTCGCGCGGCCGGCTCACCGACGCGCAGGCCCGGCGGTTGTCCGCCCGTGCCCGCCATCGCGGCGCGGTCCTGCTGGTCGTGGGGGCCTGGCCGGGGGTCGACCTCGAGCTGTGCTGCGCGCATGCCGACTGGGACGGCATCGGCGACGGTCACGGCTATCTCGCCAGCCGCGAGGTTACCGTCACGGCCCGCGGCCGCGGCGCCGCCGCCCGGCCCGTCCGGGTGACATTGCAGCTGCCCGGATCGGGTGGTGCCATCGCCCCTTCGGTGCCAGCGGATTTGTTGCCAGCACAGGGTTTCCGACCTTCTGAGAGATCACTGAGACCCGCTTGACATCGCCCCGAATCGCTCGTACGTTCGAATCATGAACAACGCCGGGACACCCCATCGCATGCTCGTCGTGTGGTGCCCGGACTGGCCGGTGACGGCCGCGGGTGCGGCGGCTGCCCTCCTCCCCGGGCGGCCGATCGCGGTCGTCACCGGCAATCTCGTCGTCGCCGCGAGCGCACTGGCCCGGGCGGAGGGCGTGCGGCGCGGCATGCGACGTCGCGAGGCCCAGGGGCGCTGCCCCGAACTGGTCGTGTTCGCCGACGATCCCGATCGGGACGCGCGGCTGTTCGAACCGGTTGCCGCCGCGGTCGAGGAGCTCGCGGTCGGCGTCGAGATAGTTCGGCCGGGCATCGTCGCGGTGCCCGCCCGTGGCCCGGCCGGCTACTTCGGTGGTGAACAGGCCGCCGCCGAGCGGCTGATCGACCAGGTCGCCCTGCGCACCGGCGCGGAGTGCCAGGTCGGCATCGCCGACGGCTTGTTCGCCGCCATCCTCGCCGCACGCCGCGGCGTCGTCGTCGAGCCCGACGGCAGCCCGGATTTCCTCGCCCCGCTGAGCGTGCGCGAGCTGCACCGCCCCGCCGAGGGCCAGGACCGTGCCGACCTCGTGGACCTGTTGCGCCGCTTGGGCTTGCGCACACTCGGCGCGTTCGCCGAGGTGCCCGAGCGCGACGTCTCCGCACGGTTCGGCGCCGACGCGGTCGCCGCGCACCGCCTGGCCCGCGGTGGCCAGGAGCGCCCGCCCGACCGGCGCCGCCCGCCCCCCGAGCTCACCGTCGACAAGGTGCTCGACCCGCCGGTGGAGCGGGTCGACGCGGCCGCGTTCGTGGCGAAGATCCTGGCTGAGCGGCTGCACGCCCGCCTCGCCGTGCACGGCCTCGCCTGTACGCGCCTGGGCATCCACGCGGCCACCGAGCACGGCGAGGAGCGCGAGCGCGTGTGGCGGGCCGCCGAGCCGCTCACCCCGTCCGGCATCGCCGACCGGGTCCGCTGGCAGCTCGACGGCTGGCTGCGCGGCACCACGCTGTCGGCGGGCATCACGGTGCTGCGCCTGGAACCCGTCGAGGTCATCGAGGGGCATGCGCTGCAACTGGACCTGTGGCGCGGCGAGGGTCGCGCCGAGGCCGACGAGCGGGCGGCCCGCGCCATGATCCACGTCCAGGGCCTGCTGGGCCCGGAAGCGGTGGTCGTCCCTGTACTGGGCGGCGGCCGCACCCCGGCAGAGCGGGTCCGCCTGGTCCCGTGGGGCGACGAACGCAGCCCCGACGCCGACCCGACGGCGCCGTGGCCAGGCGCGCTACCCGCCCCGTCCCCGGCGACGGTGCCGATGAAACCGCTGCCCGCCAAGGTGACCGACACCCACGGCAGGCCGATAGACATCACCCCCCGCGACGAGCTGACCGGCCACCCCGCCCGGGTGTCGGTGGACGGCGCCACCCCGCGCCGCGTGCTGGCCTGGGCAGGCCCCTGGCCCACCGACGACCGCCGCTCGGCCACCCCTGCCCGCCGCACCCGCCTGCAGGTCCTGCTGGCCGAGCCACCCCCCGACATTCCCGACACCACCGAAGAGGACTCCCAAACCGCATTACTGCTGGTCCTGGCCGACGAGAAGTGGACAGTGGAAGGACTGTACGACTGATGCCGCGAGACCCCCGAGCCTGCCCGGAATGCCGAACCCTGGACGGCAGCTGCCGCCAGTTCGTCATCGGCCACCCGAACCCGGTCTGCGTAGCCGGCTACCCCCATTCCCGCCACGAACAGATCACCGCCGCCTTACCGGGCCTGGACCTACTGATCCCCGCCCCACGCCACTCCCCGGAGAACGTGCGAGCCCGCTGACACCCGACCAGGAGCCGCGACTCCCGGTGGCCCGCAAAACGCCGTGCGCTCCGGCATGCGGGCCACCGGGTCCCTTACCAACCTCGTTCCACTGACGACCAGAGAACGCCGATGAACCACACACTTCCCACCTTCACAGCCCGGACGGCCACCGACCCGCGCCGCCCCAACAGCGAGTTCCCGCGCCCGGCCTACCCCGAGTGGTCCGCCGAACCACCCCAACTCGCCGCCCCATCAGCAGCGCGGCCCCCGATCCACCCACCCACGTTCACGAACCGACCAAGGCCGAACTGATGGGCTGGAACAACCCACCGGTCCCATGGTCCGAAGTGGAGCGTGTCCTCTCCGGCCGCCCAGCAAAAGGCGACCCGGACGACCCACCGCCCTCTCCGACAGACGCCCAGCCCGCCGACGCGCCGGACCGCCTATCCGAGGGCAGACCCGCCAGCTCACCCGACAACCCGACCGACCATGCAGCCGAGCACCCAGCCGGCCACCCAGTCGATCACCCAGCCGGTGACCTAAGCGGCTACCCAGTCGATCACCCAGTCGATCACCGAGCCAACGACCTGAGCGGCTACGTAGCCGCTCACCCGACCGGCAACCTGAGCGAGCGCCAACAGGCACTCCCAACCGAAGACCAACCTGATGGCCCGCTCGATGGCTCGTCCAACGACGGGCCCGGCCGCCCAACCGACCGCCGGCCCAGTCACCCGTCCGACCATCCACACACGCACCCGACCAACGGCCATCCCGACGACCCGTCGGACTCACACACCGCCCGCCCGACCGAGCGCAGACCTGTCCGCTCAACAGACGCCCGGGCCGGTAACCAAACCAGCCACCTGCCCGATCACGCGACCAACCACGAGCCCGGCCCCCGGACAAACCCCATCGGCCGCCCGACCAACCAGGCGGCGAGTCACCCCACTGTCCACTCACCCGGCCGCGCCGCCAGCCGTCTCGCCGGTCACTTGCCCGACCATGCGGCCAATCACGATCCCGGCCCCCGGACAAACCCCACCAGCGACCCGAGCAACCAATCGGCGAGCCATCCCATCAGCCGCCCACCTGACCGCGCAGCCAGTCATCTCGCCGGCCACCTGCCCGATCCCGCGGCCGATCACGAGCCCAGCCCTCGGGTGAACCACCCTTCCGGCCACCCGAACAACGAAGCGGCGAACCATCCCACGGGCCACGCAACTAACCATCTCGTTGGCCACTTGCCCGACCACGTGGCCAATCACGAACCCGGCCCCCGGACGAACTATCCCTCTGGCCACCGAGCCAGCCACCCGCATGCCCACCTCACCCGTCAACGAAGCGGTCGCCCGCCAGCCGTCAGCGACGGCGGCGGTAGCCCGGCCTGGTCCCACCACCGCAGTCCCTACACGGCCCCGCCCATCACCCCGACCTCCGAGCCGCGCACGCCCTACGCGGAACTGCACTGCCACTCGAACTTCAGCTTCCTCGACGGCGCCAGCCATCCCGAGGAACTCGTCGAGGAAGCGGCGCGGCTCGGACTCGACGCGATCGCCATCACCGATCACGACGGCATGTACGGGGTCGTCCGCTTTGCCGAGGCGGCCAAGGAACTGGGCGTGCGCACGGTGTTCGGCGCCGAGCTGAGCCTCGGGCTGACCGAGCCGCAGAACGGCGTCGCCGACCCCGAGGGTCGGCACCTGCTGCTCCTCGCCACCGGCACGGCCGGCTACGGGCGCCTGTGTCGCGCCATCACCACCGGCCAGCTCGCCGACGGCAGCGCGAAGGGCCAACCGATCTTCGACCTCGACGAGGTCGTCGAGGAGACCCGGGGCGAGTGCGTCGTGCTCACCGGCTGCCGCAAAGGCGCGGTACGGGCCGCATTGCGCAGCGACGGGCCCGCCGCCGCGTTCGCCGAGCTGACCGCGCTGGTCGACCAGTTCGGCCGGGACCGGGTGTTCGTCGAGCTGATCGACCACGGCCTGCCGCTCGACACCACCCACAACGACCTGCTCGCGACGATGGCGATGGACCTGCATCTGCCGGTGATCGCGAGCAACGCCGTGCACTACGCCGACCCGGGCCGTGGTGAGCTCGCCGCTGCCATGGCGGCCGTCCGCGCCCGCCGCTCGGTCGACGAGCTCGACGGCTGGCTGCCGCCCGCACCCGCGGCGTTCCTTCGCTCCGGCACGGAGATGGCCCGGCGGTTCGTGCGCTACCCGGGTGCGGTGCGCCGCGCCGCGGACCTCGGCCGTGAGCTGTCGTTCGACCTGACGCTCGTGGCGCCGAACCTGCCGCCGTTCGAGGTGCCCGGCCACACCGAGGACAGCTACCTGCGGGAGAAGACCTACGCGGGCGCGCTGAAACGCTACGGCACTCGCGAGTCGAACCCGGCGGCCTACGCGCAGCTCGAACACGAGCTGCGCATCATCCAGGAGCTCGACTTCCCCGGCTACTTCCTGATCGTGTCGGACATCGTGGACTTCTGCCGGCGCAACGGAATCTACTGCCAGGGCAGGGGATCGGCGGCCAACTCGGCGGTCTGCTACGCGCTGGGCATCACGAAGGTCGACGCGGTGCGCTGGAAGCTGCTGTTCGAGCGGTTCCTCGCCCCGGCGCGCGACGGACCGCCGGACATCGACCTCGACATCGAGTCCGACCGCCGCGAGGAGGCCATCCAGTACGTTTACGAGCGCTACGACCGCCGGCACGCCGCGCAGGTCGCGAACGTCATCTCCTACCGTGCGAAGTCGGCGGTGCGGGACATGGCGAAGGCGCTCGGCTACTCGCCCGGCCAGCAGGACGCCTGGAGCAAGCAGATCGACCGCTGGGGACCATTACAGTCCACTGTAGATGATAATCATCACGACGTGCCGCCCGCCGTGCTCGAGCTGGCCGGTCAGCTGGAGAACTTCCCGCGCCACCTCGGCATTCACTCCGGTGGCATGGTGATCTGCGACCGGCCGGTCAGCGAGGTGTGCCCCGTCGAGCGTGCCCGGATGGACAAGCGCACGGTGCTGCAGTGGGACAAGGACGACTGCGCCGCCGCCGGGCTGGTGAAGTTCGACCTGCTCGGGCTGGGCATGCTCTCCGCGCTGCGGTACATGGTCGAGCTCGTCGGGAAGCACCACGGCACGACGATCGACATCGACGACCTCGACCTCGCCGACGAGCACGTGTACGAGATGCTCCAGCGCGCCGACTCGGTTGGCGTGTTCCAGGTGGAGAGCCGGGCGCAGATGGCGACGCTGCCGCGGCTGAAACCCAAGGAGTTCTACGACCTCGTGGTCGAGGTCGCGCTGATCCGGCCGGGTCCGATCCAGGGCGGCTCGGTGCATCCGTACATCCGCCGAGCCAACGGGCAGGAGACAGTCACCTACGACCATCCGCTGCTGGAAAAGGCGCTGCACAAGACGAAGGGCGTGCCGCTGTTCCAGGAACAGCTGATGCAGATCGCCGTGGACGTCGCCGACTTCACCCCCGCCGAGGCCGACGAGCTCCGCCGGGCCATGGGTGCCAAGCGGTCGACGCGGCGCATGGAACGGCTGCGCGAGCGCTTCTACGCCGGCGCCGCACGGCATGGCGTCGGCGACGAGCTGGCCGGCCGGATCTACGAGAAGCTGATGGCGTTCGCCAACTTCGGCTTCCCGGAGAGCCACGCGCTGAGCTTCGCCTACCTCGTGTTCGCGAGCGCCTGGTTCAAGCTCTACTACCCGGCCGCGTTCTGCGCGGCGCTGCTGCGGGCACAGCCGATGGGCTTCTACTCCCCGCAGTCGCTGGTGGCCGATGCCCGCCGGCACCTGGTGACGGTCCATGGCCCGGACCTGAATGCGAGCCAGGTGCCGGCAACCCTCGAAGCCCACCGTGGCGAGGTGCGCCGTCGTGACCCGCGTGACCGCGCCGACGACGCGGGACCGGCGGTGCGCATGGGCCTGGCCGCGGTGCGGCTGATCGGCGACGACCTGGCCGAGCGGATCGTCGGCGAACGCGAGGAACGCGGCCCGTTCGCGTCGATGACCGACCTCGCGCAGCGCGTGTCGTTGACCCGCCAGCAACTCGAGTCCCTCGCGACGGCGGGCGCGTTCGACTGCTTCACCCTCGCCCGCCGCGAGGCGCTGTGGTCCGCGGGTGCGGTGGCGGACGAGGGGCCGGGCCGGCTTCCCGGCACCACGGTCGGAGCGACCGCGCCCTCGTTACCCGGCATGACCCCACTGGAACTGGCGGCCGCCGACGTGTGGGCGACGGGCCTGTCACCGAACACGTTCCCCACCGAGTTCCTCCGCACCCACCTGAACGAGCGTGGCGCCGTCCCGATCGACCGGATCTCCACAAAGGACAACGCGACGCGGATCCTGGTCGGCGGCGCGGTGACCCACCGCCAGCGCCCGGCGACCGCGGGCGGCGTCACGTTCATCAGCCTGGAGGACGAGACGGGGATGCTGAGCGTGGTCTGCTCGCACGGCTTGTGGACGCGATACCGGCGAACGGCACGGAACTCGTCCGCCCTGCTAGTCCGCGGCATGGTCGAGAGCGTCGAGGGGGTGACCAACCTTCTCGCCGATCATCTCGAACCGCTGGACCTGAGCATTCCCGCCAAGTCTCGTGACTTCCGCTGAGCGCGGAGAGTTCTAAGATCCGAAGGGTGTCGCGGCGGGGCGATTTCGAGATCGGCAAGGACGGGCTCGCCGCCATCGTCGTCGGTGTCGACGGTGGGGATCGGGCCCTGCACGCGGCGGCGTGGGCAAGTGGGCTCGCGCGGCGGGAGCGGGCACTGCTCATCCTCGTGTACGTCGAGGCGATCTCCGGGCTCGCCTACTGGTCGCCGATCGGGATGGCCGGTGCCGCGGAGGCGGCCGGCGAGTTCGTCGCGGAGCTGCGCCGCACGGCCGCCGCCTACCTCGACTCGACCGGCGTGCGGTGGGAGCTCGTCCACTACCGCGGCGATCCCGCGCGCGGGCTGGAGGCCGTCGCCGAGCAGCGGCGGGCGGACTGCATCGTGGTGGGGCGTGGCGGCGGGGTGGCGCGCTCGCTCGTCAACGACGCGCGCCGGCCTGTCGTGGTCGTTCCCTAGAGTGCCCTCATGACCGAACGGGGCGAGGACTACCGGGACGCGATCCTCACCGGCCAGGAGTGGACGGGCCGCCAATTCGTGGACTGCACCTTCGTGGAGGCCGACATGCGCGGCATCGCCACCAAGGGCTGCACCTTCGACAACTGCGACTTCACCCGCACCGACCTCGGCGAGTCCCGGCACAGCGGCAGCGCGTTCCGCTCGTGCACCTTCAGCCGCACCACGCTGACCGAAAGCGAGTTCACCGGCTGCAGCCTGCTCGGCTCGACGTTCGTCGAGTGCCGGTTCCGGCCGTGGAAGATCAGCGACTGCGATCTCACGCTCGCCAGCCTCACCGAGGCCGCGTTGCGCAAGACGAACCTGTCCGGCCTGCGCCTGCGCGAGACGAACCTCGTCGGCGCGGACCTGCGCGACACCGATCTGCGCGGCGCCGACCTCACCGGCGCCCGCCTGGCCGAGACCAAGTTCGACGGCGCCGACCTGCGCGAGGCCAAGCTCGACGCCACCGGCCTCACGCACGCCAAGCTCGCCGGCGCCCTGGTCGACCTCGACACCGCCGTCGCCTTCGCCGCCGCGCACGGCCTGCGCATCGACACGTCGAGCTGAAACCAGCACGCCCGGCGCCGAAGGGCGCCGGGCGTGGGTATCGATTCCTCGGCTAGGCCTGCGGGCGTTCCCGCCCGGGGACCTCCACGAGCCGGCCAAGCGCCACCAGCTCACCGATCGCGTCGGGGAGCAGGTACGCCGTTCCGCCGCCCGGCTGGTCGAACCACGGGATCGCCGCACCGGTCAGGACCTGCACCGGCTGGCGGACCTGGTACACGCGGTACGGGCGGTCCACCCACTCCGGCACCAGCGACCGCTCCTTGAACGGCGTGCCGACGGCGTACACGAGGTTGCCTACGTCGTCGCCGAAGCGGTCGATCTCCGTGCCCGGCTCCAGCTCCACCAACCGCTTGCCGCGGAACAGCGTCAGCGGCGGCTCGCCGGGTAGCGGGCTGATCGGCCAGTCACCGCTCGCCGTCGCGGCGGCGGGCCGGGCCGGTGGTGGCTGGGCAACCGTGGTCGGCGGCTCGCCGCGCTTCGGCAGGCCGCTCGCAGCCTGGACGTCGAGCGGGCTGCGGGCTCCCGCCCGCGCGAACCCCCCTGGCGGCGGCATGTCGGGACGGTCGAGTCCCGGGCGCGGCGGTGCCATGTCCGGACGTTCGAACCCGGCCTTCGGCGAGGCCATGTCCGGGCGGTCGAATCCGGCGTGCGGCGAAGCCAGGTCGGGACGGTCGAGTCCCGCATGTGGCGAGGCCAGGTCGGGACGGTCGAACCCGGCATGTGGCGAAGCCATGTCGGGACGGTCGAGCCCGGGGCGGGGCGGTGCCATGTCCGGGCGATCGAACCCCGCCTGCGGCGAAGCCATGTCTGGACGATCGAACCCGGCGCGTGGTGATGCCGTGCCCGGACGGTCGAACCCTGCCCGTGGCGACCCGAGGTCCGGGCGTTCGAAGCCCCCCGGCGGCGAGTCGGTGAACAGCGAGTCCCGTGGCGCGAACTGGGTCCGCTCCACCTCCGAGCCACCCTGCGGTCCGGCGCCGAGCGGCTCCCGCTGCTGGCTGAACGGGCTGTCCGGAGGCACCGGTCGCGTCAGCCCGTCCGGCCGGCCCGCGCCGACCGGATCCGGGTGGCCGTTCGGCTGCCCCACGCCGTCGGGCTGCGCGTACGGCGAGCGGCCGTTGCCCGGCTGGTCCTCGTCGTGACGGCCGTGCCTGCCGTGACGGCCCGAATCGGGCTGACCCAGGTCAGGCGCGCCGGGCATGTCGGGTCCGGGACCGCCCGTGCCGAAGCCAGGGCCGAACCCGTCCGGCGTCCCCGGCCCGAAGCCGGGCCCGGCATCGGGCGTGTAGCCGGGGCCGAAACCGTCGGCGGGCGACGCGTAATCCGGCATGGGAGGCGTCATGGCGACCGGCTGCGGCACGTCCAGCTGCTCGCTCGGGCGCATCGGCTCGTCCGAGCCCAGGGCGTTCTTCGCCGCGTCCTCCGTGCCGAGACGGTCGCCCATCATCGGATGCTGGGCCGGCATCACGTGCACCGGTCCGGCCACGCCACGGTTGCGCTGCGCGTCCATCATCAGCTTGCCCAGCAGGAAAGCCGACGCGTCCGCGACGTCCTCGAACATCGCGGGCGCGACGAAGGCACGGTCGTACCAGCCGACCCGCCAGCCGTCCTCGGTCTGCTCCATCGTCCAGGCCCGGTCGGTCGGCGGGCCGATCCGGAACGACGACTCCGGCACGCCCAGCGCCGACAGCCGCGTACGCAACGCGTCGATCGTCCGCCCGGGCGGACCCTGCGACGGCAGCGCGGCCTGCGGCGCCGAGCCGGCCGGCTCGGGTGCGACCGGCGCGGGCGGGGGCGAGGACACGACCGTGACCGGTGGCGGCGGTGGCGGACCACCGGGCCCACCGGGGCCGGGACCACCAGGACCGCCCGGTCGGCCGGGACCAGGACCACCCGGACCACCAGGCATCGGCATCGCCCGAGTCGGCCCGGCACCACGCGGCGGCGGACCACCAGGACCACCCGGACCACCAGGCCCGGGGCCGCCCGGGCCGGGACCACCAGGCCCGGCGCCGAGGAACGCGGCCGCCGCGGAGCGGGCCGCGTCGTCCACCAGCGGCACCTCGAACCGGTGCCGCGCGATGTGGTCGACCAGCTCCGACTCCGGCGGCACGTCGTGCTCACGCAGGTAGAAGTTCACCGCGGCCGGCCAGATCCAGGTGCCGTCCGTGTGGAACGCGACCGGCACCGACGGGCGCCCCTCGGGGTCCATGCGGTCGACGTCGTACCCGCGTGCGGGGCCGGCCAGCGGCGCCGCGTCGAGGTAGCCCAGCAGGTCGTGGACGTCGTCCGGCGACACCGGCGGGCGGTTGACCGCCGCCCCGGGGCCGTCGAAGATCCGGGCCACCCGGAACCGCGGCGGCGGCGGCGCACTCGGCGCGGCCGAGAGCCTGCGGCGCAGCCACCCGGGGACGTTGTCATCCGACCGGGGGAACATCCGCATGTCGTCGGGGTACGCCGCGGGCGGCGGGGGGAGGTCCCAGTTCGGTTCCTCGCGGTCGTACTCGAGGTTGTACGAGGACGGGTGGTCCAGCCGGTACCGCGCGTTGAACCACGTCCCGCGTCCCTCGCGGTACATGCCCCCGCGCAGCCGAGCGAACAGCCCCTGCAGGTCCGGCGGCATCGTCCACGACTCGGCGGCTCCGTCGGTGTAGACGACCTTGCCCACCGCCTCGGAGTAGCGGCCCACCGCGCGATAGTCGATGGTCAGCTGGTCCCAGTCGTCGGGAGCGACCCGCAGCATCGCCAGCCCGATCTGCTTGACCAGGGCATCCTGCTCGGTCGGGGTTAGCTGGGTCGGTTCTGCCACGCTCACATCTTCCCTTGTCGATCCGACGGCGGCTCAGCAAGTTCTCTACCTGGCCACCGAACGCCCCCGCAAGGCCGTGGGTGAGGATGTGCACACGTGATCTCCTCACCACACCATCCGCCCGCACGTGTACGGGTGGCAGGCGCCGTCCTCGTCGCGGTCGGCGGGATGGCGCTCGCCGTTCAGGGCCGGATCAACGGCCAGCTCGGGCACGTCATGCACGACGGTGTGTTCGCCGCGCTCATCTCCTTCGGCGTCGGCACCGTCTTGCTGGTCGCGGCCGTGGCCGTGACACCTTCGGCCCGGGCCGGGCTGGTCCGGCTGCGAACCAGCGTACGCGGCGGGCGGCTGCGCTTCTGGCAGTGCCTTGGCGGGATGTGCGGCGCCTTCGTCGTGACGTGCCAGGGGCTGACCATCACGATCCTCGGCGTCGCGGTGTTCACGGTCGCCGTCGTCGCCGGGCAGGTCGTGGCCAGCCTGGCCGTCGACCGGGCCGGGCTGGGCCCCGGCGAGCCGGAACCGGTGACGCCGCCCCGCGCGATCGGCGCGGCGCTGGCGGTGGTCGCGGTGGTCATCGCGGTGTCCGACCACGCGGCGATCGAGGCGGGCGGGCTGTGGTGGGCGCTGCTGCCCGCGGCCGCCGGACTCGGGCTCGCCTGGCAGGCGGCGGTCAACGGCCTGGTGCGCGCCGCGTCGGACAACGTCGTCGTGCCGACGATGGTGAACTTCTCCGTCGGCACCGCGGCCCTGCTGCTCGCCGCGGCGGTCGACCTGGTCGTGCGCGGGCTGCCCGGCGCCCTGCCCGCGCAGTGGTGGTACTACGTCGGCGGGCCGCTCGGCATGATCACGATCATGACCGCGGTGGCGGCCGTGCGGTTCACTGGCGTGCTGCTGCTCGGCCTCGCGTCCGTGGCGGGCCAGCTGATCGGCGCGGTGCTGCTGGACGTCGTCGTGCCGACCGCGGGCGGCCTCAGTACCAGCAGCGTGATCGGCACGGCGATCACCATGGTGGCCGTGGGTATCGCCGCGATCAGGCCCCGCGGGCGCGATGAGAGGATGGCGGGGTGACCGCGACGATCCTGGACGGCAAGGCGACCCGCAACGCCATCTTCGAGGACCTGAGCAGGCGCATCGCCGCGCTCGCCGCCTCCGGCGTCGTGCCGGGGCTCGGCACGATCCTCGTCGGCGACGACCCGGGCTCGCACTCCTACGTGCGCGGCAAGCACAACGCGTGCGCGAAGGTCGGCATCAACTCGATCCGCCGTGACCTGCCCGCGGACGTCACGCAGCGGCGGCTGCACGAGGTCATCGACGAGCTGAACGCCGATCCCACCTGCACGGGTTACCTCATTCAGCTGCCACTGCCCGGCCACCTCGACGCGGGCGCCGCGCTCGAGCGGGTCGACCCGGCCAAGGACTCCGACGGCCTGCACCCGATGAACCTCGGCAAGCTGGTCCTCGGCGAGACCGGCCCGCTGCCGTGCACGCCGCTGGGCATCATCGAGCTGCTCAAGCGCTACGACGTGCCGATCGCCGGCGCGGCCGTCACGGTCGTCGGCCGCGGCGTGACCGTCGGGCGCCCGCTCGGCCTGCTGCTGACCCGGCGCAGCGAGAACGCCACGGTCACCCTGTGCCATACCGGCACCAAGGATCTCGCCGCCGAGACCCGACGCGCCGACATCGTCGTGGCCGCCGCCGGCAACCCCGCGCTGATCACGGCGGACATGGTCCGGCCGGGCGCCGCGGTGCTGGACGTCGGCATCACCCGCACCGAGCAGGGCCTGGTCGGCGACGTCCACCCGGGCGTCCGCGAGAAGGCCGGCTTCCTCGCGCCCATGCCCGGCGGCGTCGGGCCCATGACCGTGGCGATGCTGCTGACGAACACGGTCAATGCGGCCGAACGGAGTCTGCGGAAATGACCACGCCGCAGCGGCGCCGCCACCCGGTCCTCGCCCACCTGCCGTTCGGGCTGGTGATGGCGGTGGTGCTGCTCGGCCTGCTGCGGATCGGGATGTACCACTGGCGGCAGGGCACCGTGCTGATCGGCGCCGCGCTCATCATGGCGGCGGCGCTGCGCGCGCTGCTGCGCGACGACCAGGCCGGGCTCATCGCGATCCGGAGCCGCGGCGTGGACGTGCTGACCTACGGCGGCTTCGGCGTCTGTGTGATGGCCGTGGCGCTCACGATCGAGGGTTTTCAGCTGCCGAACTGACCCCGTGTGACGGTGCGCTCCCTGCGGTGCCGCGGCGAGGTGCGGTTGCTAGCCTCCCACCACCGGATTCGTCGTCTCGTCGGGAGGATCTTCCCCGTGGCAAGCAAGGCTGCCGTCAAGGTCACCGTCACCGGTGCCGCCGGCCAGATCGGGTACGCACTGCTGTTCCGCATCGCCTCCGGGCAGCTCCTCGGGCCGGACACGCCCGTGCGGCTGTCGCTGCTGGAGATCCCGCCCGCGCTGAAGGCCGCCGAGGGCACCGCCATGGAGCTCGACGACTGCGCCTTCCCCCTGCTGTCCGGCGTCGACATCACCGACGACCCGAAGCACGCGTTCGACGGGGTGAACGTCGCGCTGCTCGTCGGCGCCCGTCCCCGCACGAAGGGCATGGAGCGCGGCGACCTGCTCGAGGCCAACGGCGGCATCTTCAAGCCGCAGGGCGAGGCCATCAACGCGGGCGCCGCCGACGACGTGCGCGTCCTGGTGGTCGGCAACCCGGCCAACACGAACGCGCTGATCGCCCAGGCACACGCGCCGGACGTGCCCGCCGAGCGGTTCACCGCGATGACCCGCCTCGACCACAACCGCGCGCTCTCGCAGCTCGCCGCGAAGCTCGGCGTCGCGGTCACCGACATCGCGAAGATGACGATCTGGGGCAACCACTCCGCGACCCAGTACCCGGACCTGTTCCACGCCGAGGTCGGCGGCAAGACCGCGGCCGCCGCGGTGAACGACGACGCCTGGCTGCGGGACACGTTCATCCCGACCGTCGCCAAGCGCGGCGCGGCGATCATCGAGGCGCGCGGCGCGTCCTCGGCCGCCTCGGCCGCCAACGCCGCCGTGGACCACGTCCACGACTGGGTGAACGGCACCGACTGGACCTCGATGGCCGTGGTCTCCGACGGCTCGTACGGCGTGCCGGAGGGCCTGATCTCCTCGTTCCCGGTGCGTTGCGCCGGTGGCAAGTGGGAGATCATCCAGGGTCTGGACATCGACGAGTTCTCCCGCTCGAGGATCGACGCGTCGGTGAACGAGCTCGCCGAGGAGCGCGAGGCCGTGAAGGGTCTCGGGCTTATCTAGTTCGGCCCGTCGAGTGTTAGCCGTGTGTGCCCGTTCACACCGGATCGCGTGAACAATTCGGCTTCGGCGTCATGACCAGCACTTCTGGTCGATCTCTCCCACGACCGACCCGCGATGACTGCGGATCGAAGGAGGAGGGCCGGACATGACTACCGAAGCCATTCACGCGGAGCTCGTGGCGATGTACGACGGCAGCACGCCGGTTCGATCGCGCTGGTCCTACCGAGCCGACCAGCCGTTCACCGTGACGGCCGCGTTCCAGACCGAGCGGGACCGCTGGGTCGAGTGGGCGTTCTCGCGCGACCTGCTCGCCGAGGGGCTGCGCGGGCCGGCGGGGGTCGGCGACGTGCGGCTGCACCCGGAGACCGACACCGGCCTCACGATGCTGGTCGTCGAGATCGAGTCGCCGGAGGGCTACGCCGAGCTCGAGCTGGAGCACACGGGCGTCGCGGCCTTCCTGGAAGCCACCGAGCGGATCGTCGCCATGGGCGCGGAGTCCGACCACTTCGACGTGGACGGACTGATCGACGAGCTCACCCGAGTCTGACCGGGCGCGCGGTCACGACGCCTTCCCGGCGCTGGACGCCGGGGAGGCGTCGCTCGTTCACTCGGTTCGTTCGATGACGCAGTCCGGGCCGGGGAAGACGAGGCTCTCGCGGCCGTCCGGGAAGCGCACGAGGTACGGCGGCCCGCCGTCGGCGCCGCGGACCTCGACGATCTCGCCCAGATGGTCGGGGTTGCCGACATTGCGGCCATGGACGTGCAGACGGTCGCCTACTGTCGCTTGCATGAGGACCACCTCCGCCCGTTCAGGGTAACTAGGGTGGACCGGTGAGCGAAGGGTCTGAGGTGGTCGATCGCCTCGACGGTGTCTGCGGCGAGCTGGTGCTGCGCCGGGCGGGCGCCGACTTCGAGATCATCGCGAACGGCGTCTTCCTCATGGACACCCGCAACGGCGAGTCCGAGCGGCTCATGGTCGCCGCGGTCGCCGACCGCATGCGGGCCGGCGGGCGGCTGCTGGTCGGCGGGCTGGGGGTCGGGTTCTCGCTGCGGGCCGCGCTGGATCACCCGAGCGTCGGCGAGGTCGTTGTCGTGGAACGGGAACGCGCGGTGATCGACTGGAACCGCGGACCGCTGCGGTCCCGGCACGGCGACGCGCTCGCCGACCCGCGGGCGCGGTGCGTCGAGGCCGACCTCCTCGCATGGCTGCCGGGGGCCGGGACCTTCGACGGGATCTGCCTCGACATCGACAATGGTCCGGAATGGACCGTCACCGACGGGAACGCGGCGCTGTACGACGACTCCGGACTCGCGATGCTGGCCGGTGCGCTGGCCCCCGGCGGGGTGCTGGCGGTCTGGAGCGCGGGCGCGAGCGAGACGTTCGCGGCGCGGCTCGAGGCAGTGTTCGGCGACGTGGAGACGCTCTCCGTTCCGGTGCCGCGGGGCGAGCCGGATGTGGTGTTCGTCGCAAAAGCGGCCCGGTGATCCGATCGAAACCCCGTCTGCGGTAACTCATCCGCGGAGTGTCGCGACACCACTGGATATCAGCTCTGGAGGTGCGGCCGATGCTTCGTCACCGTCCGCACCGTCGGGCACGCAATGTACTGCTCCATCCGGCCCTGGGCTGGTTCGCGCTTGCCGCCCTCTACCTTGCCGGTTGCGTGCTCAACCTCATGCTGGCGGTGAGCACCGCGCGGGTGTGGCCGCTCGTGCTGGCCGTGCTGCTCGGGGTGATCGCGGTACTGAGCGTGTATGCAGGTGCACGCAGCCTGCGCCGGTAATTGACTGTCCACAAGGGATAATCGGGTGGCTCCCGGTCGATCACCGCTAGACCGAACGGGTGACTTTCGGTGATCCACATGGCGCTGGCCACGGCCCTTGCCACCTGCGCATGTGCATCTGCACGGGCATATTGGTGCTCGCCCACCACGTTTACCGGCCTGCGGGGCGCCGATACGCTGGCTCGGTCAGCTTTGAGCTCGTACCGGTTGTGAGGTTGTGCGATGTCTGGGACCGCGTCCAAGTACGAGGCACCGAGTTCGGTGCCCGTCGGGGTTGATCCGACGAGGGCGAGCATTGCCCGGGTTTATGACGCGTTCCTTGGCGGCAAGGACAACTACGAGATCGACCGGCAGGTGTTCGAGAAGGTCAAGGCCACCGCGCCGGAGGCGCGCGACCTCGCCTGGTCCAACCGCAATTTCCTGACCCGGGCCGTGCGATTCCTGACCGACCAGGGCGGTGTCCGGCAGTTCCTCGACTGCGGTTCGGGCCTGCCGACCGCGGAGAACACGCACCAGATCGCGCAGCGGATCGATCCGGAGGCGCGCGTCGTCTACGTCGACAACGACCCTGTCGTGATCGCCCACGGCGAGGCGCTGCTCACCGAGAACGACTTCACGCATTTCGTCGCGGCAGATATTTTCCGGCCGCAGGAAGTGCTGAACAACCCCGTCGTGCAGCAGCACCTCGACTTCACCAAGCCGATCGGCCTGCTGCACGTCGGCACGCTGCACCATTACACGGCCGACAACGGCGCCGACCTGATGCGGGAATACATCGAGGTGCTGGCGCCCGGCAGTTTCGTGGCCATTTCGCATTTCCTCGACCCGCAGACGCCCGAACACAGCAAGCTGGCGCGCCGGATGGAGGACGTGTTCCTGCACAGCCCGATGGGGTCGGGCAAGTTCCGTACCCGCGAGGAGATCAAGGCGTTCCTGCCGGGCCTGGAGATCGTCCCGCCCGGCCCGGGCAAGGACGGCGACCTCGAGCTGTCCGACCTGTGGTGGCCGGACGGCCCGCGGCTGCGCCCGCTGAGCCAGGTCGAGCAGTGCAGCGCGGCGATCGTCGGCCGCACCATCGGCAGAGCGACGAACAAGAAGATGCGCCATTCGGACACGCCCTCGACACGCGCGGCGTCGAACACCTCCGTCGGCATCATCGAGAAGGACTGGCGCATGAACAGCACGCCGAGCGAATTGAACAGCGGCGGCACGATCAGAGCCACCCAGGTGTTGGCGAGCTTGAAGTCGCGGGCCACCATGATGAACTGCGGAATCAGCACCACTGCATAGGGCAGCGTGATGGTGCCGAGGATGAT
>Ga0164241_10001010_pt1 | contig 39391 bp, 41 predicted proteins | sample OricomyardsoilBY_FD_108780 | JGI IMG/M metagenome (GOLD analysis project Ga0164241, IMG submission 108780) | Backyard soil microbial communities from Emeryville, California, USA - Original compost - Back yard soil (BY) | ecosystem: Environmental > Terrestrial > Soil > Unclassified | place: USA... | reverse complement strand
CGTTCTTAGCTACGCACGCGCTAGTCGAAGCGCCCTGGCTGCCGCGCAGCACCACGGTGTCGGCTGGAAAGCTGTGCGAAGAGCTTACATCGTTTTGGCCGCGGCTGAGCCTGCTGCGATCGGCAGCTATTGCGATTAGTTACAAAACTTTCCTCGTTTCGCATGGCATTGTGCCGTGGCGGCAAGCGCGGAACGCCGTTTTACAGGCGACGGTCCCGTGGCGGTCTTCGTATGGCTTCGAGGAATCAACTACTCTCGGCGACGTGGCTGGCACTCTGGTAGGCAACTTGATTCGACTCGCAGGAGAGGCGCCAGGGCGCTCGAGACTTTGCGTTCGCGCCATCCGTGCGCGGTGAGTGGGGGGCGCGCGTCGTGAGCGCGGCCCGCATTTGCCAGCACGGCGCTACTCTATTCCGCTTTGCGCAAGCCGAATCGCTCTTAGCGAACGCTTCGAGCGATTGGGCGACCTTCCTCACGGATGGAAGTGGTCGAATTTGATTGTGGCTGTAGAGGCGGCTAGCGTCGCCTGGATGAGGCTCCGCACGCGCCTGAAGAGCGGATTGATTTTGGCTGCGGTCGGCGTGGCGAGCTCGGTTAGTCGCAACGGTCTCGCTGCGCCTAACGCGCTCGAACAGGGCGGCGGCACAAGCGTAGTGGTCGACGCTGGTCCGGTTGAGCAAGCGCCGCGGGCCGACCCGCGCACCGAAGAGATCCGGAGCCTGATTGACGACGAGCTACCAGCCGATATCGAGCCGCAAAGTCTGTTCGATGTGCCGCTTGCCGACGAGTCAGCGATCCAAGTAGAGGCTCTTCGACTGCGCCGGCTCGTGGTTCCCGAGCGCGGGGCCAAACCGCCTCCACAGCCCGCGGTGAAGCCGGGCCTACAGATGTCCGGCTCTGCGGGAGGTAGTGCGCAGCTCGTGGTCGACGCTGCGCTCGTCAGGAGTCGCGATGAACTGGATCGGGCCCGCCTGGACTTCTACACCCTCCCGAGCGATCGGCGAGCACAACTGCTTGAGCATCACGCTGCGCGCCGGGAAGCCGCGCGGCCGAAGGAAACGGACGCTGAACGAAACGCGCGTGAGGCCGAGGAGGAGCAGCAGAAGGCCTTGGCAGCAGCGCGCGAGGCGCGCTCGGCCGCAGAACGCACACTTGCGCAGGAGCTTGCTCGCTTGCTCGGGGTGCAGCACTCCGTCGAGCTAGTCCGCAGCGAAATCGCGAATCAGCGCGCTTCGCTCACAACTCGTCGTGAAAGCCGGCTCGGTTGGAAAAAACGCGTGCACGATGCGCGGCTCGCCGGCGGCGCTGAATCAGACGAAACCTACGACGCGATCCGAAAGACGTTACGTGCAGGGCGTGACGGCTTGGCACGAGCTCTCGACGCTGCAGAGTCGGGCTCTTCCAAGGTGCCGGACGTCGGCCCAGACACCCTCAAAGACATTCCGTTGGAGATCTCGACGGAGCAAGCCAGGAAGCGTCGTGAAGCCGTGCTCGGACTGATCGAGCGCGCTCGCGCCGAAGAACGCTCGCTGCTTCAGGAGCGAGCCTCTAGCTTGCTGGACGAGATCGATGCGCTCAACGCCGATCGCTTGGAGCTCCTCGGCAGCTTGTCGCGCGACAAACGTGCGGAGATCACCGGCTTCACTCTCGCGGGCCTCGACCAAGCGCGCTCTGAAGCCCGGCAATTGGTGTTGATCCTTCGTTACCACCGACACGCCTTGCTCGACTGGTTGCGTGAGCTGCGCCGCAGTGGAGGCCTTCACGGGATGTCCTGGTGGCGCCTGGTCAGGGTCACTGTGCCCGTGCTGCCGCTCCTCCTCGGCTTTCTGTGGTGGCGGCGTCGCAGCCCGAAGTTTTTCGCCCTGGCCGATGACCGACTCACGCAGCACGACCGCAGCGAGCGGCGCGTGCTTCCGTCGCCACTGCGTCGAGGCTTGCAGGTCTTGCGCGGCGTGCATCGTCCCCTCGAGTGGTTGCTCTTCGTCGCGTTGACCGCGAGTTTGCTTCCGGCGAGCATTACCTCGCTACTCGAGGTGCAACTGCTGACGATGATCCTCGCGTACAGTGTCGGCGGGGCACTGATCGTCAATCTGATCAATTCGATCGCGATATTGAGCCATCAAGCCGAGGCTCGCTCCATCCACGATTCCGGTCAGCTGCGCTTGCGTTCCTTGCGTTTGGTCGGCCTGGTGGTGGTCATTTTTGCACTCGTGCTCGTGCTCAGCGCACGGTTGGTCGGGGTCGGTACGCTTTATCATTGGGTGCGCTTCGCCTCTTGGTTTGCCGGCTTACCGGTGTTTCTGATCTTGGTCCGGTGGTGGCGCGAAACGGTGTTCTCGCGCGTCGAGCGAGCCCGCCGCAACTCGGCGATCCAACGCTGGATCTTGGCTAACCGAAGCGGTTGGAAGAGCTTCTTCGCGGCGATGATCGCCGCTGTTCAAGTTTTTTCCATCGGCGCGTATCGTACGGTTCGTAGCTGGGTGACCCGCTTCGAGCTCGTTCGCCGAGCCCACGCCTATTTGTTCAAGCGCGAGCTTTCGCGCTTGGCGGCAGGCAAGTCGGACTCCGAGTTGAAGCCGCTGTCCGCCGCCCACGCGGACTCCCTTTCTCCTGATCGCAAGAGTGACGGACAGGTGGATTGTCCCGCCGATGATGTCGAGCGGGTACTGCGCACGAGCGTAACCGAGGGGCGGGGCGGTCTAGTTGCCGTCGTTGGCGGGCGTGGGCAAGGCAAGACCACGGTGCTGCGCCGTTTGGCCAAGAGTCTGCCTCAATCTCGGACCATTACTTGCCAATCCGAATGGACCGTGAAGGAGCTTCTTCGCTCGGCGCTCGAACAGGATCACGCGGCCGGTTCGACGCCTCCGAGTTTGATGCTGATCGATGACGCTCAGTCGCTGATCAAACCCATCAAAGGAGGGCTCCGATTGTTCGACGAACTCCTCGGGCTGGCCAAAGAGCGCAGTCGCCAATGCCTGTGGGTGTTTGCGATAGAGACATCACTTTGGCCATTTCTGCAGCGCGCGCGTGATGCTCGGCCGCTTTTCGATCGAGTGACGCGACTCGAACCGTGGCGCGACGACGAAATTGGCTCGCTGCTCGAACTGCGCAACCGAGAGGCGGGCATCGAACCGACGTTCGAAGATCTGCTCGAAAAGAGCGCCGCTACGGCCGACGAGATCGACCGGCAAGAGTCACTAGAGGCCAAGCGCGACGGTTATTTCCGGATGATCTGGGACTATGCGCGCGGAAACCCAGCCCTTGCGCTGGAGGTGTGGCGTGCTTCCTTGGTTCAGGATAGCGCAGGCGTCGTGCGGGTGAGGTCGCTCGTGACCCCCAATGTCGCCGCGCTCGAGGAGCTGTCCGATTCGGCATTGTTCATCGTTCGCGCGATCCTGCAGATGGGGCCAACGAGCGCGTCGGAGGTCTCGCAAGCCACGCGCGTTACCGAAGAACAAATCGATACGGCATTTCGCTACGGTTGCGCCAAAGGTTACCTGTCCGAGGAGCGGGGACGCGTGCGCATCACGTGGCGATGGTTGCGCCCCGTGATCGCCCTGCTCGAACGGCGCCACCTATTGGTGGACTCATGAAGAGGCGCTTCGAAAGGCTGCCCCTAGCTCTGCTGACCTTCGCGGCGGTCCTCGTGCAGCCCGTCGCCGCGCGAGCTCAGGACATTCCCGATCTGGGCAAGATCGCTGAATTCGTGCGTTGGGGTGGTCTTCTGGCTTCGCTTCCCCTCGTCATCGGTGCGATGTTCCTGATCCGCCTGATCGAGGGCAGTGGCGAGCGCCTTAGCCTTCGGTTTTCGAACAGGCGCCCCACGATCCAAAAGATCCAGACCACGGCGCGCTTCCTGTTGTACATCGTGACGTTCACGCTAGTCGCGAGCCTGAGCATTCGCTTGGACGCAACCGCGGTTACGGTGATTGGCGGAGCGTTGGCCTTTGCGGTCGGCTTCGCACTGCGAGACCTGGTCGCGGCGTTCATTGCCGGCATCACCATCATGTTCGATCGGCCGTTTCAGGTGGGGGACCGTGTGTCCTATGGCGGCGAGTACGGTGACATCATCAAGATCGGGCTGCGCAGCGTGCGTATGAATACGCTCGACCACAACATCATTACCATCCCGAACAACAAGGTTTTCACGGATGTGACATCGAGCGGCAACTACGGCGAGCTCGAGATGCAGGTCGCCATGGACTTTTACATTGGCATCGACCAAGACGCACAGCTCGCTGCCGACTTGATCCGCGAGGCGTGTCTAACAAGCCCGTACGTCTTCCTCGATCAGCCGATCCCCGTGCTTGCCAAACAGGTCATCCTTCAAGACTACGTTGCGTTTCATCTCAAGGCGCGCCCGTACGTTTTCGACTGCAAGTACGAGAAACCGTTCGAGACGGACGTGCACTATCGCGTATTGGAAGCGTTCCGCGAGCATGACATCGGGCCACCTGCGGTGCTGCACCGGGGGCTGGAGAAGAAGCCCTAGTCGCTTCGACGGGTAAAGGGTTATATGGGTCTCCATTCGGCCAATTTTCCGAGCAAGGCGTCCATCTCGTTCTGATCGCGCAGGTAGTATTCAGCCGCGGAGGTCAGGGAGCGCCCGACGCGCACGGCAAATAGGCCGCCCGACTCCACGCGGGTGAAGACGTCCTCGTCAGTCACGTCATCACCCACGTAGAATGCGGAGCTCGCTGATTCGCGCTCGCGAAGTTCGAGTAAGGAGTCGCCCTTGTTGGCGGCTCGCTCAGGCACGATGTTGACTACGAACTTACCCGTCACGATGCGCATCTGCATGGGGAACGCCGATATTGCTGCGCGGATTGCAGCTTGCGCGCGCCGCTTGTCATGTGACTTGCGGTAGTGAACGGCCAAGGAGTAAGTCTTGTCTTCGATTTCAATCCCCGGATCTCGCATGAGGGCGAGCGCGAGAGAGGTGCGGGTCGCCGCCATCTCATTTGCGAACTCGTGAAGGTCGGGTCCAGGTTCGAGGCCGTGGTTGCCGATCACATATTTGACCGCCGCGGTGCCGAGCCGGCGACCTACGTCGGCCCGGCTGCGACCGGAAATGACGGCGCACGGGTACAATTGGCAGACCACGTTGAACAGCCGCGAGGTCTCGGTGCGCATTTCAGCGAGCTCTCGATCGGCGACGATCGGCGCCAATGTGCCGTCGAAGTCGAATGCGAGTAGCACGTTCGACCGGGCCAACTTCGCAAGGTCATTCAAACTCCGCTTGCTGAAGAGCTGCTTCACGTCAGAGCGCCTGGTTGGGAGTGCCGCGAGTCTCGAATGCGCCCCGACAGTCGCTCTTTACGCCGAAGTTCTGCCGCGTCCACCAACATTCGCCCGGCCCAGCGATACACGTTGAAGTCCGACACGAGGCGTCTCATCGAGCGCATGCGCTCTCCCTGCTCGACGTCCGGCATGCGCAGGGCTGCTGCCAGTGCATCACTCGCCTCCCGTAAGTCATAAGGATTGACGATCAGCGCCTCAGTCAGATCTCGTGCCGCACCAGTGAACTCGCTGAGTACCAGTACACCGCGCTCGTCCGAGCGAGCGGCCACGAACTCCTTCGCGACCAGGTTCATCCCGTCGTGCAGGCTGCTGACGTAGCAAAGTTCGGCGGCTCGGTAGTAGCGAAACACCGTGGTCGGCTCGTGGTGTTCGCGAAGGAGCGCAATCGGTCGGTAGCGCCCTTTCGACCACTTCGCGTTGATTTCAATACTCAGTGCTTCGACTCGTTCATTGAGCTCTTGATAGCGAGCGATCTTCGTGCGGCTCGGGGCGGCGAGTTGGACGAATGTGAATCGGCCGCGAAACTCAGGGTGCCGAGATAGCAGTTCATCCACGGCCGAGAGCCGCTCTTCGATGCCTTTCGTGTAGTCGAGGCGGTCGATGCCGACGCCGATCAGGGCGTCGGCATCGAGCCCCAGTTCGCTCCGAACCAACCGTCGGGATTCTTCGACGGACGGAACTTGCGCCAGCCAGTGCACGGGCCACTCGATCGAGATCGGATAGGGCCGCACCAACGTCCGTCGCGGCCCTTGCACGATCGCATTGGTCTCACGATCGATGCGACTTTCCATGAACGCATCGACCGAATCGATGAAGTTGTTGCAGTGCTGCTGAGTGTGAAAGCCGATCACGCTCGATCCGAGTAAGCCGGAGAGCAACTCTTCACGCCAAGGGCAGATGCCGATGCGTTCGGAATTGGGCCACGGCGTATGCCAAAAGGTGATGATGGTCGCTCGGGGCAGCCGTTCGCGGATGATCTTGGGGGCGAGCGCGAAATGATAGTCCTGAACGAGAACGATGGGATCATCAGTATCGACCTCATCGCACACAGCGTGGGCAAACCTTCGGTTTACGTTCACGTAGTGCTGCCAGTCTTCCGCCCGAAAAATCGGCCGCGCGTGGGCGACGTGGCACAGCGGCCACAATCCTTCGTTGGCGAATCCATAGTAGTAGCCCTGCTCCTCCGCTTCCGAGAGCCACACTCGGCGAATCGAGTACGACTCTTCGCCAGGCGGGACTCGAATCCGATCTTTGGCGTCTACGGTTTCGCGATCGGCGGAGCCGCTGCCGTGCCCCACCCAAACTCCGGAACACGCGCGCAACACCGGCTCGAGGGCTGTCACCAAACCGCTGGCCGGGTGGAGTACCCGAATCTCTCCGTCCACCCGTTGATGCACGTACGGCTCGCGGTTCGCGAGGATGACGATTCGTTCGCCGTGTAGGTGCTCAGTCAGGGTGGCACGAAGGCGTGCCGCGCTCCAGGCGCCCGCGCGGACTTCCTGCCGGCGTTCGTCCGCCAATCGCGCCGCTAGTTCGCGCACGTCACGCAGCAACGGTTTGAAGTCGGGACCAACCTGCCCGGTCAGCGCCCGCCGCAGGTCGAGCGTCCACCCACGCCATGCGAGCCGCGCGGCGAGCAGCGTCACCAGAGAAGCGACCAGCGCGAGCACGAAAAACGCGATGAGGAGCAAATCTCTCGCCGTCTCCTCGCGGTGCTCCAGGAAGCTGAGATCGTGTACCAACACGACGGCGCCAAGACGAAGCGTGCCGTCATCCAGTGGGATCACACTTAGATGGACCGCGCCGGCGGGAAGCTGCGACTTCGTATCCCACGCTCCCGTCGTGCGCCGTTCTTGAAGCTCGTTCATCAGCCCGGTGCACGAGAAAGCCAGCGGAAATGTCTGTGTGGAAGCGAGTCGTTCGCCCTTGTTCGAGCACGCGGCCGCCGCCATGATGCGCTCGTCGCGCGTGATGTCCGCGAGGGTTTGCGCCAAGCGCGTGGGATCGGAACGCCAGTGATTGATGAGGCTCTCGTGAGCCGCCGTTACAGCCAGACGAGAGCGGAGCGAGAGGTCCGCTTCGAACCAGCTCTGGGTCGTGCGAGCGAGTGCCCAATAGCCTAAACCCGACAGTACGCCGAGGGCGAGCAACAGCACGCCGATGAACTTAAGCAATCGCGGCATTTCTACAACCTATCACCAGATGCTTTGATGTCAAAGTATCTCATGCTAAGAGCCCGGCATGACGCTGTCGGACCTAGGGCTGATCGGTAACTGTCAGATCGCGGCGCACGTGCGCCGCGATGGCGCCATCGTCTGGTGCTGTTTACCGCGCTTCGATTCACCTCCAGTTTTCGGGTCCTTGCTCGATGAACGAGAGGGCGGTCGCTTTTCGATCGGACCCGCTGTTCCGGCTCCCGGAGTGCAACGCTATCTGCCCAACACCAATGTCTTGGAAACGCGCTTCGATACCCCCGACGGTGGCTTTCGTGTGCTCGACTTTGCGCCACGTTTCATTCAGTACGAGCGCAGCTTTCGCCCTACCAAGCTGATCCGGATCTTGGAACCTCTGTCGGGCACCCCTCGCGTTCGTGTGCGTTGCGAGCCGATACTCGGTTGGTCCAAGCAACGTCCGACGCGGGAGCTCGGATCTCACCACGTCACGTTTCACGGCTACTCGAGTGAGTTACGCCTCACGACGGACATGCCGCTTTCGTACATCGACGATGAAGCGTTCGCCTTGACCGGGCGATGCCACTTCGTGTTGGCGTGGGGAGCGCCGGTAGAGGAGCCGTTGGAGCCAATGTGTGAGCGGTTCTTGAGGGAGACCGTGCGCTATTGGCAGGGCTGGGTCAAGCATTGCGATGTCCCCCCGATCTATCAAGAGGAGGTAATTCGTTCGGCGTTGACGCTCAAGTTGCATTGCTTCGAGGACACGGGCGCAATCGTGGCCGCACTCACGACTTCGATTCCAGAGTCGCCGGGCTCCGGGCGAACCTGGGACTATCGCTATTGCTGGCTGCGCGATGCTTACTACACGCTCGGTGCATTCCGTCACCTCGGACATTTCGAAGAGCGCGAGCAATTCCTGCAATATCTGCTGAACATTGCTTCTGCGGCGCCGGACCTCGACCTCGCACCGCTATATCGAATCGACTGCAAGACAGACTTGGAGGAGACGATTCTGCCAGACTGGGCTGGTTACGGTGGGGAGCGACCGGTACGGGTAGGCAACGCTGCGGCAATTCACCAGCAGCACGATGTGTTCGGGGAAATGGTGCTCGCGCTCACGCCGTTGTTTCTTGATGCTCGCTTTCGCGAGCAGGTCACCCCGCCGGTGCTCGACCTCGTGACTCGGCTGGCGCGGCGCGCGATCGCCGTTGCGGGCAAACCGGATGCGGGAATTTGGGAGTTTCGTTCTGAATGGCGCCCGCAAACGTTCAGTTCCCTCATGTGCTGGGCGGCCGCAGATCGGATGACCCGGATTGCAGCGGCCCATCGCCCCGGAGACGTCGAAGAATTCGCGACGGCTGCCAAGCGCATTCAGCAGGAGATCCTGACTCACGCGGTTGACCCCGCGCGCGGATGCCTCGTTGCCGATTACGGAGGGACCGAAGTCGATGCCGCTCTGCTTCAGGCGGTCACACTCAAGCTTCTTCCCGTCGATGATCCGCGCATGTCAGCCACCGTGGCGACGATTCGCCACGATCTGGAGCGCGATGGCTGGCTCCAACGCTATCGAACGGATGACGGTTTCGGTGTGCCGGACGTCGCGTTCACGCTCTGCAATTTCTGGTTGATCGAAGCGCTTGCTCGACTCGGTCAGAACGATGAAGCGCAGCGCATCATGGACTGTTTGCGGAAAGTACACTCGCCGCTTGGACTCTTGTCCGAAGATCTCGACCCGAAAACCGGGTTGATGTGGGGCAACTTTCCGCAAGCGTACTCACACGTGGGGCTGATTCACGCTGCTTTCGCGGCCTCTCCGCGCTGGTGGGAGTACGGGTCATGATGCCGACCTTGCGCACCTAAGAGCCGTCGAGGTTGCACGCTACGCCTCCTCGACTCGGAAGCCCGACGCCAGCGCGCGTTCGACAATGTTCTGGTAGAGAAGATCGGTTCGACTGTCGTGCCAAGCGCCGCGTCGGCGTTCGTCAGCGAAAGTCTCGCGGGCACCCGCCTCTAGCTCGATCGCGGCCCGAAACTCAGGCACGTGCGCCTTCGCCTTGTGGGCCGAATACGCGCCGTGAAATTGAGTGACCTCGGCGAGAAGTCCGAAGCGCTCCGGCGCCTGTGCGATGAGCCAACTGGCAGGCGCGAAGAGCAATTTGGCACGCGTTTCGAGCGCACGCGCGACCTCGCGATAGTAGTTGCGCCAAGTGAGCACTTCGTCGCGCACGACGTTGTAGGCTTGTCCGTAGGTCTGGGGCGACAAGGCGGCATAGGCGAAGAACCTGGCGCAGTCGTCGCGATGAGTTGACTGCCACAAGCCGAGACCATCGCCGCACATCAGCACGGGTTGCCCTCGGGCCACGCGATCCCACGCGCCACCGTCCAATTCGTGTTGATCAATGAGAGGAGCGCCTGGTCCGTAGGTGTGGCTCGGCCGCGCGACGGTAACCTCGAATGCACCGGTCGCCGCAGCGCGCTCAAAAATGCGCTCGCAAGCGACCTTGTTGCGACCATATTCGCTCACCGGCTCGAGCGGGAACTCCTCGTCGATCAGCACGTGCGATGGCACCTTCACGCCGTAAACACAAACCGTCGAACAGAACACCAGCTGCTGGCACCGTCCGCGAAATACCGCGACGGTTGCCGCAGCTTGTTCTGGGGAAAAGCAGATCATGTCGTACACAACGTCGAAGTGCTGCCCGGAAAAGGTCCGCTCGAACAACGCTGAGTCGTTGCGATCGCCGACGAGTTGTAGAACTCCGTCTAGTAGGGAGCGCTCGCGTTGCGCACGATTGAATACGGTGACGCTTGCGCCGCGTGCAAGCAGATGCCTGACGACGCCAGTGCTGATGAGACCAGTGCCGCCGATGACCAACGCCTTGAACACCCGCACACCAGAGCACGCGCGCTCGGGCGCTTCAACCGAACCGCGACGTCGAACGCATACCGTCGGAGCGCCTCGCGCAACGAGCTCGTTCAGCCTCCGTCGGCGCCACCGCGTATCAGCCGCCAACGCGGGTGCTCAGTCGAGTCGACGATCAGGCGTGGGTGGCTGGCTGCCCGGAGGCGCGTGCCTTTACCTCCCGCGGCAGCAAAGGAGGCTAGTTGATGTAGGGGCCGCGCCAGATACATGCCAAGTGTTGCCTCACCTAGCCAGTTTGGCAGTTGGGCATGCCAGAGGTTGCCACATGTGCGGGCCCGGTTCCGTTGGACCGTCGCGGCCGCCGCGGAGCGCTCGACGAGCTGCACCGTCCACAGCTCCTCCCAAGCGCCGTGGATTTCGTGAATGAGCCGGGTGGGCGCGAGCAACTGCGGTTGATCGAGGTGGGCAAGTGACGCCAACGTGAGCAACGACGCATACTTTTCGGCGACCTCCGGTGTCCCTCTCCGTTCGACCAAAGTTTCGACTATCAGCGCAAAGAGCTTTGCGCTGAGCGCCGCGCTGCCGCGGGTGTTCGACATCCAAACCTGCATTGATGCGCCCGCGATGCAGAACATATGCCAAATCGCGCCACAAGCAACTCTCGATGGTTGCCGACGATCCCCGAGTCATAGCAACACACCGTGTCCAAATGATACGTGTCTCGGGGCGTTGCTCGAACCGAGAGTTTGGCGGCGCTCGCACCAGGCGGGCGTCTGCTCTACGCTCGAGAGATAGCGGTTGCACTTCCGATGAAGCTCGTTCCCAAGCTGACCATCATGTTCATCCTCAGCACCTCCGCCGTGCTCGCCGTCAACGGCTATCTGCGGGTTCGTCGCGAGGTGGGCTTGTTCGAGTCCGACCGAGTTCGAGACCACCAACTGATGAACCGAGTGGTGGCTCGCGCGGCGCTCGCGGTTTGGAAGACGGATGGACCAGAGCGTGCTGCGGCAATGGTGGATGAACTCGACTCGCATTCGTCGAAGTTCGAAATCCGCTGGTTCCCGTTGGGAGGTGGCGTCACGTCCGAACTTGCTACGAGGCTCCGACAGCTTCCGCCGGGGCAGACATTCACTGTCGCCAACCGTGCTGCCCACGGCCGAGAACGGTGCTTGTACACGACTCTGGCGACGGACGAGGCACCTTCACCCGGTGCGATCTCACTGTGTGAATCGTTCGCGGCACAAGATGCCTACGTGCGGAAGACGGTCGCCGAGACCTTGCTGACCACAGTCACGTTAGCGGGCGTTTGCGCATTGTTGTCAGGCATCTTGGGAATTTGGTTGGTGGGTACCCCGGTCGCCGCCCTGTCAGAGAAAGCGCGACGCATCGGTGCGGGTGATTTCACTTCGCCGTTACACTTGCGACGCAACGATGAGCTCTCGGCCTTGGCCCGGGAAATGAACGCGATGTGCGAGCGGCTGGAGGCCGCGGCGAGACGGGTGGAACAGGAAACATCACGGCGGATGGCGGCCGTCGATCAACTCCGGCACGCGGACCGGCTGACCACGGTGGGCAAACTGGCCTCGGGACTGGCGCATGAGCTCGGCACACCCTTGAACGTGATTGAAGCGCGCGCAGACATGATCGCCTCCGGCGAAACCTCACACGAGGAATCAAAAGAATATGCGGGGGTGATTCGCGAAGCGAGTGAGCGAATGACGCGTTTGATTCGTCAGTTGCTCGACTTTGCCCGACCGCGGCGTGCGACGCCAGCGCCGCATCGGGTCTTCCGGCTTGTTTTGAAGACCGTGGACATGCTCGCTCCGTTGGCAGCGAGAAAGCAGATCAGGTTACTCACTACCGAGCGCGACTTGGAGATCACGGCGTACATCGACCCCGACCAGCTTCAGCAAGTTCTTACCAATCTATTGGTCAACGCTGTACAAGCCATGACTGCTCCGGGAACTGTGGAGACCAACGTTGGCTTGGTCCGCGCTGAGCCGCCAGCAGATCTGGGCGGTCCGGAGGGTGAATTCGTTTGTCTCGAAGTGCGCGACGAAGGCATCGGGATTCAGCCCGCCGATCTGCCGCACCTGTTCGAACCATTCTTCACCACCAAAGACGTGGGTAACGGAACGGGCCTTGGCTTGGCTGTAGCATATGGGATCGTACGCGATCACGGCGGCTGGATCGAGGTTCGCTCCCAGCCGGGCGAGGGTAGCGTGTTTCGAGTATTTCTTCGGAAAGGACCCGAGTAGTGCCGAGCATCCTACTGGTCGATGACGACGACTCGCTGACCGAGACCTTGCGCATCGGGCTCGAGCGGCGAGGGTATCAGGTCAGTTGCAGCGCAAGTCTCGAGGCGGCGCTGGCGGCGCTCGCGATTGGCGAGTTCGATGTAGTCGTTACGGATCTCAACATGAAGGGCGGGAGCGGCATCGAGCTGTGCACCGCCATGGCTGCAGCGCATCGCGACATCCCGTCTATCGTACTGACTGCATTCGGAAGCTACGAGACCGCCGTGGCCGCGATTCGGGCCGGAGCGTACGACTTTATCAGCAAACCCGTGCAGCTCGATGTCCTCACGATCGCGATCGAACGCGCGGTTCAGCACCGCGCGTTGCATCAAGAGGTCAAACGCTTGCGCTCGGAGCGCGCGATGGCGCGTCCGCTCGAAGACCTGATCGGGCCGAGCCCGGCTCTGGCAAAAGTGCGAGAGTTGATTGACCGTGTGGCAGACTCGGATGCTTCCGTCTTGATCACCGGAGAGAGCGGAACGGGGAAGGAGGTCGTGGCGCGGGCCTTGCACCAACAGAGTCAGCGAAGCTCTCGGCCTTTCGTCGCGATCAACTGTGCGGCGATGCCGGAAGCGCTGTTGGAAAGTGAACTATTTGGGCACACGCGCGGCGCGTTTACGGACGCGAAGCAGACGCAGGCGGGCCTTTTGGCGTCTGGTCAGCATGGGACCGTCTTCTTGGATGAGATCGGTGACATGCCCATCGGTCTTCAGCCGAAGCTCTTGCGCGTCATACAGGAGCGCAAGCTGCGACCGCTTGGTGGGTCGACGGAAATTACAATCGACGTGCGTTTCATCGCGGCGACCAACCTTGATATCGAGTCAGCGGTGGACGAGCGGCGCTTCCGCGAGGATATGTTTTTTCGACTCAATGTGATCCGAATCGAACTGCCGCCGCTCAGGGCGCGCGCAGCCGATATCTTGCCTTTGGCACAGCATTTCGTGAGGCGTTTCGCGGAGAGTGCCAAAAAAGGCGTTACCGCGATTTCGCCAGCGGTCGCGGAGAGGTTGCTCTCCTATTCTTGGCCCGGCAATGTTCGCGAACTGCAGAATTGCATGGAGCGGGGAGTAGCGCTAGCCCGCTTCGACGAGCTGAGCATTGACGATTTGCCCGAACGCGTGCGCACTCACAAGAGCTCGGACGTGGTGGTCGCGAGCAGCGACCCTTCTGAATTACTCCGCATAGAGGAGATCGAGCGACGCTACATTCTGCACGTGCTCGACGCAGTGCAGGGTAACAAAACGGCGGCCGCGCGCATCCTCGGCATCGAGCGCAAGACGCTGTACCGCAAGCTCGGTCAGTTCCAAGAGCTCGAAGCGCGCGGGTCAATTCGCGACGTGTCGCGCTGACTCGATCGTGCTTTCCCGACTCGGGCGCCGAGGGAAGCGGGAAGGCGAAAAGCGCGGGAATCTCCGGGCTCTCGTCTGGTATGCGCCGTGCACCATGGAAGCGACATGGCGACTGGGAACCCCTCTCCAGCGTGTGAGGCCGACCGCCCTGCGCGCATCATCGTCGCTGAGGACGACCTCGAGATGCGTCGGCTGGTGTCTGATTGTCTACGGCGAGGGATACGAGGTCCACGAGGTGCGAGACGGAGCCGAACTCTTGGTGAGGATCGAGGACTCGTACTTTCTCCGTCCCACCCCGGTACCAGTCGATCTGTTCGTGACGGACATTCGAATGCCGAAGTACACCGGGCTCGAGATCGTCAGCGGTTTGCGGGGCGCTGGCATGCACATGCCGGTCGTGATCATGACCGCATTCGGCAACGCGGAAGCACGCCTACAAGCAGAACAACTCAGGGCCGTACTACTCGACAAGCCGTTCAAGATGGAAGCGCTGCGCACGCGCGTGCGTCGACTGCTGAATAGGAGCACCAATTGACCAACGGAGTAGAGACAATCAAGCACACGGTCGTCGTGGGAACAGACTTGAGCGCAGCGGCCGACGAGGCAATTGTTCGCGCGGAAGCGCGCGCACGGGTTCAGTCAGCCGACTTGATTGTCGTGCGCGTGGTTTCGCCGCTCCTTTGGGGAGTTGGGGACCAAGCGCGACACCTTGCGGAACTGGAGCAGCAGGTGTCGCGGCGTGTTGGGTCGTTGACCGGACGCATCGCGGGTGAGTATCGAATCATTGTTGAACGCGGGCTCGCTCATGCCGTCTTGGCCCGTATTGCCGTCGCCGAGAACGCCCTGCTCGTAGTCGGTGCGCACATGCAGCACGGCTTGGGCCACGCGCTGCTTCGGGACGTGAGTGAGCGAGTCATCGAGCGTACACGCGGACCCGTGCTGGTCACTAGACCGCCCGACGGGGTGGGTCCCGTCCTCGCCGCCGTGGATTGTCCGTTCGACCAATCCTCAGCGCTCGATGCGGGGCTCGAGGAAGCTCGGATGGCCGGTCGCGACCTGGTAGTGCTTCATTGCGTCGACACCGGGTTTCTCAAGACACTCGCCGAGGACCTGGTCAATGGCGGTGCCTATGCGAAACGCTTGTTGGGCGCGCAGTCGGCGGCCCGGAGCGCCCAGCGCGAGCTGCGCGCCGAGCTGAGGCGCCGTCGAGTCGACGCGAGCGTTTTGGTCCAAGAGGGAGCCGTCGAGTCAATCGTTCCAGACCTCGCTGCTCGGATCCGCGCCAGTCTCGTGGTCATTGGCTCGGGTCACCGACAGCAGTCGCTTCACGTGACAACGGGGATCCTCCGCCACGTGCCCTGTTCTGCGCTGATCGTAGATAGCAATTCCGCTTCGGGACTCGATCGACCGGAGATCCGAGCGCGCGAATCGCGGCCCGCCGCCTCTGCGCGGTTCGAACACTAGGGCGATCCACAAGGCCGAAGCTGGCGCCAAGGCTTAGCCTACACTGTAGCCCAGTTGGCGAAGACGGAGCGCCAGCGACCTGATTGCCCTGTGTCACTTTGACTACAGTGCGCTTGCCCCGTGCAATGTCCTTGGACATCAAACTAAAAGTGCGTTAAACCAAGCCCATGATGGCGCTGATCCCCGTGGGTCGCCGAGCAAAACCATCTGAGTTGGTCGAATGCCGCTTGCGAACTGGCGCAACTTGCTACTGAAATGCGTCACAAATCACGATGAATTACAAGTGCTGCTCTTGCTCCGGGCTCGCGCCCACCTTCCGCTGAAAACCAAGGATACGGCTAAAGAGCTCGGGCTGAGTGAGCGAGCTTGTTCGTCGGCTCTTGAGCGACTGCAGGTCAATGGGCTGGCGAGCGCATCTGCCGATGGCCAATCGTTCAAGTTCGCTCCGACAACCGTGAGTCTCGAGAGAGACGTCGAGGCCCTCGAGCTCGCTTATCGAACCTCGGAGCTCGCGGTCATTCGGGCGCTGAATGAAAGCGCGTTGCAACGTTTACGAGCGTCTGCTGCGCTGGCGTTTCCTGGACCGTCGAGCAAACCTAAATCGGAAAAGTGAGTCTCGTCGACGCGGACAACGGGCGAGCCGAGTCAAACTGAAGACAGGGGCGTTTTAGCAAGCTATGGGCGCGGCCGAGTCGCGAGGGGGCGCGGACGTTCCACTCGATTGCGTTCCCGAACGGATCCGAGTGGTGCCTGCTGATCGTTCCAGCCGCCGCAGCCACTGAATGGCCGCGCGAAGCTGCATCTCCGGGGCCCATCGTCAGTGGCGCCTGACACTCACGCCGCATGAGCTTTGTCGAGAAAGTCCTTGCGCCGTTGCGTGCTTTGCCCTTCTTGGCGCACGACTAGCACCGAGCACGGCGCGTCCGCTGCAACTTTTCGTGATACCGACCCGAGCAACCAGCGCACCAGGCCTTTGCGATCATGTGTGCCCACGATGATTAGGTCTGCCTTCACGTCCCTTGCCAGGTCTGAGATGACGCTACTCGCGTCAGCTTCGCGAACGTGAGAAACATAGTCTACCCGACCTTCAATCTTGTCCGAGTCCGCGTCTAGAACGCGATCTCGCTCGCTGGCGACGAAGCGCTCCAGGCGAGCTAGCGCATACGCCTCACCGCGATCGTTGAACAATGGACTGTCAGGAAATAGACCATGGGAATACTGCGCGGTGATCGGCAAGGCGTGTAACACATGGATCACGGTACGACCATAGATGGAAGCTTGGTGTCGCGCCTCGCGTAGCGCCTCACGACTGGCCTCCGTATAGTCGATTCCGACCAAGATATTGAATGTGCCTTGATTGTGTTTCATTGTTATCCCTTGGCTGCAGCGATTAAGGCATACGCTGCGTGTTGAATGGTCCGATTCCAATGGTCTTTGCTTGTGACTCGCAGGGAGCCTTCGATGAAGATCTTGAACTCTCACTCCTTTCGTTCAGGCATGAGAGTACGCTACTCCCCATCTAGTTTGATGTCAAACTAAATGGGGCCCGAGGCCCCCGACCGGCTAGCGAAGCAGACGGGTTGGTTCCGCCTCCGTTGAGTCGACATTCCAGCACTAACGGACCGGGGGCGGCGGGTGTCTCGACGCTGAGCCCGCGCTGTGAGCGCTTCCGGGATGAGTTCATGGAATAAATGATTTGAGTTAGTACCATTTTTGCTCGCTAGCGATCAGCAGCGCTTGTCGTGGGGCTGCATCAGGCGTAAGTCATCGGAACTTCCTGCAGTGACCGCTTCAATCAAGGTGGAAAGCTTGCTTTCTCGAATTCGCGGGCTTGCCAATCGCGGTCACGCGACGCTGCGTCGCAGTCAGTCCAGATTCATCTCGTTTCTAGGCAATTCGACACCGCGCGAATTGCCGATCGTCGGTCGAGTGCTTCTGCATGCAGCAACGGTCGGGCTCGCCGCGGGAGTGGTCGGTGCCGCTCTCTTTGCGGCTTTTGAATACACTCAGCGGCTCCTGCTGGAAGAGGCGGCAGGGTACCTGCCGCTTCGCGCAGACGGTGAGACGTTCGCCGCCGGTGAAATTCACCACCGATTTCTGCCTTGGCTGCTAGCGTTTCTGCCCGCTTTGGGCGGCCTCGGTTGTGGCTTGGTAACGAAGCTGGTTCCCGAGGCGCGCGGCGGGGGTGGCGATGCCACGATTGAGGCATTTCATCAGCGCGATGGCCAGATGAGACGCCGCGTGATCTGGGTGAAGGCGCTTGCATCTGTTTTTACGCTCGGTACCGGTGGCGCGGGCGGCCGAGAGGGGCCGACGATGCAGATCGGAGGCGCACTCGGCAGTTTCGTGGCACGGCTGCTCAATTTGCGGCCCCGCGAGCGGCGAGTTCTCATGGTCGCCGGTGTCGCTGCTGGCATTTCTGCCGTCTTCCGCACTCCGCTCGGCGCGGCTCTCTTGGCGGTCGAGTTCCTGTACAAGGATGGCTTCGAGTCGGATGCACTCGTGCCTTCAGTGCTCGCAAGCGTCGTCTCATATTCCGTGATCATCTCAATCTTTGGGGAGAGTACGCTGTTTGCTCGCGTGCCGCGCTTTGCCTTTGTCCCGGCGCATCTGCCACTTTACGGCGTTCTGGCGATTGTCATTGCAGCAATGTCGGCGGCCTTCGTCGCGCTGTATGCACGCGTGCATGGCTTCTTTTATCGCTTGCGCGTCGCCGAGTGGGTGCGCCCAGCCTTGGGTGGGCTGGCGCTGGGCGTACTCGTTACGCCGCTGATTTACGTCGTGGGTGAGCGAATCCACGAGCCGGGACAAGGGTTCGGGCTGCTCGGCGGCGGCTATGGCGCAGTGCAAATGGCAATCGCAGGTTCGCCCTGGTTGCCCGAAGGGTGGACGGCAGTCGGACTACTGGTAGTGCTTTCGTTGGCCAAAGCCTTCGCCGCCACGCTGACCATCGGTTCTGGCGGAAGCGCCGGAGACTTCGCGCCGTCCCTTGCGATTGGCGGGCTAGTTGGCGGTGCGTTTGGTCGAGCAGCCGAACTCTTGTTCCACGACCCGCGCATTCAGCCTGGCGCCTTCGCTTTGGTGGGTATGGGGACCTTCTATGGCGGAATTGCGCATGTTCCACTGAGCGCCTTGGTGCTCGTTTGTGAGCTCGCGGGAAACTACGATCTGCTCGTACCGCTGATGCTTGCCCAAGGGATCGCGTTCGTCGCGTCCCGAAACCGATCCCTGTATCCCGCTCAACTCGCGACGCCGTCGCAGTCGCCTGCTCATCAGGACACCCTCTTGCACGGCATTTTTCAGGCGTTGCGGGTGAGTACGGTCGCAGGTTCCTTGAACGTGCCAGCCTGCTTTGCGCTGAAGACCACGGTAGAAGAGATGCTGAACCGTGTCAGCCTCGTCGAAGAACAAGACGTTTTCCCGGTCGTCGACGACTTGGGCAAGTTGGTCGGACTGGTGACTTCCTCCACTTTACGAATTGCTGCCACCGACCTTTCGAGTACCAAGTGGACAATTGCCGCCGATCTGATGCGGGGGCCTGTGTCAGTTTTCGTCGACGATGACCTTCGCCGCGCCGTCGATGCCTTGTTCGCGAACGACCTGCGCGAGCTGCCCGTAGTGAACAACGAATGCCAGCCGGTCGGCATGATCGGCGAATCAGACATTGTGAAGGTCTACTTGCAGGCGTCCGTGCGCGCGGAGTCAGCGCTACCCCGCTGATGTCGGCGGCGGAATTTTCGTCGAGCCAGTGACACCGGGCAAAGGCGCTTCTCGTTTTCGGCCGTGGCGGGCTATCCTTTGCTCAGCTGATGAAAGCAACGATAGAAGCACCACCCGAGCACGTTGCCGCGTTGGGAGAGGTGCTGAGTTTCATGCGAACGCTCTGGGCCTTGACTCACGGACTCGAGTCGGCGTCTAAGCGCATGTTGAGCGAGCTCGGAGTTACCGGACCGCAACGACTCGTGTTGCGCATCGTAGGACAGAACCCCGAGATCTCCCCCGGCGACCTGGCGCGCGTCCTTCACATGCATCCGAGCTCACTCACCGGCGTCTTGCACCGGCTCGTACAGGCAAAGCTGCTGCTCCGTGAGAGAGATCCAGAGGACGGTCGCAAATCGACGCTTACGCTGTCGCCGATCGGGCGACAGGTCAACGGGCGACGAGGCGGTACCGTCGAGGCTGCCGTGCAACGCGTCATGGCCGGCCAAACTCCCGAGAGGCTCCGCATCGTGAAGGAAGTCTTGAGCGCTCTCGCAGAAGAGCTCGACGGCGACCAGGTCGGGTGAAATGGGCGCGGCCGCGCTTGCACTTCGCAATTGGCTTCCCGTCGACTTGATGGCGATCGGGCGAAGCATTTTGCCTTCGCCGTTCGAGCGCGAGTAGCGGGCCGTACATCAGCGCGATCGCTGTCGAGAAAGCGACCGTGCCGTCGACCCGGGTGTGTCTCATGCGGCCTGCGCTCGGGCACGAGCCGCGTCCGAGGATGCACTGGAATCCAAAAAAATGCGGTAAGTCGGATAGCGAGCGTGACCCAAATGCCAGGCCGCGTGGCGACGCATCAAGTCTGGGAACCCCTATCGCGACAACATGGCAGTCCCATCACTGAGCACGCCGCCGCCCGAAACCTCAATCCGACGATACGTACATCCTCGCCTCGGTTGGCCCTGCCGCAACGCTGAGCGAGATCCGAGATCGTTTGATCTCAAAACAATCGGAAACGTGGCCTGTATTGTCCGAAACATCGGGGAAACTGCAGCGGCCTGGGGCAGGACCAGAATTGCAGTCGAGAGTAACACGCAACGCCGTGCGAACTCGCCTTGTGTGGCGGTGCAGCATTGGACCCGCGCCAACGCTGCGACGCACGGCAGCCCTGATTGACCCGACTCAATAACCAGGAGAAGTCGTTCGATGTCTTACCTCAATCCGTCCGAGTTCGTCGTGAAGATGGTAGACGCTGGTGAATCAAAAGTCTTCATGTCGACCAGGGATACTTTGATTCGGGCTTTCATGGCGGGAGCACTTTTGGCGCTGGCCGCAGTGTTCGCCGTCAGCATCACCGTCCAAACTGGATCGCCATTGATTGGCGCACTATTGTTCCCGGTTGGATTTTGCATGTTGTACTTGCTCGGTTTCGACCTGCTCACCGGAGTGTTCGTGCTGAGCCCGCTTGCCTTGCTCGACAAACGTCCTGGCGTCACGCTTGCGGGAGTACTCAGGAATTGGGGCCTGGTTTTCGTCGGCAACTTCACGGGCGCCCTAACGGTCGCGGTACTGATGGCGTTCGTCTTCACTTACGGCTTCACCGCCGACCCCGGTCCAGTTGGACAGAAGATTGCTGGTATCGGTATGGCGCGCACCCTGGGCTACGCGAAGTACGGCTTGGCCGGTTGGTTTACCATCTTCGTGCGCGGCGTGCTTTGTAATTGGATGGTCTCCACAGGCGTGGTGGCGGCCATGATATCGACGCATGTGAGTGGCAAAGTCATCGCCATGTGGATGCCGATCCTGGTATTTTTTTACATGACCTTCGAGCACTCGGTGGTCAACATGTTCCTGTTTCCCTCCGCGTTGATCATGGGCGGCGCATTCTCCATCGGAGACTACTTTGTCTGGAATGAGATCCCGACAGTGTTGGGAAACATGGTGGGCGGTCTGCTGTTCACCGGGCTCACTCTGTACGGCACGCATGCTAGGATGGCCCCCTCTCGCAAGCGAGAACAACCTTCGGAGCGCACAGATGCCGCGGCGCCCGCGGCCGCCACCCAAAGCGCGTGACAGTGACTCGGGCTCTGGCGTGGAATTACGGACTGCCACTATCGGCGGGCTTGAATTTTTCGACCTTGAGCTCGAAGGCTACGAGGCACTGAAGCGCGCGGTGGAAGAAGACGAGGTCAATCGCGAAGTCTTGGTTGCCCACCTGGAGGGGATACTCAGAGCCGATGAAGCAGAGGTCGCGGCCGAATTCGGCAATGAATCGACAGGTTGCGCAGTATTGCGCCATGCCGGTCCGCCTCCGAGCGGCCATCTTGCATCGACAAAAACTCGAGGCTGTAGACGTTCTTGAACTCCTCAAGCGCCGTCGGGTGCGTTAGTGCCACCGCCGTCGACATCTTCCTTGCGAGGGTGGTGCTCCGTAGCGCTGCGCCCGCTATCTGCCTTTCGAGCTCTCTGGATGCCCAACGGCTGTTGATCGTCGCCAGGGGGTAAAATTCCCGCGCTTCGGGAGGCTTTACCTGTCCAAGGATGACCATGTGGTGGGTCCGAGGGCAATAGTCTCTCAGCAGTGCCGAGACTTTTGGTTGCCTCGATACGCTTCATAGAACTGTCGCATTCTTCGACAAGCATCCTGGTCCAACCGTGCTCGGTCGAGGGCTTGGTCATGGCCACGGGCCTTCAAAACATGGAGGAAATGCGATGAAGCCTCAGGAGGCGGTAGCGCTCACCTGGGGCGATCCTCGACGTCGAGCGCGGCCTGGTGAAACTGGATCGGAACAAGACGGATGATCCACGTGCGTGGCCGCTGCAGGCGGGAACGGCCGAAGCCTTGCGAGTCTACAAAGCGAGCCTTGGACTGCCAGCACCCGAGCCGACCGCGCTTGTGTTCACCGATGAGGAAGGGCGGCCACTTTCACAGTTCGGCATGGTCGAGATCCTCCACGGCCACCTACGCACCATCGGCCTCGAAGCCACGCGCCCCGAGCTGTTCAAGACGACGGCGAATCGTCTTCGGATCCGCGTGCACGATCTCCGCGGAACCTTCGTCACGATCAGCCTAGCCAACGGGCGGTCGGAGTCGTGGATCTCCGATCGGACTGGTCACCGCAGCTCGGCGATGATCAACAAGGACAAGCGCACGGCTCGCAGCTTTGGAGAGCTGGAACTGGGCGACCTGATGCCCCTTAATCTCGCAATCCCCGAGCTGAGAGCCGGCTTCACCCAGCTCGGGGCCCGGGACAGCACCCGGGACAGAATTAACGATTCAGCGAGAAAACAAGGCGTCCCCAAGGGGATTCGAAGGCTGATTTTGGCTTCAGCATCGATCTCGACGATCGAATTTCCCGGGATATCGACGCATCACGCAGCACGATGGTGCACGACGCGAGCCTCAGGGGCCCACTGTTGGGCCCACTTGGACACGGCCTAACCGGCGTTGAGCTTGCGTTGAGCCACGCGCTTGTGCACGCGAGCGCGGCCGGTGAGTGGAGTGTCGTTGCCGCGATCGTTGCCGAGCTAGCGAGGCGCAAAGAGTGAGGTGGCTTGCAATTGTGCCGCAAAGCTGTCACTGTAAAGTCTGACAATTTAAACCGTTCGAACCGGTCCAAGACAGGACGCCTCGGCAGACCATACCCGCGCAAGCGGGGTCCAATTCCAGGGAGCCGCAGACCCGACGAAAGTCGGGCGAGACCATAGCTAGGTGTAAATCCTTCGCCAGTGAGAACTTCATGTGCCCTTCGGGGTTTTTTGGAGTTGCCATGGCAAAGAGATCCAAACCTGTTTCTGTTGGACGTGATGACGTGCTGCGCATTGCAGCGGCGTCCGGTGCGGACGTCCGCACTGTGAACCGTTTCTTCGACGGTGGCAGCATGAAGCGCTCTTCAGCGCGCGCCATTGAGATGTCGCTGATCCAGCTGGGCATCGCCGACCCACGCAGTTTGAAGGCTTCAACCAATGGCGCCGGCAAGTGAGGCGCAGGCCGCGTTTTTCGACGCGCTGGCCGATGCTGTCGCCGAGCGCGTTGTCGCCAAGCTGACCGCCGCAACAGCTGCCTGGACCGACCAGACGCGATCGCCGCTGGGTCGCAAGCGTCATTGCCTCGCGGTGCGTCGTCGCGTCGATCTAGGCGAGGGTGGGGCCGCGGTCGTGGGTCGCAAGCACATGCTTTCGAAGGAAGCGCTCGCCGCAGAACTCGAAGATCTGAGCAAGCGCAAGCGGCCGAGCCGCGCGAAACCAAACGAAGATATTGAACCACTGCTCGCTCGCTACGGCGTGCGACGCGCTGGCTAGTAGCGAAAGGCAGGAACGTGGAGACAAGTACCGTACACACAATTGAGATCGACGTGCGCACTGAGCAACTCATCATCGAGCAACGTGCGCGAGAACACTCAGAATACCAGATCGCCGAAGTGAGCGCGTGGCCGCTCGCCACAATCCCGCTAGCGGGCATCGAAAACAATCCCAGTGCGATCATCGAGTGTTTGCTACAGGCGGCCGCGCTCGTACGCACTTATGCCGCTTCACGCGAACAATTCGCGTCGATCCGTGGGGTTGACGATGACTTGACCTACCTCGCATTCGTACAAGCAAACGGCGATCGCATCGCCGCGGAAATCGGCGCTGGCTTTCTTGGTCGGTACATCACTGTTGCTGCGAGCGGCGAGCCGACGACCTGAAAACACAGCGGCCCGGCGTGCGATCAACACCCGGGCCGCGAATCACGAAAGGAGCTTTTATGTTACGCGATCAGACCAACAATTCAACCGGCTTCGCCTGGTATTTTGCCAGCGCGACGGACAACGTAGGAAGCCCACTAGAAGCCAGTGGCAGCCCCGTCGATAACTTCGAATCCTTTGCGACGGTCGTTCGCAACGGCGTGCGATGCACAATTCCCGATCCGCCAAACTGGTCTGAGATCGCCATCAACGAAGCCAAAAAGGCGTTGCCCGGCTTCGGGCCGTACGTGCTCAACGGCACACGTAGCAAAGCCAACGTAGTGCACTACACGGCTCTGGTTTGGGACATCGATACCGCCAGCGACGACCAGACCATGACGCTTTTCAATCGACTACACGCGCTCAGCGTGCGCGGCTTCGCCTACGAGTCGGTCAGCAGTGGCTTGGCCGCGAAGGGAACCGCAGCACGGTATCGTCTGGTGTTGGCCGTTGATCGTCCAGTGTCGGTCAGTGAACTTCCGCGCCTCAAAGCACAGATCGCCGGCTCGCTCTCGGTCCCTTACGACCCCGGAGCTGAGAACGTTTCGCAGATGTTTTTCGTTGGACGATTTGCGTCGACACCAGCACGACGGTGGATCGATTTTCCGGGCGCGCCGATCAACGTGAACGACGAACTAGCTGCCGTGGATGTCATCGCGAGTGCACCGACCGCCGCTAACGCTTTGGTTGAGCCGGCAGCCGTTGATGTTGAGTGGCCCGCGGGGGTCGATCACGCGGACGTTGCCGCTGTCATCGAGCCGCACTTTGTGAAGCCCAACCGTCACGGCCTTTCACTTGGACTCGCGGGTTACCTCAAGAACAAAGGGATCTCGCAGGGAGACGCGGCGGAAGTCGTGTCCCATTTGATGAACACGGAGAACATCGCGCATCACCAGACGAATGTGCGTGACGTCTACAGACATGCCGGGCGTGCTGCTGGTGCTTCGAAGATTCGCGAGACCTTCAAAGACGAACCCGAAGTAGCGAAGTCAATCGTTGATGCTCTTGACGCACTTTTCATGGATCCCAGGATCAAAGAGATCGCGGCCGGGTTGCCCGTTGTTCATGCGAGCCCGATCGGGGACGTTGAGCAGACCGAGCAACAGAGGCCCGAAGTTCACGCCGATCTCAGCAACGCCCGGCGCATCGTTCACTCCTTCCGCGGCAACGCTAGATACTTCACGGCTTGGCGTTCCTGGTATGTTTTCGACGGGCGTCGATGGGTAAGTGACGAAAAGGGACACGTGCACGCGCTGGCGACACGTGCACTCGAATCGCTATGGGAGGAAGCAAAGGCCGAGCCTGATGATGACAAGCGCAAGGCGAAGTTTGCTTGGGCTGTGCAGTGTCAAAACCGCCAGCGGATCGAAAATGCAATCGCCCTTGCCCAGACGGAACCCGGAATTCCGATCGTCGCGAGTGAGCTCGATTCGGACCCTTGGCTCCTCAACGTCGAAAACGGCACGATCGATCTTCGCACCGGCCAATTGCGCGAACATCGACGCGAAGACTTGATCACGAAGATTGCTCCCGTCGTGTTCGATCCAAATGCTCAAAGCGATCTGTGGGAACGCTTGCTTGCTACCTGGACGAACGGAGACGCGGAACTTGCTGGGTACATTCAACGAGCGATCGGCTACGCTCTCTTTGGAGAGTGGCGAGAGAAAGCCTTCTGGTTTGCGTATGGTCCGAAAGACGGCGGTAAGTCCACTTTTGTCGAAGCTGTCAAGGCGACGCTAGGTGACTACGCCGTCGCGGCGGCCGCGTCCACTTGGCTCAAACAGACGAACAGCGGCGGGAACCGCGGAGACGTCGCACGACTGCTCGGCGCACGTCTTGTGACGACATCGGAGATTCGCGAAGGCGCAGTGTTTGACGAAGAGCTAATGAAGGGCGTGACCGGCGGCGATGCGATCGTAGCCGCTGCAAAGTACAAGGACGAAATCAGCTTCAACCCAACCTTTGCGCTCTGGTTTGCGGCGAATGATCGCCCGCGGATCCGCGAAGATGACGAGGCGTTTTGGAGCCGGTTGCGTTGCGTGCCGTTCACAAACTCGATCCCGACAATTGAGCAGGACAAGTCGCTCGGGGAGAAGCTCCGGCAACCCGCTGAGCGAGCGGCGATCCTCGCCTGGGCTGTGCACGGCTGCTTTGCATGGCAGCAACACGGGCTAGGCTCGTGTGCAGCGGTCACGGGCGCGACCGATGACTACCGCCGCGAAACGGACCGGCTGGCTGGGTTTCTTGACGAGTGCTGCGAGCTGGACGCCAACGCCCAGGAGAATGCCCAAGGGTTGCGCACAGCCTATGACGCTTGGTGCACGCGGAACCGCGTCCGACCCTTGCAGGGGAAGGCTTGGGCTTCGTCTCTGAAGCTGCGCGGTGTCACAGGCGGCGATGATGCCTCTCGCGTCAACGGCCAGCGCACCTGGCGAGGGATCCGAATGCGGTCTAACAGCGTGTCGTTGCCGAGTTTGCCGGGTTTCCCAGTGAATTACTGAGCGGCTTTTTTTGGTGCTGCCGGGTTAGCCGCGATTGCCGGGCATTCCGTAAAGTCTCTATATAGAATCTCTCTAGGGGAGTTTTAGAGATGCGCGGCAAACCCGGCTAACCCGGCACAGGCGCCAGGCAGGCGATCATCCCCGGAACCGTACGGGCTGCTGGGCTCACACCCACACAACGCCCGGGCGCGGTCCCCAATGCTTTGGAAGCCCTGACGATGCAGCATTAATCCCGCTGGTTTCCCGATCAGACTCGCGGAATGGGCCTGGATTGTGGGCCGAACGGCACCACGTTGCACTATATGACGATATAACGCAACATACGTTCATGTATCGCACATCCCATGGCAACGCCGCAGGCACTGGCCCGAGGATCGAGACACCACCCCCGGATGAACTAAGCGCTGGCATCCCCGCTGGTGACGCTGGACGGCCCATTCCAGAGGCGCCAGGCGAGCGTGACGAGCGGGGCAGGTTCCGCCCTGGTGCACGCACGGCACAGGCCCAAGGCGCACGCCGCGCGAACGAGTTGGCCCGCGGCCGCGTGAAGATCTTGGAGTGCCTCGGGTTGGTCGACCTGCCCGCGGACGTCAGCTTCCACCCTTATCTGATTCAAGCCGAGGCCTTTGCCCAAGCCGAGGTGACGCGGCTCGCTGCCGAGGTGGGCGCAGGGCACTGCCCGATTAACGCGGCCAGCATCGTACAGACCGCTGCCTTACAACTCGCGTCGAGCCGGTGGTTATTCGCAACGGCTGAGGGCAACGCCTCAAAGCTGTCGGCCGCCTCGAAGCTGGGTGATTCGAGCAAACAAAACCTGGCAATGGCACACGAGTTGACCGCGCGTACGGCCAAGGCGCGGGGGCCTGAACGCCAGCAATCCGACGATGAGGCCATGGCTCAGTTTTTCGATGAGCTAGCAGCCGAGCCGAGGGGGCGACGATGACCGACGTTCGAACGGACCCCGTGCAAGTCGTGCAAGGCCTGACACGCCGATACGACCCGCGGCACTTCCCCTTGATCGGCGCGCTGCACTTGGCGGAGCGCGCCAACGATCGTTTCGTCTGGGACTGGGCAACTCAGCGCCTTGACATCCACATCCACGAACGCTTCGCGCAGACGATCGTGGCGACGCTCGTTTCGTACTACCCGGGCGAGTCGCCTGACTACATGCCCGAGGCTTGTTGGGACGTATTGAAAGCACTCGCTGAGAGCGCGCGCCGACACTGCGTTGGAGATCGATCATGACCACATTCGTCCAGTTCGCCGCTTCAATCGAGCTCCCATTGACGCCAGCGCAACGCGCGCTCGCAGCGGTGTCGTTTGACCGCGCTCCGGTACCGCCGGAAGCGTCCGATATCTTCGGCGGTTTCGAAGGCCCGATGCCCGACGCTCGCACGCTCGTTTGGTTGTGCGGTCGTGCGTCGGGCAAGACGTTGATGGGAGCGGCCGCCGTACTCTGGCGATGCTTGACGGCGGATCTACGCATGCTCGGCAAAGGTGAGATCGGATATGGCCTGATAGTTGCCCCGGACATGAAGCTTGCGAGCCTTACGCTCTCGAATATTTTTGGATGGGTCGACAACTCGCCGAAGCTTTCGCGACTCGTCCAGTCGCGATCTACTACTTCGATCACATTCAAGCGACCAGACGGGAGACTCGTTCGCATAGCGGTCTTTGCAGCGGGCCGTGGCGGTGCACAGGTGCGTGGCAAAACGACGGTCGCGGCAAGCCTGGACGAAGCGTGCTTCTTTCGGGACTCGTCGGCCGTCGTGAACGACAGCGACATTTACAATGCAATCCTACCGCGCATCACTCCAGGGGGTTGGATCTTGTTGGCGTCAACGCCGTGGATGCAAAGCGGCTTGGTGCACTCTCTGTACGAGTCGCAACTCGGTAGACCCGACACAGCGATCGTCGCGCTTGCGAAGACCGAGCGTATGCGTACCGACGATCCGCAACTGCTGGCGACGATCGCAGCCGAACGCAGGCGCGATCCGGACAATGCGGCGCGCGAATTCGATTGTGTCTTCTTGGCTCGCGGCGCCGGCAATGCCTTCGACGTCGAGTCTCTGCATCGATCGATCACGGACGCACCAACGCAGCACGTCGGGCGGGTGTACATCGGAGGCGACTTGGGACTCGTCCAGGATCCATCAGCGTTCGTTGCGGTTGGTGCAGCACCGGGACGAAAGATTGTTGTTCTCGACGCACTCGAAATGAAGCCGTCGTCAGGCGCGCCCTTGTCGTTGACCCACGTACTCACGGAAGCGCAGCACTTCGGCGCGCGACACGGGACGTTTGACATCTCGGTCGATCATCACAGTCTGCCGCAAGCCGTCGAGATGATCGCAAAAGCAGCCTTGCGCCTTCGACTCAACGCCGTGAGTGAAGATCACATCGGACGCGAGCTGCGATTCACCGGAGCGATCCAAGCTTTCAAGGACGGTCGAATCGAGATCCCTCGGCAGTTTGGGAAGCTCACGGACCAGTTGGCGCGCATCGTTGCCGCGCCGAAGTCCGGAGGTGGTTGGCGTTTCACAGTGGGCCGTGAAGGTGGGGACCACGCCGATCTCGCGATGGCACTGCTGTTGGCGATCGAGCCGATCTTGCGGAAGGAAGACAAAGCCCGCGCGTTCATTCGAGCCATGAACGCCCCGCAAGATCGGCTAGATCGATGGCTATTTGCCGATGAATCCGCGGGATTTTCCGGTGATATCGATCCTAGCCAATTGCGGACATGGTGAATCCCCGCGAGAAACAACACTTCGAGCCACTGATCAGATCGCTAGTCTAGATTAGATATCTAATGCCGGTCTGAATCATATATAAGATTCGCGCACTTGCGCGGAGCGACTTTTTGCGGCGATTTATCTTTGCATTCAAGGCGGACTCTGTCACCTTGAGTGCATGTCACGCGGCCGACCCCGAACGACAGACGCTCAGAGATGGCGATTGTCTCTCCGGTTTACAGACAGTGAATTGCTGCGAGTCGCGCCATCGCACGATATGCGAGACGCGGCCGAATGCACGAAAGAGGCGGCTTTGATTGGCGCTTCGACGCGCAGTCAAAACGACCGGATCGGCACACAGGGCGCGGAACTGTCGACCTTCGAAGATCGGCACGGCACGGGACTCACTCTCACGATTCGCGCTTCAACACCGCATGCGGCGCTGTTGCTTCAAGAGTTTTTGGATCGATTTGAAAGGATGCAGATGGCAGATGCAGATGTGATCCGGTTTCCGAATCAGCGCATCAATGCTGGTTTCGGGAAGCCGACAACGCAGTCATGGCCAATTTGTTTGGCTGAGATCCGTGATCTCGTTGCGGCTCACGGTGGGAACGACACGGTACTCACCGATTCTAACGGCAAAACATGCCGGATCGAGTTTTTCACAGAAGAAAGGACCGAGCCCAATGGCTGACACGCGCAACGCAGATCCAGAAGTTCGAAGTCTGAACGTCCCGGACGGCTTCGAGGATGTGAGCTTAACCTCGGACTATACGTTCACAGCGCACGTGCGCGGGATCTTCGTCGGCACTGCCGGGACTGTGATCGCTTCTGTGGACGGGACGAATTATCACACCTTCAAGGGTTGCTCTGCTGGCTACTTGCTGATGGGTGCTTTTAAGAAGGTTCGCAGCACTGCGAATGGGACAACAGCTGCCGATCTCGTCGGCTGTACTTGATATCAGAAAGGGAATGAACATGGCCGAGAGATATGAATCCAAAGATCGCACGATCGAGACTCGCGAAGACGATTCGAGCAACAGCGATGCAGCGCGCAGGCGCAGAGCAAAGCGCACTGACTCACCGGATAAAAAATTCTCGATTACGCGGGACCAAGCTGAGCGTGCCGACTCGACGATCGGCGTGAAGTTGGGTGTTGGTCTGTATAACAACCCCGACGAGAAACCGATCGAGCGCGACGATTCGGATCCGGTCGCTGCTGCCTTGGAGCGTCGGAGGCTGCGCAATGCCCGCTGATTCGATCTCGCTCGAAGACGTTTTGGCAGCGGGCCAGCACGTTCTCGGCGCGCTCCAGTTCCGCGAGCAGTCAGCGACCGCCAAGCGCGCGCTCGCCGATGCGAACGACGCGCTCAAATCGCTCGAACGTGCTGTGCTGCTCGGGCAGTTCGAGAGCAAACGACAGATCGCCGTAGCAAAAGCGCGCGAGGCAGCAGCCGCCGAAGCCAAAGCGAAGGCCATTGAAGAGCAGGAGCGAAAAGAGCGCGCTCAACATGAGGCCACATTGAAACGCGAGGCCGCGCGATCCAAGGCGCTCGAAGCCGCGCGCCAGTACCTCAAGAACAAGCAGACCAAGCAGAAGGAGACAACCCCATGACTGATTCGATCACCAAAGCTCAGGCGGCCGCGCCTGCCGTCGATTTCGACACGATGGATCCCAGCGAATTGTTGAAGATCTTGATCGCCGATCAAGGCGAGAAAGCTGCCGAGAAGGCGGATCTGAAAGCGCTGCAACAGGAAGGCATCTTGCAGCAGCAAGCAATGCGGAATCGACTCGAAACCGGGTTGCCCCCAAAGGGCGAAGAAGAATTGCACCCAAATCACTGGCTCGTGATCCACCGCGGCGTTTCCCACAAGTCCGTGCGTGACTTCGATTTCCCCGTCAGCAACATGTATTTCGGCATTCCCGCGACCGGGCCGGATGGCACGCGGTATGAGTACACGATCGCCGCTGGCTTGCAGTGGCTACCGACCTGGGCTTTTTCAGGCTCGTTTGACACACCGCAAACGAAGCATCTTGCGCAAGCCGTTGATGCAGGGGTGATCGACGTGATACCCCCGGGGATGCCGCTTGAAGTGCGGACGCTCGGATCTGATCTCAAAGAGAAGCTAGCCCTTGGTGCGATGCAGCTCTGCAAGGACGCGCGCACGATGCGTTTTTTTGCGAATCTCGCGGGCGGAGTGAACAAGGATGTCATGCTGCGCAAGGCCGATGATCTCGAATCCGAGAGGCCAGCGCGGAAGGCGTCGCAGAAGTCGACTTTCGCTGAGTTGGTGAACGACTCGAAGTAAGACTCGCCCCACCTTCCGGCGGGATTGCAGTGAATGAGCGCGTCTCCCAAGGGTCGTCGAATCCCGGAACGGGCGCGCGAGCGGATTGGTACTTGGGAGAGCCAATCCGCGCTGCTCTTGGAGAAAGGACCATGGTCCTTTCGACACCAAACCCACTTGGCACCGATTCGTTGCGCGACCTGCGCCCGGGATCAGTCGTCGCGCGCCGGCTCGGGCGCCCAACCGTCGACCGATAGGTAAACGTGCAAGTAGTCCCGAAGTAAGCGCAGATATTCGGAGTTCGGTTCAGTGTCCACAATTTGTCGGATCTCCTCGCCAGCGGGGGTGAGGTACATCACGTGCATACTCCGTACGGTGTCTAGGAATTCCGAGACGTTTGCCGGGACGTCGCGTCCTAGCTTCACTAGTCTCAGCTCACGCCGCGCAATTCGAACGGGACCGACGAACGGTCTCCCGGTGATGTTTTCGGTGGACGTCAGATCATGACCAACTAGGCCGGCACTTTGCAAAATTCTTAAGTTCCAATAATCGAGTCCAAATTTCTCAAGACCATTTCGTCCCGCGTCGCCCGTCGCGGCTGTGATTACCGCCGCTGGAAAGGTCGGAGCCTCGACAAGATCCACGACGAGACCGCACAACTTTTGGAAGAGTTCGGCAATATCCGGCGTGACGCGAGCCAAAACCTCTATTGCCGTCGGAGAGAACGAGCCAGGCTTTCGAATTTCTCCGGCCAATACTCGCCCGAAGTACCGTTGCATGTCTTCGTTCGAGCAGCGCTCCGCTAGGCGTGAAAACAAATCCAAGAAGTCGTCCGAGACACTCTTGTCCGAGTCATGAACGGGCGGGGTTTCGTTCAGCTCCTTGAAGCCGAATGCTAGAACCTTTTCGCGGTTCTCCTGTCCTCGAATGAGCCTGCCTGCAAAATGGTCGAATGCTCGCGCGGCGAGCGCCGGATCCTTTTTCACCTGTTTCGCGATCGCCTCCGCTGCCGCATCGGCCACTTTGGACCGCGCCCGAGAACCGTCTTTGATTTCCTGAATCTTGCTTTCAATTAGGGCGGCTGGCCACTCCGTAAGCACACCTACCAGCCGCGCGGCAGCGCGCCCGACACTTTCTTGAACGTGCGGCATTGCCATCAATCCCTGCACACCGCTCTGGATTATTTCGATCGCGCTCATCGACCAGCCTCCAAAGATTTAACGTACTGTCGAAGCGCCGAGGGTTCAAGTTGCCACGACCACTTGCTGTCTGTCTCAGAGCTGATACACTAATTAAATGCAGTTGAGAGATATCAGCGCCCGCTTTCTTACGGAGAGTCTGAAACTGCCCAAGGGCGAAGAGCCGCGCGCCTACGCGGAAAGTCACATTGGATCGGTTTTGCTCCGGCACGCCGGCAACGTGTCTACGGCTGCAACTGAACTCGGCGTCGGGCGTGCAACGTTGAATCGTTGGATTGCATCGAACGCCTACATCGCAAAGCAACTTGAGAGTGCGCGACGCTACGGGCCACAATGACAGGTCAAGTCGCGACACCTGCGGAGCTCTGGCCGCCTACGTGAATGAAACGCCGGGCGCTAATATAGTTTCGAACGGACGATCCATGCTGCAATTCCTTCCTGCCATTCTTGCCCTTATCGGCGCGCTCGCCGGATCTCTAATCGCTCCGATCGTTCAATGGTCTATTGAAAAGCGGCGCGGCAAGGCGGCGTATCGACGAACTATGATCGAGCGTTGGCGCAAGGCAGTCCGAACGCACGACGTTGAAGATACGTTTCACAAGTTCGCCGCAAGTTCGGAATACTCAGAGTTGCGACGCTATCTGCAACCCGGCTTTCGGACCGCGCTCGAAACCGGCCGGACCGCTTTCGTAGGAGCGGGAGGGCGCGGACGAGACGGCGCGCGCACAGAGATTCTTGATTGCCTCGCGGAACTTGAACGTAAGTGGGGTCTTCTTTGATCGAAGTCCGCTTGCGGTTCGGCCCCGGCCGGCGCTCCAAGTTCCGCGTTGCGACCGAAGCCCGCAAGACTGCGCTGCAAAGCATGGCGCGCGGGTTGCTGCGCGCGAAGGTTGATCCGGACCTCGCCGAAAAGCTTGTTCGGGACGCTTCGCAAGCGGACGACGCGGAATTCTCCAAGCTTCAGCGCGTCGCGGCCGTTGCGGCTGAGCCCACGTCCAACGCGCACGCGGCAAAGCCCAAGACCAAACCAGGCGCACCGAGCGAAACGGTCGCGGCCTACGCCGATCGCTGGTTCGATGATCGTGAGCGCCGCGGGTTGTCCAGCGTTGATCACGACCGCGGGCGCCTGACGCTGCACGTCATGCCGATCCTGGGAGCGCTTCCGATCGTGAGTGTGAGCAGCGACAACTTGCGCACGTTGGTGGAAGATCTCGACGGTAAGGTGCTGGCCAAAGCGATCGGTTGGAGCACCGCCTCGAAGATCTGGGGGCTCGTGACCAAGATGTTTTCCGACGCTTGCAAATCGAAAGCGGCAAGTCTTCGAGTGCGACGCGACAACCCGGCAACCGACGTCCGTGGACCCGACACCGGCGAAGACAAGGCCAAGCAGTGGCTTTATCCGAATGAAGCTGAAGCGCTCCTAGCCTGCGAAGACGTGCCGCTGCGTTGGCGCCGTTTGTATGCGCTGGCCGTGTATCTATACCTCCGGCCGGGGGAGCTTGCGGCGCTCGAATGGCGCGACGTGAACTTCGAACAGGGTTACGTGTCGATCCACCAGGCGCTCGACATCCGAGCCGACAAGATCAAGGCAACCAAAACAGGCATCACCCGCAAGGTTCCGATCCATGCGTCGCTGAAACCGCACCTAGAAGCGTTGCACAAGGAAGCGAACGGAAAGGGGCGGGTCGTCCAGAACGATCACGACAACAAGGAAGCGACCCACGGCATGCCGCCGCTGGAAGATTTGGCAGCCACGCTCCGGCGCCATTTGAAGCGCGCCAAGGTCGAGCGGGCGGACCTTCACGACCAGCGCCCGGGAACGAAGGTCATGACCTTTTACGACCTTCGCGCGACGGGCATCACCTGGGAAGCGCTCGCCGGAACGGAGCCGCTCGCGATCATGCAGCGCGCCGGGCACAAGAATCTGAGCACGACTCAGATCTACATCCGCGAAGCCGAGACGCTGGGTATATCGGCTGGGAAGCCGTTTCCTCTGGTCCCGTCCAGCTTGCTCGACGCTTCACCCACCGGGCCCGGTAGTGGGCCCAGCAGTGGGCCCGGTGGTGATGAACCAGCAGAAAACTTGCTGGATTTGCAGCGTCCCCAAGGGGATTCGAACCCCTGTTACAGCCTTGAAAGGGCCGTGTCCTGGGCCGGGCTAGACGATGGGGACGTTTAGGGCGGCGGAACATAATCCGTGAGTTCGGGTTCGACAACCCCGAACTGAACAAAATGAACGATTTGCGCCGACGGGCCGGGGGCCTCGGCGAAAGGGCTGCCTCGGGCAAAGCGCGCGGTGGCGCTCACGCGACGGCCTACAGCAAGTCGTGACCGGAGACGTCGAGGGCGCGCAGAGGGACATTGGGAAGCGTGCTGCATTCATAGTCGTCGCGCAGGAGCGAGAAGACTTGGACGTCGCACGGGCGACCGTCTGCGTTGCGAGAGATGCCGCGTAAGGTGCCTTCGCAAACGAAGCCCAGTGCCTCGGGGATTTTGCGGCTGTGTCGATTTTCGGTCCAGACGCGGAGTTCGATGCGGCTGGCGGCGTCTACTTCGAAGCCCACTCGGACGAGGGCGCGGGTGGCTTCGGTCGCGTAGCCTTGCCGGCAATGCGCGCTCGCGACCCAGTAGCCGATTTCGCGCACGTTCATGCCTTGTCGCAGGTGCAAGCCGGCGCCGCCGATCACTTCTGACTCATCTCGAGAAAAGACGCCGTAGGTGTAGTCGAGGCCGAGATCGAATTCGCCGCGGCACTTCCGGAGCCAGGCCACCTTTTGATCGATGGGCGTCGGCTCGCTCGAGGCCCACGGCACCCACGGGCGCAAATGCTGCAGGCTACCGTCCACGGCGAGCTTGAGCGACGCGGCGTCGCGTGGCTCCCAACAACGAATCACCAGCCGCTCGCTGACGATACGGTAGGCCGGTCCCCGGGCCTCGGCGGAAAGCATGTCTGGCATTGTCAGCAAGAAACGGGCTTCGCCGCAACTAGCTCCTTTGTCGGCATTTTCGGGTGTTTTGGGCGCGGGCTGCGCGCACTCGTGAACTGAGGCAGGCTCGCCTCAATGGCGAGCGGCCTCGGTCATCTGCGATTTCGCTGCACGGGTTGCGGCAATTGCTGTCGCGATTTGCGGGTTCCGCTCACACACGCGGATCTGCGGCGCTTGGCCGATGCGACGGGTCGAGCTGCCGCGCAGTTCGTGGCTTGGCTCCCCACGCGCGAGGTCGATCTGATCGGCGAACCGGGGAGCCTCGTGTTGCTCGATCACGACGCTGGGCACGCGCTGATGGTGCTCGCGCAGCGCGAGGGCGCGTGTGTATTTCTCGGCTCGGATGAGCGCTGTTCGACGTACGCTGCGCGCCCGGGCAATTGCCGGCTCTATCCGTTCTCGGCGAGTTTCGGTCGGCGCGGGGGAATTCGTCGTTTGCGACTTCTGGGTGGCACGGAGTGCGACTACGCGCGCGATGGCGACAACGATGCCCGCGCGCTGCGGGTGGCCGACGAGCAACGTTGGGCTGAACATCGCAGCTACTTGACGCAGGTGAGCCGTTGGAATCGAGCTCAACGTCACCGTTCGTTGCTCGGCCGGCGACTGCACGGAGCACCCGAGTTTCTCGACTTTTTGGGGATCCCGACACGCGACCCCGCGCAGCCCGCGTAGCTCTCGAGCTCTAGCGGACGCTGACTGCGGCGCGTGCGGAGTAGCGACGCGCTTCATGGCACTGCCAACTGCCGCGCTCGAACTCGCCGCAGATACCGGGCCGCACGTCGTAAATCGAACAATGGTGGGGGAGCCCGGGCCGCCCGAGGTGCACGCAGGCGCCGTCAGCGCGCGTTTCCATCGCTTCATCGCCGAAGTGCCCAGGCACGATGCGCTCGGCCAGATCCGCGCGGCCGGCGCGACGGAAGCGCACGAGATCTTCAGCGCTCACGGGGATCACTCCGGCGTGCCCGCGACAGCACGCCGAACAAGTCAGGCAATCGAGTTCTTCACTGAGGTCAGACACTGCGGAGCTTGCGATCGACTCGCGAGTCAGCCAGCGGCTGACGACGAGCGGGATGTGCCCTCATGAGCCGCGTCAGGTTGCACGCTGGGGGGCGGAGGTGGATCGAACGCAACATCCACGGCCAAGCGCGGCTCGTAATCTAGCTCGACGATGCGCGGCTCGAACGCGGGCTTCTTGGCGTTGTTCATCAGTGCCTCGACAGCAACAAGCGTATGGCTTTAGTCGAGAAACGCAAGCAAACCACCATGGTCGGCTAGAAATTTCAGCAATTCATCGCGTTTGTGCGGCTCGGCGAGCCACGCGGCGCCAGCCTCGGTGATCGCGTCGAGGTTCATGACGCCCACGACCTTGCCGCGGGGATTGTGCGAGCCGCCCAGGCGACGCACCAGAGGGATGCTGAGCACCGCGCGAACCTCCGCGGTGCGGTCCAATTGCGGGCCCAACAACTTGAACTTGTTTCGCAATGTCCAACGCTGGGCGAACGTAAACGAGGGCGGCTTGTCCGCCCACAAGGTGGCCCACTGTGGCTTGCGAGAGGCGACGGCCACGCCCGCAACGCCCTGCCACGTGGCGAGCCACATGTGCAGATCGGGTGCGATATTGGCGCTGTCCGTGTAGCCGTAGTTGGCCACCCACTTGAACCAAGAGCACCACCAAACGCCGCGCACATACAGCACGTTGAAGCGAATATCTTGCCCCATCCTTGGGAACGGCGCGGGGCGGTCGCGCAAGGTTTTGGCGAGCTTGTCGCAGTAGTCCTTGCCGAAGCGCCTGAGGTGCTCGCGCGGAATGTAAAAGTCGACGAAGTCCCAGAGCGCCAGCACCAAGACGCCAAACACCGAGAACGTGATCTTTCGGCTCTCTTCGCTCAACGCGCCCCAGCCCAAATGCGCTGCAATCCAAGGCGAAGCTGCGACGGTGATCGCCGTGATGGTTTTGAGAAAGAGCCTCAATTCTTCTGCTCGCGACCGCGGGCCATGGCGAGGGTCTTTACTACGATTCTACGCAGGCAAGTGGGTCAGTCGGCGGACGTTGTTTGTCCACCCGCACGACGGCCCGGCGCGCGCATTCAAGCGTCACAATTTTGCGACCCGACGGTGACGACCGGGGGGCGGTCGGGCGGCAGTGTTGTCGCAGCTGCTTCGATCAGGGCGCTTTTGAAAGAGGGGCGATCGCGACCCAGCGACGCACCTCTCACCCCGCGCTGTTGTCGACACCGTGCGTCCTCACGATGCAGCTCGCGGACAGTGGTGTGCAGGCTCCGGCAAGCCGCACCGCGACGCCGAAGGCTACGACGGAACTCGCCGTGGCGCGTGACCATCAAGAAAAACTGCCAAGATCCCGATTTCAGGCGGTCACTCGAGTTCGACGTCGGCCAACCCGCCGCCCTTTTCGAAATAGCTCAGGATCTCGACGCGAACGCGCGTCACCCGCTCCGCCTTGAGGGGCAAATCAAGTACGGAGCGCTGCTCTGAGATACGCTCGAATGCGCCCTCGGCCGAAGCTACCGAGTTCAAGCCAGCGAACGCGGTCACGCGGACCGCGCGAGCCCCACGGTCGAGATACAAGGTGCTGTGGGCATTGCTGATCTGCACTCGGCGGATGGCGCGAGCGGACGGCAAGATCAGCTCGACCCAGCCGACCGTCCCATCGGGCAACAACCACTCCGTGGCCCCCGACCCATCCAGCACATGCTCTGCACTATAGTCGCGCGAGTAGACGCCTGAGGCCTGCACGCGGGGCCGGCTCCAAAGGCGAACAGCCACCAGCGCGACGAGGAGTGCCACGACCGCCACGCTCGCGGTTCGTCGCCAACGTCGCAGCTTGCGCGCGCGCGTGGAGAGCGCTCGTTTGGCGCTGAAGCTCGTGAGCCGCTCGACCTCCGCCCAGATCCAATCGAAATCGGCGGACAAGGGACGAGCGAGCACAGCCGGCGGCAACTGTGTGCCGACCAACAGTGCCGCGCTCAAGCGGTCGATCCTGGAGTAGCCAGCGCTCGCGAGCGTTCGCTGCCACGGTTTTAGCGTTGCTGACTCTTCGGCAGTCGCAGAGAGAGAGTCGAGCGAGAGCTCCCCCCAGGCGTCCAATTGCGTTTGCAGCGCCTTGATCATGTAGCTGTGGCACTCGAGCAGAAAGCCGTCGCGAAACAGACTGCGCGCGCAATCGAAGTAGCCGCGGGAACGCTCGATGCTATGGGCGAAGGACTCGTTCACGGTATTCCAACCTGCAGGCATCACCCAAAAGAGTGATAAACGTCTCGCCAGCTGAAGCCTCGCATCAGCAGCGCACCGAGGATCAAGAAGGCGACGCCCGTGACCCCGAACCCAACCCAAGACAAATGGGGTTGTCCGTACGCGACCGAGAAGCGGTATTGACCCGACCTCGGCAAGGTTACCTGCAACATGCCGCTCGCGGCAGTGTCGAGCTGGGCGTCGGCGCCGGGCCCTGACCGCGTCTGGATCTGCCAGCCCGGAAAGCCGTACAGCGCGAGCGTCAGCACTGCGTTCGGTGCAGTCGCCGTGATCGCGAACTCATGGCGGCTGCCATCGCTCCACGAGCTTTGCACGTTCACCAGTTCGGTACTGCTCACTAGCTCGGTGCGCGCGCTGGCGGGCGGAACGGGGATGCGCTTGGGCAGAAACTCGTCGGCAGAGGTGGCCGAAGCGACTCCCATCCGGATCAAAGTGGGGTCACTCAGGGTTTGGTTGGAGATGGAGGAAGGAGCGGCATACGGCCAGGCGATCAACAGGAGGAGAGCCGCGCTGCCTGCTACTGCCAGACTAGTTTTGAGCCG